>Ga0207426_1000328_pt1 | contig 90659 bp, 82 predicted proteins | sample AraplaMF_Cvi_mMS_FD_184265 | JGI IMG/M metagenome (GOLD analysis project Ga0207426, IMG submission 184265) | Arabidopsis root microbial communities from the University of North Carolina, USA - plate scrape MF_Cvi_mMS (SPAdes) (version 2) | ecosystem: Host-associated > Plants > Roots > Endosphere...
TGCACCGGGACTGATCATCGTCCTTCGCCAGCCTGTCGACGTCTCTCGATGCGGAGCGCGAACAGAAGCTCAGATCGTTGTCGGATGTCATCTGTGGGCTGAGCGCCGTTGCGTAGATCGGATCCTGGGCTCCGGGAATCTCCATCGGCAGCGGCGAAGTCGCAAACATGTCGACCTCCACCATGGTCAGCGACGATTTGGCATCGCTCGAACAGAAATCTCGCTTCGGCAGAGTATTGGTGAGCAGCCGCGCCGCATCCGCGAGCACGATGCAGGTGATCGTGTTCTGCGGATCGTTGCGGCTCATCCAGATCAGGTGATCCTTGCCTTGTGCATCGACCAGCAGGTGCGGCGCCGCGTGCCGGCGGCGCGGCGGCAGCCAGACAGGCATCGTCTCAGACAGTTTCGGATCGCGCTCGAGCAACGCCTCCGGCAGCAGAAGGACGCCGAGCGACTGCAATTCGGCACTGACATCACTGGGGTTGCGGGTGAACCCGATCGGTCCCTTGTCCGTGCAGGTGATACATGTGACCTGAATGTTGGACCTGATGTTCTCGAACGTCAGGATAACCTGATCCGGCTCGTCACCGTACTTGGCAGGGACAATGGCCTTGAACGGGTGATCCACCACCCGGCTGACCACAAACCCGTTCGAGCGTGACGGGTCCGGATCGAACTCGAAATAGCTCGACCGGTCCCACCCGCGATAGGCGTTGTACCCGCCGAAACTCACGCCCGCGAGGACCATCTTCGAGTCGGTCTGGCAGCGATCGGCTTTGCTGCCCTTGTCGTCGTTACGAATGTAGCGGCACAGCCGGAAGGCTGCGTTCTGCAGGATGCGATCACAATCGTCCTGGTTATAGCCGTAGGTCGCAAGACCATGGCGATAGCAGACATCGTGGAACACGCAGGCCTGCCTGAAGCGCTGCAGGACGAGATGCCGCTTGCCTCTCGCATCGCTGCTGCCGTCGAACAGGATGTTGGCCCAGGCCGGAAGGCTGCAGTTCAATCCCTCACCGCTGCCGCCGAGCGTGCTGACGACCTCTGGTCCGGATTGGAAGGCCGTGACCGTCGCAGGCATTTCCCCGTCGGTCAAATCGTCGACATTCTTGTAGATGGAGTCGGCAACGAACGAAGGCAGATAGGTGACCGTCAACGTGAGTGCGGCGATCACGATGACCGCTCCGACAATCATTTTTCTGAACATGCCGTACTCCGCTAGAACCGACTTGTCGCAATTCCGGTCTTGCTCGCCGATGCACGCTGAAACGGCCGGGCTGTTGCAATGGCCCGGCGCGGAATCGCCAGAACGCCGCAAACGCAGGCTGTCGGCTGTCTTGCCGACAATGATCCTCTTTAGGTTGTTTTGCTGTCAAGCCGGGAGTTCACTCCGCCGCCTGAATGCGGCGACGGTGGACGGAGGCGCGAATGCGCCGCTCGCGCGACCGTCTGCTCTCTCGCAATCAGGCCAAGTGCCGCGCCTCGATCGCGCCGGTCACCCCGACCGAACCGGGCATCTCGTCATCAAGTGCGGCGAGCCGCGCGTCGATGGCGTCGATGACCTTGCGCGAGAACGGCCCGAGATGCGCATAAGCCGCAATCATCTGCACCGCGATCCGCGCCGACGACGTGTCGCGCTTGGCGCAATTCATGAAAGTCTGCCAGAGCGGGCGTCCGTTCGGAATGGCGCTGACCACGCGGTGCACCGTCTCCATCGCGCCCACTCTGGAACGGATGTCGCCTTCGGCGAGCTCATGCCGCTGCCTGGAGCGATCGAGCAGCGTCATCAGCTTGTCGACACGGCTTGCGTAAGCCGTTGGGCTGTAGATCCGCTCCAGCACGGTCTTGTAGTCCATCAGGATGTCGCGCAGCGGCCGGACCGGATCGAAATTGATACCGGCGGTGCACTGGTCGCCGCCGGTGGTCGGTGCCACATCATGGCCGGGATGCAACCGGCCCTCCTTCGCGAGCCGCCGCGTCAGCTGCGTGTTCGGTAGCGCATAGAGCAGGCCGACCATCGCGACCGGAATAGCGGCCTCCTCGATGAAATCAACCATCGCCTCCGCCATCGAGACCTTCTCGTTGTCGAAGCCGACAATGAAGCCGGCCGTGACGAGCATGCCGGCCGCATAGATCTTGTGGATGCTTTCGGCGATGTTGCGCCGCGTGTTCTGCTTCTTGCGCATCGCGACCAGCGTCGCCGGGTCCGGACTTTCAATGCCGACGAAGATGCCGAAGAAGTTCGCCGCCCCCATCAGCTCCAGCAGTTCGGGATCATCGGCGAGATTGACCGAGGCCTCGGTCGACAACTCGAACGGATAGCCATGCGCACGCTGCCATTCGGCGAGTTGCGGCAGGAACTGCCGCAACGACTTCTTGTTGCCGATGAAGTTGTCATCGACGAAGTCGAGGTGGCCGCGATAGCCCATGTTGTAGATCGTCTCGAGTTCGACGAACATCTGCTCGGTCGTCTTGGTGCGCGGCACGCGGCCATAGAGCTCGATGATGTCGCAGAACTCGCAGGTGAACGGGCAGCCGCGCGAATATTGCACACCGAGATAGAGATAATCCTCGAACTTGAGCAGATCGAAGCGCGGCACCGGCGTCCTGGTGACGTCGGCCTGGAATTTCGGCGCTGTGAAGACGCCCGCGCGCGCACCGCTGTTCCATGCTGCAATGAATTCGTCGATGACGCTTTCGGCCTCGCCGAGCACCCGGAAGTCCGCGTTCTCGTAGATGTGCGGGCTGGAGGTGGGATCGGGACCGCCGACCACCACCGGTTTGCAAGCCGCGCGGCAGAGCTCGATCAGCCGTAACGTGTCGGCCTGCTGCGTCAACATTCCGCCGGTGAAGACGACATCGGCCCAGGCAAGATCAGCATCACCGAAAGGCTGTGTATTGCAATCGATCAGCCTGATCGTCCAGTCCTTCGGCAGCATCGCGGCCACGGTGATCAGGCCAAGTGGCGCTGCCGGGCGCCGCACGCCCATGAGCTTGCAGGACTCTCCAAAGCTCCAGAACGACTCCGCCGTGAAGAGCGGATAGAGCATCAGCACGTTGCAACGAGACGGCAAGTTCATGAAATTCCTTCTGACTCGGAGACAGTTTAGGCAAAGCGCTTCCGCCTTGCACCCCCGTGCAACGGGACAAACTGTCGCTCGGTTCCGGCGCAGATCTCAAACGTCGCGTCAGGCCTCGGACCGGTGCTCACAGACAGGCCGCATGACGGGAGCCAGCGGCGGGGTCGAAACACCTGCCGGTCCGTGATCTTCCCCCCGGGCCGCGAAAATCTTCGCTGGCCACCCGCAGACTATTGATTTGAACAGTTCCATATTCCCGGACACATTAGGTCCTGAGTCCAATCGGTGGATTGGGCCAATCAGGGGACTTGCGATGGCAAACCTAACAATCAACGGAAAGACCTTTACGCTCGACGTCGAGCCGGACACGCCCCTGCTTTGGGCGATCCGCGAGAATGCCGGCCTGACCGGCACCAAATATGGCTGCGGCATTGCACAATGTGGCGCCTGCACCGTCCACATGGACGGCGTCGCCACCCGCTCCTGCGGGATCTCGGTCGCGGAGGCCGAAGGCAAGAAGATCACCACGATCGAGGGGCTGGCGTCCGGCGACGCCCTGCACAAGGTCCAGAAGGCTTGGATCGCCCAGGACGTCCCGCAATGCGGCTATTGCCAGAGCGGCATGATCATGGCCGTGGCGGCGCTGCTGAGCGAAAAGCCGAAGCCGACCGATGCCGACATCGACGAGGCCATCACCAATATCTGCCGCTGCGGCACCTTCCAGCAGGTGCGCGAAGCGATCCACACGATCGCCAGCGCCTGAGGGAGCCGCCACATGAACAAGCACGTCTCTCCCAAGATGAACCGCCGCGCTTTCGTGATTGGCACGGCCGCGGTCGGCGCCGGCCTCGCGATCGGCCTGGACCTCCCCTTCGGCGGCCCCGCCGCGGCTCGCGCCGCGGACGGCACACCCGAGGTCAATGCCTGGGTCGTGATCAAACCTGATGACACTGTCGTGATTCGCATCGCCCGCTCCGAAATGGGACAGGGCACGCTCACCGGCCTTGCCCAGCTCGTCGCCGAGGAACTGGAGTGCGACTGGTCGAAGGTCACGACCGAATATCCGACCCCCGGCCAGAGCGTCGCCCGCAAGCGCGTCTGGGGCGATTTCTCAACCGGCGGCAGCCGCGGCATCCGTTCCTCGCACGACTATGTCCGCAAGGGCGGCGCCACAGCGCGCGTGATGCTGATCGAGGCCGCAGCGAATGAGTGGAAGGTCCCGGCCTCCGAATGCACCGTCGCCAAGGGCGTCATCACCCACAAGGCCTCAGGCAAGACCACGACTTACGGCAAGGTCGCCGAAGCTGCGGCCAAATTGACGCCGCCGGCCGACGTCAAGCTCAAGGACCCCAAGGACTGGACCATCGCAGGCAAGGGCTTGCTGCGGCTCGACACCGCCGACAAGACCACCGGCACGATGATCTACGGCATCGACCTCAAGCTGCCGGGCATGCTGAACGCCGCGATCAAGGACTGCCCGGTGTTTGGCGGCAAGCTGAAGAGCTACGACGAAGCCAAGATCACCGGCATGAAAGGCGTCAAGAAAGTCGTCAAGGTCGGCGACAGCGCGGTTGCGGTCGTGGCCGACACCTGGTGGCACGCCAAGTCCGCGCTGGACGCGCTGCCGATCGTCTGGGACGAGGGCGAGAACGCAAAGGTCACCAGCGAGTCGATTGCAAAATGGCTGGCCGAAGGTCTCGATGATGCGCAGCCGGCCTATGTCGGCAACAAGAACGGTGACGTGAAAGCGGCGATCGCCGGCGCGGCCAAGAAGGTCGAGGCCGTCTATAGCTACCCCTACCAGAACCACGCCACCATGGAGCCGATGAACGCCACGGCGATCTACACGGCAGACAAATGCGAGGTCTGGTGCGGCACGCAGAACGGCGAAGCGGCCTTCGCGGCCACGCTGGAAGCTTCGGGCCTGCCCGCGGACAAATGCGACGTGCACAAGGTGATGCTCGGCGGCGGCTTCGGCCGGCGCGGCCAGACCGACTATGTCCGCCAGGCCGTGCTGATTGCCAAGGAGATGCCCGGCACGCCGATCAAGCTGCTGTGGTCGCGCGAGGAGGACATGGCGCACGGCCGGTATCATCCGATCACCCAGTGCAAGATGACCGGCGCGTTCGACGCCAACAACAACCTGGTCGCCCTGCACTACCGCTTGTCCGGGCAATCGATCCTGTTCTCGTTGCGCCCCGAAGCGCTGCAGAACGGCATGGATCCGGCGGCGTTCCAGGGCGTCGCCCAATCCGGCGAAGCCGCGATCGGCTATTCGGTGCCGAACCTGCTGGTCGAGCATGCGATGCGTAATCCGCACGTTCCGCCCGGCTTCTGGCGCGGCGTGAACGTCAATCACAACGCGATCTACATGGAATGCTTCATGGACGAGCTGGCCCAGGCCGCAGGCCAGGACCCGCTCGAATTCCGCCGCAAGCTGATGGGCAATCACCCCAAGCATCTGGCGGTGCTCAATGCCGTGGCCGAGAAGATCGGCTGGACCACGCCGGCGCCGAAAGGCGTCTATCGGGGCATCGCGCAGGTGATGGGCTATGGCAGCTATGTCGCCGGCGCCGCCGAGATCTCGGTGTCCGACGGCAACAAGATCAAGGTCCTTCGCATCGTCGCATCCACCGACCCCGGCTACGTCGTCAATCCGGCGCAGGTGGAGCGGCAGATCGCCGGCTCCTTCGTCTATGGCCTCTCCGCGCTGTTCTACGGCGGCTGCACGGTCAAGGACGGCAAGATCGAGCAAACCAACTTCGACACCTACAATTCGATGCGCATCAACGAGATGCCGAAGGTGGAGTCAGTGATGGTGCCGAGCGGCGGATTCTGGGGCGGTGTCGGCGAGCCGACCATCGGCGTTGCGGCGCCGGCGGTGCTGAACGCTTACTTCGCCGCGACGGGCAAGCGTATCCGCTCGATCCCGTTGCGCGATCAGAACATCACCTTCGCCTGAGGCACGCGATACGTCTTCAGCGAAGCCATTCTCAACAACAACATCGCGGCGGCCACGATGGCCGCCGCGGCATTTTTCGGACAGGATTGACAGAATTGATGAAGGTGTCGGTGACACGTCGGAATGCCGCCCTCGGCATTGCTGCCGCGGCCACATCGCTCGCCATCCCTTCGGTGCTGCGCGCGCAATCGGCGGGCCGCATCATCGTGATCGGCGGCGGTTTTGGCGGCGTAACCTGCGCGCGTGCACTCAAGCGCGCGGATGCGAAGTTGCGGGTCACGTTGATCGAGCCGAACAAAGTGTTCACGGCCTGCCCGTTCAGCAATGAAGTGGTTGTCGGCCTGCGCGAGATCGGCGCGCAGCAATTCGGCTATGACAAGCTCGCGGCCGAAGACATCACCGTCGTCGCTCAGGCCGCGACGGCCGTCGACGCGGAGAAGCGGAGCGTGACGACGGCCGACGGCGCCACGCTGAGCTATGACAGGCTGGTACTCTCGCCCGGCATCGACTTCCATTTCGAAGCCCTGCCCGGCTACAACGAAGCCGCATCGGAAAAGATGCCGCACGCCTGGAAGGCCGGCGCGCAGACCCTTCTGCTGCGCAAGCAGCTGGAAGCGATGCCGGACGGCGGCACGGTTGCCATCGCCGTACCCGCCAATCCCTCGCGCTGCCCGCCGGCGCCTTACGAGCGCGCCAGCCTGATCGCACATTACCTGAAGGCCCAAAAGCCCCGCTCGAAAGTGCTGGTGCTCGATGCCAAGGATGGCTTCTCGCAGCAGCGGCTGTTCGAGCACGCCTGGAAGGAGCTTTACGGCGACATGATCGAGCGCATCGCGCTGTCGCAAGGCGGACGCGTCACCTCGGTCGATTCCGCAACAAAGACCATCGTCACCGAATTCGGCAACTACACGCCCGACGTCGCCAACATCATCCCGCCGCAACGGGCCGGGCACATCGCGAACGTCGCAGGCGCGGCGGATGCGACCGGCTGGTGCCCGATCGATCCCGTCAGCTTCGAATCAAAGCTCGTCAAGAACATCCATGCCATCGGCGACGCCTGCCTTGGCGGCGCCATCCCAAAATCGGCCTCGGCCGCACACGCGCAAGGCAAAGCCTGCGCGAGCGCGATCGTCGACCTGCTCGCCGGCCGCACGCCGCAGACGCCGCGGCTGACGGGCGTCTGCTACAACACCGTCGCGCCCGGTTACGGCTTCTCGCTTGCCGGCAACTACCAGCCCAGAGGCGATATCTTTGCCGAGGTCGAGGCCGGTGCGACAACGAGCCCGGTCGATGCCCCGCGCGAATTGCGGGCCCGCGAGGCCGCGGAGGCTGAACACTGGTTTCGAACCCTGACGGCGGACACCTTTGGCTAGATCACCCGTCCATATTGCCGCCCTGATCGCCGCCAGTCTCACTTGCGTTGCGAATGCGGACGAGCTTGTGTCCTACAAGGTCACCGGCGATGGCATTGCGGACTCACTCACCGGCGCACCGGGGAATGCCACACGCGGCCGCACGCTGGTGCTGGCGCGCACGTCAACGTGCATCCTCTGCCATTCCGGCCCCTTCCCGGAGACGCGTTTCCAGGGAGACCTCGCGCCTGACCTCGCTGGTGCAGGGAACCGGTGGTCGGCGGCGCAGCTGCGGCTCCGGCTGGTCAATGCGGCCCACTTCAATCCGGACACCATCATGCCGTCCTTCTATCGTATCGATGAGCTGGTGCGGGTCGGGCGCAGCTTCGCCGGCAAGCCGATCCTGTCGGCTGCGGAGATCGAGGACATCGTGGCCTTTCTAACAACGCTTCGGGATTAGGTTCATGCCCACCACGCGACGACAATTCCTGAGCCTCGCCGGCGGCGTCACAGCCGCAGGCGCAATCCCAATCGTGACGCTGCGGCCGGTCGAGGCAACGCCGGCTGCGCTCGCCATCGCGATCCGCAACGCCCTCGGCGAAGCGACGATCCGCAACGGCAAGGTCAGGCTCGACATTCCGCCACTGGTGGAGAACGGCAACACGGTGCCGATGACGGTGAGCGTGGCGTGCAAGATGACATCGACCGAATACGTCAAGAGCATCCATATCTTCAACGAGAAGAACCCGCAGCCGAACATCGCCAACTTCTATCTCAATGCCTCCTCGGGCCGCGCCCAGGTCTCGACCCGCGTCCGCCTCGCCGACAGCCAGAAGGTGATCGCGATCGCCCGGTTCGCCGACGACAGCCTCTGGCAAGCCTCCGCCGAAATCGTCGTGACGCTGGCCGCCTGCACCGAGGAGATGAACTGATGGCCGCGCTCATCAACGTTCCCGCCAGGGCCAATGCCGGCGATATCATCGAGATCCGTACGCTGACCTCGCACATCATGGAGACCGGCTTCCGCCACACCGCAGACGGAAAGTTGGTGCCGCGCGACATCATCACGAACTTCACCTGCCGCTACAACGGCGTCGAGATCTTCCGCGCGGATCTGTTCCCGGCGATCGCCGCGAACCCGTACCTCTCCTTCTTCACGGTCGTCAACGAGAGCGGCAAGTTCGAATTCGAATGGATCGGCGACAACGGCTATTCGACCACCGCATCGGCATCGATCACCGTCGAATGATGCTTTGGCGCGCGATAGTAGCCGCGGTGCTTGTCGGCGCGGCCCCTGCGCTGCTCGCCGGTGAAATCGCCTCCGATGCGCGCCGCTCCGGCTATTCGTTCATGGGCCCCGACACCCGCATCATGCAGGACGACGACACTTCCAATCCGGGCATGCTGTTCGTGCTCGACGGCGAGACCTCATGGGGCAGGACAACCGGTAACGCCAACAAGGCCTGCGCCGACTGCCATGGCGACGCCAAGACGAGCATGAAGGGCATCGCTGCGCGCTACCCCGCCTTCGACAAAACTCTCGGCCGTCCCGTCACGCTCGACCAACGCATCAACCTCTGCCGTGCCAATCATCAGCAGGCAACGCCGTTGCCCTACGAGAGCCGCGACCTCCTGGTCCTGTCGGCTTATGTCGCACACCAGTCCCGCGGTGTCGCGATCACGGCCGGCGACGATCCGCAACTGACGCCCTTCGTCGCGCAGGGCCACGACCTCTTCATGCAGCGCGAAGGCCAGCTCAACCTCGCCTGCACCAATTGCCACGACGACAATTTCGACAAGCGCCTTGCGGGCGCGCCGATCACGCAGGGACAACCGACCGGCTATCCGCTCTACCGCCTGGAATGGCAGACGCTCGGTTCGATCGAACGCCGGCTTCGGAGCTGCATGACCGGCGTGCGCGCACAGCCCTTTGATTACGGCTCGCCCGAGCTGGTCGCGCTCGAACTCTATTTGATGTCGCGGGCCCGCGGCATGCCGATGGAAACGCCGGCCGTACGCCCCTGACATTGAAGCGGCCGGACAACCGCCCGGCCGCTCGCACGAGTTGACGTTGATGGCCTACTCCGCCGGCGCGGCGTGCATTTCCGGATGCGCGGCATAGTGCTCGCTGGCGCCGAGTTTGCTGGCCGCGAACAGACCCGCCGCCATCACGGCATAGGCGAGTGCGACCGCGGGTGTGACGCCAAGGCCACCGCCGATGCCGACGGCTTCACCGTGCATGAAGCCGAAATAGGTCAGCACCGCACCGACCAGCGCGAAAGCCGACGCCTTCTCGAAATCGCGCTCGATGATGAAGACGCCGATCGCGCCGAGGATGAGGCCGCCGAGGATGGAGCCGCCGCCCATGACTTCGAGACCGTGGTAAAACACACCTTGCTGTGGCAGTGCGGCGATCGCAGCCGCCTTGACCGCGTCGGCCTTGTCGGCGGCCATACCGCCGACAGTCGCGGCCGCATTCATGGTCGAACCCAGCATCGTGTCGATCTGAAGCTTGGCCCAGGCCGCAAGATGCGGCGTCAACGCCAGCACGATCGCGGGCGCGTGCTTCACCGGCGTGGTCTGGAACGCCTGTGCTCCGATGAGCATGCCGATGTAAAGCAGGATCGGCGAGATCGCGACCACGGGCACCAGCGCCAGCAGCACCGAGATGATGCCGAACCACGCCAGCACCACCACCATGATGCCGGTCGCGGCCGAATAGCCGATACGGCCGCCCATCGCCTTCCAGCCGGGATGGCCGATATAGACCGCGTTGATGAAGGGATTGCCCATCAGGCAGCCGATCAGGCTGACGATCCCGTCAGCGGTCAGCACGCGCGTGGTCGGATATTCGTCGCCGGCCGCCTCCGCGCTCTCGACATTGTCCATGGCCTCGACAAGGTCGTAGATGCCGAACGGAATAGCGGTGACGAGGATGATGCCGAGGAATTCGAAGCCCGAGAAGACGTGGCCTACGGCCGGGATCGGCACCGAGAAGCCGAAATTGGCGAAAGCAGCGCCGACGCCCGCGATGCTCAATCCGCCGAGGCCGAGCCCGAACAGGTTTGAGCCCCAGGCGATGATCATGCCGACGGCGATGGCGACCAGGCCCGCCGGGATGCCTTTGGGATATTTGACGCCGCCGAACCAGCTCACCAGGATGATGGCAAAGCAGACCAGGCCGATCTGCGGCGTCATGTACATTTCGAGCGCCGGGCGCATCGAAATGAAGGTGACGGAGACGCCGGCGAGCGTGCCGAGCAGCGCCGCGCGCGGCGTGATCTTGCGGATGAACGGCGCGATGAAGCCGCCGATCATCAGGATGAAGCTCTGGAAGAACACCCAGACGAGGCCGGCCGACCAGCCCTTGAGCGGATCACCGGTCTTCAGCGTGATCGGCAGCATGATCACGAAGGTGACGATGAACATGTGCGGCACGCTGACGCCCGACGGCAGCGCGCAGACGTCGTTGCGTCCGGTCTTCTGTGCGAGGCGATAGGCGAGATAGGCGTAGTAGAAGGTCGACAGGCACATCATCAGCCCTAGCGCGGGCAGGATGCGGCCAAACACCAGACTGTCGGGCATCTTCAGCACGAAGCGCAGCAGCCCCGTCAGCACCAGCATGTTGACGAGGATGTTGGTGCCGAAGCCGAAAAACGCGTTCCAGTCGCCCGGTGTCCATAGCGCCGGCCTGAACTCAGACGTAGTGCTCGCAGGTTTGCCGGCCGTCCCCGTCAATGTGCTCATGATGCTACCCCTATGTGGTCGAAACCTTCATCGCCTCCAGTACCGCGGCTGAGTCCGCGACCCAGCCGAAGATGCCGCCCTGGGCCTTGATCATCTTCAGGCCCATCTCGTGGAATTCGGGGAAGTAGGATGCGCAGCCATCCGAGATGACGACGCAGCGATAGCCGCGGTCGTTGGCTTCGCGCACGGTGGTGTTGACGCACACTTCGGTGGTGACGCCGCACACCAGCAGGTTTTCAATGCCGTATTTCTCCAGCACATCGGTGAGCTCGGTGGCGTAGAACGCGCCTTTTCCGGGCTTGTCGATCACGATTTCGCTGTCGAGCGGATAGAGCTCGGGAATGATGTCGTGCCCGGCCTCGCCACGAATGAGGATGCGGCCCATCGGACCGGGATCGCCGATGCGAAGGCTCGGCGCGCCGCGCTCGACTTTCGCGGGCGGCGCATCGGACAGGTCGGGCAAATGGCCTTCGCGGGTGTGGACCACCAGCATGCCGGTGTCGCGCGCCGCTTGCAGGACCGCACCGATCGGCTTCACCGCGCGCGCAAGCTGGCTGACGTCATTGCCGAGCGTCTCGCCGAAACCGCCAGGCTCCATGAAGTCGCGTTGCATGTCGATGATCACGAGCGCCGTGCTCGACAAGTCGAGCTTGATGGGCTCGGGTTCGGCGTTGATGACGCCCAGCGGCGGCTTGGTCGAGTTCAACATGACGCCCCTCGCGAGAACTCTCTTTGCGGGGAGTTCTGCAAGCGCCGTGCCATTGTGTACAATTGCGGAGGCGGACGGGCAGCGAACGAATTCGCTGGTCAGTCAGACGGTTACGTCAGCGACCAGCGACTGCTTATTCCCTGTGCGACGGCTTTGCGCCGTGCAGTTGCTTAAAGGATGAGCGGCCTCCGCCGTCATTCCAGGGCGACGGAGGGGATTACCGCGTCGCCCCGTAGAGCTGCCGATACTTTTCTTCATACGGCGCATACGAGTCCTTCAGCGTCGCCATGTTCAGCAGCATGGTCGCCACCATCGCACCCGCCTTGTCGAACACGCGCGTCTTCATCCAGGCGCTCTCGGTGCGGCGGCTGCCGGAGAGTGCGACGACCTCGCGCTCGACCTCATACTCCTCGTCGACGAAGAGCGGTCCCTTGATCAGCCTGATCTCCTGGTCGGCGAACAGGCCGACGGCCGGGCCCTTGGCCGGCCACGGGTCGTCCTTGGAGCGGTACTGGAACAGCACGCTCAGCATTTCCATTGGAATGACCGCTCTGCGCCACGGGTTCTCCGGACCCGAGTAATAAGGAGAGCTCTCTGTGATGACGGCGAGCTTCTGCCTGAGGGAAAACGGATAGAGGTCGCCCATGTTCTGGTCGAACGCCATCCGCACCGTCTGCCGCTTGCTGGTCCGCGCCACCTTGACGTCGCGCAGGATCACCGGATCGGCGAGCGGCTTGAGCTCGGCAAGACGCGTTTCGAGCGCAGTCGCCGCGTGAGGTTCGCCGACCGAGGCCGTTCCGCGCAACACCTCGGTGCCGTCGCGCTTCATCATCTGGATCTGGCACTGGCGCGTGCCGGGCAACGGCTTCGACAGGATCGCCTGCACCTCCTCGCCCTCGTAGCAGACGCTGCGATAATGGGCGGACAGGCAACCGCTCTCGAACCAGGCCTGCCCCCACAGTCGCGCGGCGAGCGGGGCGAACTGGCTGAAATGCGTTGGGCCCTCGATGGTGCCGCCCTTGAAGCCGAGCTTCTGTGCGGTGGCGTCGTCGTGGATCGAGGCGTGCGCGTCGTAAACCTGCGCCTGCAGCATCTGGCGCGGCTGGCGCCAAGGTCCGATCAACGCCTCGCTGGTCTCCGTGATCTCGGTATCGAACGCGAGTGCAGCCATGGTTGTCTCTCCATTGGCAGCCATGACTAGCAGGAGCGCCACGGATGCGGCTAGCCGTATTGACTTCGCCCGTGCATGCTTTTGACTGTCACAATTCGCGTCGCGCAGCCGCAATCCCTCCCGCAGCGCAAACTCCAAGCCGAATTTGAGCCGATCGAGACACGAGGACTTTTGAAATGACGCTGATGCAGGTCGAGCTGGACGACAAATACCGGCTCGAATCGAAGCGGATCTTCCTGTCTGGAACGCAGGCGCTGGTCCGCCTGCCCATGTTGCAGCGCGAACGCGACCGGCTTCAGGGGCTCAACACCGGCGGCTTCATCTCGGGCTATCGCGGGTCTCCGCTCGGCATGTACGACCACGCGTTGTGGCGCGCGAAGTCTCACCTTCAGCAGCACGACATCGCCTTCGTGCCCGGCCTGAACGAGGACCTGGCGGCGACCGCCGTCTGGGGCAGCCAGCAGGTCGGCCTGTTTCCCGGCGCCAAGGTCGATGGCGTGTTCGGCATCTGGTACGGCAAGGGCCCCGGCGTCGATCGCTCGGTCGACGCGCTCAAGCACGCGAACGCGGCCGGCACCTCGCTCAATGGCGGCGTGCTGGCGCTGGCCGGCGACGACCATGGCTGCCAGTCCTCGACGCTGGCGCACCAGAGCGAGCAGGTGTTCGCAGCCGCTTTGATCCCCGTGATCAATCCGGCAACGCTGCAGGACTACCTCGATCTCGGTCTCTACGGCTTTGCGCTGTCGCGCTTCTCCGGCTGCTGGGTCGGCTTCAAGGCGATCAGCGAGACGGTCGAGAGTTCGGCCTCGATCGACAGCGACCCCGAGCGCATCAAGATCATCCTCCCCGACGATTTCGAGATGCCGCCCGGCGGCCTCAACATCCGCTGGCCCGATCCGCCGCTGGAGGCGGAGAAGCGCCTGTTCGGCCCGAAGATGGCTGCGGTGCAGGCTTTTGCCCGCGCCAACCAGTTCGACCGCATCGTGCTCGATTCCAAGCCCGCCCGCCTCGGCATCGTCGCGACCGGCAAGGCCTATCTCGATCTGCGCCAGGCGCTCGCCGACCTCGGCATCACCGACAAGGACGCGCAGGATCTCGGCCTTCGCATCTACAAGGTCGCGATGACCTGGCCGTTGGAGGAAAGCGGCGCCAAGCGTTTCGCCGAAGGCCTGCAGGACGTGCTCGTCGTCGAAGAGAAGCGCGGCTTCATCGAAGACCAACTGATGCGCATCCTCTACAATATCGATGCGTCCCGGCGTCCGACCGTCACCGGCAAGCGTGACGAAAGCGGCGCGCCGCTGCTGCCGAGCGAAGGCGAGCTGACGCCGACCATCGTTGCCGGCGCGCTGGTGGCACGGCTGCGCAAGCTCGGCCATCACAGCCCGGTGCTGGAGCAGCGCCTCGCCCGGCTCGAGGCGTTCGACAATCCGGTCACCACGACCTCGCAGATCAAGCTGGCGCGCACGCCGTTCTTCTGCTCGGGCTGCCCGCATAATTCGTCGACCAAGGTGCCCGAAGGCAGCCGCGCCATGGCCGGCATCGGCTGCCACGGCATGGCACTGAGCATGCCGACCCGCCGCACCGACCTGATCTCGCACATGGGCGCCGAGGGCGTGAACTGGATCGGCCAGTCGCCCTTCACCACCGAGAAGCACATCTTCCAGAACCTCGGCGACGGCACCTATACGCATTCCGGGCTTCTCGCCCTTCGTGCGGCATCGGCGGCCGGCATCAACATCACCTACAAGATCCTCTACAACGACGCCGTCGCCATGACTGGCGGCCAGCCAGCCGAGGGTGCGTTCAACGTTGCGCAGATCGCGCATCAGGTCTGGGCGGAAGGCGTCAAGCGTCTCGCGATCGTCTCGGACGATCCGACCAAATACCCCGAGGGCAACTACTTCCCGCAAGGCGCGACCATCCACCACCGCCGCGAGCTTGATGCCGTGCAGCGCGAGCTGCGCGACATCAAGGGCCTCACGGTCGTGATCTACGACCAGACCTGCGCCGCCGAGAAGCGCCGCCGCCGCAAGCGCGGGCTCTATCCCGATCCCGCCAAGCGTGCCTTCATCAACGAGCTGGTCTGCGAAGGCTGCGGCGATTGCTCGCAAGCCTCCAACTGCGTCTCGGTGCAGCCGCTCGAGACCGAGTTTGGCCGCAAGCGCCAGATCGACCAGTCGAACTGCAACAAGGACTTTTCCTGCGTCGAAGGCTTCTGCCCGAGCTTCGTGACCGTGCACGGCGGATCGCTGAAGCGGATGAAGACCTCTGCAGTAGATTCAGGTCAACTCTTTGCTGATCTGCCGCTGCCGCCCGCGCGCGAGCTGGACGGACCCTACAACATCCTCGTCACCGGCATCGGCGGCACCGGCGTCATCACCATCGGCGCCCTGCTCGGCATGGCCGCCCATGTCGACGGCCGCGGCTGCTCGGCGCTGGACTTCACCGGCCTGTCGCAGAAGAACGGCGCGGTGATGAGCCATGTCCGCATCGCACCGAAGCCGGAAGATATTTCCGCGGTCCGCATCACCACCGGCGGCGCCGACGTCATTCTCGGCTGCGACATGATCGTCTCGGCCGGACCGACCGCACTCAGCCGCGCCGAACGCGGCGTGACCAAGGCCTATGTCAACGCCGACCTTCAGCCGACCGCGAGCTTCGTGCAGAACCCCGACCTCGATTTCGAGATGGGCACGATGCAGACCGTGCTGCGCGACGCCATCGGCGACAAGAACCTCGACATAATCGACGCGACAGGCATGGCCGCGGCGCTGATGGGCGACAGCATCGCGACCAATCCCTTCATGCTCGGCTTCGCCTTCCAGAAGGGTGCGATCCCCCTGTCGCTGGAGGCGCTGCTGCGCGCCATCGAGATCAACGGCGCTGCGATCGAGATGAACAAGCTCGCGTTCACCTGGGGGCGCCTTGCCGCCCACGACATGTCTCGGGTGCGCAGCGTGCTGCAATTCAAGGCCCGTGCCGCCGCGCCGACCAAATCGCTCGACGACATCATCGCGACCCGCGCGGAATTCCTGACCGGCTATCAGGACAAGGCCTATGCCGACCGCTACCTCGTGGCCGTCGCCAAGGTGCGCAAGTCGGAGACTGCCGCCTCGCCCGCCTCCACGGAACTGACCGAGGCGGTCGCCAAGAACCTGTTCAAGCTGATGTCCTACAAGGACGAGTACGAGGTCGCGCGGCTCTACACCGACGGCAGCTTTGCGAAGAAGGTGTCGGAGAAGTTCGACGGCGACTTCACGCTGAAGTACCACCTTGCCCCGCCGATCTTTGCAAAGCGCGACAAGACGACCGGACATCTCCAGAAGCAGGAGTTCGGCGGCTGGATGCTCCACGCCTTCCGCGTGCTGGCCAAGCTCAAGTTCCTGCGCGGCGGCGCGCTCGACCCGTTCGGCCGCACCGAGGAGCGGCGAACCGAGCGGAAGCTGGTCGCGGACTATCTTGGCATGATCGACCAGCGGATGGCCGGACTTAAGGCCGAGCAGATCCCGCTGCTGGCAAGGCTGGCCCGCGTCCCGGAGACGATCCGCGGCTTCGGGCACGTCAAGGAGACCAACATCAAGCTGGCGGCGGCGGAGAAGGCGCGGTTGGAGGCGGAACTGGAGAATAGCCGGTTCGCGGCGGCTGCGGAGTAGCTGTTGGCGCCGCGAGCTCTCTCAGCTCGTCATTGCGAGGAGCCCGCGCAAAAATGCGAAGCAATTTTTGCGCGGGCGACGAAGCAATCCAGACTGCCTCAGCGGCAAAAGCCTGGATTGCTTCGCTGCGCTCGCAATGACGTGGATATAGCTGACGCGACCGTCAGACAGCCGCCTTCGCAGCACTCGTCGCCATCACCCCCTCCGCAAGATGCCGCCCGGCGATATACCCGAACGTCAGCGCCGGCCCGAGTGTGATACCCGGCCCCGGATAGTTGCCGTTCATGATCGAGCCCATGTCGTTGCCGCAGGCATAAAGGCCCGCGACCACCGTGCCGTCCTCACGCAGCACGCGTCCTTGCGCATCCACCTTCATGCCGATGGCCGTGCCGAGATCGGCGGGATGAATCCGCATCGCGAAGAACGGCGCGCGAAGGATGGGCGCTACACAGGGATTGGGCTTGTGCGCGGCATCGCCGAGGTGACGCTGGTAGATCGTGCTGCCGCGGCCGAATTCGGGATCGCGGCCTTCCTTCGCATCAGAATTGTAGTTCGCGACCGTCGCCGAGAGAACTGGCGGCTTGATGCCGATCTTCGCCGCCAGTTGCGCGATGTCGGGCGCCTCGATCAGTTCGCCGCTCGCCACATAGCGCCGCACGCTGCGCGTGAACGGCCTGATGCGGCCGAGCCCGTAGCTCCACAGGAACGCACGGTCGCAGATCAGATGAAACGGCCGGTCCGGCTCGCCGTTGCCGTCACGCAGCATGGCCAGCACGAACTCATGGTACGACAGCGCCTCATTGACGAAGCGGCGCCCCGCGGCATTGATCGCGATCACACCCGGCTTGGCGCGGTCGGTCACGGTATGCGGGAAGACACCGCGGCTGCCGTCGGCGCGGCTGAATAGTGAAGCTGGCACCCAATAAGCAGGACTCGTCGCCTCCGTGTTGAGCGCGGCGCCGGCTGCGGCGGCGAGCCGAAGCCCGTCGCCCGTACCCGCCGTGTTCGTAGCCGAAACAAATCCGGCCGCCGCCGGGAAGAAGCGCTTGCGCAGGACCGGATCGTGCGAGAAGCCGCCCGTCGCCAATACGACGCCGCGACGCGCTGCAATCAGGCGGTCGCGGGAGCCATGGCGGATCACCACGCCGCTGACGCGATCGCCCTGCATCGACAGATCCTCGACGTCCGCGCTGAACAGGATTTCGACCTGCCGCGCCAGCAGCGAAGCATAGAGCCGCGCAGCGAGCGCGTTGCCGAGATGAAGCGTCGTGCCGCGGGGGGTCCGCAGCCGCTGCATCGCGTATTGCGAAACGAGCCGTACCGCGCGCAGCGTCGAACGCAGCGATTTGCCGACCCGGCGCAGATGCGGGATATCGAGGCGGTTGACCATCATTCCGCCGAACAGCGTGAACTCCGGCAATGGCGCGCGCAGTCGCGCAAAATGCGCGCCCAGCCGGGTGCCGTCGAAGGAAACCGGCTCCAGTACGCGCCCGCCCGGCGTCGCGCCCAATCGCTCCGGATAATAGTCGGGATAGACCTTCACGGGCTGCAGCCGCACTTCGGTGTTGGCTTCGAGCCATGCGACCGCCTCCGGCCCGCGCGCCAGAAAAGCGGCGCGCAAACCCGTGTTGGCGGGCTCCGGAACGGTGCTCGAGAGATAGCGGACGGCATCGGTGATGCTGTCGGAGAGCCCCGCATCTTTCATCTTGGGATTGGCCGGGATCCAAACCATGCCGCCGGACCAGGCCGTGGTGCCGCCGACGAAAGCGGTCTTCTCGATCACCAGCACGCGCAGGCCTTCGGCGGCGGCCACGGCCGCGGCCGCGGCCGTCATGCCACCGGCTCCCGCGCCGATGACAATGACGTCGTAGGTCTCGTGTGCCGGCATCATGCGGCTGGGGTCCGAAGGCGAGGCATGACACCGTCATACCGCGCCCGCCGTCCCACAGCTAGCGCTGCGGCTTCCGCTCGACGGGATCGATGTCGATCTCGCGCAGGCGGCCGAGCCGCAGCACGTCCACGGCGAGCCGCCGGCCGATCCGGTCGCGGTCGAGCACGCGGATCAGATCGTCGACGCCGTTGATCTCGACGCCGTCCAGCTTGATGACGACGTCGCCCGGCAGGAGCCCCGCCTTGGCCGCCGGTCCATCCGGCTCGATCTGCATCAAGAGCGCACCCATCTTGTTCTCGACACCGGCCAGCACCGCTTGCCGCCGCGGGATCGGCGCGGTCTGACCGGCCACACCGATGAAGGCGCGGCGGACATAGCCGTGGCGGATGATCTCCGAGAGCACGAATTGCGCGGTGTTGCTGGCGACCGCGAAGCAGATGCCCTGCGCGCCGCTGATGATGGCGGTGTTGATGCCGATTACCTCGGCATTCGACGACACCAGCGGGCCGCCGGAGTTGCCGGGATTGAGCGCGGCATCGGTCTGGATCACGTCCTCGATGGTGCGTCCGCTCACCGAGCGGATCGAGCGCCCGAGCGCCGAGACCACGCCGGCCGTCACGGTCGACTCGAATCCGAGCGGATTGCCGATCGCGATCACGAGCTGGCCACGCCGCAACGTTTTGGAATTGCCGAGCGCGGCGTAGGGCAGATCGCGCACACCGTTGGCGCGCAGCAGCGCTAGGTCGGTGTCGGGATCGACGCCGAGCACGCGGGCATCCCCGACATGGCCCTCGACGTCGCGCAGCCGGATCTCCTTGGCGGAGCCGACCACGTGGCTGTTGGTGAGCACGAGACCGTCCGGCGAGATCACGATGCCCGAGCCGAGCCCGCCGCGCTCGCGGCCATTCGGTGCTTTTGGTCCGGTCTCGACGCGCACGACCGCGGGGCCGACACGGTCGGTCACGTCGATCACGGCATTGGAATAGGCGTCCAGCAACGCCCGATCGTCGACCGGGGCAGCCGTTGTCGTTCGCGACGACGCGGCGTCATCGGCGATATCCGAGGTGAAATCCAGCATGGCAAGAGTCCTTGAGGCCAACAGAGATGGTGGCCTGTTCCCTGCCGCGCAAGGGAGCCGCCCGTGGCGCAGGGCTGGACTGTCAGGTCTTGACTGCCCGGATGGCTAGGTCGCCCGCCGCAGCGTGCCACCCCTCGCCTTGACCGGGTCGAGCAGCGACCAGTCGCCATCCGGCAGCACATAGCCCTTCGGGAACGGTGCACGCAGCTCCAGGCCGAGCGAACGCAGCACGCGATCGTCGCGGTAGTAGCATTGCAGGACGACGCGGACGAGCGTTGCCGCGGCCGCGCCGCCGCTCTTGCGAAACTCCTGCGCCACCGCATCGCGCCTTGCGGCGTCGAGCTCGGCCAGAGGTTGGCCGGCGAGCCGCGCCAGATGGTCCAGCGCCGCAGTCACCAGCCTGGTGTCGCGGCCGAGCGTCGCCAGGATATCGGCCTGGATCGCTCCATCATCGGCGCTAGGCACTTTGTACTCTTCGCTGGCGGGAACGATCATCCCAGCGACGGTGCGGAGATCGTCGCGTTGGGCGCGCGTAAGTTGAACACTTTCGGACATGGCGGCCTCAGTCGAACAGATTGGCGAGGCGCTGCTTCATCTGGTCGGCGATGTAGAGCGCGAGGGCCTGGATGGTGGATGTCGGGTTCACACCGCCAGAGGTGACGAAGATGCTGCCGTCAACGATGAAGAGGTTCTTCACGTCATGCGTGCGGCCCCATTCGTTGACGACGGAGCGTTTCGGATCGGTGCCCATGCGGGCGGTGCCGAGCAGATGCCAGCCGCCCCACGGGATCGGCGAGTTGACACAGATATCGGTCGCCCCCGCCATTTCCAGCACCTCGCGGCCGCGGGCGAGCGCATGGTCCATCATCTTCTGGCTGTTTTCGCTGATCGTGTAGTTGATCTTCGGTGCGGGAATGCCGTGGCTGTCCGTCAGGACAGGATCAAGCGTGACCTGGTTGTGTTCTTCCGGCAGGTCCTCGCAGATCGCGGAGAAGCCGAGCCGGTGGCCGTTGAGCTTGCGGAAGACGCGGTGATGATCCTCGCCCCACGGCAGAATACCCTTCTGCTCGCTGACGACGGCTTCGAACACCGGTCCTGCTCCGCGCACGAACTGCACGCCGTAACCGCGCACGAAGCCGCGCGAGAGATCCGTGTCGTACCACTCCTTGCTCCACAGGCAGGTCGGCGGCGCGCGGTTGCTGTCGGTCGGCTCCTTCACATAGCCGTAGATCTGCGCATATGGATGGAACATCAGGTTCTTGCCAACGAGGCCCGACGAATTGGCAAGGCCGTCCGGAAAGCGGTCTGATTTCGAGTTGAGCAGCAGCCGTGGCGTCCCGACGCCGTTGCAGGCGATGATGACGACATGCGCCGGCTGGAACTGCTCGACACCGTCCTTGTCGTAATAGACCACGCCCGTGGCCATGCCGTTCTCGTCGGTGGTGATCTCGCGCACCCGGCAATGGGTCCGCAGCTCGACGCCGGCGCGCACGGCATGCGGCCAATACGTGATATCGGTCGAGGATTTCGCGCCCTGCGCGCAGGCCGGCGTGCAATGACCGAGATTGATGCAGCGCGCCCGGCCCTCATAGTCCATCGTCGCGACCGTCGTATCCGACGGCCACCAGTGCCAACCGAGCGTGTTCATCGCCTTGCCGATGATCGCACCTGACAATCCCATCGGCTGCTGCGGCATCGGCGGATGCGTCAATGGCGACAACGGATCGCCCGAAAGGCCCGACGTGCCCATCATGCGATCGTTCTCCTCGAAGAACGGCGTCAGCGCGTCGTAATCGATCGGCCAGTCATCGGCGACGCCGTCGAGCGTCTTCACCTTGAAATCGGACGGATGCAGCCGCGGCCAATGCGCGGTGTACATCACCGTGGAGCCGCCGACCGCGTTGTAATTGACGACCTTGATCGGCGAATTGTCGTCGTTGATCGGATAGTCCTCGGGCCGGCCGCGCACGTTAGGGCTCGACGACCACTCGCCGTAGAACTTGGCCTCCCAGTCGCGGCCCGTGCTGGGATACTCCGCCGGGTTCATCCAGCCGCCCTGTTCGAGGCAGAGGATATGCATCTTGGTCTCGGCCAGCGACCACGCCACCGCCGCGCCGGACGCGCCGGCGCCGATGATCAGGACGTCCACGGGGTCTTTCATCGAAACATTGTCCTCCCGCCCTCGCCGCTTCCCGGGCGATTCGGCCATCACGGCTCACAAGGCTGCGAAACGATAGGGGCAGACGGCCCGGCGAGTAAAGGCTGGCTGGCGAATGTCGCACTTCGCGGGGCGCAGACCATTGGTCTTGCCCCGCCCGGATGCTAGGAACGAGGGGCAAGAGCCATCGATAGCGAGACATTATGTCCTCCAGGAATTCATTTGCCGCCGCCCGCGTTTTCGCGCTTGTTTTGTGCTTCGCCTTCTCCGGATTTTGGGGTGCTCCCGCTTCGGCTCTGACGGCCAGCGCGACGGTCCGGGATGGCAATTCGATCCAGCTTGGCGACGTCGTTTATCGCCTCGACGGCGTCGACGCCCCCGAGCTCGACCAGGTCTGCATCGACGATCACGCCGATCCCTGGACCTGCGGCATCGATGCCCGTGACCAGTTGGCCAAGCTGATCAACAAGCGTTCGGTGCGCTGTGATGACGTCGGCCCGGAGAAGAGTTTCGGCAAACGCCACCGCGCGATCTGCACCGCCGAAGGCGACAAGACCAGCCTGAACGAGCAGATCGTCAAGCTCGGCTTCGCCATCGCGCGCGAACCGGTCAAGGCCAACGTCAAGCCGGGCGCGACTGACGCCAAGGCGGCGTCATCAGGCATCTGGAAGGGCTGCTTTGTTGCGCCGCAGGAATTCCGCGCCGGGAAAAAGGACGGCCCGTTGATGGGAGCCGCCTGCCGCTCCGACCGCGACAAGGAAATCCGCGCGGTGCTGTTTCCGGAGGACCTGACCATGCCGCCGAGCTGCAGCATCAAGGGCAAGCTCGCAGTGCGCGCCCGCGTCACCGGCAATATCGGCATCTATCATCTCAGGGGCTGCCCGAGCTATCCCGCCACCACCAAGCCGGACCGCTGGTTCTGCTCGGAGGACGACGCGCAGGCCGCGGGCTTCCGCAAGGCCTACAATTGCCGCCGGCCAAAGTGAACAACTGGTTCACGCAGCCGTGAGTGGCAGCCGGAGACAGTATTGATCCGGAATTGAACTTGTTCGCGACTTGCTGCACTTATGAAGGTGCGCGCGCGCTTTGCGCGAGCGCTTCCTTGGCGGACGATCCTCATCGGATTGTCTTTGCTCGGGCGTTTCCTCCCTAGACTTGGGCCGCTTGTCACAAACAAGCGGCTCTTCTTTTTTGTGCCCTGCTATCTCCGCATCGGCATGATCTGGTCCATCGGCGGCATGTTCTGATTGAGATGCGCCATGATCCAGACAGTTCCACCCACCACCAGGAAGACGACCAGCAGCCCGAAGGCGAGCGCCAGCACGTTGTTGGTGTTGTCGGGTCCTGTGGTGATGTGCAGGAAGAACACGAGGTGCACGCCCATCTGCGCGATCGCGAGCACGATCAGCGCCACAGGGATCGAGGGCTGCCACACCAGGTCCGTCCCGGCGATGAAGAACGAGGTTGCCGTGAGCAGCAGTGCAAGCCCGAGGCCGACGACGTAGCCGAGGATGCGCTCGCCGACGCTGTGTTGCTCTTCATCGCCAGGAGCGATGTCATGTTCGACATGCGTGTGCGTTTGATCGCTCATACGCCGCTCCCAAGCAGATAGACCACCGAAAACACCCCGACCCAGATGATGTCGAGCGCATGCCAGAACAGCGCAAAGCACATCATGCGGCGCAGGACGTCGGCGCGAAACCCCTTCGCGAACACCTGGGCCATCATGGTGAGGAGCCACAGCACGCCGGCCGAGACATGCAGGCCATGGCAGCCGACCAGCGAGAAGAACGCGGTCAGGAACGCGCTGCGCGACGGGCCATAGCCGCGCGCGATGAGATCGGCGAACTCCTTGAACTCGATGGCTAGAAAGATGAGGCCGAGTACGCAAGTCACGGTCATGCCGAGATAGAACCAGAACCGGTTGCGCACGTCGGCGGCAATGCTGGCCATGCCGCAGGTGAAGCTCGACAACAGCAGGCAGACCGTCTCGATCGCGACGTTTCTCTGCTCGAAGATCTCCGCCCCTTTCGGGCCGCCAGCGGTCTGGTCGACCAGCACCGCATAGGCCGCAAAGAAGCAGGAGAACATCACAATGTCGGAGAGCAAGAACACCCAGAAGCCATAGGCCGTCACGATCCGCTTCGGCGCGGGACCAGGATGTTCGATCACGACGCCGATGTGGTGGGGATCGGCATGCGCGTGGCCGGCGGTTGCGGTCATGGCCATCAGACCGTCCCCGCCATGCTGACGAGGCTGCGCCGTTCCTCGAGATTGACACGGTCGATCGCGGCGACCTCATCGGCCGGAATGACGTATTCGTCATGATCGCGCCAGGCAAACACAACGAAGGTGGCGAAGGCGCCGATGCCGCCCAGGATCACCATCCACCAGATATGCCAGATCAGCGCAAAGCCCATGATGGTCGCGAAAAACGCGCAGACGAAACCGGTCGGCGAATTCCGCGGCATCTCGATATCATGATATTCGGGCGCCTCGTGCTCAAGCGACTGCTGCTGCGCGCGGGACTTCATGTCCCAATAGGCATCCTCTCCGCGCACGTCGGGATTGAAGGCGAAGTTGAAGACCGGCGGCGGCGACGACGTTGCCCATTCCAGCGAGCGTCCGTCCCAGGGATCGCCGGTGCGATCGCGCAGCGCCTCGCGGTTACGGATGCTGACCACGAGCTGGATGATCTGGCAGATCACCCCCATCGTCAGCACGGCCATGCCGGCCGCCGCAACGAACATCCAGGGCCGCCACGCGGCGACATCATAATGCTGCAACCGCCTGGTCATGCCCAGCATGCCGGCGATATAGAGCGGAACGAAGGTGACGTAGAACCCGAGGAAGGTGAACCAGAACGCCAGCTTGCCCCAGCGCTCGTCGAGGCGGAAGCCGAACGCCTTCGGAAACCAGTATTCGAAGCCTGCGAAGGCGCCGAACAGCAAGCCGCCGATGATGACGTTGTGGAAATGCGCGACCAGGAACATGCTGTTGTGGAGCATGAAGTCGGCCGGCGGCACCGCGACCAGCACGCCGGTCAGGCCGCCGATGATGAAGGTGACCATGAAGCCCACCGCCCACAGCATCGGCGTCGTGAAGCGGATGCGGCCGCCATACATGGTGAACAGCCAATTATAAATCTTCACGCCTGTCGGCACCGCGATGATCATGCTGGCAATGCCGAAAATGGCGTTGACGTCAGGCCCCGCCCCCATCGTGAAGAAATGGTGCAGCCAGACCATGAAGGAGATGACGCAGATCGCCATGGTCGCAAGCACCATGGAGCGGTAGCCGAACAGGGCCTTGCCGGAGAAGGTCGAGACCACCTCGGAGAAGATGCCGAACGCCGGCAGCACCAGGATGTAGACCTCCGGATGCCCCCAGGCCCAGATCAGGTTCATGAACATCATGACATTGCCGCCGGCTTCATTGGTGAAGAAGTGGAAGCCGAGATAGCGGTCAAGCAGCAGCATCGCGAGCGTCGCAGTGAGGATCGGGAACGCCGCGACGATCAGCAGATTCGAGGCGAGCGTGGTCCAGCAGAACATCGGCATGCGCAGATAGTTCATACCTTTCGTGCGCAGCTTCAGCACGGTCGTGACGAGATTGATGCCGGCCACCAGCGTCCCGACGCCGGAGATCTGCAATGACCAGGCGTAGTAATCGACGCCCACCCCAGGTGAATAGGACAATTCCGACAGTGGTGGAAAGGCGAGCCAGCCGGTGCGCGCGAACTCGCCGATCACGAGCGAGAGATTGACCAGCAGCGCGCCTGTTGCGGTCAACCAGAAACCGACCGAATTGAGCGTCGGGAACGCGACGTCGCGCACGCCGAGCTGTAACGGCACGATCAGGTTCATCAGCCCGATCACGAACGGCATCGCCACGAAGAAGATCATGATGGTGCCGTGTGCCGAGAATATCTGGTTGTAATGCTCCGGCGGCAGATAGCCCTGCGACTGGTAGGCGACCGCCTGCTGGATCCGCATCATGATGGCGTCGCTGCCGCCGCGCAGCAGCATGACCGAGGCCAGCAGGATATACATAACGCCGATCCGCTTGTGATCGACGCTGGTGATCCACTCGGACCAGAGATAGGGCAAATGCCCCTTCACCACGACCCAGATCAGCACCGCAAGGATCCCGACGAGCACCACGCCGCCTGCGATGAGCGGGATGGGCTGATCGAACGGAATGGCCGACCAGTCGAGCTTACCGAGCATCGTGGCCTCCACTGTGGGGACGGCCGGCATCGGAGATCAGCTCCGGGCCCGGTCCCGGCGGAATGTGCTGGGTCGCGATCAGGTCAAACAGGCGGGGATCGTCGAGGCGAAAGGTCAGCTTGTTCTTCTCGGTACCTTGCTGCATCAGCTTCCTGTAGCTCTCCTCGTTCAACACCGCGTCGCTCTTCGCCGTGGTCGCCACCCAATCGGGAAACGCCAGCGGCGAGACCACGTTGACGTCGAACATCATGTCGGGAAAGCCATCGCCGGAGAAATGCGCCGAGATGCCCTGCAGCTTGCCCTCATTGTCGGCGCGCAGGTTCAGCTTCGTCACCATGCCGTTCATGGTGTAGATCATGCTGCCGAGCTGCGGGATGAAGAACACGTTCATCACGCTCGACGAGGTCAACTGGAAATTCAGCTCCGCGCCGGCCGGTACCGTCAGCGTGTTGACGGTCGCGATACGCTGGTCCGGATAGATGAAGAGCCATTTCCAGTCGAGCGAGACCGCCTGGATCCGCACCGGACTTCCCGTCCCCGGCACCGGCGCGGCCGGATCGAGCTGGTGCGAGCCGATCCAGGCGACGCCGCCGAGCAGGATCACGGTCAGCGCGGGGATCGCCCACACCACCATTTCGACGCGGCCGGAATAGACGAAGTCAGGCTGATAACGCGCCTTCGGATTGGAGGCGCGAAACCAGAACGCAAAAGCCAGGATCGCGATGATGGTAGGCACCACGATCGCGAGCATGATGACGACGGAATCGACCAGAATGGTGCTGTTGGCGGCAGCCACCGGCCCTTGTGGATCGAGCAGATTCATCGGCAAGCCACTGGCGATTGGAGACCCCAGACGAAAAGCGTAACGCCAAAACACCCTCGCCACAAACGCAGTTGCGTGAACAGGGTTCCGAACCGTCCGCTCGCGCAGCGGCGCCCCATCTCGCCTGGCGGCATGCAATTCCGTGCGATGTCAATGACATCGGCGCGGGACGGCCGGCCTTCTCAGCTTCCTGCCGCATTGCTAACTTGCACGAAAATATCGGGATGAGACGACATGCGGGGCCCTGAGGACGATGCCGGCCTTGCCGGCAAGGTGGCGTTGATCAGCGGCGGCGGCGCCGCGGGCGACGGCATCGGCAACGGCCGCGCTGCAGCAATTCTGCTGGCCCGCGCCGGCGCGAAGGTGCTGGTGGCCGATCGCGACCTCAAGCTCGCCGAACGCACGGTCGAGATGATCACGGCCGAAGGCGGTACGGCCGCGGCGCATGGCGGCGACGTGACCCACGAGGCAGACTGCAAGACGCTGGTCGAAGCCGCGCTCGACCGCTGGGGCCGTCTCGACTTCCTCGACAACAATGTCGGCATCGGCAGCCGTGGCAGCGTGGTCGACGAGACACCCGAGCAATATCGCCGCGTCATGCAGATCAATGTCGAGACCATGTTCCTGCTGTCGAAGCACGCAATCCCGGCCATCATCAAGACCGCCAAAGGCGGCGCGATCGTCAATATCTCCTCGATCTCGGCGCTGCGGCCGCGCGGGCTCACGACCTATACGACCTCGAAGGCCGCCATCATCGGCCTGACGCGCGCGATGGCGGTCGATCACGGCCGCGACAACATCCGCGTCAACTGCATCTGCCCGGGACCGATGTACACGCCAATGGTCTATGCGCGCGGCATGAGCGAGCTGGCCCGCGCCCAGCGCGCCAAGGCGTCGCTGCTCAAGACCGAAGGCACCGGCTGGGACGTCGGCCACGCCATCAAATTCCTGCTGAGCAGCTTTGCCCGCTACATCACCGGCCAGGCGCTGGTGGTCGATGGCGGCGTGACGCTGCAAGCCCCCGAACGCGAGTCGCAAGAACACTAGAGGACATACAGCAATGGCCCGCCTGCCCTATCTCGAAGCCGACCAGGTCGCACCCGAATATCGCGACATGCTCAAACGCAACACCAATCTGCACAAGCTTCTGGTCAATTCGCCGGACATGGCGCGTGCCTTCAACGGCATTGGCGGTTACATCCGTTTCAAGAGCAAGCTCGATCCGCGGCTGCGCGAGCTCGCCATCCTCCAGGTAGGCTGGATGGAGAAATCGGAATACGAATTCACCCACCACGTGAAGATCGGCAGGGAGTTCGGCGTCACCGACGAGGACATCGCCGGCCTCATGGCGGAGACCGAGGGCAAGCCGTCGAAGCTGGAGCCGCTCGCCAGGGCGATCCTGAAAGGCGCTCGCGAGATGGTGCGCGAGCTCGCGATGTCGGACGCGACCTTCGCCGAGATCAAGAAGGATCTCTCCGATGAGCACATGACCGATCTGGTCCTCACCATCGCCTTCTATTGCGCCGTGGTGCGCGTGCTCGCCACCATGAAGATCGACAACGAGCCCTATTACAAAGAGGTACTCCAGCAGTACCCGATCCCGGGAGTGACGTGAGATGCGGCTGAAGGACAAGATCGCGATCGTCGTCGGGGCCGGCCAGAGCCCGGGCGAAGGCATGGGCAACGGCCGCGCCACCGCGCTCACTTTTGCGCGCGAGGGCGCCAAGGTGCTGTGCGTGGACCATCATCTGGACTCGGCGCAGGAGACCGTGGATCTGATCGCCGCGACCCACGGCACCGCCGCGGCCTTCAAGGCCGACGTGACCAAATCCGCCGACATCAAGGCGATGGTGGCGGACGCGAAATCGCGCTGGGGCCGGATCGACGTGCTGCACAACAATGTCGGCGTCAGCCTGTCCGCCGGCGACGCGGAGTTGCTGAAGATCACCGAGGAGGCGTTCGACCGAATCGTCGCGATCAACCTCAAGAGCTGCGTTCTCGCGGCGAAGGAGGTGATCCCGATCATGCGCACCCAGCAGAGCGGCGCTATCATCAACATCTCCTCGATGGCCGCGATCACGAACTACCCTTACGTCGCCTACAAGGCGACAAAGTCGGCGATGATCGCCTTTACCGAACAGCTTGCCTATCAGAATGCCGAATACGGCATCCGCGCCAATGTCATCCTGCCGGGCCTGATGAACACCCCGATGGCGGTCGATACCCGCGCCCGCGAATGGCACAAGACCCGCGCCGAAGTCGAAGCCGAACGCGACAGCAAGGTGCCGCTGCGCAGGAAGATGGGCACCGGATGGGACGTCGCCAACGCCGCGCTGTTTCTCGCGTCGGACGAAGCGAACTTCATCACCGGCGTGACGCTGCCGGTCGATGGCGGCGCCAGCGTGAGACGGGGGTAGGCCCTTCTTCTCCCTCTCCCCGCACGCGGGGAGAGGTGAAAACGGCACCCTCAGTGAGAATACGTCACCCGCCAGATCGTCCCGTTGCCATCCTCCGACACCAGCAGCGATCCATCTTTCGCGACCGCTACGCCCACCGGCCTCCCCCACACATCCGTGTCGCTCACCACGAACCCCGTGACGAAATCCTCATACTCGCCAGTCGGCTTGCCGTCCTTCATCCGGATGCGGATCACCTTGTAGCCGGTGCGCCTGGACCTGTTCCAGGAGCCATGCTCGGCGGTGAAGGCGTCGCCCTGGTATTCCGCAGGAAACTGTGCGCCCTGATAGAAGGTCATGCCGAGCGAGGCTGAGTGCGGCTGGATCAGCACGTCGGGCACCGTCACCTTGTCCTTGATGTCCGGTCGCGCGCCGGCGTGACGCGGGTCCTCGTTGCCGCCGATATAGAACCACGGCCAGCCGTAGAACGCGCCCTCCTTCACGCTGGTCACATAGTCCGGCACGAGATCGTCGCCGAGCCCGTCGCGCTCATTGGTCGAGCACCAGGGCAAGCCCGTCTGCGGCTGGATGGCAAGGCCGACGCAATTGCGGATACCGGTCGCATAGATCTTTCGCTCCTTCCCATCAGGCGTGAACGAGAGCACCGAGGCGCGTTCGAGTTCGCTTGCCCAGGCCGCGCCGAGCGGCTGCGCTTTCGACCAGGCTTCCAGCCCGCCCGGCGGCATGCCCATGCCTTCGGCGACATTGCTGAGCGAGCCGACCGACACCAGCATGCGCTTGCCATCGGGCGTGAAGACGATGTCGCGGGTGGAGTGGCCACCGTCATGCGGCAGGCTCGGCACGATCGTCTCCGCCTTGCCGCGCGCCTTGAGGTCACCGGCCTGATAGGGAAAGCGAACGACGCTGTCGGTGTTGGCGACATAGACCCATTGCGGATTGTCGCCGTTCGGGAAGAAGGCGATGCCGAACGGCTGCCTCAGCCCACTGGCAAACATCTCGTTGGCCGCGACCTTGCCGCCCTCGCCGGCGCGCAGCGCGCGAATGGTGCCGGACCGCGTCTCCGCGACGAATACATCGCCGTTCGGCGCTATCCGGATGATGCGCGGTGCGCGCAAATTCTCGGCGAACAATTCGATCTTGAAGCCCGCTGGCACCTGGAGCGCGGCGTCCGCCGGGCGCGGCACCAGGCGCGAGGAACTTGCAACCGACTTCGTGGCGCCGGGCCTGACAAGATCCTGGGGGCGGATCAACCTGACCGTGCCGGGCTTGTCGGCCTGCCAGTCGCCATAGGCGTCCTTGCCCTGCAGCACCGGCTCGGCCTGCGCGCCGGCCGCAACCAATAGGCCCGCAGACAACGCCACGGTCAAAACCCTGCTCTTCACGTCCTCTCCCTCCGGCCTGCACGTTTCACGGATTAACGCTCATCGGCCCGTAAACGTTCTGCGGCAGACAAGCCGTCTGCCAAATCCCGCATCAGCCGATGCCCGCACGATGTGCATTTTGTGAGACCCATCATACTGGAAAACACGACAGATCGATGCGACACATTGTAAGGGCGCGGCTGCTGGTTGCGGTCATCAAAGCTGCGGCATCGGCGTGGCAATCGATGGGATGATCATGTGGGGATCGATCATATCGGAATGGGCGAGCCTGCTGCTCCGCTGGCTGCACGTAGTGGCCGCGATCGCCTGGATCGGCAGCTCATTCTATTTCATCGCCCTCGATCTCAGCCTCAAGCCTAGGAGTGACCTGCCCAACGGCGTTCAGGGCGAGGCCTGGCAGGTCCATGGTGGCGGCTTCTACCGGATCATGAAATACCTGGTCGCGCCGAACCAGATGCCGGATGAGCTCACCTGGTTCAAATGGGAGGCCTACACCACCTGGCTGTCGGGCTTCGCGTTGATGGTGGTGGTCTATTATCTCGAGGCCGACCTGTTCCTTGTCGACAAGTCGATTCTCGACATCACACCGTTCCAGGCTGGGCTGTTCAGCCTCTCGAGCCTCGCGCTGGCGTGGCTGCTCTACGAGGTTGCCTGCCGCACCGGGCTCGCGCAGCGCGAGTTGCCCTTCGCCATCGGCGGCTACCTGTTCCTTGTCGCACTGACCTACGCCTTCACCCACGTGCTGAGCGGCCGCGGCGCCTTCAACCAGATCGCGGCGATCATCGGCACCATCATGGTCGCCAATGTCTTCGCGCTCATCATCCCGAACCAGAAGAAGATCGTTGCCGCGCTGATGGCCGGGCAGGCCCCCGATCCGAAGCTCGGCAAGGCCAGCAAGGAACGCTCGGTCCACAACAATTACCTGACGCTGCCTGTGGTCGTGCTGATGATCAGCAACCATTATCCCCTGCTCTACGCCACGCGCCTCAACTGGATCATCGTCGCGATCATCCTCGCGCTGGGTCCCGTGATCCGCCACTTCTTCAACGAGCGCCATGCCGGGCGCAAATCGCCATGGTGGGTCTGGGGCGCGACGGCGGCCGGCGCGATCGCGATCTTGCTGCTCTCCGCGGCCGGCCCCCGCGAGGTGAAGACAGGCGCACTATCAGCGCAACCGGCACTCGCCAATGTCGAGGAGATCGTGATGTCCCGCTGCAGCATGTGCCATGCGGTCGAGCCGGTCTGGGCCGGCATCGTCACTGCGCCGAAGGGCATTTTGCTCGATGCTCCCGAGCACATCCATCGCAACATTCGCCTGATCGGCCGCGTCGCCGCCTGGTCCAATGCGATGCCACCCGGCAACATCACGGAGATGACGACTGAAGAGCGGGCGACCCTTGCTGCCTATATCGAGCAAGCCCGCTAGCGCCCGCGGCGCCATTCGCGGAATGAAATTCCGCATCCACAGCCGATTTGAAAATGACTTGATCCCCCATCCGGCGTAGACAGGACCAGCAGCCGCCCGGCGCGTTTCAAGTCAGTTTGCATACGGGGAAGAACAGTGGCCCTCAAGAACGTCATCGGTATCGACCACGCCGTGGTCATGGTTCAAGACCTCGACAAGGCCGCCGAGAACTACCGGCATCTCGGCTTCACCATTTCCCCGCGCGGCACCCACAGCGCACATATGGGCACCGGCAACTACACCATCATGTTCGACCCCGACTACATGGAGCTGCTCGGCGTGCTCACTCCGACCGAGCACAACGCACCCGCGCGCGCCTTCGTCGAACGGCATGGCGAAGGTATCGAGCGCATCGCCTTCACCGCGGTCGATAGCGCCGCCGGCGCCGAAGAGATCCGCGCACGCGGCCTGACGCCGATCGGCCCGACCGATTTCGAACGGCCGGCGACGCTGCCGAACGGCACGGTCTCGGCGGCCAGGTTCCGCACCTTTATGTGGCCGACCGCGGAGGCGCCCGGCGGCGTCCGCATCTTCGCCTGCCAGCACAAGACCCGCGAGACCGTCTGGATTCCTGAATTGATGAAGCACGCCAATGCGGCGAAGCGGATCAGGCAGGCGCTGATCGCGACGCCGGAGCCCGCGAAGGACGCCGCGCATCTCGGCCGCCTGATCGACCGCGAACCGAAGGCCGAGACCGACGGTGCGGTCAGCGTGCCCTCCGGCGGCGACCGTGCCGACTTCGTCTATTTGACGCTTGACCAGCTCGGCAAGCGCTTTCCCGGCGTTCCGCTGGCTGGTTTGTCCGAGCGCGGCGGCGCGGGCCTTTTTCTCCTCAGCGACGATCTCGCCGCAACGGAAAAGGCGCTGGGCTCGGCCGCCGTGCGCAGCGGTGCCGCGATCTGCGTGCCGCCGGCCAAGGCCAACGGCACCCTGCTCGCCTTTATTGCCGGCTGATTTTAACTAATTCTTCAAGAAGCATTTACCGGGCAGGACTTAGGATTCTCGGGCATTTTGGGATGCCCGAGGTCAAGCGCATGTTCAAAGAGGGATCGCCGATCGCTTATGACGCGCCGGCAGAATTGAAGAAGTGGCCGTCGCTGAAAGGCGAAGGACCGCGGTCCGCCCTATCTCGTCTACAACGGCACGCTTGCCGACTGCGTTCGCGAACTCATGGACAAGCCCATCAAGGGCATCTCGCTCTACGACATCATGACGAAGCCGCAGGCAGCTTTCGACCAAACCGTGCTGTCGCCCGGCGATGCCGCGGAGATCGCGATGCGCAAGGATTTTCCCAAGGACTAGTTCGACGCGCGTTTTCCGGCCGCCTTGCCCTGCTGCCTGGACGAGGACTCCGTCGGCGCTTCGATGAAGACGACCGGTGTGCCGCGCTTGACGTTGTCGCCGAGCGTGCGCACATCCCAATTGGTCAGCCTGACGCAGCCGTGCGAGGCCGACTTGCTGACCTTGTCGGGCTCCGCCGTCCCGTGAATGCCGTAACCCTGTGCGGACAGGCCGATCCAGTACGCGCCGACCGGATTATTCGGCCCCGGCTTGACGTCGAACGGCTCCTTCGACTTGACGCTGTCGAACTTGTAATCGGGATTGTAGTGATAGGTCGGCTTGTCGTTGGTGCTGATCACCTTGAGCGTACCGCTCGGAGTCGGTCGATCGGGACTGCCTATTGACGCCGGATAGAAGGCGACGAGACCACCCTTCGTATCGAACGCTTTTAGCGTCTCGTTCTTCTTGTCGACCTCCAGCCGCGCGATGCGTGGCAGTTCGTGCCGTGACGAAACGTTCGCAACAGCGATCGTCTCGCCGGCCTTGTCGAACGATTTGCCAGGATTGAGAGTCCGCAGCAGATCCTCACTCATATGGAATTTCTCGGCGAGCCCTTCGAGCGCGCTGGTGTAGCTCAGCGCTTTCAGCGATTTCATCTCCTCGAGCTTGTCGGGCACCTCCTTGAGGAACGGTCCTTTCACATCGGCATCGACGAGCTTGTAATCGATGACGACGGGACCATCGCTCGCGACAGCCAGCTTGTCCCAAAGCTCCGGTGCGACCGCCTTGTCCGCCGCAAGACCATTCTGCTCCGCGAATGCTTTCAGCGCCTTCTGCGCATTCTCGCCGAGCTTTCCGTCGATCTCGCCCGGGGAAAACTGCGCACGATCGAGCATGATCTGGAGCTTCACCACGGCGGCGTTGATCTTATCGGAGCCTGGGAGCTTTGCAGGACGCATCGCGTCATTCACGGCGGTCGCGTCGAGGTTGCCCGCGAACGCCGGACAGACAAGCCACAACGACATCACTGCACCGAACATCGATCGCATCATGCTGCTCATCCTGAATTCGCAAATGAACCGCAAAACTGCGGAAAGTTCTCTCGCGGGAACACCGTACTAACACTGGTGGAACCGCTGGAATCGCAGCTTCGCCGCAATTGCAGTTAATGAAGTCTTCCGCCGGCGCAGCGCTGGTTGTTCACCCACAGTTCGAGGTTGCCCACGCAATGCGATTTGTCGTCGCGGCTTGCGCCGTATTTCTTGTTCTGATGTGCGACCTCGATCCGTCGGCGTCCCGACAACCATCGACTTTCGACCGCGCTGCTCTCCAGAACACGCAAGCCTCGCCTCTTGTTCCCGTGGTCGAGTTGTTCCTCGCCAGCGTTCAGGCGATCGAGCTCGCCAATGCGCGCGCGGCCTATGAAGAGACACCGGAGCCGCCGCGCGCTGCTGAAACCCTCGCGCTGAGCCCGCTTTCTCAAACCGAGAAGTTCTGCCATGCACTGCGCGAGGCGGCTGAAGCAAGCGGCATTCCGGTGCCGTTCTTCGCGCGTCTGATCTGGCAGGAGAGCCGCTTTAGGTCGAACGAAGTCAGCCAGGCCGGCGCGCAAGGCGTCGCGCAGTTCATGCCGGAGACCGCGGCCGAAGTCGGGCTCGACGATCCCTTCGATCCCATGAAGGCACTGCCGGCCTCGGCCAAATTCCTGCGCAAGCTCCGTGATGATTTCGGCAATCTCGGCCTTGCCGCAGCGGCCTACAACGCCGGCCCCGGCCGCATCCAGAAATGGCTCGCCAAGGAGAGCGAGCTGCCGCGCGAGACGCGCGACTATGTCCGAATCATCACCGGCACCAAGGCCGAGGACTGGACCGAGCGCGCGGAAGCCCTCGCGATCCGGATCGACCTCCCCCGCGAAGCACCCTGCGAAGGCATCGGCAGTCTCTCCAAATCCAGGGATATCGCCTGGGTTCCAGTGAACCTCACCGCTTCGATCACCACCATCATTCGCAAAGGGGAGCAACTTGCAGCCCGGCTCAACGCCAACCGCGCGCGCAAGCGACTCGCTTCTCTGATCCGGAAGACCACCCATGGCAAGGCACGCAGCATGATCGTGGCGCGCGCGAGCGGCAAGGGCAAAGCCCGCAACATTCGCATCGCCTCGAGCGAGCGCTGACCGGTTATACCGGCTTCTCGTCGTCGGTCACCGGCGACGTCACCACCAGGAAGACCAGATCGGTAAGCCCGGAGTTCGAGATCGCGTGCTCGACGCCGGGCGGCAGGAAGATCACGTCGTGCTTGCGCACGACATGGTTCTTGCCAGCGATCTCCATCAGGCCCTCACCGTCGAGCACGTGATAGACCTGCTCCTGCACCTTGTGGTGATGACGCGCCACATGGGCCATCGGCTGATACATCGAGATACGGTAGTCGATGTGGCGCGACCCTGCCGTCTCCGGCATCACCAGCGGTTTCGACAGAGCGCCGCCGAAATGGTTGGGGAATTCGCGCCATGGCACCTCGGCGATGTTGCGGATGAAGGCGCCGTTGCTTTCTTCGGCCATGATCGTGCTCCCTAGTTCACCAGCGCGCCGCCGTCGACATAGACGATCGAGCCGGTGGCAAAGCCGTTCGCCATGAAGCTGAGAATCTGCCAGGCGATGTCCTCGGCCGCGCCGACACGCCCGACCGGTAGTGCTGCGGCGGTCTTCGCCAACATCTCCTTCCGCGCCGCCTCCGGCATTGCAGCCCGGATCGGCGTATCGATCACGCCGGGCGACACCGCATTCACCCGCACCGGCGCAAGCTCGAGGGCGAGCGCCCGGGCCAGCGATTCCAGCGCGCCGTTCGCCGCACTGATGATCGCCGAGTTCGGGCGCGGCCGGACGCTGAGAAAGCCGGTGACAAGCGTCAGCGAGCCGCCCGGCCGGATCTCCGCTTCACGCGCGACGCGCCAAGCGCCCCAGAACTTACCTTCCATGGTGGCGCGCACATCATCCATCGGCACCGTCTTGAACGGTCCGGTGCGAAGCTGCGCGGCTGTCAGCACAACGTGATGGACCGGGCCGATTCGACGAAACAGATCGGCGACGCTCTGGTCACTGGTGACATCGGCCGGGATCGCCGTCACCTTCAATCGCTCGGCGACCGGATCGAGCTTGGCGGCGCTGCGCGAGGCGATGACGACGTCGGCGCCCTGGTTCTTGGCAAGCTCCGCCGTGGCAAGGCCGATGCCTGAGGAGCCGCCAATCACGACGACTTTTTTGCCTGCGAGCGTCATTCCCATCTCCCGATTGTTCTTGATTGGTGATCGACGGGCCGCGATCAGCCCGGCTGGAAGCGCGTGCCGATGCCGGCCTTGCTCTGGCCGAGGCCCGGCAGCTCCCAGACGCCGGCGCCCGACGGGTTAACGTCGGCGGCGATATCGACGTCGATCAGATAGGGCCGGTTGGCGGCGATGCCCTTGCGGATCGCTTCGCCGAGGTCGGCGGCGCGATCGACCCGCACCCCCTCGACGCCGCAGGACCGCGCCATCGCGGCGAAGTCGGGATTGTAGCGCTCGCCGGTTTCGGGGTGCTTGAAGTCGGTCGCCAACTCGCGGCCGCCGAGATAGCCGCGCTGCAGCCCGCGGATCGATGCATAAGCGTAATTGTTCCAGACCACCCAGACCACGGGTAGATTATACTCGACCGCCGTGCCCAGTACGTTCGCGTGCATGAAGAAGGCACCGTCGCCGCATACCGACACGCAGGGCCGATCGGGCGCGGCGAACTTCGCGCCCATCACGCCGGCGACGCCGAAGCCCATCGGACCGAAGCCCATCGAACCGATCAGCGAGTCCGGCCGCTTCGGCTTGCAGAAGCCGAGCAGCCAATTGTGGTGCACGCCGATGTCGGAAACGAGGATCGCGTCTTCCGGCAGCGCCTTGTCGATCTCGGCCGCCGCTCGTTGCGGGTTGATCGGCATGGAATCGTCGGAGAAGCCGGGCGCGACGAACTTGTCCCACTCCTTGCGATACCCATCGATCTGCGCCAGCCATTTCTTGCGCGCGTCCGACTTCTTGAAGAGATTATCGCGGCGATCGAGCTCGGCGTGAACCTGGCGCAGGAAGGTGCGGACATCGGCCATCAGACCGAGCGCGACGGGATAGTTGCGGCCGATCTCCTCAGGATCGATATCGACATGGATCAGCCGCGTCGGCGGGATTGTGAAGGAATAGCCGGGAATCCACGAGCTCGACGTGCGATCGTCGAAGCGGACGCCGAGCGCGAGCAGCACGTCCGCCTGCCGCGCGGCGTGATTGGCCTGATAGTGACCCGCACGCGCGACGAGACCGAGCGCAAGCGGATGATTGACGTCGAGCGCGCCCAGCCCGCTCGCGGAGGCCGCGACCGGAATCTGCAGCCGCTCGGCGAGCTTGCGGAGTTCTTCGGCCGCGCCACCATAGCGCACGCCCTGTCCGACCAGCATCACCGGACGCTCGGCCGACAGCAGCATGTCCACGGCCTTCTCCACGCCTTCGGGATCCGCACCGCAACGGCTGGAAATGTTGGCGTTCCACTCTATCGCCTTCGGCGCCTCCTCGGCAGCCGATTCCATGAACACGTCGAAGGGTACGTCGACCACGACGGGTCCCGGCCGCCCGGTGATCATGGTTTTCCAGGCCTGCCGCACCGCGAGCGGCACCATCTCGCCGCGCGTCGGCTGAAACACCTTCTTGCACATCGTGCGCACAGTCGACGGAAAGTCGGCTTGATAGTGCCGGTACATTTCCTGGAACGCACCGCGATTGAACTGGCTGGTCGGCACGTTGCCGGTGATCGCCATGAACGGCACGGAATCGAGATAAGCATTGGCGAGCGAGATCGGCAGATTGGCCGAGCCAGGGCCACATGACGTGAAGGTCGCCGTCGGCTTGCCGGAAACGCGGTAGTAGACGTCGGCCATGAAGCCGGCGACGCTCTCGTGATGCACGGAGATCGTCTTGATATCGGAGGACCGCTCATACAGCGCGTCGATGAACTGGATGTTGCCGTGGCCGCAGAGTCCGAACACCTGCGGCACCTTCTCCTGGATCAGATAATCGACAATGACCTGGGCGCCATTGAGCATGTTCTTCGACATCGACACGTCTCCCTGCGGCCCACGACTTCTTATGGACCGACGCGGAGTATGAGACGGTCGTCGCTGGGCCGCGGGCACCCTATTTCTCATAATGCTGTACGTCAATTTATATTGTGATAGGCTTTGAGCCCTGAAGAAACTCTGCCTCGGCTCCGACGCGCACCCGGTTGCGTGCTACTGTCGCAGCATCGAGTCACGACGGATTTGCCAGAGGGGGCCTTGTCCTTGAGATCGCGTACCAAGCCGACGACCGGCGAAAAGCCTGCAAGCCCGCGCAAGGCCGCGATTGCCAAGCTGGTCCCCACTCCCAAGACCGACAGCAACAAGATTGACGTTAACAAGACTGACAGCGACGACGAGGCCGACGACAGACAGCGCGGCGGCGGCGTGCAATCGCTCGGCCGCGCCTTCTCGATCCTCGAAGAGGTTGCGCGCCATCGCGAGGGCATTGGGCTTGCGGAACTGAGCAAGCTGGTCGGCCTGCACAACTCGACCACCTTTCATCTCGCCAAGACGCTCGTGTCGCTCGGCTACCTCCGCCAGGAGAAGGACAGCAAGCGCTACCGCATCGGCCGTCCCTTGTTCGCACTCGCGGCAAGCGCGCTTGACGAGATCGAGATGGTCAATGTCGCGACGCCGGTGCTTGAGGAACTCTCGCGCGAGACCAGCGAAAGCAGCCATTTTGCCGTGCGGATGGGTGACGCCGTGATCGTCATCGCGCGCACGAGCGGCCCCGGCGCGTTCCAACTGACTGATCGCGTCGGCGTGGTGCGTCCGGCCCATTGCACCGCGCTCGGCAAGATCATCCTGGCCTCGCTCCGGCCCGATCAGTTCAAGCAATTCCTGGCGCGCGCGGACCTGAAGCCGTCGACGCCGAAGTCCATCACCGATGCCGGCGTGCTTACGCGCGAGATCGCGGAAGTGCAGCGCACCGGCGTCGCGTTCGACGACGGCGAGTTCAATCCGGAAGTCCGCTGCGTCGCGGTTCCCGTGACCGATTTCACCGGACAGGTGATCGGCGCGCTCGGCATTTCCGGACCGATCTGGCGCCTCTCAAACCAGGCGCTGCACGCCGGCGCGCAGGTCGTGCAGGCCGCGGCCGACCGCCTGTCGGTCGAGTTTGGCGCCAAGGACAGGGCGCACAGGGCATTCAACCAGAAGGCCTGAGCGGCAACGTGAGCGGCGATTTTGCCGGTTGACACCGGCGATGGCGTTCGGGATTATCCTCCAGCATTAGAAAAACGTCTCTCACAATATCGGATAACCGATTTGAAGGGAGGCACGCGATGCACCCGGGAGGAGACAGCCATGATCCGCAGCAGCCGACGGACGGTGTTACGCGCGGGCGCAGCCTTTGCTGGCGCCGCCGCATTTGGGTTTCCCGCCATCGTCAGGGCGCAGGCCGACAAGATCCGCATCGGGCATCTGACGCCTCTCACCGGCTTTCTCGGCGTGATCGGCAGCTACGCCCAGCTCGGGGTGAAGCTCGCGGCCGAGGAGATCAACGCCTCCGGCGGCGTGATGGGCAAGCAGATCGACCTTCTCTCGGAAGATTCGATCAATCCGGCGACTGCCGCGACCAAGGCGCAGCGCATGCTGGAGCAGGACGGCGCGGTGGTGCTGCTGGGTGAAATCTCCTCAGCGTCCTCGCTCACCATCATGCAGGTCGCCGAGCGCAACAAGAAGGTGTTCTTCTAGACCGGCGCGCGTTCGGACGCGCTGCGCGGCAAGAGCTGCAACAAATACTCGTTTCACTGCGACATCCCGAACACGGTGATGGTCAACGCGGTCGGCACTGCGCTGTCACAGAAGGGCATGGTGAAGGGCAAGAAGTTCTTCACGCTCACCGCCGACTATATCTTCGGTCACGACCTGCTGAAGGCCGCCAAGTCGTTCTTCGGCGCGCATGATGCGAACCTGATCGGCGACGAGCTGATTGCAACCGACGTTACCGACTTCAGTCCCTATCTGCTGAAGGTGCGGCAAGCCAAGCCGGATGTGGTCTGCTGCAACCTCGCCGGCAACCAGGTAACGAACCTCGTCAAGCAATATGCCGAGTTCGGCTTCCCCTATCCGCTGGTCGGCTTCAACCTCAACACCGGCGATGCCTGGGCCGCGGGCGCGGGCAATCTCAGCGGCACATGGCCGACGGTCTGGTACCACACGCTGAACAATCCGGCGTCGCAGGCCTTCGTCGCGACCTTCACCAAGAAATACGGCAAGCCGCCGGAGAACCACGCCTGGATCGAGTACATCACGCTCAAACTGCTGGCGGAGGCGATCAACACCACGAAGTCGACCGACAGCGGCGAGCTGATCGCCTATTTCGAAAAGCAGACCCAGTTCGACATCATGAAGGCGCGCAAGGCCTATTTCCGCAGCTGGGATCACCAGCTGGTGCAGGAGGCCTACCCGTTCACGGTCAAGCCCAAGGACCAGATGAAGGATCAGTGGGACATGCTGGTGCTGGGCGACGCGGTGCCGGCGGCGAACGATCCGCTCGAGCAGATCTACCCGACCAAGGAGCAGAACCCCTGCGAGATGAAGGCCTGACGCGCATTCGCGCGGCAAGGCCGATGGGCGTCAGCGGCGCCGGCCCTGCCGGCGCCGTTCTTTCATCAGAGGCAACGGGCCCAACATGCAGTTCGAGTTCTTGCTGGAACAGGTGGTGAATGGCCTCGTGCTCGGAGGCTATTACCTGCTGATCGCGCTCGGCCTGTCGTTGATCTTCTCCGTGGGCGGCATCGTCAACCTCGCGCATGGCGCCTTCTATGCGCTCGGCGCCTATGTCTGTGTCGAACTCACGAAGCGGCTCGGCTTCGGAGCTTCCGTGGTGATCTCGCCATTTGCTGTGGCGCTGCTCGGCATCCTGTTCGAACGCTTCATTCTGCGCCGATTCTACACGGCCGACCCGATTCTCAGCCTGCTCGTGACCTTCGGGCTGGCCATGGTCGCCGAACAGGCGATCCGCATGATCTGGGGCGCTGCACCCGTGTCGACCGAGATTCCGCAGAGCTTTCGCGGCTCGGTCATCGTCGGCGACTTCCTGTTCTCGCGCTATCGCCTGCTGATCCTTGCTGTCGTCGCAGCCATCCTCCTCGGGATCTGGCTGTTGCTGCACAAGACTTCGTTCGGCCGCGTGGTGCGCGCAGGCATCCAACGGCCGGACATGGTGGCAGCCCTCGGCATTCGCCTGCAGCCCTACATGACGGGGATCGTGATGCTCGGCGTCGGCATGGCCGCGCTCGGCGGCGCCTTCTTCGCCCCAATCACGACTGTGCATCCGGCGATGGGCGCCGAGATCATGACCATCGCCTTCGTCGTGGTCGTGATCGGCGGGCTCGGCAGCTTCTGGGGCGTCGTCATCTCTGCGCTGCTGGTCGGCGTGGTGCGCGGCATCGCCATCCACTTCGAACCTGCCGCCGGCGAGGCCTCGATCTACATCCTGATGTTCCTGGTGCTGCTGGTGCGCCCGCGCGGACTGCTCGGCGAGCGGATCGAGAAATTCGAATGAGCAGCGCATCGTCCATCGACCGACTGAAGCCGCTGTTGATCGCGACCGTCGCCGTCATCGTGCTGCCGTTCCTGTTGAGGGCCGTCGGCCTGTCACTGAACACCGGCACCTGGATCGTCGGGCTCGCGATCGCAACCATGGGATTGAACCTCTGCATCGGCTATACCGGCCTCGTCTCGTTCGGCCACAGCGCCTGGTTCGGAATCGGGGCCTATGCCGCCGGCCTGATCCAGCTGTGCTACTTCCCCGGCGAGATCTGGCTGCCGCTGTTGGGATCGATGGTCGTGGTCGGCGTCGCCTCCGCCGTGATCGGCATGCTGATCCTGCGGCGCCGCGGCGTGTATTTTTCGCTGCTGACCTTGGCGCTCGCAGCCCTCGTCTACACAACGGCGTTTCGCTGGACGAGCCTCACCGGCGGCGAGGACGGGCTTGGCGGCCTGAAGCGCGGCGGTATCGGCTCCGTCAGCTTCGACGGCGCACTGAACTATTACATCGTCGTCGCGATCATCGGGCTCGCCGTACTCTATGTGCTGATGCGTCTGGTGCGCTCGCCGTTCGGGCATGTGCTGGTCGCGATCCGCGAGAACCAGCTGCGCGCGAGCTTCCAGGGCTATCCGGTCGAACAGTACAAGCTCGCGGTGTTCGTGATCTCGGCCGTCGTCACTGGCCTTGCCGGCGCGCTGATCGGCTTCCTCAACTATCTCGTCTCGGCCGAAGCGGTCTCGGTGCCGTTCGCGGGCGAGCTGCTGGCGATGGTCGTGATCGGCGGCATGCGCAGTCTGCTCGGCCCCGCGCTAGGCGCGCTGTTCTTCATCCTGTTCCGCGAGCTGTTCTCGATCTGGACGTCGGACTGGCTGTTCTGGTTCGGCCTCACCTTCGTGGCCTTCGTGATGTATTCGCCCGGCGGCCTCGTCGGGATCGGCTCGCTGCTGATGCGGCGCCTCCGTCCGCCCGCGGAAGAAACGGCCGCGATGAGCCGCCGCAAGATCTATGACGGCCTGCCGCTGCCCGACTTCCTGCGGCCGGAGGCGCTGACGGGCACTGTGCTCGAGGTTAACGGCGTGTCCCGGAAGTTCGGTGGCATCCGCGCGGTCGAGAATGCCAGCATCACGGTCGCAGCCGGCGAGATCCACGCGCTGATCGGGCCGAACGGTGCCGGCAAGACCACGCTGTTCAATCTCGTCTCCGGTCTCTACGCGCCCGATCAAGGAGCGATCCGCCTGCAGGGCCGCGACATCGCCGGGGTGCCCGCGAACCTGATCTGCCATCGGGGGCTGGCGCGCTCGTTCCAGATCACCAACCTCTTTCGCGGGCTGACCATCTACGAGAACCTTCGCCTGTCGCTGCAGGCGCAACGGTCGATGCGCTTCAACATCTGGAACGACATCGATGCCTATCCGGAGATCCACGCCGAGACCGCCGCGCTGACGAAGTTTCTCGGGCTCGAAGGCATCGAGGAGATCGAGGGCGGCGAGCTCTCCTATGGCGGGCAGCGGCTGGTCGATCTCGGTATCGCACTGGGATCGAAACCGCAGGTGCTGCTGCTCGACGAACCGCTGGCGGGCCTCGCGGCGGCCGAGCGCGAGCGCGTCTCCAACCTCGTCAAGAACATCGCGGCCAATATTCCCGTGCTGATCGTCGAGCACGACATCGACCGCGTGCTCGGCTTCTCCCAAGTGGTCACGGTGATGAACCAGGGTGAAGTTCTGATGTCCGCCTGCCCTGCAGCGGTGCGGGCCGATCTGCGGGTGCAGGAGATCTACACCGGCAAGGGCATTCCGCCCGTCGAGCACCGGCGCAGCGGCGAGACGGCCGGCGAGCGCGCGACAGTGCTGCGGCTCGACGGCGTCAACACGTTCTACGGCAAGAGCCACATCCTCAACGACGCCGCGCTCGACGTGCGCGAAGGCGAGATCGTCGCCCTGCTCGGCCGTAACGGCGCCGGCAAGTCGACGTTGCTGAAATCCATCGCCGGACTGGTGCCGGCGGCTTCGGGCCGCATCGACTATCGCGGTATCGATATCGCCCGGCTCCCCGCTCCCGATATCGCCCGACGCGGCGTCGGCTATGTGCCGCAGGGCCGCGGGCTGTTCGCCGGCATGACCGTGCGCGAAAACCTCGCGCTCGGCCGCCTCGCCCGCAAGACCGACGGCAGCGACGGCGTGGTCTGGGACGAGGAGCAGATCCTGAGCTACTTCCCGCGCCTGAAGGAGCGCATGAACATCGCGGCCGACTATCTCTCCGGCGGAGAGCAGCAGATGGTCGCCGTTGCCCGCGCCATGTCCGGCAATGTCCGCCTGCTGTTGCTCGACGAGCCGTTCGAGGGGCTTGCGCCGGCGGTGACGCTGGAGCTGTTCAGGGTGTTCGACCAGTTGCGGCGGCACATGTCGATCGTGATCGTCGAGCACAATCTCGATCTTGTGCTGGCCCTCGCCGACCGCGTCTTCGCGCTGGAGCGCGGTGCCGTGTTCCACCAGGGACCCGCTGAGCCGCTGCTGAACGATCTCGGCTATCGCAAGCAGATATTGTGGTTGTAACGGAGCTTCGCCATGCGCCTCCTCGCGTTCGTGCTGACTGTGCTTGCGAGCGGCGTCGCCGTAGCAGATGACGCGCCGGTGATCGCGGTGTTCACCAAGAACACCACGAATCCCGCTTACGAGGCGTTCCGCATCGCCGCCGACAAGGTGACTGGCGCCGCGGGCGCGCGGGTCGTTCACTTCGTGCCGAAGCAGCCCGACAATGTCGACGAGCAGAAGGCGATGGTGGAGCAGGTGCTGAAGGATCGCCCCAGCGTGGTGGTCTTCATCCCCGTCGACGACGTCGCGATGGTGGAGTCGGTCAAGCGGCTGAACGACGCGAGTATCCCGATCGTGCTCGCGTCCAACCCGCTGCCCGGCAGCTTCGTCACCTATGTCGGCGCGGACGATTTCGAGATCGGCTATCGTGAGGCGCGGTATCTGTTCGAGACGATGAACGGCAAGGGCCGGATCGTCGTGATCGAAGGCACGGCAGGCGCGCCGACCAACCGGGAACGGCTTCGCGGCTACAAGCGCGCGCTGGCCGAGTATCCCGGCATCGAGGTGCTCGGCTCCGGCGTCGGCAATTACCAGCAGCCGGACGCAAAGCGCGTGATGACGCAGTTCATGAAGGAGCACCCGGCCATCGACGCGGTGCTGTCGGCGAACGACAGCATGGCGCTCGGCGCGCTGGAGGCGCTGAAGGAGGCCGACCGCAAGGCTGTCGTGATGGGTATCAATGGAATCCTGCCGGCCGTGAAGCAGATCGAGGCCGGCAACATGCTCGCCAGCGTCGACTTCAACATGTTCAGGATCGGCTGCGTCGCGACTACGGCGGCACTGCGCCATCTCAGGCATGAGCCGCTGCCGGACAAGATCATGCTGCCGGCGGAAGTCATCGACAAGTCGAACTACCAGGCCTGGCTGGTCCCGGTACCGCAGCGGACATGCCCGGACTGGAGCGAGATCGTCCGCTGAATGCCGCTTCATTCCGCCTTGATGTTCGCAGCCGCCACGACCTCCGCAAGCTCCCTCGTCTCCTTCGCGATCTTGACGGCGTAATCGGCCGGACTCAGCACCGACACGACGCCCTGCGTCTCCAGCCGCTCCTGCAACGCCGGATCCCTGGCGGCGGCGACGATCTCCCGGTGCAGCGTGTCCAGGATCGGCGCGGGCGTGGCCTTCGGCATGAAGAAGCCGACCCAGAACGAGATGTCGAAACCGGGATAGCCGGCTTCCGCGACCGTCGGCACGTCGGGGAGCGAGGGAAGCCGCTCGGCCGAGGACACCGCGAGCGCGCGCAGCTTGCCGGCCTTCACCAGCGGCACCGCGGAGAGCGGATCGAACACGGCGAGCACCTCCTGCGCGAGCAGGCCGACCTCGGACGCAGCGCCGCCGCGATAGGGCACGTGGATCAGCTTGATGCCGGCGCGCTGGCTCAGCAGTTCCATGGCGAGATGGGCCAGGTTGCCGTTGCCGCCCGAGCCGTAGGCGAGCGCGCCGGGCGCGGCGTTGGCGGCGGCGACGAGGTCGGCAACCGTTTTGATGCCGGCCGTCTTGGGATTCTCGGCATTGACCACGAGCACCAGCGGCGCCGACACGACGGTGGTGAGCGGCGCGAAATCGCCGATCGGATCGTAGCGGGCCTCCTTGAACAGCGTCTTGTTCAGCGTGATGGTGGACGAGTTGCAGGCCAGGATCGTGTAGCCGTCGGCATCGGCCCGCGCGACGCCTTCGGCCGCGATCATGCCGTTGGCGCCGGCGCGATTCTCGACCACGAAGGGCTGCCCGAGCTTGTTGCCAAGGCGATCGGCGACGATGCGCGCGACGACGTCGACCGGTCCGCCCGCGCTGAAGCCGACCATGATCTTGGCGGGACGGGCCGGATATTTCTGCGCGAAGGCCTCCGATGTCACGCACAGGCCAGCGACGATCGCCAGAAGGCGAAGCGTTCGTTGCATTCGTTGTCTCCCACCCTCGCGGCCGCTCTTGCATATGATGCGGCGGATTCGAAAACCATGATGGGCGGCGACGCCGGATTACGCAATCGCGTTTCCGCAGCGACCACGCCCGGCATTCCGCCGCGCGGCACGAGAGAACGGCTTTCAAAACAAAAATGCGAAAACAACCCCATGCACAGTAGACGGTGCATGTGAGAACAAGGAGTTACGCGTCACGTGGCGCGGTTCGACTCGTCGGGCAAAACAGGGGCATACTGGCATCATCGCAACCATCGTCAGAGCGCTCGCCGGAATGGCCCAGGCCACGCCGACGTCGTTGCGTGTAACCCCTTCATCGACATCCCGAAATTCGTAACCACGCGCAGCGCGCGAAGGGTCGCGCGCGCCTGCGCCAGCCAGGACACAGCCCATGACGACAGCTCTCGAACGCCACGTCGCGTCGCCGCTTGCGGCAAACGACCGCAGCGCCGCCGGCGTAACGCCGCGAGTCAAACTCTACAAGCGCCGCATCGCGATCCGTCACCCCGACCCGCAGGCCGGCGAACGGTTGCTCGCCGAGGCACTGGGGGCCGCCGACCGCGACGCGCTGCACGGCATCCTCCGGCAATTGGTCAAGGCGAGCGTCACCGGACAGAAGCCGGACGAGGCCAATCTCGCCTTCATGATCTCGACCATCAAAAGCATTGCGCCAAAGGATTCCATCGAGGCCATGCTGGTGTCGCAGATGGTCTCGGTTCACATGGCGGCGATGCGCTGCGCCTGCCGGCTCGCCTGCATCGACGACCTTCCCCAGCAGGAAACCGTCACCCGCGCGCTGACCCGGCTGTCCCGCACCTTCGCCGCCCAGATCGAAGCCCTGGGCCGCCACCGCAACAGCGACGAGCGCGCGATCACGGTGCAGAACCTCTCCGTGCAGGACGGCGGCCGCGCGATCGTCGGCAACGTCACACAGCATGCAAGCGCACTTGTCGCCGAGACGATGAAGCATTCGGGGTCAGGGGCAAACCCATGACCAGCGGCCACGCACGCAACACGGGCCCGATGCAGACGAGCCCGCGCTGCGGCGCGAGGACGCGCGGCGGCACGCCCTGCCGCGCGCCGGCGGCACACGGCAAGATGCGCTGCCGCATGCACGGCGGCGGCCGACGATGCGGCGCGCCTCGGGGGAACCGCAACGCGCAGACACATGGGCTGTTCACTGCGATCGCGATCATCGAGCAAGATCAGATTCAGGCTCTGCTGGATGACGCGGACAGGACGCTGCAGGACCTGAGCTGCGACGGACGGTCCCGGACCCATCCTGATCAGGCCATCCTGCATCATTTGACGCGCCGCCAGACATAATCGCGAATTGTTGACAGGTAAACTGCGCAGCCAATCTTTACAGTTTACCTGTATATCGACTAAACGTCTCGCATGAGCAATTCATCAGGTGCCGTGACGGGACGCACGTCCGCGCTCGCCGAAGAACTTCGTCTGCTGATGGGAACCCTGAAGCGGCGGCTTCGAGAGCAGGGACAGCGCGAGGATCTCCCCCCGTCGCAGATCGCCGTTCTGCTCCGCCTCGAAAAGGGTGGACCTGCGACCGTGTCCGGCCTCGCCCGGTCGGAGGGGATGCGCCCGCAATCGATGAGCGCCGCGGTCGCGGCGCTGGAAGCTGCGGGCATGGTCCGCGGCGCGCCCGACCCCGACGACGGCCGGCAAACCATCATGTCCCTCACCGACATCTGCCGCGAGCGGCTGCGTAGCAGCCGGGCCGCGCGGCAGGATTGGCTGTCACGCACCATCGCGGCAAAACTGTCTCCGCACGAACAGCAGGAACTTGCATCGGCCGTCAAACTGTTGAAGCGGCTCGTCGAAGATTGACGCCCGCCTTTCTGCGTTCGTGACGGACGCTCCCCACCGAAGGAACGATCATGGCGCTCACGATGCTCGATCCAATATCGGCCCTCATCGTCGTCGACTTGCAAAGCGGGATTGCGGGTTCTCCCCTCGTCCATCCTGTCGCGGAGGTCGTGACGCGCGCCTGCAGCCTCGTCGCGGCGTTTAGGCGGCACCGATTGCCGATCGTGCTGGTCAATGTCGACGGTGTTGCGCCCGGACGAACCGAGCGGCCGCGACACGCCGCGGTGCTTCCCGACGGATGGACCAAGCTTCTTCCGGAACTCGGTCGGCAGCCCGACGACATCGTGGTGACGAAGCGGACATGGGGCGCGTTCGCGAGCACCGATCTGGAACGTCAGCTCAGGAGCCGTGGCGTCACGCAGGTCGTGATCGCCGGTGTTGCGACCGGCACCGGGGTCGAATCCACGGCACGGCAGGCCTATGAGGCGGGCTTCAACGTCACGCTGGCCCTCGACGCCATGACGGATGCGCGGCCGGACGCACATCACCACAGCATCGCGAACGTCTTTCCACGGCTCGGCGAAACCGGCTCGACGCAAGCGATCATCGATCTCCTCGAAAGGACCCATGCCCATGAACTGGCTTGACCTCGTCGCCTACTTCTTCGGCGGCGCCTTCCTCACCAACGCCATTCCCCACGTCGTCGCGGGAATGATGGGCGAGCCGTTCCAGACACCCTTCGCAAAGCCGCGGGGCGAAGGGCTTTCGACATCGACCGTGAATATCGTGTGGGGCTTCTTCAATCTTCTCGTCGGCTATCTGCTGCTCTGCCGCGTCGGCGAGTTTGCTCTCAGGAACGCCGGCGATATCGCCGCGGCCGGTCTCGGCGGGCTCGCGATCGGCCTTTACCTGGCGCGGCATTTCGGACGCTTCCACGGCGGGAACGAACCCCGGCAAACATGAGACGCACCTTTCGTTCACTGAAGAGCTACAACTACCGGATCTGGGCCGCAGGCGCGCTGGTGTCCAATGTCGGCACCTGGATGCAGCGGGCCGCCCAGGACTGGCTCGTGCTCACGGAGCTGACCGACCACAGCGCATCCGCCGTCGGCATCGTGATGGCGCTTCAGTTCGGACCGCAGCTGCTGCTGATGCCTTGGTCCGGATATGCCGCCGACCATTTCAACCAGCGCCGGCTGTTGATGGCGACCCAGGCCACGATGGGCGCGCTGGCGCTGATCCTCGGGCTTCTCACCGTCACCGGGCTGGTGCAGCTCTGGCACGTCTATGTGTTCGCGTTCCTGTTCGGCTGCAGCGCGGCACTCGATGCCCCGGTGCGGCAGACTTTCGTGGCCGAACTCGTGGGTGACGCCGACCTGTCGAACGCGATCGCGCTGAATTCAACCACCTTCAACGCCGCGCGCATGGTCGGGCCCGCGGTGGCCGGTCTCGTCATCGCCTCCGTCGGCACCGGCTGGGCGTTTCTGTTCAACGGTGCCTCGTTCATGGCCGTGCTGGCATCGCTGTCGCTGTTGCGAACGTCGGAGCTTCGCCCCAACGCCCGCGCTCACCGCACCAAGGGCAGCGTCCTGCAGGGATTTCATTATGTGTGGTCCCGTCCGGACCTCCGCACGACCCTGATCATGCTGTTCCTGATCGGCACGTTTGGGCTCAACTTTCCGATCTTCATCTCGACGATGGCCGTCGGTGTCTTCCACACCGATGCACGCGGCTTCGGCCTGCTGTCGTCGATGATGGCGGTGGGAACAATGTCGGGCGCCTTGCTGGCCGCAAGCCGCGAGCGGCCGCGCTTCAACGCGCTGGTGCTCGGCGCCGCGATCTTCGGCCTCGGCTGCACGCTCGCCGCGCTGGCACCGGGCTACTGGCTGTTCGCGGCCGCACTGGTCGTGATCGGCGTCGCGGCCTTGACCGTCATGAACACGTCGAATGCGCTGATGCAGCTTTCGACTGAGCCAGCGATGCGCGGGCGCGTGATGGCGCTTCGGCTCGGCGTCGCGCTGGGCGGCACGCCCATCGGCGCGCCGATCGTCGGATGGGTCGCCGATCATTTCGGCCCGCGATGGGCGCTCGGCATCGGAGCGGCAGCAGGCTTCGCGGCGGCCATCATTGCGGTCGGCGCGCTCTCGCGGCACGCGCAAGAGAACCAGTTCGATCTGCCGCAACAGCGTTGATCCGTGGCCCGTCGTCAAACGATGGCCTCCCGTCGCGCCGCGCTGACAATTTCGCCGTGCCTGTGAACCACTTCACACGCGCGCCTTGGCCTATCTCGCTAGCTTGAGCCGATCTCGGCCAGACTGCGGGAGGGCTATCGTGGGGGCATTGAACCTTTCACAGATCCTTTGGGAGGAGCGAAGGGCGCTCGCGGGAGTCGCGCTGGAGTTTCCACCAAAGGACACAAACGCTCCGACATCCCACGCTTCGCCCGCATCGCCGGCACCAGAGCAGTCACCGCCGTCGCCGCAGCCGTCGAAACCACCGTTCGACGTATCGGTTTCAAATCGAGTACCGTCCTCGGCCCCTCCCCCAGGGTCATTGCCGCAGCCGGCAGCCGCTGTCCCTGAAGAACTCCTCACGGTCTACCAGGCCCTGAACGCGGACGACCGATGGGCGCTGTGCTTGTCCGGCGGAGGAATCCGCAGCGCGGCGTTTGCGCTCGGCATCCTGCAGAGAATTGCCGCCCTGGACGTCACGTCGAAGCGCAAGGACGAGGCCCCCGGCTCGGCGCTGAAACAGTTCGAGTTTCTTTCCACGGTGTCGGGAGGTGGTTATATCGGCAGCTGGCTGTCAGCCTGGCTGTTTCAGGAGCATGAGCGCGAGAAGGAGCGCCAGAAGCTGGTCATCCCGCCAATCGGACATGCGCCCGGTCAGAGCGTAGCGCCGGATACGGTGGTCCCAGCGCTCAATCGGCGGGAAAGCCGCGGTCAACTCGGAGATCATGAGGAAGCGGAGCCGATCTCCAATCTCAGGCGCAACTCGCACTTTCTCTCGCCGAGCTTCTCGTCGCTTTCCCCCGACCTGTGGAGCGACGTTGCCAGCGTCCTGCGCAACCTGTTCCTGAACTGGGTTTTGCTCGTCCCTCCCATGATCCTTGCGGTGCTCGTCACCAAGGCACTCTATTTCGCCGTCATGGATGCCCAGCACATCAGCCGGGAGAACACATCGGCGGGATTCCTGCTCGTGATGGGCGTGCCGACCCTTTGCATTCTCGCTTCGTTGTCGTTCTCCGTGGCCAACCGTCCTGCCCGCGGCTGGATCAATGTCGCGCAACCCCGGTTTCTGGTCTGCGATCTCCTGCCCTTCCTGTTCGGGGCGGCGTTGCTGGTTTTCGTATTGCAAAGCCCCTACGGCGCATGGGTCCTCTCGAAGGTGACCAGCGCACTGGGCGTGCCGTTCGATGAGAAGGTCAAAGGGGCGAGATTCTACGGCGCCGTCGTCGCTCGCGGCGCAGTCCTTGGGGCCCTGTTCTACGCGGGCTCCCTGCTGTTCGCTTATCTATGGACCTTTGCCTTTGCGAAGACAGCCCGCCCGCCGCACTCTCGCCCCTGGCAGCGGTGGATCGACTTTGCCGCCTGGTGTGTCGCCGGCGCGGCGTTCGGGCTGCTCGGTGGCGCGGGGTTGGCTTTGCTCTGGTATTTCTTCGATTCCCGCTTCGACGCCACGAGCGCTGCCCTTGCCTGTGTGCTCGGGCTGCCTTGGCTCGTGTTGGCCCGCATCATCGCCGACGTCATCTATATCTCGGTTGCCGAATTCCTGTCCGAGGTGGACGTGGGGCTCGAATTCCAGGCGCGGTCGAGTGGACTTTTCACGCTGGCCTATCTCGGCTGGCTGCTGTGGTTCGGCCTCGTGCTCGGCGCGCCCGCAGCCGCGAAGTGGATGCACAGCAGCGCGTTCGTCGGTTCGCTCGCGGCTGGCGGAGGTATTTCGGGTCTGTTGTCGGTCGTTCTGGGCGCGAGCTCAAAGACCAAGGCCGCCGCCGAGCAGGTGTCGGGCCTTCGTCAATATCTCGGACTCAACACCATCGCCGCGATCGCAGCGGCGCTTTTCGCGATCATCCTGGTCGCTCTCTTCTCCATCGGCTGCGACGCTGCTCTCATGGCGTTCAATCCCGACGCCAACGGTCATGCACCGTGGACAGTCGTGCTGCTGGCGGGCTTGACCCTCTCGGTGTTGATCGTCGTCGCCTCGCTCGTCCTCAGCATCAACCGTTACTCGCTCCACAGCCTCTACCGGAACCGGCTGGTGCGCGCCTTCCTCGGCGCCTCGCGCAGCGAGAAGGTTCGTGACAGGACCAAGAACGCCTTCACCGATTTCGATGGCCGCGATAGCCCCTATCTGCAGCAGCTTTGGGAGCCCGGCATCGTGCCGGTCGGCGCCAACTGGAGACCGTTCCACGTGATCAGTGCCGCGCTCAATCTCGTGTCGTCCAAGAACCTGGCCTGGCAGGAACGGATGGCGGCGCCCTTCACCTTCTCGCCGCTCCATTGCGGCAGCGGCAGCGCACCATTCTCGGACGGCGCCTATCGAACCACTTACGCGACGGCCCGACAGCCCGAGCCGTACGGAGGAGCACCGCTGGGCCTCACGCTCGGCACCGCCATGGCGATCTCCGGCGCGGCCGTGAGCCCGAGCATGGGCTACAATTCATCGCCGGGCGTCGCCTTCCTGATGGCCTTGTTCAACGTTCGCCTCGGCTGGTGGCTCGCAAATCCGCGCGGCGATAATCCCGACTATGCGAAGGTGAAGCCGCCCTTCGCGCTCCGGCCGTTCTTCATGGAGATGTTCGGCTTGACCAGCGAGACCGAACGCTGGGTCTACCTCACCGACGGCGGCCACTTCGAAAATCTCGGCCTCTATGAAATGGTGCGCCGGCGCTGCCGCGTGATCGTGGTCAGCGACGCCGGTTGCGACCCCGACTATTCCTTCGAGGACCTCGGCAATGCGCTACGCAAGATCTGGATCGATCTCGGCGTGCGGATCGACTTGCGCGGGCTCGACCTCTTGAAAAAGCGCTTCACGGAACGGCCGAGCCCTGCCAAGGAAGGGCCCTACTGGGCGATCGGCGATATTCTCTACAGCGATGCCGATGGCGGAACGTCCGAAGACGGGATTCTGCTGTATTTCAAGTCCGGCCTGCACGGCACGGAGCCCATGGGCGTGCTAAGCTATGCGATCGCGCATGCGGCCTTTCCGCATGAGACAACGCTGAACCAGTTCTTCTCGGAATCCCAGTTCGAGAGCTACCGGGCGCTCGGCTTCGAAATCGCAGAGCGTGCATTCGAATTTGGCGAGGGTCTTGCAGCCGACACGACCACGAGGAAACCGCCCACGTTCCGTGCAATCGTGGAGAAGCTCAAGACCAAGTCTTTCCCGGAAGACTGAAACCCGCGACGTCCCCGGCACGGCGGCAGGTCGCGACAAAGCATTGCAGATCACGCCGATCACTGCGGCGTGAGTGGAACCGGACACCCCCAACCGGGAACGGATTCGCCCCCATTGCACTTAACAATTGATAAGACAGTGAGGTGCAGCCATGGGACAGTCGAAGCCATTTCGCCCGACCGCGATCGTCGTCGAGGACGATGACATCCAGCGTGAGATGCTCGCGCTGCTGCTCGAGGACCGAAATTTCGAAGTGCTTCAATGCGAGGACGCCGAGACCGCGGCACTGGCACTGAAGATGCGGCATCCGTCGCTGATCATCACCGACATCAACCTGGTCGGCAAGATGGACGGCGTCGATCTCGCGCATTACGCGCAACAGCAGCACGCCGACGTCAAGATCATCGTGATCTCGGGCCGTCCGCTGCCGCGGCCCCTGCCCTCCGGCGCAAAGTTCTTCTCGAAGCCGGTTTATCCGTCAGTGCTGCTCGCGGAAGCAACCCAGCACTAGCGGTGAGTTGCTGCGTCTCGGGGCCGAGCCATCGCATGTGAGCCTGGCCCGGTCTGAGCAAGCGCCTCGTCCTTCGAGACGCCCGCTGTCGCGGGCTCCTCAGGATGAGGCTGAACGGCAGCTCGACCTATCGAAATGACGCCACGTACTCCGACCTCGTCCTGAGAGCTCGCCGCAGGCGGGCGTCTCGGAGAATAGCCGCAAGCGAAATTCTATTTCACTTTTTCTCCGTCTCGTAGGGTGCGCAAAGCGATAGTGCCCACGCGTCCGTCGCCGTCTCGAAGAACGTGGGCACGGCGCGTTGCGCCTTTGCCTACCCTACGAGACTTTCTCCTTGGCCGAACTGGTCGGCAGCCACCCCTCAGCGATAATGCGCGAGGTAGTAGGCGAGGTCCGCGATCTGGTCCTTGCCGACCGTCTGCATCACGTCGGCCATGGTGGCATCGTAGCCGTGGCGGGTGTTGTCCTTGTATTCGGCGAGCGTCTTGGCGAGATAGTCCTCGCGCTGGTTGGCGATGCGCGGGACGTTCTCCTTTCCGGAATAGTCGGGGTTGTGGCAGGTGTTGCAGCGGTTCTGCTGCGACACCGCCTGGCCGCGCGCCATGCGTGCGGCGTCCGCGGTATCGGCCGGCGGCACGGGCTTCGGCAAGGTCGCGATAAAATCGGAGAAGGTGCGCAGATCGTCGTCGGTCAGCGACTTCGCCATCTCGTTCATCGGCTCGAACACGCGCAGCTTCTCGCGGAACATGAAGATCTGGATCAGTGCGTAAGGCGCCTGCTGCCCGCCGAGCGAGGGCGTATTCTCGGTCTCGGACGTGCCGCGCTCGCCGTGACAGGCCAGGCACGGCGCGGCGCGCTCCTGGATGGTCGCGGCAGATGCGGGGAAGGTGATGGATATGAGTGCCAATGCGGCGATGGTTATTGGTTTCACTGGCCGCTCCCGACAAATTCCGTCATTGCGAGGCGCGAAGCGACCAAGCAATCCAGACTGCCGTTGAGGCCCGATCCTGGATTGCTTCGCTTCGCTCGCAATGACGGCGGTTACTACTGTTACAGCCTACTTCGCCGCGACTTTCTGCTTGCCATAGCTGATGCGGTAGACCGCGCCGTTCCAGTCGTCGGAGACGAGCATGGAGCCGTCCTTCAGCAGCATGACGTCGACGGGGCGGCCGACATATTTGTTGTCCTCGAGGAAGCCGGTCAGAAACGGCTCCATCGACTTCACGGTGCCGTCCTTGTTCAGCTTGACGACGACGACGTCACCGCCCTGCTTCTGCGACTTGTTCCAGGAGCCGTGGCGCGCGACGAAGATCGCGTTCTTGTACTGCTTCGGGAACATGGTGCCGGTGTAGAAGCGCATGCCCAGCGCCGCGGTGTGCGGGCCCATCAGCCCGACCGGCGCCGTGTAGTCCTTGCAGTTCTTGCCCCAGCCGAGCTCCTGGTCGATGATGTTGCCCTGGTAGCAGAACGGCGCGCCGAAATCCTCGCCGGCCTTGGTGACGCGGTTGAGCTCGTCCTCCGGCACCGTCTCCGACAGCCAGTCGCGACCGTTGTCGGTGAAGTAGAGCTGCTTGGTCTCGGGATTCCAGTCGAAGCCGACCGTGTTGCGGACGCCGACGGCGTAGACTTCCGCGCCCGAGCCGTCGAGATTCATGCGGCGGATCTGGCCGTGGTCGGCGTCATGCAGCACGTTGTTGCCGGGCTGGCCGACCGGGACATAGAGCTTGTTGTCCGGGCCGATGCCGATGAACTTCCAGCCATGCGCCTCGTCCTTCGGCAGCTTGTCGTAGATGACGGTCGGCTTCGGCGGGCTATCCAGGTTCTCGTCGATCTTCTCGATCTTGGAGACCTTCGACAGTTCGGCGATGTAGAGCGTGCCGTCCTTGAAGGCGACGCCGTTCGGACGATAAAGGCCCGAGGCGATCACCTTGACCGACTTCTTGCCGTCCTTGTCGGCGATGGCATAGACCTTGTCGACGAGGCGGCTGCCGACGAACACGGTGCCCTTGTCGCTCATTGCGAGCGAGCGCGCATTCGCCATGCCGGAGGCATAGACCTCGATATTGAAGCCCGCGGGCACCTTGAGCTTGGCCAGCGGCAGCTTGTCGGCCTGGGTCGGAATCGGCGGCGGCGCGACCGGCGCGAGCCTTGCGGCGGCCTCGCCGTCCGGACGCCCGATCAGGGGCGATCCCGGAGGAAGCGGCTGGGCGGCGGGCGCGGCGCCCGAGGCGGGTGGCGTCGCAGGCTGCTGCGCTGCGGCAGACAGCGTGAACGCACCGAGGAAGGCGCCGGCCAGCAACAGGCTGCGCGACGCAGACGTGGTACCCATCATGGTGATCTCCCCAAAACGGAAGCCGTCTTCAGACGCTGGCGCGCCCGCGGCTTTTCCGACTCGGAGTGTGTGAATTTGTGAAAGCAAATGCAATCGGAAACATCCGGAAATACGGACGCGCCGGCGGCGTCGGCGCCGGACTGCCGCGCGGCCGTGAAAATTTCCATGCGTTTTTGAAATACGGCGTCCGCTCTTCAGTCGCCGCGCGGCATGCAAGCCGTCACTGCACCGCGAGCACCCTGGATTTCTTCCGCTCCGGTTCGTCGACGACGTCGATATCGTCGCCGTCGATGGCGTCCTCGTCGCCGCGATCGCCGCCCTCGTGCCGCTTCGGGCTGATCCATTGCGAGACGCGGTCGAGATAGAGATAGACCACCGGCGTGGTGAACAGCGTCAGGACCTGGCTGACGAGCAGACCGCCGACCATGGCGTAGCCGAGCGGCTGACGCAGTTCCGAGCCGGTGCCGTGGCCGAGCATCAGCGGCACGCCGCCGAGCACGGCCGCCATCGTGGTCATCAGGATCGGACGGAAGCGCAGCAAACAGGCGCGACGGATCGCCTCCACCGGCGACAGGCCCTGATCCCGCTCCGCCACGATCGCGAAGTCGACCAGCATGATGCCGTTCTTCTTGACGATGCCGATCAGCAGCACGAGCCCGATCAGCCCGATCAGGCTGAACTCGATGTGGAAGAGGAGCAGCGTCGCCAGCGCGCCGACACCGGCCGACGGCAGCGTCGACAGGATCGTCAGGGGGTGGATGTAGCTCTCGTAGAGCACGCCGAGAATGAGATAGACCACGATCAGTGCCGCCACGATCAGCAGCGGCACGGAGGAGAGCGAGTCCTGGAACGCCTTCGCCGTACCCTGGAACGTCGAGGTGATGGTCGCAGGCACGTTCATCTGCTGCTCCATCGCTTCGATCGCCTGCGTCGCCTGGCCGAGCGCGACGTTGGGCGCGAGGTTGAAGGAGATGGTCACCGCCGGGAATTGACCCTGATGGTTGATCGCGAGTGGACGCACCGGCGCCGTGGTCCACTTGGTGAATGCCGACAGCGGCACCTCGCCTCCCGTCGTCGGGGAGCGCAAATAGATCTGCTGCAGCGTGGACGGATTCTTCTGCAGCGAAGGCAGCACTTCGAGGACGACGTAATAGGTCGACAACTGGGTGAAATAGGTCGCGATCTCGCGCTGCCCGAACGCGTCATACAGCGTCGCGTCGATGACGTCGGGGGTGATGCCGAAGCGCGCCGCCTGATTGCGATCGATCGACAGCGTCAGCGTGGTGCCCGAGGTCTGCTGGTCGGAGGCGACGTCGCGCAGCTCGGGCATGACCTTCATCTTGGAGAGCAGCTTCGGCGCCCACAGGCTCAGCTGATCCATGTCGGTCGACTGCAGCGTGAACTGGTATTGCGTCCGCGACGCGCGGCCGCCGACGCGGACGTCCTGTGCCGACTGGAGATAGAGACGCGCGCCCTGGACCTTCGCCGTCTGGACCTGCAGGCGGCGGATGACCTGGTCGGCCGACGCGGTGCGCTCGTCGCGCGGCTTCAGCGTGATGTACATGTTGCCGTCGTTGAGCGTATTGCCGCTGCCGCCCATTCGCATCGCCATGTGGTCGATCGCCGGATCCTTCAGCACGATCGCGCCGATCTCCTGCATGTGCTTGGCCATGTCGGAGATCGAGACGTCCTGCGAGGTCTCGACGATGCCGGTGATCAGCCCGGTGTCCTGCTGCGGGAAGAAGCCCTTGGGGATGATCACGAACAGATAGACCGTCAGCGCGATCGTGGCGAAGAACACCATCAACGTGATGAAGCGGAAGCGCAGCACGAGATCGAGGCCGCGCTCATAGCCGTTGACGAGGCCCTGGAACATGCGCTCGCTGAGCATGTAGAGTTTGCCGTGGTGCTCCTCGTCGTGCGACTTGAGGAAGCGCGACGCCATCATCGGCGTCAGCGTCAGCGACACGAAGGCCGAGACCACGATCGTCATCGCCAGCGTCACCGAGAATTCGCGGAACAGCCGGCCGATGATGCCGCTCATCAGCAGCAGCGGAATCAGGACCGCGATCAGCGATACCGAGATCGAGATGATGGTGAAGCCGATTTCGCCCGCGCCCTTGATCGCGGCGGCCATCGGCGCCTCGCCCTCCTCGATATAGCGGGTGATGTTCTCCAGCATCACGATGGCATCGTCGACCACGAAGCCGACCGCGATGGTGAGCGACATCAGCGAGAGATTATCCAGGCTGTAGCCGGCCATCCACATCAGCGCGCAGGCGCCCAGCAGCGCGAGCGGCACCGTGATCGACGGGATGATGGTGGCCCACACGCTGCGCAGGAACACGAAGATCACCATCACGACGAGCCCGACGGTGAGCATCAGCGTGAACTGCACGTCCTTCACGGCGGCACGAATCGTCTGCGTGCGATCCGACAGCACCGACACGTCGATGGCGGGAGAAATGCCCGCCTTCAGGTGCGGCAGCTGCTTCATCACGCTATTGACGGTGTCGATGACGTTGGCGCCGGGCTGCTTGAAGATGACCAGGAAGACGCCACGCTTGCCGTCGGCCCAGCCGTACTGGGTGTTGTCCAGCGGCGCGCTGACAGCGTGGCCGATGTCGCCGACGCGGACGGGACTGCCGTTGCGATAGGCGATGACGATGTCGTCCCACGCCTCGGCCTTGGTGAACTGGTCGTTGGCATAGACGGTGTAGGTGCGGGTGTCGCCGTTGAGGGTTCCCTTGGGATTGTTGACCGTGATGACGGAGAGCGGCGTGCGCACGTCTTCCAGCGAAAGGCCCTTGGCGACCAGCTTGGCTGGATCGATCTGGACCCGGATCGAGGGCGCCTGCTGTCCGCCGACATTGACCTGACCGACGCCGCTGATGTGACTGATCGCCTGCGCGAGCTTGGTGTAGGCCTCGTCCGAGACCTGCGTCATCGGCAGCGTCTTCGACGTCGCTCCGAGCAGGAGGATGGGCGAATCCGCGGGATTGACCTTCCGATAAGTCGGCGCGCTCGGCATGTTCTTGGGCAATTGCCCGCTCGCGGCATTGATGGCGGCGAGCACGTCCGACCCGGCGCCGTCGATGTTGCGCGAGAGATCGAACTGCAGGACGATCTGGGTCGAGCTGGTCTGGCTGGTCGACGTCATTTCGGAGACGCCGGGGATCAGCGCGAATTGCGATTCGAGCGGCTGCGCCACCGAGGACGCCATCGTCTCGGGGTCCGCGCCTGGCAGATTGGCGGAGACCTGGATGGTGGGGAAGTCCACCTCCGGCAGCGGCGCCACCGGCAGTTGCGGATAGGCGATGATCCCGACGAAGAGCACGCCGACCATCAGCAGCGAGGTTGCGATGGGAAGGCGAATGAAGGGAGCCGAGATACCGCCTGCCATGTCAGTCCGCCGATCCGGTTTTGGCCGGAGCCGCGCTCGCATCCGCCGTCGATGCAGCCGGCGCACCTAGCGGCTTGTCCTCGACCAGCGCGCCGTCGAACAAGCGCGACTGGCCGGCCACCACGATCCGGTCTCCGACGTTCAGGCCTTCGGACACCACGGCATTCGCGTCGCCGCTCTCGCTGACCTTGATCGGCCTGGCGCTGACCTTGCCATCGCTGCCGATCACATAGGCGAACAGGCCGGACGGCCCGTGCTGCACGCCATCCTGCGGCACCACGATGACGTCCTTGCGCGTGTCGATCAGCATGCGCGTGGTGACCGACAGCCCCGGCCACAGCGCGTTGTCCGTGTTGTCGAACCGCGCTTTCAGGCTGATGGTTCCGGTGGCCTGGCTCACCGAATTGTCCATGATCACCAGCTTGCCTTGCGACAGCGTTCTGGTTCCGTCAGACGTCAGCGCCTCGACGGGCACCGCGCCGGCCTCATAGGCCTTGGCGATCGCCTGCAACTGCTCCTCCGGTTCCGTGAACTGCACCGCGATCGGCTGCAGCTGGGCGATGGTGACGATCCCCGTCGTATCGGCGGCATGGACGATGTTGCCGGGATCGACCAGGCGGAAACCGGTTCGCCCGCTGATCGGCGCCTTGATCGAGGTGTAACCGAGATTGGTCTGCGCATTGTCGATGGCGGCCTGGTCACCCTTCACCTGGGCGACCATCTGGTCGACCAGCGCCTGCTGGGTGTCGAGATTCTGCTGGGTCTCGAACTGCTGCTTCGCGAGCTTCTGAAAGCGCTCCAGGTTCAGCCGGTCATTCTTCAGATTGGCCTCGTCCTGCGCTTTCTTCGCCACCGCCTGCTCCAGGGCCGCGGTGAAGGGGCGCTGATCGATCTCCAGAAGCGGATCGCCCTCCTTCACCATCTGTCCCTGCTTGAAGGAGACCTTCGTGATCTGACCGTCGACGCGGCTCTTGACCGTCACCGTCTTGAACGGCGAGACGACGCCGAGCCCGTAGACGTGCACGGGGAAATCGGCCTTCTTCACCTCGAACGATGTCACGGGGATCTTCGCCGGAGGCGGACTGGAAGCGCTCTGCGCCGTCGCGGCAACGGGCCTGACGTCGCCGACGAGTTCGTACCACGCGCCGCAACCGAGTGCGGCGACCGCAAGGATGCCGAACAGCGTAAGGCCGAGCTTCGGCCGCCTTGTCGATTTCATGGTCATCCGATTGCTTGCTTACGGGTGAACCTCTCATCCGGAATATCGGGGGCAACATCGCGACAGCAAAATAACGATTACGTGCGAGATTCTGTACAATTCGTCATGTTCGCCCGCAACATAGCGCAGATGCTCACGAAGATGGCGTTCAACGCAGGCGAGGCAGAAACAAACAGAAACGATATGGAGAGGCACGAGAGATCGCGGCAGCATCACGCTGAATTGCACCGGCGATCAGGAATTTAAGGAACGCCGCTCAGAGTCAGGTCTTACGATGAAATTCAGCAAGCGCTGTTTGATGGGACGCGCGAGATGAAGACCGCTCGATCAGACCACCAGGGAAATGTCGTTCCGTTTCGAACGCGATCAACCGCCGTCAGAGATCCGGTCGATGGTGCGCGCTCCGACAACATCTTGCGCCTGCTCGACCTCGCGAAGTTCGAGCGGCATCGTCCCGCCGCCGGACTTCGCACCAGCATGCGCTCGAACATCGCGGCGATGATCCTGCTCGGGCTCCTCGTGTTCATTGCGACGGAGGACTTCTCCAGACTCGAACAGACGAACCTGTGCATGGACAAGCTGGAGTGCGGGTACTGAGCAGCAATCGACATCGACAGGCGATTCGCGATTCCAGCAGCGCCCACAGCACTTGATAAACGGCGCCCGGAAGAAGCGAACGTCGCCTAGCAGCCCTGCTCTCCCGCCATTGGCATCCTCTCCCCGATCGTGTAACCCCGCCGAAACCCTTGCCGGGATGGGACGCTGATGACTGCGGTTGCCACGGAAGAAGCGGGCGATGGTACCCGCGCGCTGATCTTTGCGCTGTTGGCGCTGGCCTGCGGACACATGCTCTCCACCTTGCTGCGCACCATTCCCGCGGTCAGCCTCGACCTGATGGCGGCGGATTTCCGCCTCGAGCCGCAGGCGTTGGCGAGCCTCACCTCGGTCTATCCCTTTGCCTTTGCCGCCGCGCAGGTCCCGGTCGGCGCCGCCATGGACCGCTTCGGCGTGCGGCCGGTGTCCCTGAGCCTGCTGATGGGAACCGTGATCGGCGCGATCGCGTCGGGCTTTGCGACGGGGCCCGAGAGCTTCGCGGTCGGACAGGTGCTGCTCGGCATCGCGACGTCGGGCATGCTGATGTGCCCGATGACGCTCGCCGCCAAGCAATTGTCGGCGGCGCGGTTCGGCCTGTGGTCGGGCGCGATCCTCTCGATCGGCAATATCGGCATGCTGCTGTCGTCGAGCCCGCTCGCTTTCGTCGTCGACAATTACGGCTGGCGTGCCGGGTTCTGGATCGCCGCGCTCGGCGGCGTCGCGGTTGCGCTCGCGGTGTTCCTGCTGGTGCCGAGCCAGCCGGCCGAACACAAGGACGATTCGTCACCGCTGTCGCAGATGATCGAGGTGCTCCGGCTCGGCTTCTCGCGGCCGCTGCGCGGCCTGATCGCGCTGGCGCTGGTGTCGCTCGCGACCTCGCTGGTGCTGCGCGGCCTGTGGGGCGGACCGTGGCTGATGGAGATCAAGGGACTGTCGCGGGTCGAGGCCGGCAACCAGCTCGGCGCCTTCACGCTGGCTATGATCGCGGGCCCCCTTTGCGTCGGGATGATCGACCGCAGGCTCAACCGGCGCCGCGAGCTGGTGGCGGGCACGCATATGGTCGGGGCACTGCTGCTGGCGCTGATGGCGCTCGGCGCACCGCACTATCTGGTCTCGACGTTGTTCGGCGTCCCCGTGATGCCGCCGCAATACGATCTCGTGCTGTTCGTGCTGGTTGGCCTTGCCACCTCGGCCCAGCCGCTGCTGTTCGGCATGGCGCGGCAGCTGGTCGACGCGCAGACCGCGGGCAAGGCGCTGGCTGCGATCAACCTCGCCTTCTTCCTCGGCGCGGCGCTGATGCAGTCGATCACCGGCGCAGTCGCGGCCTTCGCCGGACTGCCGGCGGTGCTGCTGTTCATGGCGGCCGCGCTGTTGCTGGGCTCGCTGGTCTTCCTTGCATATACGCGGCGCGTCTGAAGCCCTTGCGCAACGGCGCGTCGCGGGAGATGCTGCCGCGCCATTGCAGCAAGGGAATGACGTTCATGCCTGTCGACACCAAAGCCGCCGCCGACCGCCTCATGCGCTTCCTCTCCGTCGAGGGCGTCACCGGACAAGAGGCGGCGATCGGGCGTGAGCTCACCGCCGCGCTGAAGGAAAGCGGCGTGCCGGCCAAGGCGATCCGGCTTGACGACGCCAACACCCGCATTCCTGTGCCGACCGAGACCGGCAACCTCATCGTCGACCTGCCCGGCCGCGGCGCGCTGCACAACCAGCCGCGCATCATGTTCATGACCCACATGGACACCGTGCCGCTCTGCGCCGGCGCCAAGCCGAAGAAATCCGGCCGCAAGATCGTCAACGAGGCCAGGACCGCCCTCGGCGGCGACAATCGTTGCGGCTGCGGCGTGCTGGTGACGCTGGCGGCCGAGCTGGAAAAGCAGAAACTCGACCATCCGCCGATCACGCTGCTGTTCTGCGTGCGCGAGGAGAGCGGGCTCTACGGCGCGCGTCACGTCAAGCTGGACGAGCTCGGCTCGCCGGTGATGGCCTTCAACTATGACGGCGGCTCGGCCTCCAACGTCGTCATCGGCGCGGTCGGCGCCGACCGCTGGAGCGTCGAGATCTTCGGCCGCGCCTCCCATGCCGGCGTCGCGCCCGAACGCGGCATCTCCTCGACCATGATCATGTCGCTGGCGCTCGCCGACGTGCAGGCCGGCGGCTGGTTCGGCAAGGTGGTGAAGGGCAAGGGCGCGAACGCAAAACAAGGCACCAGCAATGTCGGCCCCGTCACCGGCGGCGAAGGCCGCCCCGCGGGCGATGCCACCAATGTCGTCACCGACTACGTGCATGTGCGCGGCGAAAGCCGCAGCCATGACGGAAAATTCTTCAAGGAGATCACCAGGGCCTACAAGGCGGCGTTCGAGAAGGCGGCCAGGAAGGTGACGAATGCGCAGGGCAAGTCCGGCAAGGTCAAGTTCAAGGCCGAGACCGACTATTATCCGTTCCGCATGAAGGACAACCAGCCCGTCATCAAGCGCGCTGTCGAAGCGGTCTCCGCGGTCGGCGGCACGCCGAACGTTCGCACCGCCAATGGCGGCCTCGATGCCAACTGGATGGTCCGCCACGGCGTGCCGACCGTGACGTTCGGTGCCGGCCAGAACGAAGCGCACACCGTCGACGAGTGGATCAATCTTGACGAATACGACCGCGCCTGCGCGCTGGCCGTTCAGCTCGCGACGATGCGGTAGTTCGTAGGGTGGGTTAGCCAAAGGCGTAACCCACCTCTTCCGTCTCAGCGGATACGAACAGTGGTGGGTTACGCCTTCGGCTAACCCACCCTACAAATCAAAAACAAAACACAGGGAGGCTCCATGCCGCACATCGCAAACATCGAATCCGCTCTCTACCGGATCCCCCTGCCCGTGACGCTCTCGGACTCCACGCATGGCGAGATCGCGGCGTTCGAGCTGATCACCTGCCGCATCAGGGATGCCGATGGCGCCGAGGGCGTCGGCTATACCTACACCGTCGGGCGCAATGGCGGCGCGACGGCCGACATCCTCAAGCGCGAGATCCCGCCGCTGGTCGAGGGACGCGAGGCCGACGACACCGAGGCGCTCTGGCATCATGTCTGGTGGGGCCTGCATTATGGCGGCCGCGGCGGGCCGGCGGTGCTGGCGCTCTCCGCGCTCGACATCGCGCTGTGGGACTTGAAGGCGCGGCGCGCCAAATTGCCGTTGTATCGGCTGCTCGGCGGCTTCGATGCGCGCGTGCCGTGCTACGCCGGCGGCATCGATCTCGATCTCCCGGTCGAAGCGTTGCTGAAGCAGACCGACGGCAATCTCGCCAAGGGCTTTCGCGCCATCAAGATGAAGGTCGGCCGGCCCGACCTGAAATCCGACGTCGCCCGCGTCTCCGCGATGCGCAAGCATCTCGGAGACGGCTTCCCGCTGATGGCGGACGCCAACATGAAATGGACGGTGGAGGAAGCGATCCGTGCGGCGCGCGCTTTCGTGCCTTACGACCTCACCTGGCTGGAGGAGCCGATCATTCCCGACGATGTCGCGGGCCATGCGCGCATCATGCAGGCCGGCGGCGTGCCGATCGCGGCGGGCGAGAATTTGCGCTCGTTGTGGGAGTTCAAGAACTACATCGTCGCGGGCGCGGTGTCCTATCCGGAACCCGACGTCACCAATTGCGGCGGCGTCAGCGCGTTCATGAAGATCGCGCGGCTGGCGGAGGCGTTCAACCTGCCCGTCACCAGCCATGGCGCGCACGACATCACGGTGCACCTGCTCGCGGCCTGCCCCAACCGATCGTATCTGGAGGCGCACGGCTTCGGGCTCGACACGTACATCGAGCACCCGCTGGTGCTCGATGACGGCAAGGCGCTGGCGCCGGACCGCCCGGGCCACGGCATCAGCTTCGACTGGAAGGGGCTGGCGAAGCTGGCAGGGTAGAGGTGACTGTCCTTGACCTCTTCCGCTAGCGAGCAGAGGCATCGCACACGCAATCAGGGACGGTCTGAGCAAGCGTCTCGTCCTTTCTCGCGGCTGAACATGTCATGCGCGAGGAACGTTTACTGCACCTGAGCCATTCGCCCGTGGCCAGATGCAATGGCACGAGATTTGTCTATTGTGCTCCAGCCCTCCCAGTGAAAGATCCCCGCCTTGACACCCGAGCTGCACCAGAAACTGACCCAGTGGCGCCGGCATCTGCATGCCCATCCGGAATTGGGCCTCCACGAGACCCAGACGGCCGCCTTCGTGCAGCAGAAGCTCACCGAGCTCGGCATTCCCTTCGAGGCCGGGATCGGCGGTCACGGCGTGGTCGCGACGCTGACGCGCGGGACCGCACAGGGACGCGTCGGCCTGCGCGCCGACATGGACGCGCTGCCGATCACCGAGGATAGCGGCCTGCCCTACGCCTCGACGACGCCGGGCGTGATGCATGCCTGCGGCCATGACGGGCACACCGCATCGCTGCTCGGCGCCGCCGCGTTGCTGGTGGAAGACACGAGCTGGAGCGGCACCGTCGACTTCATCTTCCAGCCGGCCGAGGAAGGCCTCGGCGGTGCCCGCGCGATGGTCGACGACCGCCTGTTCGAGCGCTTTCCGATGACGCGGGTGTTCGGCTTCCACAACTGGCCCGGGCTCGCCGCCGGTACCATCGCCGTCCACGACGGCGTCGTGATGGCCTGCGGAGGACGCGTCAGCATCACCATCGACGGCCATGCGGGACATGCCGGCATGCCGCATCTGACCCGCGACCCCGTGATGGCGGCAGGACATCTCATCGTGGCGCTGCAATCCATCGTCTCGCGCAGCGTCGATCCGCTCGACACCGCCGTGCTCTCGCTGTGCACGCTCGAAGGCGGCAAGGCGCGCAATCAGATCGCGGGACGCGTCGAGATCGGCGGCACGCTGCGATATCATCGCGACGCGGTGAAGGACGTTCTTCTGGCGCGGATCGAAGATATTTGCGCCGGCATCGCCACGAGCTTCGGCGTCAAGGTCACGCCCGAGATCGTCATGGGCGTCGGCGTGGTGATCAATTCGCCCGACGAGGCAGACCTCGCGCGGCTTGCCGCGGGGAAGATGCGGACGCCGGTCCGGCGCGACCTCGCCCCCAGCATGGCCGGCGAGGATTTCGCTTTCTACCTCAAGCACAGGCCGGGCGCCTTCGCCTGGATCGGCAACGGAGAATTGCGCGACGGCGCCGAGTTGCACGGCCCGCGCTACGATTTCAACGACGCGATCCTGCCGGTGACATCCGGCTGGATGGCCGAGGTCGCGAAGACGGCGCTGGCGTCGAACTAAAGCGCGATGAGACTGAGAATCATCGTCGCGCTTCAGGTTGTTGTTTGAGCATGATCTTTTCGGAAAACCGCTTCGCACTTTTCCGGATCATGCTTTAGGTCACGAGATCTCGCGCGGCAGCTTCCACTCCGGCCGCGGCGTGCAGGTCTCCTCCACCTGCGCGACGTGATATCCGGCAGGCAGAAGCTGGCCGCCCTCCTCGTCCGCGACTGGAACGTCCGTTACCAGCCCCTCGATCAATGCGGCTTCCCAGACCTCCTTCTCCGAAGGAAAGGGATCGCCGATCTGCTTGTCGCCCTCGAACAGCGCATACATTGCGTTCGCTCCTGTGTGAGTGAAGCGCGCTACGGGCCGCCGGCGACAGAGCCGGCGATCACCATGACAAGATCGGCAAGGTCGATCTTTCCGTTGACCACCAGCGCGTCCGCGGAACCTTCGACCTTCAACGATTGCGGCCGGTTGGCGGCCTGGCGCTGAAGCTCGCCGAGGATGGCTTCCTTCAGTTTCTCTTCCAGCATCGGCTGTCCTCTCCGTCTTTAGATTTGAGCGCTCGATATCTCCACGTTCCTCATGCCGAGCCTGATTGCGACTCCAGGCGCGCGCAAAGCGAACCAAAGCGACCAGGCAACGTTGACCTCACGCACCGCCGGGTGACAACCGGACACAACGGGGACGATGGACGTGGCGCATTTTTCCGGTTTCTGCCCGCGACATCAACGCATCGGTACGCGCTGACATCTGACCTGTTCCCGGCGTGTGCACCTTTGGGAGCCACGCTCCTATTCACGCCGCCCGACATCCTCATCACGGCGAGATCATTCGCTATTCTGTAAATGTGTCTGACGCTTCTTCGGCGTTGTCCGCCGAATCGGCCGAAAGCTCCCGCTCCGCCTCGTGCCAGAACTTCTCCTCTTGTCCTTCCGGCTTCCCCGCAAGTTCCCAGAGCTGATGCGCACGTGTCCGGATGCTGTCTTCTGTCGGCGTCGCCATCTCAACCATCTCTCTCTGTCAGTTGGGTCTGGCCGGATGCGCGGTCCGCGGATGACGGTCATGCAGCAGCCGCGCCAGGGCTTCGCGATCCCCGGCATGGCCTTTCATTGCCGTTTCGAACAGTGCCTCCTGGACGTCGCGCGGCATCTCGCCCCACACGTCCATGGCGGCGTGGCCCAGCAATGTGGCGAAGCGTTCATCAGCCATGTTGATGCTCCTGTCCGGCCTGACAGGAGGAACGGCGGGGGCTCGTCCGAGTTCCTAGCGCAACAGGCGGGAACGCAGAGCCGCTAGATGAAGCCGCCCTGCCGCAGCGCTGCGATCTCGGCCTTGTCGTAGCCGAGCTCGGCAAGGACGCCGTCGGTGTGCTCGCCCAGCGTCGGCGGACGGCTCGCGATTTCGCCCGGCGTTTCCGACAGGCGAACGGCGACACGCGCGACCGGCGCCTGTTTCGGCAGGCCGGGATAGTCGACATCCTGCATGAAGCCGGCGGCGCGGATGTGCGGATGGTCCAGCGCCTGCTGCGGGCTGAGCACGGGCCCGGTCGGGATCATCGCCTTGCCCAGCGTGTCGACGGCCTCCTGCGTGGTGCGCTCCGCGCACCAGCGCGCCATCCGCTCGCTGATGATGGGTCCGTTATTGCCGCGGCTGATGTCGTCGGCGAAGCGCGGATCGTTCAGCCACTGATCCTCCTCGCCCATCAGCTTCGCCCAGCGCTTGAACAGCGGATGGCCCGTGACCTGGCACAGCACCCAGCCGTCCCTGGTGCGGTAGATGTCGGCGGGCGCCGCGGTCTGACCGAGATTACCCGTGGGCACGCGGTTGACGTTGATGACCGCCTGCTCGATCAACGTGGCATTGGTGAAGGACAGAGCGGTCGCGAGCAGCGCGCCCTCGACGAACTGGCCGCGCCCGGACTTGCCGCGTTCGATCAGGGCTGCGAGCGTGCCGAATGCGCAATGCAGCGCCGTGCCGAAATCGACCCAGTTCACCGCGGCGCGATATGGCGGATCGCCGGCGCCGGTCATGTAGACCGAGCCGGACATCACCTGCCCGACGCCGTCGAAGCCGACGCGGTCGGACCATGGCCCCGGCCCGCCGAATGCGGTCGCCGTCGTCAGGATGATGTCGGGCTTGATCGCCTTCAGAGAGTCGTAGTCGAGCTTCATCGCGCGCAGGGTCTGCGGCGGCAGATTGGCGACGACAACGTCAGCGGTCGCGATCAGGCGGCGCATCACCTCCTGCCCCTCCGGCTTCATCGGATCGAGCGTGATGCATTTCTTGTTGCGGTTGACCTGGAGGAACAGCGCGCCTTCGCCGTTCGCGCCGACCGGCGCCACGAAGCGATCCTCGCTGCCGTCGCGCTTCTCCACGCGGATGACCTCGGCGCCGAACTCGGCCAAGAGGGTCGCGCAATAGGGCCCGGCGATATAGCGCCCGAAATCGAGCACGCGGACGCCCGCCAAAACTCCTCCCATCGATCCCGTCCCTTATTCTTATGTTTCTCGTTGTTATGGTCGCGCCAGATTACAGGGACAGGCTGCCACGGCAAGGCGGGTCGCGGACATGCCGCCCTGTCCTGAAGAAATGATCGACCGGCAGTTTCGGCTGGCGGAAATTGTGCTCTAGTATGGCCCCCTCAGTCCTCTAGCCCGGGCCCAGCCATGCCGCAACAATTCGACCGATCCGCAGAAGATCTCGGCAATGCCATCCATTTCGAGCACGTCAACATCCAGGTCCCCGACCAGCGTCTCGCCACGCTGTTCTACGTTACCGGGCTCGGGCTCACCCGTGATCCCTATCTGATGGTGTCGGACACCAACATGTGGATCAATGCCGGACGGAGCCAGTTCCATCTGCCGAGCGGCAAGGCGCAGGTGCTGCGCGGCCATACCGGGCTGGTGATCGAGGGACGCGAGGCACTGCTTGCGCGGCTTTCGTCAGTCGCAAAGAAGCTCGAAGGCACGGCATTCGCATTCAGCGAGCACAACGATCATGTCGAGGCGATCTGTCCGTGGGGCAATCGCATGCGCTGTTACGAGCCGGACGCCGCGCGCTTCGGTCGCATCGCGCTCGGCATTCCCTATGTCGAGTTCGACGTGCCTGTCGGCACCACGAAGGCGATCTGCGCGTTCTATCCTGAAATCATGAACATGCCGGCGAGCCTGCGCAACGGCGACGGCACCGTTGTCGCCGTGAAAACGGGCCGCGACCAGCATCTGCTGTTTCGCGAAACCGACCGCGAACTGCCCGCCTATGACGGCCACCATGTGCAGATGTACATCACCGACTTCTCGGGCCCCTACAAGAAGCTGCTGGCGCGCGACCTGATCTCGCGCGAGGACAATCAGTATCAATACCGCTTCTGCGATATCGTCGATCTCGACAGCGGCAAGCATCTCTTCACCGTCGAGCACGAGGTGCGCAGCGCCACGCATCCAATGTTCATGCGGCCCATGGTCAATCGCAATCCCGCGGTGAACAATCGCAACTACGCCAACGGATACGATCAGGTGTCGTGGGCGATGGGACTGGATCAATACGAAGGATGATCTCCATCAGGACAATGCCGACGAAACGCTGACATCAGCGACAAAATCATCGGCGCATGCGATAGCGTGATCGCAGTCACGGCGATGATTGGTCGCGTGCGGCATCCTGTCCACAGTTGCGGGGATGATCCCGCAGCATCCCAACAGGAGACACACCATGGCTCATCTGATCAAGGAAGACGGCGCGAACTTCGAACTCTCGATCGAGCAGCTCGATGAAGTTGCCGGTGGCGGCTGGCTCAGCAGCGTGACGCACTTCTTCCACGACGTCGGCGCCGCCGTCGGCAAGGTCCTCGGTAGCACCGCCGTTGCGGTCCTTGCCGGCATCTTCGTCGGCGGCGGCGCGATCGTCGTCGGCGGCCAGGCTGCGATGAAGCAGAACTGAGCGCACGACGTTCATCCAACAACTGACTGCAAGGTGAAACTCCCGGACTTCGGTCCGGGAGTTTTTCTGTTTACGACCGCCCGCGCTTGAAGGGGCGTCTCACAGCATCTGTCGTTGCGCGAACGCCGCAAACGTTCCCGAGGCCGCATTCAACTCCGCGAACGTGCCGGATTCGACGATCTTGCCGTCGACCAGCACGATGATCCGGTCGGCGCGCTGCACCGTCGAGAGTCGGTGCGCGATCACGAGGCGGGTGACGTTCAGATTCTCCAGCGCATCGCTGACGATGGCCTGGGAGCGGTTGTCCAGCGAACTGGTGGCTTCGTCGAACAGCAGGACGCGCGGCCGCCGCGCGATGGCCCGCGCGATCATGATGCGCTGCCGCTGCCCGCCGGACAGCGTGCTGACGCCCTCCGCGATCTGGGTGAGCAGGCCCATCGGCATCGCCTTGATGTCGTCCTCGATGCCGGCGAGGCGCGCCGCCTCCCAGACCTGGTCGAGCGGCAGGCGGAGCCCGCCGCAGATGTTCTCATAAATATTGCCGTTCGCGAGTTTCGCGCTCTGCAGGACGACGCCAAGCTGGCGCCTGACGGCGCTGACGTCGAGCGTCTCGACCGACTTGCCGTCGTAGAACACCGCGCCGGATTCCGGCCGTTCGAAACCGAGCAGCAGCCGGAACAAGGACGACTTGCCGCTGCCGGAGGGGCCAACGATCGCGACATATTCGCCCGGCGCGATCTTCAGGGAGACGTTGTCGAGCACCGCAGGCCCGCTCGCGAGATAGCGGAACGACACGCGTGCCAGTTCGATCGCGCCGGTCAGTTCGCCCGGCGTCTTCCGCTCGTCGGAGATTTCCGTGGGGCTCGCGATCAGCGGCTGCAGCCGGACCAGCGGCGGAATGGCGATCAGCGCCTCGCTGACGCCGCCGGCCCAGGCGCCGATCGAGCCCATCGACTGGCCGAAGGCGGAGAAGAAGGCGAAGAAGGAACCGATGTCCTTCAGGAGATCGCTGTCCGAATAGGACGCATAGGCGAAGATGATCAGGGTTGCGATCGTCGGGAATGCCGTCTCGAATGCGCCGAGGCCGTTGCTCGCGACCTGCGAGGACACGAAAAACTGCTTCTGGGTCGCGAACTGCCGCGACCAGACGCCGAGCGCGCGGTCCGTCGCGCCGGAGACCCGCAGCTTGCCGACGCCGGTCAGAAGTTGCAGAACGAATCCGCTGACCTTGCCCTGCTGGTTGAAGTGCCGGGTCTCGAAATGCAGCCGGATCAGATTGGTGCCGATGATCGCGGCCGCTCTCGCGAACGTCAGCCCGATCGCGAGCAGCGCCAACTTCGGGCTGTAATAGACCATCAGTCCGAGGCTGAAGACGCAGAACAGGCCGGCGATCATGCCCCGCAGCGCATGACCCGTCAGCGCGCGCCGCGCGGCGTCGATGCCCATCGCACGGTCGACCAGTTCACCGGCCGTGAACGCGCGGAAGATCGCAGTCGGCAACCGGAGCAGGCGATCGATCATCGCCGCCTGCAAGCGCCAGTCGATCGTCGCCTCCATCCGGAGCATCACCAGCGCCTGCATGACCTGGATGCCCGCCACCGCCAGCGCCGTCAGCCCCAGCGCGACGGCACAGAAGACGAGCTGGTCGAGCTCGGATCGCGGGATGATCGAGCTGATCAGCAGATTGGTGACGAACGGCGTCACCAGCGACAGCAGCCCGATCATCACGACCGCGAGCGCGATGCGCAGGCCGCTGCCGCGCGCATAGCGCAGCGCGAATTGCAGGAGATCGGTGAATTTGAGCGGCCCTGACGGCAGCGGCGGATAGAACATCGCCGCTTCCGGCGCGAACTGGGCCGCAAGGGATCGATCGACCGGCCGGCGCGCCTTCGTCAGCGGGTCGATTGCGATGTAGCCGCGGCCGGGCTCGTAGACCAGCGCGACCGGATCGCCCTTCTCGCCGATCCAGGCAACCAGCGGGCCGGCATCGGTTCGCCACCATTCCGCCCGGAGCAGAACCTGCCGCAGCCGCAGGCGGGCATCCTGCGCGATCTGGGCGAGACCCGAAATATCCTGCTGGTTGCCCTCGATCCGGCTGGAGACCACGATCGGCGTCCGCATCGCGCTGCCGACGATCTGGCACGCCCCGGCCAGCCGGTCCGAATAGGAGGCATCGACGGCGTCGTGATCGAAGCGCCGCACGATGATGCCGGACAGGCGGTCGAAGGCTTCCATCGATTGCGACGCCGCAAGCGCGCTGCGGCTCGCCAGGCGCTCGCTCTCGCCGAGAGTCTGGCGCGCCAGCATGGCCTGAACACATGCGACGAAGCTCTGGTGAAACTGGTCGACCGCCGGCCAGATCGCGCCGGACGGCGGCCCCTCACCGGCGGCAACGGCAGCGGTGCCGTCTGCGCCGGCTTCAACCCACAGGCCCGCGGTCAGCGGCAGCGGCTGGCTTCCGCCGGCATAGGCGGGTCCTGCGCCCATCAGCTTCAGCGCGCCGTGTTTCACCGTCAGCCAGAGCAGACCGCGCATCGGGCCCCGGCGGCTTTCGCCGGCCGCGAGCTCACTCTCCCCCTCCGCCAACTCAGCCATCTGCCACGCCGGCGCCGGTCCCGCGACGAAGCGCGCGAGCCGCTCGATCCAGCGCGTTGCATCGGCGTCCGATGTGAGGTCGGTACGAGAGCGTGCGAGCGCGCGCGTGCCATCGGTGCCGACCGCGATGAAGGTCAAGCCATCGACCGACGGCAGATCGGGGATAATGTCTCCGCTTTCGATTCGGAACAGATGATGCCTGCCGCCATAGGCGCCGGCATCGACATCGACGGCGAAGATATCGGCGTGACCGGCGACGATCTCCAGCACGTGGCCGTGATGGTCGAGCTGGATCGGCCGGCGGCCATCGAGCGCGACCTCTGCCGATGCGACGAGGCTTGCGCCGGACACGATGTTTTCGAGGCGCGCGGTCATTCCTGCGACACCAATCGAGCATACTCGCCCTTGAGGGCCAGCAGAGTCTCGTGCGTTCCGCGTTCGGCGATCTTGCCCTGCCGCAACACGATGATCTCGTCGCAATCCCTGATCGTGCTCAGCCGATGCGCGATGATGATGCAGGTGCAGCCGGAGCGGCGCAGATTATCGTCGATCGCCTTCTCGGTCACGGGATCGAGCGCGGCGGTTGCCTCGTCGAGCACGATGACCGAGGGCCGGCCGACCAGCGCGCGCGCGATCTCGATGCGCTGCCGCTGGCCGCCGCTGAAATTCGTGCCGCCCTCGTTGACGTAGGAATCGTAATTGCCGGCGCGGATCGCGATCTCGTCCTGGATCTCGCCATCCTTCAGCGCCCGCATCAGGTCGATATCAGGCGTGGTCCGGTCCCAGAGCGTAAGATTGTCGCGGACACTTCCCTCGAACAGGAAGATGTCCTGATCCACATAGGCAATCGAGTTCGCGAGGATTTCCGGCGGGACCTCCGTGAGCGCGGTCCCGTCGATCAAGATCTCGCCGGACCACGGCTTGCTGAGGCCGCAGATCAGACGGCCGAGCGTCGACTTCCCGCTGCCGGACGCACCGACCAGCGCCACGCGCGAGCCCGGATTGACCGCAATCGAGAGGTCGGAGATCAACGGCGGCTCCAGCAGCGAATAGCCGAACTGCACGTCCTTGAGCTCGATGCGCCCGCCGAGCTTGGCCGGGAATTGCTTGTTCGAGATGCGAGGCTTGTCGCCGAGCGGATAATTATAGACGTCTTCGAGCCGATCGAGCGCGCCGCGGATCAACTGAAAGCCGCTGGCCTGATTGACCAGCGTCGCGACCGGCTCAGAAAAGCTCGCCATCAGCGACTGGAAGGCGACGAGGCTGCCGAGCGTCAGGGTCCCCTCGATCACCCGCAGGCCGCCGAAGATCAGGATTACCGTCATGGTCAGGCCGGAGATCAGGGTCGGGATCATGTCGAGCATGATCGACGACGAGGCGAGGTCGCGCTCGGCATTCAAAAGCTTGGCCTGGACGCCGGACCATTGTCCGAACGCCTCGTCCTCGAGGCCGCTCGCCTTGATCGTCTCGATCGTCCGGACAATGCTGACGACCGCGCCGAGCGACTTGCCACGTTCCTGCGAGAGGCCGCGGCTGAGATCCTCGCGGCGCCGGTGCGACAGCCGCAGGACGGCGACGTTGAGCAGAGACAGCGCGATACAGATCGCCGCCAGCCACGCGTCGTAGACCGCCATTGCAAACGCGAAGAACACCACCGAGGTCAGACTGAGCACGTTCGAGGCGATGCCGCCCGCGAGCAACCGCGCGATCTGCTCGTTGGCGGCGACACGCGTCGCGATGTCGCCGGCGTGACGCTGGGTGAAGAACTCCATCGGCAGTGCCATCACGCGCCACAAGAACCGGCTGATCATCACCACCGAGAGCTTGGTCTGGAGCCGCAGCAGCAGCGATTGCTGCAGCAGGGTCAGGATCGTCCGGATCAGCGCCGTGACGGCCATGCCGACCAGCAGCGGGCGAAGCCATCCGTCCAGATGCTGGATCAGGACGTCGTCGATGAATATCTTGGAGAAGCTCGCGGCGACGAGACCGGGAATGACCATGACGAAGCTGAGCAGGACGAGCAGCCCGACCGCGGCCTTCGAGCCGCGCAGCTCGCGCAGCAGCAGGCGTAGTCCGCCTGGCTTGCTGCCTTGCGCCACGAAATCGGCGCCCGGCTCCATCGTGAGTACGACGCCGGTAAAGCTCCGGTCGAGCTCGTCGATGCCGATGCGGCGCCGCCCGAATGCGGGGTCGTTGATGTAGGCGTATTTCTCCTCGATGCCGTCGAGCACGACGAAATGGTTGAAGTTCCAGTGGATGATGCAAGGCGTCGGCGCGGATCGCAGCGTCGTCAGCTCCTGCCGGAACCCTTTCGAGGAGAGGCCGAAGCGCCGCGCGGCCCTGACGACGTTGCTCGCCTTGCTGCCGTCGCGCGACACGCCGCATTCGATGCGCAACTGCTCGAGCGGCACCCACCGCCCGTAGAACGCCAGGATCATCGCAAGGCACGCAGCACCGCATTCCGCCGCCTCCATCTGCAGGACGGTGGGCGTCTTCTTGACTCCTGATGTCGGTGGAGCTGGCTTATCCATCGATCCCGGTCAGCTTCCTGAGAAGAGGAACGACGAGATCGAGCGGGCGTCGGTTGCGGGTGGTGATCTCGGCCTGGGCCAGCGTGCCGCTGGTGAGGTGGATCTGCGGCCCCCGTCCGACCGCCCACCGGTAGCCGCTCGTCGTCGACGCATCCTGCTCCAGCGTCACAGCGACGGCATAGGGCGCGCCGTCATGGGAGAACACCTTGACGAGTTGATCGTTGTGCAGAACCGCGGTCATGCCCTGCGGCGTCACCGGAAATTCGGAGACGCTCGAGACGGTCCCGATCATCGTGCCGAACTCCTCGCGCTTGACGGTGCTGGGCGCGACGCGGACCTGATAGCCCGGCTTGACACTCTTGCCCTGCTCCGCGGGGACGTAGACGACGGCCTCGAGCCTCGCGCCCTCGTCCTCGATCAGCACCACCGGCGTGCCGATGCCGAGGACCGAGCCGGTCGACGTCTTGATCTCCAGCACGCGCCCGGCGATCGGGCTCAGCACCTGCGAGTTGCGGCCGAGCGTTCCCGACAGCGCCATCATCTCGCGGCGCGCATTGTTGGCGGCGAACTCCGCCTGCTGCAGCTCGCGCGACCGCTGGGTTTCGAGATCGGTCTTCTGCGCATGAAGCTTGAGGATCTCGTTCTGCGAATCCGTCCGCCGCTGCTGCGCCTCGGTCAGTTCGAGCCGGCGGTCCTCCAGCGTCTTGCGCGTGGTGAGGCCCTTGGCCATCAGTTGTTCGAGGTTCTTCACGTCGACATCGAGCGACAGAACGCGCTGGCCGGTCGCCTCGATGACCTTGTTGAAGGCGGCCTCGAGCTTGTCGAAGTTGGAGGCCTTCACCGAGAGCTCGGCCTCGACCTTGGTGGCCATGTCGTCGTGCTCGCGCTGCCGCTCCTTGTAGGTTTCCGCGGCGTTGGCGTATTTCTGCTCGATCTCCGTCTGCGAGATCTGGGCGATCACCTGCCCGCGCTCGACGTGATCGCCGACGGCAACGCCGAGCGAGGCAAGCCGTCCGTCCGCACCGGACACCGCGTCGACGACGCGGCCGCTGCCGACCAGGATGCCCTGCCCCGACACGCGCGACGGAATCCGGCCGTAGATGCCCCAGATCAGCGCCGCAACCAGCGCGACCGTCACGACGGCGGCCAAGATCCAGTCGGCAGGCCTGGTGATCGCAACGAGATGATCGAGCTCGTCGGGCGAGGCCGCGCGCTGCAATGCGCTGGCACGGAAAATACGTTCGGGGCCTTCAGCCACGACTCAATCTCCCCGCAAGAAAGCCCGGCGCAACCGCTTGTCGTTCGCTGAAATCAGCGTGGAACGCCTGCAATATGCCGCGATGATACACAGAGGTGATTTTTCGCACAACCGACCATGACGTTCCCCGACGGCCGGCCCTGCACGCGACGCTTGCGGAGAATCCAATTGAGCGATCTGCCGTGCAGCGCTAAGCTCGCGCCGATATTTTGGCGGCATTGTCGCGGCAAGGGATATCGGACGCATCACATGAGACTGCGAGCGGACAGCGTCACATTCGCAGCAACGGCCCGCGCGGCCGTCGCTCAGCTGACGCGGCAAGGCCTTGGATTGCTGGTCGCCACGAACGTCTGCGTGGCAGGCGTTCTCAGCCCGGCGGATTTGAAGAAGGTCGAGGATCTGAGGCCGATGTTCGCGGGCCTGATGGGCGATCTGGTGCAGACTTCGAAGAGAACCGACATCTCCGCGGTCGATGCGGATTGCGTCAGGTTCACGATCCAGAATCTCGTCGAAATTTCGCAAGAGCTGTCCAGTTTCGAATATCTGATCACGATCGAGAAGGAGCTGACCAGCGTCAGTGAGAACGACCCGACACGCGACGTGGTGAAGTTCGCCGTCGAGCAGTCGACCAATATTCTGACCAGCCAGCGCAAAAAGATTGCGCAGCTTCCCGATCAATGCGCGCGGTCGGCTCTGGCTCTGGCCAAGTCGCAGCAGGCCCTGCAGATCGTCGACGCGACAACCGGGATTTTGAGTTCTATTCGCTCTCGACTTTAAGTGACCCGACGTGCGCCCGTCCGTCCGCGCGGCATGAACCGCGCTTCGTCGACGCACCGCCATCGACCATATCGAACGGCGGGTCGAAAGAGGTCATCCGAACGGACGACCTCGTTCGCGGCAATCCCTCACGTTCGATCCGGGTCCCGCGTCGGGAGAGCGTTATTGCGGGGTGTAGCGGCCCAGCACCGGCTTGGCGAAGACGTCGCGCATGGTCCAGCCGCCGACCGCATGCTGATCGATATAGGTCTGGAAGAAGCTGTCGGAACCGCCAACGACGATGTCCAGCGCCGCGTCGTCGAGAAGAATTGCGGTATGCTCGTGCTCCGAGGTCTCGAACCCAGTCATTGCCATCTCCTGTTTGCTTGAGGAACGGACGCCCCTCTCAATTCAGTGGTTGCAGGTATAAGGCCGGCGGTTCGCGCACGCTGTGACACCTGTCACATAAGGCACATGGGCTGGACTTGAGCCTGGTTCCGTAAGCGAAATTCCCGGGCCGAAGCCCGGGAACCGCTGCACAGGGGACTGGCCGGCCGTCAGGACATCCTGTGCGGCACGGTCGGACCCGGGCCGGGGCCCGTCGGCGGATGCGTCGTGATGATCTTGATGATGGCTTCCGCGACTTTCACGCCGTCGTGCTTCAGCCAATCCCAGGCCGAGGATGCCTCGTGCTTGATCCAGCCCCACAGGCCTCCGCCGGAGACGCCCTCGAGCTCGTCGAGCGACAGCTCGCAATTCACTGGAACGTTGTTGGTCGGAACGATCATCGTCGTCTCTCCCGTTGACGCTGCGAGACCATCCCGCAGCCACGGGCAATGTGTCGGCGCGCATGAGGGGCTGATGTGACCGCAATCACCTGGTCGCTCCCGACGGTGATTTCGTCGCTGTGGTCCGAGCGCCATGGCGCTCTTTGAACGCGTTCCCCGCCGACAGCGACAAATGTGACGCAAACCACACAGATGAGACAAGTGGGATGAGGGAAGCTCCTCGCCGAATTGAGGCGCCTTTCGTCATCGCCGGAGATAGACCGACGTGCCCGATACAAAGAAACTGACGCCCGCACTTCCGACACCCGGTCGCGACGTGTGGGGGCAAGCAATCTACAAAGGGCTCGCGGACAAGGCGGCCGGGCGCGTCATGACGCTTGTCCTGCTCCTTCTCGTTTCCTCGATCCCCGCAAACAGCTGCTTCGCGCAGACACCGCCGCCCCCGCTCGACGAGCATGCGCTCGAGAGCGTGCCGCCGACAGTCGCGAAGCGATTGGCGACCCGCTTCTCGCTGGGCGGATTCATCGGCCGTTTCGAAGAGACGCGGCTCGGCGCGATTCGCAAAGCCTTGGGCCAAGGCACCATTCAGCACCAAGGCGACGCCGGGGGCAGCATCTATTGGCTGTGTTACCAGCGCGCACAGCATCGGTTGTGGGTGGTATCAGGCGGAGAGATTGGCGGTCCGGAACATCTCGTGACGGAGATCGTCGAGGAGCTCACCGAGCAAGACGCCGGAGCCTCGGCCGATTGCGCCATCATGCCGGACAAGTTCTCGCCCGTCGTCTTCGACAGCAAGCTGCATCTGGGCATGTCGCGTCAGGAAGTCATCACGGCGCTGGGACCGCCGTCGAAGTCGGACGCCACCCAGATCGTGTATTCCCACCAGGGAAAGCTTGCGAACGGTTTCGATGAGACCGCCTGGCTCATTCTCGGATTTGGCGAGGACAAGCTGGTGTCCATGCGTGGCGGCAAGACCACAACGAATTGAGGTGGCCGCGGGCGACGCTCGCACCTGGCGACGGATGCGGGCGAGCCACGCTCGCTCCCGTACTAGCCGCATCGCACACCCCAGCCTCTCGTTTAGGGGCCGTTAGCTGACCTTCTGTCGCCCCCCCGACCCGAGCATCAACGTTGACTTGGTAGATGCCTATGAGCGCAACGAAACAACCAATTGTCGACCGAGCGGACGGAGGGGACTGGGAGATAGAGGCCCTTAACCCAAAGGACCGCCGCTGGCCGTCAGTCCGGGAGACTGGTGAGGCGCGGCCGCCAGATGCCGAGAATGACGTTGGCCGCGGCAACGACGAGCAGCACCCAGAGCGAGGTGCGCTCGGCGGACAACGACAATACGAGTGCGCCCAGATCTGCCTCACCCGCAACGACGCGCGCGCTCAGCTCGGCCTCTTCCTGCAGCGGACCCAACACGGCCGTAAAACCCCATTCGAAGACGATGATGCCGGTCGCGAGCTTGGCCCAGGCCCAGCCAGCGCTGTGATAGGCGCGGTTCAACGCGATCGCCAGCAGCCCCGCGATCAGCGTCAGTGCCAGCGATGGAAAGAACACCCACGTCGCGACGCCGCCGATCGCCGCGCTCATCAGGGCATATTCCGGCAGCGAGGACGGCTGCGGCATGAAACCGAGCAGCACGATCAGGCAGGCCATCGCGCCCATCAGGCCGATGGCGCCGATCGTGTGCAGGAATTTCATCAAACGCCGCATCACGCCTCACGGACTCGGGAAGGATGCGTCAGAGCCAGCTCACCGCCGGGGGCATCGAGCTGAGAATGGTTTCAACGTTTCCGCCGGTCCGCAGTCCGAACGTGGTGCCGCGATCGTACAGCAGGTTGAACTCGGCATAGAGGCCACGGTAGGCGAGTTGTTGCCGTCTGTTCTCTTCATTCCACGGCTCGTTCATGCGCCTGCGAACGATCACGGGGTAGACATCGCGCAACGCCTTGCCGACGTCGCGCGCGAAGGCGAAGTCCGCGGCGAAATCGCCGCTGTTGAGATGGTCGAAGAAGATGCCGCCGACGCCGCGGGTCTGGCCGCGATGCGGCAGGAAGAAATATTCGTCGGCCCAGGCCTTGAAGCGGGGATAATAGTCCGTGTCATGCGCGTCGCAGGCCTCGCGCATCGCGCTGTGAAATTCAACGGCATCTTCGGCCGCTTGCGAGCGCTGATCCGGCAGCATCGGCGTCAGATCGGCGCCGCCGCCGAGCCAGCCTTGCGAGGTCGCAAGGTAGCGCGTGTTCATGTGCACGGTCGGAACACGCGGGCTGCGGGGGTGAATGATCAGGCTGATGCTGGCGGAGAGATAACCGAGCTGCTTGCCGTCTCCCGGCAGCATCCGCGCCATTTCGGGTGTCAGCACGCCGTCTGCGGATGAGGTGTGAACGGCCGCCTTCTCGAACAGCCGGCCGTTGATCAGGAAACCACCGGTGCCGCCGCCCTCACCCGTCGCGCGCTGCCACGGCTTGCGGACGAACCGCGCCGGATCCCCCGGAAACAGCGAGGCCGGGGCGTCATCTTCAAGCTTTTCGATCGCGCTGCAGATGTCGTCGCGCAGCCGCTCGAACCAGCGCCGCGCCTGCGCCCGCTGCAACACGATCGACCCGGCCTCATGACAGGTCATGGCCGGCGTCAGGCCGCGCGTGCCAGCCCGACCTCCGCCCAGATCTCGGACAATGCCGTCACCAGCGCATCGATATCCGAGTCCGAATGCAGCGGCGACGGCGTGATGCGCAGCCGCTCGGTGCCACGGGCAACGGTCGGATAATTGATCGGCTGCACATAGATGCCATAGCGATCGAGCAGCGTGTCGCTGATCTGCTTGCAGAGCACGGGATCGCGCACCATCACCGGCACGATATGGCTGGGATTGTCCAGATGCTGCACGCCGGCCTGATCGAGCCTGCGCCGCAACGTCGCCACGCGATCCTGGTGCCGCTCGCGCTCATGCGAACTTGCCTTGAGGTGGCGAATGCTGGTCAGCGCCCCGGCTGCAACTGCCGGCGGCAGTGCGCTGGAAAAGATGAAGCCGGAGGCAAAGCTGCGCACGAAGTCGCAGATCGTGAGGGAGCCGCTGATGTAGCCGCCGATCACGCCGAACGCCTTGGCAAGTGTTCCCTCGATCACGGTCAGCCGGCCGCTGAGCCCCTCGCGGTCGGAGATGCCGCCGCCGCGAGGCCCGTAGAGACCTGTGGCATGGACTTCGTCGAGATAGGTCATCGCGCCGTGTTCATCGGCGACGTCGCAGATATCTGCGATCGGCGCAATGTCGCCGTCCATCGAATAGACCGACTCGAAGGCGATCAGCTTGGGAGCGTCGCGGTCGAGATCCGACAGCTTGCTCTTGAGGTCGGCGACGTCATTGTGCCGGAACACGCGCGTGGCGCAGCGGCTGTGCTTCATGCCCTCGATCATCGAGGCATGGTTCAGCTCGTCCGACAGGATGACGCATCCGGGCATGCGCGAGGCCAGCGTGCTGAGCGTCGTCCAGTTCGAGACATAGCCGGAGTTGAACAGCAACGCGGCCTGCTTGCCGTGGAGATCGGCGAGCTCCGCCTCCAGCAGCACGTGGTAATGATTGGTTCCGGCGATGTTGCGGGTGCCGCCGGCGCCGGCGCCGCAACGGTCGAGCGCCTCATGCATTGCGGCCAGGACCTTGGGATGCTGCCCCATGCCGAGATAATCGTTCGAGCACCACACCGTCACCTCGCGTTCACCGGACGGCGTGTGATGCGCCGCGCGGGGAAACGAGCCAGCCTTGCGTTCGAGATCGGCAAAGACGCGATAACGGCCCTCGCGGCGGAGACCATCCAGTTGGCGGCGAAAGTAGTCTTCGTAGTTCATGGCGATCTCCCCTATGCTGTTCGATTGAAACCTGATGATGCGTCCTGTTCGGGCGCACTCGCGGCCTTGCTTTCGCGATAGGCCTGACGAAACTGGTCTTCCAGGCGCTGCCTGGCGAGGAAGGCGGGACTTTGCGGCGCCGGCCGTTCGGCCGCAGCGATACCGCCCGGGATCACCGCGAGAACCGGGCGTACAGGCAGCTCGGGCGCGGCAGCAACCGGCGCGCGCGCACGCATGCTCCAGCGCCAGAGATCGACCACCGGCATCGGCAGCACCATGAACCAGTGCTCGAGTGCGCCGAGCGCCACCAATGCGGCGAGCAGCGAATAGCAGAGCGACTCGAACTCCGATGTCGCGTCGACAGCAGCGATCGCGAGCCACGCCGCGGCCGCGGTCGCCAGCGTTACCGAGAGCGGAAACAGCGCATTGATCGGCTTGCGCGCAAAATAGCTGCGCAGGAAGTCAACCTGCGCCGGCAACAATTCGTCGTTGAGCGTGCGCACCCCGAGGAACAGGTTGATCTTGGCGCTCTGCCGCAACACCAGCATCGCCGCGAAGGTCCACCAGCCAAGCTGATTGGGCGCGCCCGCCGTCACCGCAAAGGCAAGGCCTGCCGTCGCTATCAACGCGAACTCGTGATAGGCGGTCGCCTGCAACGCGAACCAGACGCGATCGACCGTGGCGCAATCGCGCGGGCAAGGTTGCGGTCGCGGGCCGGTGATCCAGCCTGCCAGCAGAGATATCTCGACGGCACCCCACAACAGGATCGCGCAGGTGAAGACGCAATAGGCTCCAGCGGCGCTGGCTTCCCGGCTGCTGACGGCGAGCCCCGTCAGCGCCGCCACGAACAGCACGGCGGCTCCCGCTTTCAGCAGCACACCGTGTCGCAGCGACATCCCGACCAGCAATAGAACCGTGCCCGTAGAAAACCACCAGACAAAAAGAACGTAGGGAACTGCGATAGCAAGTGCGCCCATGACGGGCTCCCATCACCAAGCGGGTTGAAGCCTGATTTCCTGCGGCAGCTCATTGTTCCTTGCCGGCAGCAGGAACAGCCGCGCAAAGGCCGTGGCCGCTGCAAGCGGCAGAACGACGCGCTTGAGACGCGCTGCAAACCCACCGCGGGCCTTCGCGTCGGCAATCGCCTCCGAAACCTTCCGCAGCCTTTCGAGCCCGGCCAGGAAGCGCGGATCGTCGATGTCGAGCACGACCGGGAAGACCTGGCGCGAAATGTCCGACGTGATCCGGAACACCCGCATGTCGTAATCGGTCGGCTCCATGCCGAGCGCCTCATGGAAGGCCGGGCGCATGTGATCGCGCACATACATGGTCGCGAACACCGCAAGCAGGAAGAACTTGATCCAGAGCTTGTTGCGGCCCTTCAGCAGACCGGGATCGGCGCGCATCAACAGCGCAAAGGCCTCGCCGTGGCGGAACTCGTCGTTGCACCATTTCTCGAACCAGCGGAAAATCGGGTGGAATTGCCGGTCCGGGTTGCGCTCCATCTGCCGGTAGATGGTGATGTAGCGCGCGTAGCCGATCTTCTCGGACAGGTAGGTCGCATAGAAGATGAATTTCGGCTTGAAGTAGGTGTATTTCTTGACCTTGGTCAGGAAACTGAGGTCGACGCCGATGCCGTGATCCTTCAGGATCTCGTTGATGAAGCCGGCATGGCGCGCCTCGTCGCGGCTCATATAGGTGAAGAGCTCGCGAATATCGGGGTTCTGGATGCGCTTCTTGATCTCGGCGTAGAGCACGCAGCCGGAAAATTCAGCCGTGAGCGAGCTGACCAGGAAATCCTTGAACTCCTTGCGCAGGTCCTCCGGGAGATCGTTGAGATCCCGTTCGAACTCCGTCGTCTTGACGAAATGCTTGCGGTTGAAGTCCGCGCGGAGATCGGAGATCACCGCGTCCCATTCCCGCCGCACCAGATCGACGTTGAGCCGGTCCATCGCCTCGAAATCGGTGGTGTAGAAGCGCGGGCTGAGGATGGTGTCCTCGCGCGCCAGATCGGTGCTGGACGATGTCCTGGTGCCACCTTCGATCGCAATCATGATGCCCTCCCGTCGGAAAAGCTGACGTCGTAGAGTTCGGTGAGTTCGAGATAGCCGGCGACATGGGTCATGAGACGCTTGAGCGCGCCGGCGCGCACCACGGTCGCGGTGCGGCGCAGATTGACGGTGTCGCCGAACGCAATCCTGACAGGAGCACCATGAATGGTGACCTCGTCGCCCGGGCGGATCTCGACATCGCCGTCGAGGCTGACATGCGCATGCAGGCTCTCGCCGGTCTGCTCGATTTCGATCGTACATCCGACGTCGAAGCGCCGGGACTCCATCTTGCGCAGCAGGGTCATGGCTTGTTACCTCGCATGGCGACGACGTGTTCGAAGGCCTGCATGTTGGCGGCGCCGAAGGCCGCGAGATCGACGCGACGGCCGGTAGAGGGATCCTCAATGGTCGAATGCCCGTCCGGCCATCTGGCGATGACGAAGGCCGGCCCCGCGCCGACACCGTGGCGCTGGCGGTCGAAAGCGAAGCTGCGCAGCACGGTGCGGACGAAACCGTCGGTGCCCGCGGGCACGACGCCGATGATCGCGCCGCTCTCCGGCGCAATCACCGCAATGCCGCCGTCAGTGCGGTCCTCGAAGCGGAACGACATGCTCTGCACGGGCATTGCGTAGGCCTCGCGAACCGCGCCGATGCCTGTGAGACGGCCAACGCTCGCAACGACCAGCGAGAAGGCGATCAGCGTGGCCGCTCCGAGGATCGCGCCCCGCGGAACCATTCTATCGGCAACGGCTGCGCTCATCGTTTCCTCCTTACGCTGCAGTGGCGACGGCAGAGGACAGCCCTGCCGGACGCGGTACGGGCATGGCGGCAATAACCGGCTCCGGCGCCGGCGACGATGCAGCTGTCAGCGCACTGGTCAGCAGAGTGGCTACACCGCGCGCATCAGGTACGCAGCGGAGCATCGGCTCGACCCGCGAGAGCCGCCACGGCCGCACATGCGGCCACAACAGCAGGAACGCCAGCCGCTGCTCGCTGACGACGGCAATGGGCAGATCGCCGCTCCCGTCCGCGTATTGCTTCACGGCGGCGCGGTCGATCTGCCGGAAGGGGATGTTGAGCGTCATCGGCAGCACGGCACCGAACTGCAGCAGCACGCGGCGATTGGTGACGCTGTAGCGCGTGGTGCGGCTGTAGAGGACGGCGAGTCCGCACAGCAGGGCCATGACGATCGCGAACGGAATGAGCAGCCGGCCCGCAGCGACGATCGTGTCGAACAGCGGCTGTCGATCCGAGAGACCGATCGCGATCCGCACGCCGAACAGCAGCGCGAAGTAGATCGCGACCAGCCTGACGTGAAACACCCTGACGGCCAGCGCCCGCGCATCCGGCCGGCCCTGCCAGACCAGGTTCTCGCCCCTGGGCAGATCGAGGTTTTCGAATTGGCCCATCCGGATGTTCACAGCAGCGGCTCCTGTCGCGCGGCGGTGGCGTAGAGATTGCCGCCGCCGAAATAACCGACGATCCTGTCCTCCTCGCGCTTGGTGACCTGCTCGGGATTGGTCAGAACCGGCGCATCCGCGAATTGCCGGCCAAGGATCGATTGCACCACGACGCGGCCCTTGCCCCAGCGCATCTTGATCCGCACCATCGTCATCGGCACCAGCACGTTGCGGCCCGCGGCGCCCGCCACTTCGACCTCGAGATAACGGATCAGCATTTCGGCGCGGTCGACCCAAACTTCGCGAACGGTACCGCCGACCTCGCCATCGGCGCCGATCACCGGCATGCCGCGTGGATCGGGATCACGCTGCTCGATCGTGATCGTGGTGTCGGCGCGCAACGGCACGATCGCGGGGATGTCGTCCATCGTGAGCTCGGGAACGTCCTCGCGATCCGCGTAGGAAGCAGGGCCGACGCCGTCGAGCATCGGGTTTCCCGCCGGCACGTAGGGCGATCCGGGCCATGGCGCCATCGGGGTGACGGGCGCATCGCCGCGGTCGTTCTTCCAGTTCGGCAGCGTCGCGGTCTGACCGTGGCGCAGCAGATAGGTCTTGAGGCCGGGCCAGGTGGGAAAGCCCGTGCCCCGGCCGCGGCCGCCGTCCTCATATTGCAGCGGATAGCCTTCGCGCTTGTCTTCGCGCCTGAGATAGAAGATCAGGCACGCGAAGAATATCCAGAACGCGTAGAGCGTGACCTGTGCGACGTCGATATAGCCGGTGAGATCTGAGTGCATGACGTCCTCCCGAATGGACTAATTTGGAAAATCCGCGATGCCGAACTCGAGCTTCTGTTGGGTTGCAGGATGCCGCGACCGCACCAGGGGTCCGATCACGGCGAGCGTCGCGAACAGCAATGCGATCTCGATGTGGTAGACGATACTGTAACCGGTCGCGGGCGTGGCGAGCGCCGCGCCGAGATGGCCCTGGCCCGCCAGCGCCGACATCACGTCGCGAATGGCACCACCGCCGGCAATCGCAGCGCCGGCCGCAGTTGCCTGCACCGCCCCCCAGGTGCCGAGCGCAAGCCCGCTCGCGCCGTCACGCGCCAGAGCCATCGCGGCCGTCAGTGTGCCGACGGCAAACAGGCCGCCGCCAAACCCGATCAGCGTCGTGCCGATCCGGAACAACAAGGGCGACATCATCGGCGCGGAAAAGATGACGGCGGAGAAAGCAATAAGGCCGACCAGCGCGCCAAGCGCGGCGATCCGGTACGGATCCGATCCGTTGCCGAGACGCCGCGCGGAGATGGCAAAGCCCGTCAGCGTGCCGGCTGCGAACAAGGCGGTGAGCGACGTGGTCTCACCGACGGTCAGATGCAGGATCTCGGCGCCATAGGGTTCAAGCAGGATATCCTGCATCGTGAAGCCCGCGGTGCCGAGGCCGACCGCGAGAAGCACACGGGACGAGCCGCCTGCATCCTGGAATTTCCGCCAGGAGTCCTGGAAACGCGGCCGCACGTTTGCAGCCGACGTCCGCGACGGATCGCGCGCTTCCTGCTTCCACAGTGCGATGACGTTCAGGACCATTTCGGTCAGCGCCGCGCCCTGGACGACCTGGATCAGGCGCATCTCGCTGAAATTGGCGAGCAGCGCGCCGAAAGCGAGCGCGCTCGCCATCATGCCCAGCATCAGCATGACGTAGAGGAAGGCAACGACGCGCGGCCGCGAATTCTCCGGCGCAAGGTCGGTCGCGAGCGAAAGCCCGGCCGTCTGCGTCGTATGCAGCCCCGCGCCAACCAGCAGGAACGCGATCGCCGCGCCGATACGCCCCACGATGATCTGGCCGGGCTCGTCGCCCGACAGCACCAGCAGCGCAAACGGCATGATCGCGAGGCCGCCAAACTGCAGCAACGTTCCCATCCAGATATAGGGCACACGGCGCCAGCCGAGCACCGAGCGATGATGATCCGAGCGGAAGCCGATCAGCACGCGGAGCGGCGCGAACACCAGCGGCAGCGCGACCATTAGGGCCACCAGCCAGCTTGGCACGCCGAGCTCGACGATCATCACCCGGTTGAGCGTCCCGTTCAGCAGTACCACCGATATGCCGACCGACACCTGGAACAGCGACAGCCGCATCAGCCGCGACAAAGGAAGCTCGCTCGTCGCGGCATCCGCAAAGGGCAGGAACCGCGACCCCAGCCGCATCCAGCCTTGCGCAAGCGATGGAGCGAGCCTGGTCATCGTCGCAACAGCTCCAGGGCGTGGGATTTGTAGAAGCCGCTGGCGACGCGGCGGCCGCGGCCGAACGACCACTCGTCGAGATCCGGGTGCGCGGTGATCAGCTTCCTGAGGTGCTGCTCGGTCACGGGTTCAATTGCCGGCGCGCGGTTCTCGCGCGGAAAGGCGCGTCCGACCGTATGCATCAACGTCAGCGCCGGTGTCCTCGGCGCGAAGGTGACGAGCAGCGCATGCAGCGTGCGCGTCGCCAGCCCGGCAAAGATCCGCACCACGTCGTCGGGACGATAGTGAATGACGGAATCCATCGCGACGACGAAATCGAACTTGCCCAATGTCGGATCCAGCATGTCGCCGGCAACGAAGCGGATGGCATGCGGACTGATGTCGCCGGGAAGCCGGCCGCTCGCGATCTGGACCAGGCTCGGCGAGATATCGACGGCGACGACGTCGGCGCCCCGCCGCGCGGCATCGATCGACAGCGCACCGGTTCCACAGCCGGCATCGAGCAGGCGCGCGCCACGCATGTCCTCCGGCAGCCACGATAACAGCGTCTGCCGCATCTCGTCGCGGCCGGCCCGCACCGTCGCGCGAATACGCCCGACCGGCGCATCCGAGGTCAGCCGCGTCCAGGCCGCAACCGCGGTCCTGTCGAAGTAGGTTTCCAGCTCGCCGCGCCGCTCGAGATAATGTGCCGTGGTCATCAGTCGAATCCCAGCAGGTCAAAGATGTCGCGATCTTTCAGCGGAACGGCGTTCAAGGGCTCGCCGCCCGCCAGCAGCGAAGCGGCAAGCCGGAGATATTCGTTCTGGACGGCCTCGACCTCGGGCGATGGCTCCATCTCGAACAGCGTCGACTTCTTCAGCCGGCTCTTGCGGATGACATCGAGGTCCGGAAAGTGCGCAACCGTCTTCAGGCCGGTCTTCTCGTTGAACTTGTCGACTTGATCCGTGCCGGCGCTACGGTTGACGATGACGCCACCGAGCCGCACCGGATAATTGCGCGACTTGGCCTGGATCGCAGCCACGATCCGGTTCATCGCGAAAATTGAGTCGAAGTCGTTGGCCGCGACGATCAGCGCGCGGTCGGCGTGCTGCAATGGGGATGCAAAGCCGCCGCATACGACGTCGCCGAGCACGTCGAAGATCACGATGTCGGTATCGTCGAGGAGATGATGCTCCTTCAGGAGCTTGACGGTCTGGCCGACGACGTAGCCGCCGCAGCCGGTCCCCGCCGGAGGTCCGCCGGCCTCGACACACATCACGCCGTTGTAGCCCTGATAGACGAAGTCCTCGGTGCGCAGCTCCTCCGCGTGGAAGTTCACCTGCTCGAGCACGTCGATGACTGTCGGCACCAGACGCTTGGTCAGCGTGAAGGTCGAGTCATGCTTGGGGTCGCAGCCGATCTGAAGCACGCGCTTGCCGAGCTTCGAGAAGGCGACCGACAGGTTGGAGGACGTCGTGCTCTTGCCGATCCCGCCCTTGCCGTAGACCGAGAATACTTTTGCAGTCCCGATGACGAGGTTGGGATCCATCTGCACCTGCACGCTGCCGGCGCCATCGGGGCGGCGGATCGGTACGGACGCGGCAGGCTGTCGGACTGGAATGTTCATGCGGCAACTCCCACGCCTTCGAGGCGATCTTCGAACTGCTCTCCTGCCTTGCGGAGGATGTCGAGCATGGCCTGGTCGGGCGACCAGTAGTTTCGTTCGTGTGCTTCGATGAGACGGTTGGCGATCTTGGCCGATGCGGCCGGGTTGAGCGCGGCGAGCCGCTCACGCATGGCCTCGTCCAGCACGTAGGTCGTCGTGATCTGATGGTAGACCCAGGGCGCGACCTGGCCGGTGGTGGCGGACCAGCCGACCGTGTTGGTGACGTGCGACTCGATCTGGCGAACGCCTTCATAACCGTGGGCGAGCAGTGCCTCGTACCATTTCGGATTGAGCGTCCGCGTGCGCGTTTCCAGCGCCACCTGTTCGGACAACGTGCGGACCGTGCCCTCGCCCCTGGTCTGGTCGCCGATATAGACCGGCGCCGCCTCGCCGCGCGCGCGCTTCACCGCGCGGCTTATGCCGCCGAGCGTGTCGAAGTAATGGTCGACGGTGGTGACGCCGAGTTCGACGGAATCGATGTTCTGGTAGGCCGCATCGACGCCGGCAAGGACGTGGCCGAGCAGCGCGTCGCGGCGAACCG
>Ga0207426_1000330_pt1 | contig 89992 bp, 87 predicted proteins | sample AraplaMF_Cvi_mMS_FD_184265 | JGI IMG/M metagenome (GOLD analysis project Ga0207426, IMG submission 184265) | Arabidopsis root microbial communities from the University of North Carolina, USA - plate scrape MF_Cvi_mMS (SPAdes) (version 2) | ecosystem: Host-associated > Plants > Roots > Endosphere...
GGTCCCTATCTGCCGTGGGTGTAGGAATATTGACAGGATCTGTCCCTAGTACGAGAGGACCGGGATGGACATATCTCTGGTGGACCTGTTGTCCTGCCAAGGGCATAGCAGGGTAGCTATATATGGAAGGGATAACCGCTGAAGGCATCTAAGCGGGAAACCCACCTGAAAACGAGTGTTCCCTATCAGAGCCGTGGTAGACGACCACGTTGATAGGCCGGGTGTGGAAGTGCGGCAACGCATGAAGCTTACCGGTACTAATAGCTCGATTGGCTTGATCGTTCCCATTGCCAGTGCTCATCGAATAAATTCGATGAGACTTAAGTTCAGCGCTCACGCATGAGCGGGCCTTTGGCCCTATGCTCCGCGAGGGCGCCGGACGTCCGGCGACGCGCTTTGCGCTTGCGGTCTTAACGACCGTATCCGGACAACCAACGACGTGTTCAAGTAAGACAAAAGAGGTCTCTGACCTCACCAGCTTCTCAATTAAAGTTGCGCTTTGCCGACCTGGTGGTTATGGCGGGGTGGCTGCACCCGTTCCCTTTCCGAACACGGCCGTGAAACGCCCCTGCGCCCATGGTACTTCGTCTCAAGACGCGGGAGAGTAGGTCGCTGCCAGGTCTGCCAAACGCAACTTTAGAGCAAACCCAAGGGGTTTGTTCCAACAATCCAATCTTCTCATCACACAGACGGCCTGGCCGTGTTACAATGGGCCGCTAAACAGCGGCCTTTGTCGCTTCTGAAAAGCAAGCAGTTCTTCCCTTGCCCCCGAAATAAGGTGCTAAGGGTACACACGATAAACCGCAAAGCGGTTTACGTGGATGACGCAAGCCGCATAGCGGCTTGCTACTCGCGACAAATCGCATCGCGATTTGCGCTGGTAACGCGATAAACCCTTCGGGTTTACGCTGGTAACGCGGGGTGGAGCAGCCCGGTAGCTCGTCAGGCTCATAACCTGAAGGCCGCAGGTTCAAATCCTGCCCCCGCAACCAAGCTCTTCAAAACATCAATAGACATAGCGTTCCATCGCTGGCGGAAAAGCTTCGCTTTCCATCGCGATGGCAGCTCATCGTCCTCGCACCATAACCTCAAGGCTGAAGGGCGCTCGCTTTGCGATAATACAGTCCGGTGAACTGTTTTAAGCCCCGAACGGTTCAAATCCTGCCCCCGCAACCAAGCTCTCAACTCTCCCACTTCACCAAATGCCCGCAGCCAGCCGGCACGCTGCGTTCCAACGCCCCAATCATCGAGCATGAAGAGACAGCCAGGCAAAGCAGACCGTGGACCTATGATCTCTTGATGTAGAAGGTCGATCTTGAACGGTGTCTAATCTCAACCGAAAGAAACTGGCCCTCTGACGCGGGCATCAAGCGAATCGCGCTCGCGCCGACATGAAAATATTGTGCTTTCGCACGACCGAAACGCTTTTCGGGTGGGCCGTGACCGGCATTTCAGGTCATATGCGTCATTGTCGGCGGCGTAGCGGATTCGCCGCGATCAGACGAACAGAGGCAGCGAGTTTATCGTCTTGCCGATTCAGTCCGGTCCCAATGAGAGGATATCGGCATGGCCAAGACGGCGCGACGTGCGCAGAAGGATTATGTCTACAAGATCGCGAATTCACCTGTCGGCAGGCTGAAGCTGGTGGCTAGCCATGAGGGTTTGGCGGCGATTCTGTGGGATATTGACCGGCCGAACCGGGTTCGGCTGAATATCGTCGCAGAGGATGCGAGCCATCCCGTTCTCATTGAGGCGGAGCGGCAGTTGCGGGAATATTTCGCCGGCGGACGACAGATTTTTGATCTGCCGCTCGATTTCTCGGGCACGGAGTTTCAAAAGAAAGTATGGCAGGCGCTGCTCACCATTCCCTTCGGTGAAACGCGTTCCTATGCGCAGATTGCCGCCCAGATCGGTGCGCCCAGGGCGATACGGGCGGTGGGCGCCGCCAATGGCAAGAATCCGATCTCCATCATCACGCCCTGCCACCGGGTCGTCGGAACCGCGGGGGACCTCAGGGGATTTGCCGGCGGTTTGGAGCGGAAGACCTATCTTCTGGGATTTGAAGGCTCCGAGACCAAAACGTTCAATTTTGCAGCTTGATGGATTGGCTACACCCGGTCTGGCAGGAGATCGATCTAACAGCAACGGCAAAACAGCCCGCTTGTCGAATCAAGCGGGCTGTTTGTGCTTCTGGCCTCAGCCATATGAGACCGGTCGGCTGGCCCGGTTTCCCAGGCCAGCCATCGGCTCATATCAGCCTTCAAGCCACTTCACTTGCTCCGGCGTCAGCTTGATGTCGAGCGCCGAAAGACTGTCTTCCAGCTCGGCGATCGTGCGTGGCCCGATCAGCGGGATGACCGGGAAGGGCTGCGCGACCACATAGGCGAGCGCGATGTGGATCGGATTGCGGCCGAGCTTTTGCGCGAGCTCGATCGCCCGGTCGCGACGGCCGAAGTTGCGCTCGGAATACCAGACACGCACCAGTTCTTCCTCGCCCCGCTTGTCACGACCGGCGCGGTCGGTGAAGAAGCCGCGGCCCTGGCTCGACCAGGCGAAGTTCGGTATTTGCTTCGCATCGAGCCAGGTTTTCCACTCGTCGTCCGAGGCGGCGACGCATCCGGCCCAGATCGGATCGAGCATTTCTGCCAGCGAGAAGTTGTTGGAAAGAGCCGCCGGCGCCGTCTTGCCATTCTTTTCGGCATAGGCGATCGCCTCGTCGAAACGCGCGCGAGTCCAGTTGGAGCCGCCGAAGATACCGCGGATGCGCCCGGCTTTGACCTCGGCATCCATGGCATCGACGAATTCACCGACCGGAACCGCCGTGTTGTCGCGATGCATGAAGTAGATATCGACATAGTCGGTCTTCAGCCGGTTGAGCGACTGGTCGAGCTGTTTGCGGATCATGTCCGGGTAGCAGAGGGGGGAATGCGCACCCTTGCCGATCAGCACGATCTCCTCACGCGGAACCCTGCGGCTGGTGTGCCAGTCGCCGAAAATGCTTTCAGTCTTGCCGCCACCGTAGACATAGGCCGTATCGAAAGCGTTGCCTCCAGCTTCATAGAAGGCGTCGAGCGTCAGCGACGCGGCGGCGAAATTCGGGAAGAATTCGAAGCCGAGGGTGACGATCGAGGCCGGCTTGGCAATGCCGGGAATGGTGCGCTTCGGGACGCTGTTGCCCCTGGTGACCGTTGCGCCGGCGATGTTCGTCGTCCGCCGTGTTGCCTTCTCGACCTCATATTCGAGGCCGACGGAGGCGCGCCATTGGTCGAGAACACGCAAGTTTCCTATCGAATCGGCCCAGCCGATGCCCGGATAGGCGAATTCCGGCTGGCCGGCGCGGATGACGTCGCCGGCGGCATCGACCTCGAAGGAATAGAGCCAGCGGTCTTCCTTGACCTCAATGACCTGCGTTTCCGCGCCCTTGATGAGCTCGATCTTGCCGACGCCGCCCTTGTGGCCCGAAGCGAACCAGAAATCCTTGACTTCCAGGCGGCCGTCCGAGCCGATGATGCGCAGCGTATTGTCCTGCTGCGCCATGATCGAGCAGGAAACTTCGGCGATGATGTTGTTCGGGAACTTCAGCACCGCCGAAGCCCATTCGTCGACGCCGGTCTGGCCGAGATGAGCGACGCCGGAGACTTTTTCCGGTTCCAGGAACGGCTTGCCGTTAGCGGCGCCTGCGATCAACCGCGCCATCGATACGGGATAGCCCCCGACATCCAGGATACCGCCGCCGGCGGTGTCATTGGCAAACAACCGGTGCTCCGGCTTTACCGTGCCCATGTTGAAGCCGAAGGAGGAGCGGATAATGCGGATCTCGCCGATTGCGCCGCTTTTCACCAGCTCGATCAGCTTCGCCGTCTGCGGGTGGACACGGTACATGAAGGCTTCGCCGGCAAAGACGCCGGCCTTCTTTGCTTCGTAATAGATCGCCTCGGCATCATAGGCCGACAACGCGATCGGCTTTTCAACGAGCACATGCTTGCCGGCGCGGATCGCCTTGATCGCCCATTCGGCATGGCCGGTATGGGGCGTGGCGATATAGACGGCGTCGACGTCGATATCGGTCAGCAGCGCCTCATAGCCATTGACGATGCGCGCGCCTGGGAAGCTTTCACCAAGGCCCGGCTTATTGGAATTGCGGCTGGCGATGGCTACCAGTTTTCCGGTGCGCGAATGGGCAACGCCGTCAGCGAAGGTCTGGGCGATCTTGCCAGGGCCGATAATTCCCCAGCGGATGGGTGCTTCTGTACTCATAAAACGGTCCTTTCGTAAATCTGCATGCTGTCTTGGGAGGGGTAGGAAGACGGTGCCTATCGCAATCGGTTGCCGGCGCCGTCGAAGAGGAATGTCTTGGCTGCGGAAAGCGCGACGGTCAGCGTGTCGCGATTGCCGGTGTTGCGGGATTCTTCCCGCTCGATGACGATCTGCTCGCCACCGGCGATGTTGGCGTAGATGTAGCTGGTATTGCCGAGATGCTCGGCGACGTCGACGTCGACGGTCATGTCGACATCGCCACGGCCGGCCTCAAGAAAATGTTCGGGACGGACGCCGAGCGTCACCGCCTGGCCGGTTTTGACCTGAGTCGCGTTGATCGGCAGCGACAGGCGAACCTCGCGTAGGTTCTGCAGGGCAACGGTGATGCTGCCGGTCTGTTTTTCGACGATCTCGGCCGGCAGGAAATTCATCTTCGGCGAACCGACGAAGCCGGCGACGAATTGATTGGCGGGATTGTCATAGAGATCGAGCGGCGCGCCGATCTGTTCGATATTGCCGCTGCGCAACACGACGATCTTGTCGGCGAGCGTCATTGCCTCCGTCTGGTCATGCGTCACATAGATCATTGTGGTGCGGAGCTTCTTGTGGAGGCGCGAGATCTCGACGCGCATTTGCACGCGCAGTTCCGCGTCGAGATTGGAAAGCGGCTCGTCGAAAAGGAAGATCTGCGGCTCGCGCACGATGGCGCGGCCGATGGCGACGCGCTGGCGCTGGCCACCGGAAAGCTGTTTCGGCCGGCGTTGCATCAGCTCGGTGATCTGCAGGATCTCCGACGCCTGTTTGACGCGGCGATCGGTATCGGTCTTCGGGTTGCCGTTCATGCGCAGGCCGAAGCTGAGGTTCTGCTCGACGGTCAGGTGTGGGTAAAGCGCGTAGGACTGGAACACCATGGCGATGCCGCGGTCGGCCGGCTCGACATCGTTGACGGTGCGGCCGCCGATCTTGAGTTCGCCGCCGGTGATGTCTTCCAACCCGGCGATCATGCGCAGCAGCGTGGACTTGCCGCATCCGGACGGTCCGACGAAGACGACGAATTCGCCGTCCTTCACATCGAGATTGGCGCCGTGGATGATTTCCAGCGAACCGTAGCGTTTGACGATATTGTTGAGGGACAGTTCTGCCATACGGGTCTCCCGGAATTATTTGATTGCGCCGGCGGCAATGCCGGCGATGAAGTGGCGTTGCAGGAGAACGAAGACGATCAGGATCGGCGCCGTCAGCATGACCGCACCGGCCATGATGCCGCCCCAGGAGACCTTGGTGAGGCCGATCAGCGTTCCCAAGGCGACCGGCGCCGTCATCATGCCCGGCCGGGAGTTGACCAGCAGCGGCCAGAGGTAGTTGTTCCAGGAGGCCAGGAACAGGATGATGGCGAGCGCGGCCATGGTCGGCCTTGCCAGCGGCAGGGCGATACGCAGGAAGATCTGCCACTCCTTGACGCCCTCGACGCGGGCGGCGTCGAAAAGCTCGCCCGGCATCATCGAAAAGGCCTGGCGCATGAAGAGCACGCCGAGCGAATTGAACAGCGGCGGCACGATCAGCGCGGTCCAGGTGTTCGCCAGATGGAAGTTGCGCGCCACCATGATGAATTGCGGAATAACGACGACGGAATAGGGCAGCGTGATCGTTCCGAGGATGATGCCGATGACGACGGACTGACCGAGGAAGCGATAGCGCGCTAGCGCCCATCCGGCCATCGAGGTCAAAAGAACCGACAGGAAAGTATAGATGACCGCGACGACGATGGAGATGGTCATGGCACCGAAGAAGTTGGTGTCGGCTTGCAGATTCCGGACATTGTCCAAGAAGCTCGTCGACGGTGTCATGATGATATCCGGGCTGAAAATGCCGTAGTCCGGCATCGTCGAGAAGATGAACATCATCCAGAGCGGAAACAGCCAGATAATGGCAAGTGGCGTCAGCAGGGCGTGTAGCGCGACTGATCGCATCAGATTGGATTTGGACTTGGATTTCATTTCGGTTCGCGCCCCACCCAGAGATTAAGAAGAGAGATGGCTACGGCGAGCGCCGCCATGGTGTAGGCAATGGCCGAGGCGTAGCCGAAGTTTAGCGATTGGAAACCCTGGCGATAGAGCAAGAGGCCGAGCGTTTCGGTCCCGCCGCCGGGGCCGCCGCGATTGGTGATCAGGAAGGGTTCTGTGAAGAGCTGCATCGTTCCGATGACCGACAGCACCACGCAAAAGAGGATGATCGGCTTCAACAGCGGCAGCGTGATGTGGAAGAATTGTTTGATACGGCTGACACGGTCGAGCGTGGCGGCCTCATAGACATCTTCGGGGATCGATTGCAGCCCGGACAGAATGATGATGGCGTTGTAGCCGGCCCAGCGCCAGGTCACGGCAATGATGATGAGCAGCATGGCGGCATGCGCTTCGGAAAACCAGGAAACCGGCGCGATGCCGACACCGCCCAGCAGCTTGTTGATGATGCCGAAATCCACGTTGAACATCAGACGGAAGACCGCAGCATAGGCCACTTCGCCGACTACGACGGGAGCGAAGAAGGCAAAGCGGAACAGACTTCGCGCCCTCAGAAGCGGCGAGTTCAGGAGTACCGCCATGACGGTAGCGAGCGAGATCATGACCGGAACCTGGATCACCAGGATGATCAGCGTGTTTTCGAGCGCGTTGTAGAAGGCCGGGTCGCCGAACAGGCGCCCCCAATTGATCGAGGCGCTGAATACCCACGGATTGACGCGCGTGTTCTGAAACGAAATCAGGAACGAATTGATGATCGGCCAAATCCAGAAGGTGGCGAACACCAGGAAATAGGGTGCAAGGAACGCGTAAGCGCTCCGGTTTCGCAACCGCATGAAAGCCTTCTCCTTTTATGCCCAATGATTTGGCGTGTGAGGCCACATCCCCGCCGCCCTTGGGGCGGCGGGGATGTCGGGCGCGGCTCGAGAGGCGCGACCGGCTGTGTCACTCACTTGGCGACCGGCAGTCCGGTTGCGGAAGCGATCTGCTGAGCAGCGTCGGCAAGCGCGGTCTTTCCGTCCGGATAGCCGCCGGCGAGGTACTTCGTCTGTACTGCCCTAAAGACGGCATCGGCATCACTAAAATACTGGGTGCCTGGGCTGGGACTAATCTTCGGCAGGGTTCCGAGGATATCGACCCAGATCTTTTGATTGTCGTAATAGGGCAGTGGCTCGTTGACGAAGGGGTCCTTCACGGCTGACAGCAGCGACGGCACGAGGCCGAAGGACTTCAGCATGGTAACTTGCCCTTCATTGGTGCCGAGAGCGTAGTTGACGAACTTCCAAGCGGCCTCCTTGTTCGGCGAGTTCTCGGCGATTGCCAACGAAGAACCGCCGAGGTTGGCAGCATGCTGGCCGTCCGGCGTCATGCTCGGCATCATGTAGACGCCCCACTTGCCCGAGAGATCCGGCGAGGTGGAGCGGATGGTGCCGTCATACCAGCCGCCATACATCTGTGTCGCGACCTTGCCGGCCGTGTTGGACTGAACCTTTTCAGCCCAGTTGGCGGCAGTCAGGGTGCCGGCGTCCTTCATTGCCTTGACCTTGTCGAGCGCTGCGATGCAGGCCGGCTGGCTGATGGTGATGTTCTGGCTATCGGCCGAAAAATAGCCGCAACCCTGCTCGTTGGCGAGCATGCGGAACCATTCGCTGTCGCCGTTAAGGTCGGCCTGCGACATGACCACGCCCGGATTGGCGGCAGAGATCTTCTTGCCGGCAGCGATGAAATCGTCCCATGTCTTGATCGATGCTGGATCGATGCCGGCGTTCTTGTAGAAATCGCGACGATAGAACATGGCCACGGGACCGGAATCCCACGGCATGGCGTAGGCGGCATCGCCAACCTCAAGCTCGGTGCGCTTGAAATCCGGGAATTGCTTCTTGATGTCGTCGGTGTAGCCCAGCTTCGTCAGATCGGTCAGGCAGTCTGGGAACCGGTTCCAGAAGATCGCGGCCTTGTGGTTTTCGATCGACATGATGTCAGGCAGTCCTTCACCGCCGGCTGCGCAGGCAGCCAGCATCTTGTCGAACACCTGCGGATTGCCGATGTCCTGCACATCGACCTTGATATCCGGATATTTCTTGTTGAAGCCCTCGAGCGTGGATTTCAGCGCCGATGCGGCGACGTTCCAGCTCCATATCGTGATAGTGGTTTGCTGGGCGAAGGCAGACCCTGTAGCAAACAACGCGACGACTGCCGTCGCGCCAAGAAGTTTTAAGCGCATTGAAAATCCTCCCTTTTCAATTGCCGTCCTCTAGCGAACGCGCTTAAACTAGCTGTCGGTACGCTTCTGTCTCCTAAAAAAGGAACATCGAGTTGGCGGAAAGTAAGGTGGGTCATCGAGCGGTCTATCAGCCGGGTGCGAGCAGCATCGAGGGGCTGCCGACGACCCTGCAGATGTTTCATACCCATCCGCCCCCGATGGTGAAGCCGCATTGGCATGCGCAGGTCGAGGTGAACTACCTTATACGCGGCACGGTTCACTACCGTATGAACGATCATGAAATTCAGCTCCACGCCGGCGATATCTGTCTGTTCTGGGGCGGACAGCCGCATCAGATGGATGATTCGTCGGAGGATTCGATCTATGCCGGCGCGCATCTGCCGCTGGTGCATTTTTTCCGCATGCGCCTGCCGCTCGATATTTCGGGCCGCCTGATGCGGGGCGAGACCCTGGTCACCTCGGCGACAGACGCAGCCGACAACGAGAATTTTGCCCGCTGGTATCGCTATGCCCGCTCCGGTGACCCGGCCAAGGCCGAACATGCCGTCGCCGAACTCCTGCTGCGCCTCGAGCGCATCGCCTTCGAGCCTTATCTCATGCTGCCGGAAAAGCGGGAGTATAAGCCGAGCGAGCAGGTCCATCCGCAATCGTCGCGCAGCCTGGCGCGGATGTGCGATTTCGTTGCCGGCAATTTCCTGCACGATATCGATACGGTCGATATTGCCAAGGCGGCCGATCTGCATCCGAAATATGCAATGAACCTCTTCAAGAAATGTACCGGCATGACGCTGAGCAAATATGTCAACCTGCTGCGCCTGTCGCGCGCCCAGGCGATGCTGATGCGTGACGGCGCCAATGTGCTACAGGTGGCGATGGACAGCGGCTTCGGCTCGATCAGTGCCTTCAACAAATCCTTCCGTCATATTGCCGGCATGTCGCCTTCGGATTTCCGCCGGGACATGCGGATGGTTACAGCAATGAGCGTCGAAGGCGCGCAGCCTTCTCTGCGCCGATCCGCCCCGCAATTCTAGCCATTGGCCTCTTGCCGTTGCTGCGGATATGGCGCACTCCTCAGAGCATATTCTTTGAGGGAGATTTTCATGCGGCAATTTTCGGCATGTATCGAATGGCTGTTCGCCCGCGAAGGCGACGATTTTGCCGACCGCATCCGGCTGGCGCATCAGGCCGGTTTGAGTGCGGTCGAGTTCTGGCGCTGGACGAACAAGGATTTGGATGCAGTCGCGTCCGCGGTAGCGGAGACGGGAATCGCCGTTTCGGGTCTGGTCGCGGAGCCGATGATCGCGCTGACGAATCCGGCTAATAAAGAGGCTTGGCTGGAAGGGCTCCGGAAATCCGTCACGGTAGCGCAGCGCCTTGGCGCTCCGGTTTTGATCGCGCAGGCGGGTGATGATCTGCCGGAGTTTTCGCGCGCCGCGCAGCGAGCGGCGTTGGTTTCCGCCTTCAGTGCCGGCGCCGATGTCCTGAAGGGCTCGGGTGTACGCGTCGGCCTTGAGCCTCTGAACACCAGGATCGACCATGTCGGCTACTATTTGTCCTCAACGGTGGAGGGCTTGGATATCGTCGACGAGGTCGGCCGGCCGGAAATCGGCATCGTCTATGATATCTACCACTCGGCCGTCATGGGCGAGCGAACGGAGGATGTCGTCGGTGGGCGGGTCGATCGCATCGTGCATGTCCACGTCGCCGATCACCCTGGCCGCAACGATCCCGGCACTGGCGGGATCGATCTGCTCAATCGTCTGAACTGGTTGTTTGCCCACGGCTATAACGGCAGGGTGGGTCTCGAATACAGGCCGAAGACCGAGGATGCCGAGGCGGTTCGCGCGGTGGTGAAGTCGCTTACGGCTTGACGGTCAGACCGGCTCGAGCACGCCGAAGACGGCGACCAGCGCGATGACGACGATACCGAGGACGATCTCGGCGATGCTGCCGAGACGGATGGCGTTCAGAGCTCGCACTCGATCGCGTCGGATCCGAGGCACGAGGACATAACGGTTGAAGATCGCCAACAGGCTCATGCCGGCGACCAGTGCGATCTTGATGGCAAGCAGCGCCTGATAGGGGGACGACCAGTCGGTCGGCAGGCGCTGGAGGACCAGCATGGTATTGATGATACCAGAGGCGATGACCAGCGCCACGGCGCTATGTCCGGCAGTGGAGAAGCGCCGAAGCGCCAGCAGCGCCTCCGCCCGGGATTGGGGTGTATTCAAAAGCCGGAGAATGGGGATCAGCGGCACCAAAGCGCCCAGCCAGCCGCCGCCGGTCAAGACGTGAAGGATATCATTGGCGCGGTGCGCCAGCCTCAGCCAGCCCTCATGCATCGATGCGTGTCCAGTCAGCGTGAGGGCGGCAAGACCGAGACCGGAGCCCAACGCCACGCCCTGGCCGCGCCAGTGCCTTGATGGCAGGAAAGCGAGAACAAGGATAAGGGCCGCGGCGGCTTGCGCCTGCCAGGCTTGCCCGACCGTCGTTTCGAACAGGACATCGTGGATCGTGCCGGCATTGAAAGCATCGCTCCAGCCGTTTCCGACGGTTGCGGTTTCAAGCAGCAGCGAGATGAGGGTTGTCAGGCCGGCGATCAGCGCCGTCAGGAAGGGTGCGGTGCCGAACATGCGCCACACCTTGTCGGCGAGCGCTTTCGGCACGAGAAGCCAGAGAAAGGCCGAGGCGCCCCACAGAAGCATCAGGGATGCATCGTGAAAAAAGCGGCACGCCTCGAGCGCTGTGTTGGGATCGATCAAGGTTTTACTGTGAAGGTGTAGCTGCCATTGGTCTTATGGCCATCGGTGGAAAGAGCATGCCATTCGACAGTGTAGGTGCCGGCGCTAAGCGTCTCGGAGACGGGAACCATCAGCACGGTGTCGTTCTGCATCAGCATGGAGTCGCCGAGCTTGACGGCGGTCTTGCCCGGGCCGGTGACCTTTATGCCGGAAAATTTCAGGTTCAGGCCTTCGGTGAAGGTGAGGTCCAGTTCGCTGGGCGAGTTCTTGACCGTGCTGTTGTCCGCAGGGGTCGCCGACTTCAGGTGCGCATGCGCAAAGGCCTGACCGGCAAGGCCGAGAGCGAGAATGGCAGCGAGGCCGAGCCTGGTAATGGTTTTGGTCATAAAAATTTCTCCTGTTGGGTTACCGAGCGCGATAGAATTGTGGACATGCCGTGTCAACTTTCACTATGAGGAATGGCTGTGTTCGGGACGCTTTGCCGCAAGGCATCCTCTACTGGTCGCTTCCATCGACATAGACGTCAGGCGGAAGCGTTTATTCCCGAACTCGGCAAAGAATTGTCGCTTTTCGATTATTTCTGCTTACGACGGTTAGAGCGCTCGGGATGGTGACATTTCGATGAGGGAGTTTCATGGCGGAAAATACGATACGCGAGAAAGTGACTCGCGGCTTCAGCCAACGCCGGCGTCGCGATCGGCTCGATACCTTGGACATGCCGACCTATGTGATCGGCGACGTACATGGTTGCTACGACCTCCTGAGTGCGCTCGAACGCAAGATTTTTGCCGATGCCGCCGAGCTGCCCGGCCGCAAGCTGATTATCATGCTGGGCGATTTCATCGATCGCGGTCCAGCCTCGGCGCAAGTCGTCAGCCGGCTGATGGCACCGCCGCCGAATGGTTTCGACCGGATCTGCCTCACCGGCAATCACGAATTGGCTATGCTCGCCTATGCCGATGGGGAAATATCTCTGGACGATTGGGTGGCGCTCGGCGGCGAGGCGACGCTGAATTCCTATGGCGTGGATATCCAGACGTTGCGACGGCAATATTCCCGGCAGAAAAAACTCGACACCTTCATCCGAACCTGGCTACCCGACGATCATCTCAACTTTCTCCGCCGGCTGCCGATCCTGCTGGATACGCCGCAGGTGCTGTTCGTCCATGCCGGTATCGATCCGGAGCGGCCGATCGCGGCGCAGGCGGATGACGACCTCGTTTTCATCCGCTCGCGCTTTTACGACAGCGCGCAGCCGCTGCCGAAGCTGATTATTCACGGCCATACGCCGGTGAGGCAGGCCGAGGCGCATGGGCTTCGGCTCAATATAGACACCGGCGCCTTCCGTTCCGGAAAGCTGACGGCGGCGCGTTTATGGCAAGGCCGCATCCACGTCACCTCGACCTGAGGCTAGAGCGCCGTGCGTTCGTATGAACGCACAAGGGTCGCCTTACTCTTTTGAACCTAGTGGATGCCGCCGGCTTACACGTTGCCGATGCAGAGATATTTCATTTCGAGATAGTCGTCCGCACCGTGACGCGAGCCTTCGCGGCCGAGGCCGGATTGCTTGATGCCGCCGAAAGGCGCGGTCTCCGCAGACATCAGGCCGGTGTTGATGCCGACCATGCCGTATTCCAGCGCTTCGGCAACCCGCCAGACCTTCTTCAGATCGCCGGCGAAGAAATAGGCGGCAAGACCGAATTCGGTGTCGTTTGCCTGGGCAATCACATCGTCCACCGTCTCGAAGCGGAAGAGCGGCGCGACCGGGCCGAATGTTTCCTCGCGGGCAACCTTCATGCTCCTGTCGATGCCGGTCAGGATGGTCGGTGCGAAGAAGGTGCCGGCGCCTTCGATGCGCTTGCCGCCGGTAAGCACCCTCGCGCCCTTCGACACGGCGTCGCGAACGTGATCCTCGACCTTGGCGATGCCCTGCTCGTCGATCAGGGGGCCGATGGTGACGCCTGCCTTGAAACCGTCGCCGACCGAAAGCTCCGCCACTTTGGCGGCGAGCTTGGCAGCAAAGGCGTCATAGACACCGGACTGGACGTAGATCCGGTTGGCGCAGACGCAGGTCTGGCCGGCATTGCGGTATTTCGAGGCCAGTGCTCCCTCGACGGCGGCGTCGAGATCGGCGTCGTCGAAAACGATGAAAGGCGCGTTGCCGCCGAGTTCCAGGCTGACTTTCTTGATCTGGTCGGCGCATTGCCGCATCAGGATGCGACCGACTTCCGTCGAGCCGGTGAAGCTGATCTTGCGCACCTTGGCATTACCGCAGAGTTCGCGGCCGATCGCCGGGCCGTCGAGGCCGACGATGATGTTGAGAACGCCGGCCGGAATACCCGCCTCTTCGGCAAGCACCGCAAGCGCGATCGCCGTCAGCGGCGTCTGCTCGGCAGGCTTCGAGACAACCGTGCACCCGACGGCAAGAGCCGGTGCAATTTTCCGGGCGATCATCGCCGCCGGGAAATTCCACGGTGTGATCGTGCCGACGACGCCGACCGGCTGCTTGATGACGACCATGCGCTTGTCGTTGGACGGCGCGGGAATGGTTTCGCCGTAGATGCGCTTGGCCTCCTCCGCATACCATTCGACATAGGATGCGGCATAGAGGATCTCGCCTCTCGCTTCCGGCAGCGGCTTGCCCATCTCGGCCGTCAGGATCGCCGCCAGTTCATCGGCATTGGCGACCATGAGATCGAACCATTTGCGTAGGATTGCGGCGCGTTCCTTGGCCGGGCGGGCGGCCCAGGCGACTTGGGCGATGTAGGCAGCATCGATCGCGGCTGTCGTCTCGGCGGCTCCCATATCGGGCAGCGAGGCGAGCACTTCGCCGGTAGCGGGATTGATGACATCGAATGTCTTCGTCGCCCCACCCGCCGTCCAGACGCCGTTGATATAGCCGGCGGCGCGCAGGAAGCGCGAAGAGAAGGGGACATGCTTGGTCATTGCGGTCGTGAAGGACATGGTATGCACTCCGGAGAAGAGTTTTTCGCCTGCCGGAAAGGCGGCAGTTCATTAGGAATCAGAAGGTGAACGCCGTTATTTGCCGGCGCTCGCTTCCAGCATCGAAGCTTCCAGGATGTCGAGTGCCTCGCTGAACACGCCATCCTGAATGGTGATCGGCGACAGGAAGCGGATGACATTGCCGTAGACGCCGCAGGTGAGCAGGATCAGGCCCTTGTCGAGCGCGATCAGCCGCACCTTGTTGGCGAAATCGGCGCTCGGCAGCTTCGTTGTCACATCGTTGAATTCCACGGCATTCATGAAGCCGGGACCGCGGATATCGGCGATCTCCGGCACCTTGTCACGCAGCGATTCCAACCGTTGTTTCAGCCGGGAACCGAGCTGGTTAGCACGGTTGCAGAGGTCTTCATCGACGATGACATCGAGCACCGCATGGGCCGCCGCGATGCCCAGCGGATTGCCGCCATAGGTGCCGCCGAGACCACCCGGTCCTGGCGCATCCATGATCTCGGCCCGGCCGGTGACGGCGGCTAGCGGAAAGCCACCGGCAAGGCTTTTCGCCATGGTAACGAGATCGGCGGCGACCTCATGATGATCCATGGCGAACATCTTGCCGGTACGGGCAAAGCCCGTCTGCACTTCATCGGCGATCAACAGAATGCCGTGCTGGTCGCAAAGTTCGCGCAATGTCTTCATGAAAGAGGCGGGCGCCGGATAAAAGCCGCCTTCGCCCTGAATCGGCTCGATGATGATGGCGGCCACACGTTGCGGATCGACATCGGCGGCGAATAGCTTCTTCAACGCCGCCAACGACTGCTCGACGGTGACGCCATGCAGCGGCACCGGAAAGGGTGCATGGAAGACATCGCCCGGCATCGAACCGAAGCCGACCTTGTAGGGCACGACCTTGCCGGTCAGCGCCATGCCCATGAAAGTGCGGCCATGGAAGCCGCCGCCGAAGGCGATGATGGCCGAGCGGCCGGTGGCGGCACGCGCGATCTTCACGGCATTTTCGACGGCTTCAGCGCCCGTGGTGACGAAAATCGTCTTCTTGGCGAAATCGCCCGGTGTCAGCGCGTTGAGGCGTTCGGCAAGATGCACGTAGCTTTCATAGGGCACGACCTGATGGCAGGTATGGGTGAAGCGGTCCAACTGCTCCTTGACGGCAGCGATGACGCGCGGATGACGGTGACCGGTGTTGACGACTGCGATGCCGGAGGCAAAATCGATATAGCGGCGTCCCTCTTTGTCCCAGATCTCCGCATTTTCCGCCCGGTCGGCGTAAATCTGCGTAGTCATGCCGACGCCGCGGGAAATGGCAGCGTTTTTCCGGTCTGTGAGGGTCGTCGCGGTCATTGTTGCACTCCAAAGGGAGGAAGAGAGCTGGAATTAACTTGCAGAACTTCTGCAAAGCTTATAGAAAATTCCTACATTTTTCCTGCAAGATATCAAGTGAGATCTTGTGAGGGTGACAAGAAAGCGGTCGACGGCAACGCAAACGGGCCGATCCATGCTAAGCAATCCAAAAGACTGAGATCAGGGACTATTGGCAATGAACAGCAACGAGCCTGTACGCTACAAGGTGGCGGAGGCGGCGCGCCTGGCGGGCGTGTCGGCGTCGACGCTCCGGCTTTGGGAAAGCCAGGGTCTTGTCGTTCCCAGCCGCTCCGAGACTGGACATCGGCAATATAACGCCGACGACGTTGCGCGATTGAAGCGGATTTCCTGGTTTCGCGCCGAGCGCGGCCTCAATCCCGCGGCGATCCGTGAAGCGCTGGAAACAGAGGATGCCTCAACCTCGGCAGATGGTGGAGAGCCGGCCATTCTCTCGGGCATCGGCCGCAAGCTCAGGTCTTTGCGGCACGCCGCGGGCAAAACGTTGGAACAGGTCGCCGCCGAGATGGGGATGACGTCATCGACGCTGTCGACACTGGAGCGGACCTCGCAGGGCGTCAGCTTCAAGACCCTGCACGATCTCGCCGATTACTACGGCACGACCGTCTCACGGCTGTCGGGCGAGGAGCGCGAGGATATCCCCGCGCTGATCCGATCGGGCGAGTGGCGCGCCTGGCCGGAAACGACGCCGGGCGTCACGGTGCAGTTGCTCGCCGAGGGAAAGACGATGATGGATTGCCACCGTTTCGTGCTGGCGCCTGGGGCGACCAGCGAGGGCGCCTACCGTCATGACGGCGAAGAATTCATCCATGTGCTGTCGGGCCGGCTGGAACTGGTGCTCGACAGCGACCAGTTCTTCGATCTTTCGCCCGGCGATTCGCTCTATTTTGAAAGCCGCCGCTATCATTCCTGGCGCAATCGTCACGATGGCGAAACCATATTGCTCTGGATCAATACGCCGCCGACATTTTAAGCCCCGCGCAGTATCGTTATCTCCTTGTCTGTTCTATAGAACAGGACGAAAAAACGAATTCAGGCGATAAAGAGCCAGGAGAGTTTCATGGCTGCGACCATCCGTTATCACGAAGGCGATATTTCCGCCGCCGATGCTGCCCGCTACGCCGGCGCCATAGCGATCGATACCGAAACGCTCGGCCTCATCCCGCGCCGCGACCGGCTCTGCGTCGTGCAGCTTTCGCCGGGCGACGGAACCGCTGATGTGATCCGCATCGCCGCCGGCCAGAAAGAGGCGCCGAATCTCGTCGCCATGCTTGCCGATCCCGCACGGGAGAAGATCTTTCACTACGGTCGCTTCGATATTGCCGTGCTGTTCCACACTTTCGGCGTGACCACCACGCCGGTTTTCTGCACTAAGATCGCCTCACGCCTCTGCCGCACCTACACGGACCGGCATGGCCTCAAGGACAATCTCAAGGAGATGCTCGAGGTCGATATTTCCAAGGCGCAGCAGTCGTCCGATTGGGCGGCTGAGACGCTTTCGCCTGCGCAGATCGAATATGCCGCCTCCGACGTGCTTTACCTGCATGCGCTTCGCGACAAGCTGAGGGAGCGCCTTGTGCGCGATGGCCGCATCGACCATGCCAATGCCTGCTTCACTTTCCTGCCGACCCGGGCGAAGTTGGACCTCCTCGGCTGGGAAGAGACCGATATTTTCGCGCATAGCTGATCGGCCGCGCTAAAAGCGAATTGAACGGGAAAGTCGGTGCCGCCGATACGGCATCCGCTTTTATAGTTAGTAATCTGTTAAGAGACATCCTGCTATTCTATCCCTGATTTCATGTATTCGACCGACGCCTTCCCCGCGTCATCCAGCCGGTCCCCGGCCTTCGAATTGTTATCGGCCGCATGAGCGGACCTTGATTGAACCTGCCTTCTGCTTCCGTCGTCGTCTTGTCAGACAAAGGAGCATGTCATGTTGTCTCCCGTGAGTACCGTGTCTGCTTTGGGTACAGCCCTTGAAAAGCCGGTGGTTGCAACCGCCGAAACGTCCGGCGTCCAAACGGCGGCGACTCCGCTTGCCGTGCTGTCGAGCACGGTGAACGCCAGTGTCGAGGGTAAGCTGAACATGCTGCTGGTGGCGGCGCGCGAGCGTATGTTCGACAGCCTGCTGTCTGCCATCGACGACGCCAGCGTTGCGCTGAATGTTTCGCGCGGGCCGGACGAGAGCAATGCCGCTTTGGCGCAGCGGCTGGCCGATACGATCCGCAGCTTGCCGCCACAGCAGCTTGCCGTGGCCCAGCAACTGCTGGATACGCAGGCAAAAATGCCGATCCCTCTGCCTCTCATTGCTGAGGCTCTGGACAATCCGGATGGCCCGGAAGCGGTACAAATTGCCGTCAGCCTGGAGGCGGCACTGACACAGGAGCCTGATGCGGTCATCAAGGCCGTCGTCAATTCCTATGGCCAGAATGCCGGTGAAACGGAGACGGTTGAACCGCAGGTCCCGGTCCCAGCACAGGCGGCACTGAAGAATACGGACGCCGCTCCCACTGCCGCAACGGCGGCCTTGCCGGCCTCGCCGGAAAAAGCAGCAGTGCTTGTACCCGCGGCCGCAACGTCTGCCCCCTCCGCAACTGCCGCCCAAGCTCCCGGGCAAACCCCGGCGACGGCGATCCAGGGTCAAACAGCTCCCATTCCCGCAGCAGCTCTGGACCCGAAGATGCTGCCCAGCCCGGAAACCGCGGCAACTCCGCAGGCCACTCCAAATCAGCAAGTTGCGCCAAATCAACCACCCACCCCGGTTCTGCAAGCCGTAAGTACGCTTCTCGTTGACGCTAGCGTCGGTGAGATCGTTCATCCGCAAAGTGTCATCCCGATAGAGAACAGCGTATCGTCCATAGGAGCGGCGTCGCTCGCCGCGTCCACCGAAACCAAGCTCCCAACCGAGATCGCGCTGATCAGATCGCCGATCACGCCGCCGCCCGTGCCGCGGGATATCCAGCAGATCAGGGCCGACATCAAGGAAGGGCTGCAAGTTGTAATCGGCCGCGCCATAGACGTCGCGGGCCCAGATCTTCTGCAGATCATCGAGGACAACGCGTCGCTGGCAGAAAGGATTGTCGCGCAGGCGCTTGCCGCCAATGCCGCCGACCAGAAGGACGTGCAGTCATTGCCGCAGACAGCCAGTGACGAGGTTATCAGGAACCTCGCCGCCACGATGGCAAGCCAGAATTCAGCTCCCCTTGAGGAGACATCGAACGCGCCAGCCGCCGCGGCCGCACTTCTCGGCAAATCCCTGGGTGACACGCTGGCGGCACCCGCCATGGATATGCCTGATACCGCCGCGCAGACGGGAGCGCCAATCCCGCCGCAAGGCATTCCTTTTGCGATCGCGCAATATTTGCCGGCGGATCTGCCCATTGATGACGAGGATCTCGAGCGGGTCAATCGTGTCGACCCCGCCGATGACGAGGAACATGAACAGGGCGGAGAAACGGCGCAGGACGAAAGTGAAGACGATTCCCAGCCTGAGGAAACGCATCAGTCGGCTGCGGAGGCATCCGATGACGCCGACGTTGAACCCGCTTCCCCTGATGTAAAGGTCGTTGCGCCGAAATCGCTCGCGCTGCCGACGCCCGCGCCGAGGGATCCACTGCATGATCACGCCTTCGATTTCTATCGACGCATGGTGGGTTGGGAATAGCCGAACGCATTGGAGGGCCGAGCGTGCATTTGAATGCGCAAAGGTCGCTCCAGGGTCAAACAAAAACCCGCCGGATTGCTCCGGCGGGTTTTTTATCTCTATCAGGCTTGCCGAAGATTATTCGGCGTTGCGGTTCTTGAGGGCCGCACCCAGGATGTCGCCGAGCGAAGCACCCGAGTCGGACGAACCGAACTGAGCGACTGCTTCCTTTTCTTCCGCGATTTCCAGAGCCTTGATGGACAGCATGATCTTGCGGTCCTTCTTGGAGAAGTTGGTGACGCGAGCGTCGACAACCTGACCGACCGAGAAACGCTCCGGACGCTGTTCGTCGCGGTCACGCGACAGATCGGCGCGACGGATGAAGGAGGTGATGTCGTCGTGGTTGACGAGCTTCACTTCGATGCCGCCATCGTTGACTGCGATGACTTCGCAGGAAACGACTGCATTCTTGCGCAGTTCGCCGGAAGCGGCGGCTTCGCCAACGCTGTCCTTGCCGAGCTGCTTGATGCCGAGCGAGATGCGCTCCTTGTCGACATCGACGTCGAGAACGACGGCCTTGACGACGTCACCCTTGTTGAACTCCTCGATGACCTGTTCGCCCGGACGGTTCCAGTCGAGGTCGGAGAGGTGCACCATGCCGTCCACATCGCCGTCGAGGCCGATGAACAGGCCGAATTCGGTCTTGTTCTTGACTTCGCCTTCGACTTCGGTGCCGGCCGGATGGTTGCGGGCGAATGCTGCCCACGGATTTTCGAGCGTCTGCTTCAGGCCGAGCGAGATACGGCGCTTGGTCGGATCGACTTCGAGAACGACCACTTCGACTTCCTGGCTTGTGGACAGGATCTTGCCGGGATGAACGTTCTTCTTGGTCCAGGACATTTCCGAGATGTGGATCAGGCCTTCGATGCCCGGCTCCAGCTCGACGAACGCACCGTAGTCGGTGATGTTCGTGACGGTACCGGAAATCTTCTTGCCTTCCGGATACTTGGCCTGGATGCCATCCCACGGATCGCTCTCGAGCTGCTTCATGCCGAGCGAGATGCGGTGGGTTTCCTGGTTGATGCGGATGATCTGAACCTTGACCTGCTGGCCGATGGACAGGATTTCCGACGGATGGTTCACACGGCGCCATGCCATGTCGGTGACGTGCAGCAGGCCGTCGATGCCGCCGAGGTCAACGAACGCACCGTAATCGGTGATGTTCTTGACGACGCCGTCAACAACCTGGCCTTCTTCGAGGTTCTGAACGATTTCAGAACGCTGCTCGGCACGGGACTCTTCCAGAACCGTACGGCGGGACACGACGATGTTGCCGCGGCGCTTGTCCATCTTGAGGATTTCGAAGGGCTGCGGGTTGTGCATCAGGGGCGTGACGTCGCGGATCGGACGGATGTCGACCTGAGAGCGTGGCAGGAAGGCGATAGCGCCGTCGAGATCGACGGTGAAGCCGCCCTTGACCTGGTTGAAGATGACGCCTTCAACGCGTTCACCAGCTTCGAACTTGGCTTCGAGCTTGATCCAGCTTTCTTCGCGGCGAGCCTTTTCGCGCGACAGAACGGCTTCGCCAAGCGCGTTTTCGATACGCTCGACATAGACTTCGACTTCATCGCCAACCTTGAGCGTGCCGTCCTTGGCACGCGCACCGAATTCCTTCAGCGCAATGCGGCCTTCGACCTTGAGGCCGACGTCGACAACGGCGACGTCCTTCTCGATGCCGGTGATGATGCCCTTGGTGACATAACCTTCGGCCAGATCGTTCTTGGCGAAGGACTCTTCGAGAAGGGCTGCGAAATCTTCGCGAGAGGGGGTAGCTACAGACATAAAATCTCCTGGCGTGTCCTTATTTTCATTGGGACACTGATGCGCCGGTGGTTCGTGTTGAACAGGCCTGAACCCAGTCCGCCTTCCCTCAGGGAAAGCTATCCGGCGCTTGGACGGAATTTCAGGCTTTTTCCAAGTCGGCGACTTCGTGCGCAAAGCACGCGAAAGCCGCTCGCATTTTAGGCATTTCGGCTCAGACCGGCGTCGATGATCGATTTTGCCATCTGAAACGCCGCTTCTATACTCATTTCCGAGGTATCAAGCAAGTGCGCGTCTTCCGCCGGCCGCAGGGGGCTGTCGGTGCGGCCCATGTCCCGCTCGTCCCGCCGTTTCACGTCCTCGAAAATCGACGCATAATCGGCGCTGCCGCCGGTGCCGACGATTTCGTCGTAGCGCCGTTTCGCCCTGACTTCGGCCGATGCCGTGACATAGATCTTCACCGGTGCATCCGGGCAGACGACGGTGCCGATATCGCGTCCGTCCAGAACGGTGCCCGGCTCCCTCCGCGAAAAGGCCCGCTGTGCCTCGACCAGCGCGCGGCGCACCGCCGGCATGACGGCAATCTTCGATGCCGCCTCGCCGATCTCGTGCTTCGACAGGACGACGCGATCGAGCCCGGCGAGATCGATCTTGCGCGCCATCTTCTCCGCCACCCCCTCGTCGTCGAGCGGCAGGCCGGCGTCGAGCAGGGCTTTGGCGGTCGCCCGATAGGTGAGGCCGGTGTCGAGATGGTGAAAACCATATTCCTCGGCGATCCGACGCGCCAAGGTTCCCTTGCCTGCCGCAGCGGGTCCGTCGATGGCGATGATCATACTTTTTATATCCCTGCCTACGGTCTCGATATTATTTGTCGTATCGCCGCACCAGATCGGCCATTTCGGCAGCGTCGGCGTGGCGGATTTCGTCGAGGCCACGGGCTACGCCCTGCCGGTCGGCGACCGGTCTGTTCTGGCTGACCTTCCATTTGCCGTCGATTGCTGTGATGTCGATCTCGATGCCGATAATGCCCTTCAACTGGGCACTGATGAACTCCGGCGGCGCATCATCGACGCCCCAAGGCTGCGGACGGCTATTCTCATTTTCGCCGGTGAGCGCGCCGATCTGCTCGCGCAGCCAGGACGGATCATCGATGATGCGGGCATCGCCGCGCACCTGAACGATCGCATAGTTCCAGGTCGGCACGACCTTGCCCGTCTCCTGCTTCGTCGCATACCAGGACGGCGTGACATAGGAATCGACGCCCTGAAAAACGACCAGCACGGGTGCACCCGCTTGAATCTCCCGCCACTGCCCGTTCGCCTTGGCGATATGGGCCTGCAGCGTGCCCTTGGGCGAGAGATCTGTCTTCAGGTGAAACGGGACGGGATTGGCGACCAGGCCGCCGTTGCCTGCCGTGATCAACAATCCCAGCGGGTATGCGCGGATCAACGCATGTTGCGTGCCGAGATCCTCTTCGCGAAAATGTGGCGGCTGATACATGGTCCCGAACCGTTCGCTATCGTCATCCTGAGCGCATCATAAGGCCGATGGCTCAGGATGGCTATTCGCGCGCTCTAGCAGTCTTCGGCCTCGATCGTCGCGCCCAATCTTGTCATCAGGTCAAAAAATTCCGGAAAGCTGGTGGCGATCATGGTGGAATCGTCAACCGCGACCGGGTGCTCCGAAGCGAGGCCCATGACCAGGAAACTCATGGCAATCCGATGATCGAGATGGGTCCTGATCTGACTGCCACCAGCGTTGCCGAGACCTTTTCCATCCGGCCGGCCACGTACCGTCAGCGAAGCCTCGCCTTCGGCGCAATCGACGCCATTGAGCTTCAGCCCTTCGGCAACCGCCGAAAGCCGGTCGGACTCCTTCACCCGCAACTCTTCCAGCCCAAGCATGACCGTCGTGCCGTCGGCGAAGGCGGCGGCCACGGCGAGCACGGGATATTCGTCGATCATCGACGGCGCCCGTTCGGCCGGCACGGTGATGGCCTTGAGCGCGGAGGAACGCACGCGCAGATCGGCGACATCCTCGCCGCCGGCGAGACGCCTGTCGAGAATTTCGATATCGGCGCCCATCTCCTGTAGCGTCAGGATCAGGCCGGTGCGAGTCGGGTTCATCAGCACGTTGCCGATGGTGATGTCCGACCCGGGAACGATCAGCGCTGCGACCAGCGGAAAGGCGGTCGAAGAGGGATCGCCGGGAACGTCGATGATCTGGCCGGAAAGCCTACCCTGGCCTTCGAGGCTGATGGTGCGTACGCCGTCCCTGTCGGTCTCGACCGAAAGTGCGGCGCCGAAGCCCGCGAGCATCTTTTCGGTATGGTCGCGGGTCATCACCGGCTCGATGACGGTGGTGATGCCGGGCGCGTTGAGGCCGGCGAGCAGCACGGCGGATTTGACCTGGGCCGAGGCCATCGGCACGCGATAGATGATCGGACTGGCCGTCTCCGGCCCGTGCAGCGTCACCGGCAGCCGGTCGCCTTCGCTGGATTTGACCTGCACGCCCATCTGCCGCAGCGGATCGAGGATGCGGCCCATCGGCCGCTTGGAGAGCGACGCGTCGCCGATGAAGGTGGATTCGAAGTTGTAGACGCCGACGAGGCCCATGGTCAGGCGGCTGCCGGTGCCGGCATTGCCGAAATCGAGCGGTGCTTCCGGGGCGAGCAGCGCGCCGTTGCCGACGCCCTTGATGATCCATTCGGCCCCGGTCTTCTCGATCCTGGCGCCCATGGCCTGCATGGCCTTGCCTGTGTTGAGCACATCCTCGCCTTCGAGCAGGCCTGTGATGCGGGTTTCGCCGGCAGCCAAGCCGCCGAACATAAGGGCGCGATGCGAAATGGATTTGTCGCCGGGAACGCGGATGGTGCCGGAAAGATTGGTCGAGCGGCGAGCCGTCGCAGGCCGCGAATGAATGTCGTGCGGCATGGGCAATTCCTTTGCGATGCCGTTATTTACGCCGCATTATCGTTGGCTTAGCTCCTTTTGCGCCAACTGCCCTGCGGTTCACGCTGGCTCGTTACCATAGACCCGTTGCCGGGTCATCCCGGAATGCTGGGAAAACCTGCCTCGACGTATATAAAGTTTGGCTTTGACAGAAAGAGCGGTAACGATTAAGGGGACCGGCTGATAATTTCCCTTAAAACGCCGGCTTGGACGGCATTGCCGAATCTTCATTCGGCCATTCATGAGGCTTTGACAGTGGCGAAAGCGGAACTTGGAACAAAACGTACCGATCCCGATACCGGCAAGAAGTTCTACGACTTGAACCGGGACCCGGTCGTCTCGCCCTATACCGGCAAGTCCTGGCCCTTGTCCTTCTTCGAGGAAACCTCGGCTTCGAAGGAAGTTCCCGAAGAAGACGAAGTGGCCGAAGTCGATACCGAAAACACGGAAGTCGAACTGGTGTCGCTCGAAGATGCCGATGAGGCTGCCGCCGGCGACGATATTCCGGATATCGGCGATGACGATGTCGAAATCGGCGATGATGACGACGATACCTTCCTCGAAGCCGATGAAGACGAAGATGATGACGATATGAGCGACATCATCGGCGTCACCGGCGACGACGACGACGTTTGATCCGCAAACAGTCGGCCCGGTGAACGAGAAAAGTTTTCCGGGCCGAAAAATTCGGCTTGCTATCTGCAAAAACCAGAAGTAATAAGCCGCCACCCCGACGGGCGAAACGCTCTGAAGGGTCCCAGGACCGGTAGAACCGGTACCACCTTGATGGGGCTATAGCTCAGCTGGGAGAGCGCTTGCATGGCATGCAAGAGGTCAGCGGTTCGATCCCGCTTAGCTCCACCAGCCTTCGCTCTCCGAGCTTCGCGTGGCGCAGCCGCGGGAAACCGTTAGGCCGAAGCAGTGCCCGGCATAGCCCGCAGGGCGGCGACGGGCTCAATCTCAATCACAAGCTTTGTGCAAGGCAGCCGAGGGAAACCGTTGAGTCGGGGCACTGCTCGATATGACTCGCGGAGCGACGACAAGCCGAATGTGGTACGTTTACATTCTCCAGAGCGTCGATTTTCCCGAACAACAGTATACCGGATCGACCTCGGATCTTAAGCAGTGACTCGCTGATCACAATGCTGGCAAATCGACTCATACCGCAAAATTCGAACCTTGGACTTTGCTCTGGTATTCAGCATTCCCGGACACATCGAGCACTGGAATTTGAGAGATATTTGAAGTCTCATTCCGGCAGGGCTTTTGCCAAGAAGAGACTGATTTGATCGTGCTGATTTGCCGACAACCCGGACGCCATTCTCGTTCTGACAAATTGTGAACGCCAATTCGCCGCCACGCATCGGAACACCAATCGAAATAGCCACATTGCAGCGCACAAAAATCTGCTAGGAAAAAACGAATCTTTTTTTGCTAATGCTCTTGAGAGCTCCAGCTCGACACGCCCGAGGATGTATCTTGTTCGTTTTTTCGAAACTTGTCTGGATTTTGGGTCAGCCGCTGTCACTGGCTTTTTTCTTCGGCGCATTGGCGCTGATCGGCAGCCTTGTTCACAGACGCTTTGTTACTGTCGTCTCGACGCTGCTGTCGATCCTGATCCTGTTCGTCGCGCTCTATACGACGACGGGCGCCTATATCGTCCAGGGATTGGAGGAGCGTTTTCCGCGTCCGGCTGGTGATCCCGCCGATCTCAAGTGCATGATCGTTCTCGGCGGTGCTACACAGAACGAGGTGACGACGGCGCGGGGTGGCTATGAGCTCGATTCGGCCGGTGACCGTCTCATCGAGACGTTGCGGCTGGCGCAGAAATATCCGCAATCGCGCGTCGTCATTTCCGGTGGCGACGGCTCGATCGGCGGCCATTATGAGGGCGATGCCGTCATCTCCGAGCGATTCTTTTCGGCGTTCGGCATTGCCAAGGACCGGCTGGTCGAGGACACGACCTCGCGCACCACCTTTGAAAATGCCGTCAACACAAAGGAGCTGCTGGCGCAGAACGGGCTGTCCGGCTGCTTGCTGATCACCTCCGGCTTCCACATGCCACGTTCCGTGGGCATCTTCCGCAAGCAGGGCATCGACATCGTCCCCTGGCCGGTCGATTACCGCAGCACGGGCAAGGAGACGCTCGGCTTCGATTTTACCCAGCCTTCGTTGAATGCGCAGTTGCTGGCGACCGGCATCCGCGAATGGATCGGCCTCGTCGGCTATTACGCCGTCGGCCGCACCTCGGCGCTTTATCCCGGCCCGTAACCACGTGGCCCGGCCCTGATCGATGCCCGCTGTAGTGCCTACTTTTTCGAGATGGTGACGAATTTTACGCCGCGGACGCGGACGGTGATCTCGCAAGGGTCCCCATCGGTGCGGTCGCAGAAGCGCGGATGCATCTTCATGACCAGCACCATGTTGCCGAAGCGCTGGATGAAATCGTAGCCGTAGATTTGTGCGGTGGCGACGAGAATATAGCCGCCCTCGGCGACATGGATATAGAAGTTATAGGGGCAGCCCTCGTCGGTGCAATCGGGCCCCTTTTCCCCTTTGCAGGTGATCTCGCCCTCGTTGATGACCATGTCGGTCAGCGTGTCGTTGTTGATGTCCCGTTCGGTGGCAAAACCGTCGCCGAAGCTTGCTTGGCCCTCGCAGCGTTTGGTGAAGTGTTCTTTCTCGAAGGCCACCGGATCTTGGACGAGCGATTGCTGCGCTTGTGCCACCACGGGCATGATTACGAGCGCGATGAGATTCAGGATCACGATCAGCAGGGATTTCACCGGATTTCCTCTTGAAAGCGGAGGGGACGGCCGCAGGGGTTACCGTGACCGCTGCGACATCTTTATGCCTGCCTGCTTGCGCGGCCCTTGCCGCCGTGATTCACTCCGCCGAAAATCGCGCCGGCACTCTCTTGGAGCCTCGAATGTTGCTTCTTTCGTTTCTCGACTATGTCGGCGTCGCCCTCTTCGCCGCGACCGGCGCGCTGTCGGCTTCGCGCAAGCAGCTCGATCTGATCGGTTTTCTGTTTCTCGCGGCGGTCACCGGTATCGGCGGCGGTACGCTCAGGGATATCGTCCTCGGCCGCGTGCCTGTCTTCTGGGTTCTGAACCCCACCTATATCATCATCTGCGCCATTGCCGGCGTAGTGGTTTTCTTCACCGCCCACCTGTTCGAATCGCGCTATCGGCTATTGATCTGGCTCGATGCGGTCGGCTTGTCCGCCTATTGCGTCATGGGGGCGGCAAAGGGCATGGCGGCGACGGGCTCACCGACGGTTGCGATCGTCACCGGCGCGCTGACGGCGACCTTCGGCGGCATCCTGCGCGATCTTCTGGCAAACGAACCCTCGGTGCTGCTGCGACCGGAAATCTATGTGACCGCGGCGCTGATCGGGGCCGGTGTCTTCACCGCCGCCAACGCGACGATGCTGCCGCTCTACGCTTCCGCAGCACTCGGGGTTGCCGCAGCCTTCGCCGTGCGCGGCGGCGCGCTCTGGTTCGGCTGGACCTTCCCGACCTACCATCATAAGCCCGGCCGGCATCCCGACGATGTGATGTAAAGAGAGGCGACGGGAACTAGGCGGTGGGTAATGACAAACGGCCGGAAGACGATTCGACTGCCTAGCCTTACCGCGGCGTGCGGCGCAGGCGGATGACGACGTCGACATGGGCGATTTCCATGCCCTTCGGCGGCTCCGGCAGATTGCCGATCGTCAGATTGCTGATCGGGATGTCCAGCACTTCGTTCTGGCCTTCGATGAAGAAGTGGTGATGGTCGGACACGTTGGTGTCGAAATAGGTCTTGGTGCTTTCTACGGCGAGCACGCGGATCAGGCCGGCCTCGGTGAACTGATGCAGCGTGTTGTAGACGGTGGCGAGCGAAACCGGCACACCGGCCGCGACTGCCTCTTCATGCAGCTCCTCGACGGTTAGGTGGCGGTCGCCTTTAGCGAAGAGAAGGTCGCCGAGTGCGATGCGCTGCCGGGTCGGCCTCAGGCCTGCGCCACGCAGCCTGGTTTCGATCGCAATTTCGGCCTCTTCCGCCATTCAGGGAACTCCGGATTCCTGATCTCTGTAAATCTTAACTAAGCCATATAACTTTTGCATGGATTGCTTTCAATAGTTTCAATGGGGTGAGAAGGCAGCCAAAAGCCGTAAAAATAGGGTTCTTGGCGCATTTGCCTCTGGCAGCAGCCCTAGCCTTCCTGTATGCGACCACCACATAACAATGAAGTGTGTCCGATCGGACGGTGGAATGTGGCGTCATGCTTGCGCTTCATTTTCTGTTGATCTTGCACTAAAGCTTCACATCCAACGGCATCCTTGTGGGGGAAATGGAATTTTATGACGACCAGACAATCCAGCTTCAACTACGAGGAAATCCTGGCCTGCGGCCGCGGCGAACTGTTCGGCCCGGGCAACGCACAGCTTCCCCTGCCGCCGATGCTGATGGTCCATCGCATTACAGATATTTCCGAAACCGGTGGGGTCTTTGACAAGGGCTACATTCGTGCCGAATACGACGTGCGTCCCGACGACTGGTACTTCCCCTGCCATTTCGCCGGCAACCCGATCATGCCGGGTTGCCTCGGCCTGGATGGCATGTGGCAGCTGACCGGCTTCTTCCTTGGCTGGCTCGGCGAACCGGGCCGCGGCATGGCGCTTTCTACCGGCGAAGTGAAGTTCAAGGGCATGGTTCGTCCGGAAACAAAGCTCCTCGAATACGGCATCGACTTCAAACGCGTCATGCGCGGCCGCCTCGTTCTCGGCACTGCCGACGGCTGGCTGAAAGCCGACGGTGAGGTCATTTATCAGGCGACAGATCTGCGCGTTGGCCTGTCAAAAGACAAAGCTGCCTGAACCGCGGCGCTGTCGCCTCCACAAAGAGAGACGTTTTAGAAAAGGTCATCGACATGAGACGGGTAGTTGTTACGGGTCTGGGTATTGTCTCTTCGATAGGAAATGATGCTCAAGAGGTGACTGCCTCGCTACGCGAAGCCAAGTCCGGCATTTCTTTTTCCTCCGATTTCGCCGAACACGGCTTCAAATGCCAGGTCTGGGGTGCGCCGAAGATCGATACGACCGAACTGGTCGACCGCCGCGCCATGCGCTTCCTATCGCAGGGCGGCGCTTGGAACCATGTCGCCATGAAGCAGGCGATCGCCGACAGCGGTCTCGAAGAGAGCGACATCACCAATGAGCGCACCGGCATCATCATGGGCTCGGGCGGCCCGTCGACCCGCACGCTGATCGAAGCCGCCGACATCACCCGCAAGAACAACAGCCCGAAGCGCATCGGCCCCTTCGCCGTGCCGAAGTCGATGTCGTCGACGGCATCGGCGACGCTTGCCACGTGGTTCAAGATCCATGGCGTCAACTATTCCATCTCCTCGGCCTGCTCGACCTCGGCGCACTGCATCGGCAATGCCGCCGAGATGATCCAGTGGGGTAAGCAGGATGTGATGTTCGCCGGCGGCCACGAGGATCTCGACTGGACGATGTCGAACCTCTTCGACGCCATGGGCGCAATGTCCTCCAAGTTCAACGAAGATCACCCGGAAACCGCCTCGCGCGCCTATGATGCCAATCGCGACGGATTCGTCATCGCCGGCGGCGCGGGCGTATTGGTGCTCGAGGAGTTGGAACATGCCAAGGCGCGCGGCGCCAAGATCTATGCCGAAATCGTCGGCTACGGTGCCACTTCCGATGGCTATGACATGGTCGCTCCGTCCGGCGAGGGGGCCGTGCGCTGCATGCGTCAGGCACTCGCCACCGTGAAGGGCGACATCGACTACATCAATACCCATGGCACGTCGACGCCGGTCGGCGACAGCAAGGAAATCGGCGCCATCCGCGAGGCCTTCGGGGATAAGATCCCGCCGATCCAGTCGACCAAGTCGCTGACGGGCCATTCGCTCGGCGCAGCCGGCGTGCAGGAATCGATCTATTCGATCCTGATGATGCAAGAGCGCTTCATCGGCGAAAGCGCCCATATCACCGAACTCGACCCGGAATTCGAAGGCGTGCCGATCGTGCGCAAGCGCATCGACAATGCCAAGATCGACACGGCTCTTTCCAATTCCTTCGGCTTCGGCGGCACCAACGCCACGCTCGTATTCCAGCGCTATAACGGATAAGGCAATGACCGGAATCATGCAGGGTAAGCGCGGCCTCATCATGGGTGTCGCAAACAATCATTCCATTGCCTGGGGTATTGCGAAGGCGCTGGCGGCCGAGGGCGCCGAACTTGCCTTCACTTTCCAGGGCGAAGCCCTCGGCAAACGCGTCAAACCGCTCGCCGCCGAAGTCGGCTCCGATTTCCTTCTGCCCTGCGACGTCGAGGATATCGCCTCCGTCGACACCGTTATCGAAGAAATCAAGGCCCGCTGGGGCAAGTTGGACTTTCTCGTTCACGCCATCGGTTTTTCCGACAAGAACGAGCTGAAGGGCCTCTATGCCAACACCACGCGTGATAATTTCACCCGCACCATGGTGATTTCCTGCTTCTCCTTCACCGAGATCGCCAAGCGCGCGGCCGACCTGATGGTTGAAGGCGGCAGCATGCTGACGTTGACCTATAACGGCTCGACGCGCGTCATACCGAACTACAATGTCATGGGCGTCGCCAAGGCGGCTCTGGAAGCTTCCGTGCGTTATCTCGCCGCTGACTACGGTCCGCGCGGCATCCGCGTCAACGCCATCTCCGCCGGCCCGATCCGCACGCTCGCCGGCGCCGGCATTTCCGACGCCCGCGCCATCCTCTCCTGGAACCAGCGCAATGCGCCGCTGCGCAAGACGGTCACCATCGACCAGGTCGGCTCCTCGTCGCTCTACCTCCTCTCCGGCCTCTCGGCCGGCGTCACCGGCGAAATCCACTATGTCGACGCCGGCTACAACATCACCTCGATGCCGACGCTGGAAGCGCTGACCCAGGCCGACGTGGAGTAATGCGACAAATCAGATTCCGCTGTCTCGCCCTATGTCGGCGGGACGGTGGTGTCTGAAGCGGCTCTACCTTGAAATAGTGTTTAGTCTTTCCCGCAAACCGAATCCGGATTCGGGGATCTTGAGCTATATCGGGAGGATTGTTTGCCTGATCACGCCTGCATCTTTTGCCGCATATCCGACCTGATCATCATTGCTGAAAATGAACTCGCTTTCGCGATCCGCGACAAATTTCCGGTTCGCCGGCTGCATACGCTGATTATTCCAAAGCGGCATGTCGCTGATATTTTCTCGACAGACAAAGCTGAGCGCGAAGCGATCCATCGGCTTGCCGTGGAGTGCCGTGAGGCTATTGGCAATGAGGACCCCACCGTTGCGGGCTTCAATTTCGGATCGAATATTGGCGCGGCGGCTGGTCAGAAGATTTTTCACGCCCATGTCCATTTGATCCTTCGCCGCCCGCACGAGGAGGAATTGAAGGCTGCTCGTCCAGATTGAACGCGATTCCCAGTAACGAGTTGGTTGGTGTCGGATAATGACCATTAAAAGCGGTGAACCTCTCGCATCCACCGAACGTCTCATCCTTCGCGGGTTCGTGCCGGAGGATTTCGAGGCCTATAGCGCCTATCGCTCCCTTCCTGTCGTCTATCGTTACCTCTATAGCGACCCTCCGTCTGCACAGGCGATGCGGGAGCGCTTCGACGCCGGCTTGAATACGCGTTTGTCGGAAGACGGCGATATTCTTCGCAGTGCCGTCGTTCGGCGCGAGGATGACGCCCTGCTTGGCCAGGTCAGCTTGAAGCTTACCGGCAAGGCCGCGCTCCAGGCGGAGCTTGGTTATATCTTCAATCCAGCCTATGCCGGCAATGGCTATGCGACCGAGGCGGCCCAAGCCATCATCACCCTCGGATTCGACAAGTTCGCCTTTCATCGGATTTTCGCACGGCTGGATGCGAAAAATACCGAATCCATCGGCGTCGTCGAGCGGCTCGGTCTGCGCCGCGAGGCGCACCTGATCGAGAATGATCGCTTCAACGGCGCCTGGGGCGACGAATATATCTATGCCGTGCTGAGCCGCGAATGGACCTCAAGGGCCCCGACTCAGGCGCGTTAATCTCCATTCGATAAGATTTTACGAAAACTTTAGGTTAATTCTATCTTGCCGGGGATGGCCCGTTACGACCCGTCGGAATTCCGATACAAGGCACGCATTCAACAGTATTTCCTGCATGTCCATCGGCATTCACTAGCCATTTACGGGAACCCCAGCCGTGAACATCACAACTGTTGCCAGTTCCAAGCCGCTCGATCCATCGGATGAGACGACATCGCTCGAAGCCGCTGCCACCGCAAGGGCATTGGGGCCGGATATATTGCGTGCGCTTGCCATCCTGCTTGTCATGCTCGTGCATCTGCCGGCGGAAGCGACCCCGTTGCCCTTGGCCGGAATGCAGCCCTATGGCTGGCTCGGCGTCGAAATATTCTTCGTGCTCAGCGGCTATCTCATCGGAACCCAGCTGATGGCGGAAGCTGCGCGCCGCAATGCCGTCGACTTCAAGACCTTCTATCTGCGTCGGGCATTCCGCATCTTGCCGGCCTTTCTGCTCGTGCTTGCCCTCTACACGTTCATCCCATCCTTGCGTGACGCCTCGACGATGCAATCCGCATGGCGGTTCCTGACCTTCACGGTCAATTTCGGGCTCGATCCGCGCTCGGGCGGCACGTTCACCGAGGCCTGGTCGCTGAGCGTCGAGGAGCATTTCTATCTCGTCCTGCCCGTTCTCGTCGTCTTGCTGAGGCGGCGCGCGACGGTGGTCTTCCTCGCTTTTCTGGTCACCACAATCGTGCTTGCCGGCATGAGTCTGAGGTTTGCGGTCTGGCAGAGCCAGGTCGACCCGGCTACCGAAATGCAGCCCTACAGACAAGCGCTCGCCGTCTATCTCAGGGATGTCTATTATCCGACTTACAATCGACTGGATGGGCTGACCTTCGGCGTCGTTCTGGCAGGGATCCGGCTGTTCAAGCCGTTGCTATGGGAAAGATACATGCCGCCATACATGGCGCTCGGCATTGGCAGCATGTTCGTGGTAGCGGCGCTCGTGATCTTTTCCATCCGCGGACCGTTTGCCGAAACCAATTTGCCGCTGGTGTTTCAGCCTCTTCCAGGTGCGGTTGTCGGCTTTCCGCTTTTTTCGGCGGGTGTGGCATTCATTCTCGGCGCACTGCTTGACCTGCAGCCCAGGATCGCGCGCTGGCATCTTCCGGCGATATCCGGCACCGCGATGCTCTCCTACAGTCTCTATCTGACCCACAAGGGCGTCTACCATCTCGACCAGATGGTGTTCGGCAAGGACAATCTTCAGGGCCTTTCAGGCTTCGTGATCTATTTCGCCACCTGCTTCATCGTGGCGGCGACGCTCTGGTTTCTCGTCGAAAGAAATTTCCTGACTTTGCGGGATCACCTGATGCCGCGCTCGCATCGAGCCGGCTAGCATATAAAAAGGCGGCCGATTGGCCGCCTTCGTCGCTCATTTCTTCGCCCACAGCACCTTGAAGCGTGCATTACGACAGGTCTCGCCATGCTCGCGGAAGTTCTCCGCCAGCACCGGTTCGTAGGGCAGGCCGCGATTGGCGACCACCATCAGGCGGCCGCCGCCGCGCAACGCCGAGGACGCCGTCTTGATCATTGCCTGGCCGAGCGACGGTTCGGCGGCATGGCCCTCATGGAAGGGTGGGTTCATGATGATCAGATCGTATTTGTCCTTGACAGGTTCGCCAGCCAGATCGTGCCAGAAGAAGCGCTGGGCGACCTTCGGGCAGTTTGCGAGGAGATTGGCCCTGGCCGCCTCCAACGCGTCGTAGTGGGCTTCGTAGAGGTCGATGCGCGCGATCCGTGGCGACTTGGTCGCCAGTTCTACCGAGAGATAGCCCCAGCCGGCGCCGAAATCGGCGGCGTCGCCGGAAAAATCGGTCGGCAGACGTGACGCGAGCAATTCGGAGCCGGCGTCGATGCGGTCGTGCGAGAACATGCCGGCAGCGGTGGCGAAGCGGCCATCGATGCGCGCAGCCGGCTTTACCAGCTGCGCCGCCGGCACGCTGATATCGGACGGGCGAGTGAACCAGAAGGCGACGCCGTGATATTTCGGCATGTATTCGACATCGAGACCGAAGCCTTCGATGCGCTTGCGCAGCGGCTGAATGCCGTCTTCCTTGCCGCCGGCGACAACGATGAGGCCGCCCGCTTTCACGCGCGCCAGTGCCTCGGCGATCCGGGCTTCATTTTCGCCCTTGTGCTTGGTGCAGAGCACCAGCGCACCGTCATAGTCCTCGCCTTCGATCTCCGGCGTCACATTGACGCGCTGCGCCTGAAGCTGGCGATAGAAGGGCCTGAAGCCCTGGACGGCGGATAGCTCGGCGGCAAAGTCATTGGGCAGCGAAAATCCCGCTTCCGCGCCGAGAAACAGGATGCGCTCGTCTTCGCCGGGCGTGGCGACGGTGCCGGAGGCAAAGGGGTGGAACAGGGTCTTCAGGGCGTCGCGGCTCATCGTGTCATCTTCTCGTGCGGTCAGCGGATAGAAAAAGGGCGCGGAAACGAATTCCGCGCCCGGGAACCTGAGTGAAGGCGCGGCTTATTCGGCCGCGTCGTCCTTCTTCTTCTCGGCAACGATTTCCTGGCCGGTCGCCTGATCGACGACCTTCATGGACAGGCGAACCTTGCCGCGCTCGTCGAAGCCGAGCAGCTTGACCCAGACCTTGTCGCCTTCCTTGACGACGTCCTGGGTCTTCGCAACACGCTCGGAAGCAAGCTGCGAGATATGGACGAGGCCGTCGCGGGCGCCGAAGAAGTTGACGAAGGCGCCGAAATCGGCGGTCTTGACAACCGTGCCCTCATAAATCTGACCAACTTCCGGTTCGGCAACGATCGAGTGGATCCACTTGCGGGCCGCTTCGATCTCCTTGCCGGAGGAGGAGGCGATCTTGACGGTGCCGTCATCTTCGATGTTGATCTTGGCGCCGGTCTTTTCGACGATTTCGCGAATGACCTTGCCGCCGGAGCCGATGACTTCGCGGATCTTGTCGACCGGGATGTTCATGACTTCGATCCGCGGAGCGAACTCGCCGAGCTGGCCGCGGCTTTCGGAGATGGCCTTGGCCATTTCGCCGAGGATGTGCAGACGGCCGCCCTTCGCCTGGTTCAGAGCGACATTCATGATCTCTTCGGTGATGCCTTCGATCTTGATGTCCATCTGCAGCGCGGTGATGCCGGCTTCGGTGCCCGCAACCTTGAAGTCCATGTCGCCGAGGTGATCTTCGTCACCCAGGATGTCGGAGAGAACGGCGAAACGCTCTTCTTCCTTGATCAGGCCCATGGCGATGCCGGCAACCGGCTTTGCCAAGGGAACGCCGGCATCCATAAGCGCCAGCGAAGTGCCGCAGACGGTGGCCATCGACGACGAGCCGTTGGACTCGGTGATTTCGGAGACGACGCGCAGCGTGTAGGGGAACTGCTCCGCCGTCGGCAGCATCGGATGGACAGCGCGCCAGGCGAGCTTACCGTGGCCGATTTCGCGGCGGCCCGGGGAACCCATGCGGCCGGTTTCGCCAACCGAGTAGGGCGGGAAGTTGTAGTGCAGCATGAAGTTTTCTTTGTACATGCCGGTCAGGCTGTCGACATACTGCTCGTCTTCGCCGGTGCCGAGCGTGGCGACGACGATCGCCTGCGTTTCACCGCGGGTGAACAGAGCAGAGCCGTGCGTGCGCGGCAGCAGGCCGACTTCGGCGAGGATCGGGCGAACCGTCTGCAGGTCGCGGCCGTCGATGCGGCTGGAGGTGTCGAGGATGTTCCAGCGAACGATCTTCGCCTGCAGGTGCTTGAAGATAGCGCCGACTTCTTCGGCCGTGTACTTGGCTTCGCCTTCCTCGGGAAGGAAATGTGCCTTCACCTTGGCCTTGACGGCGTCGACGGCGGCGTAGCGATCAGCCTTCTGGGTGATCTTGTAGGCGGTACGCAGTTCGGCTTCGGCAAGGCCGAGCATCTCGGTTTCGAGCGCGGAATAATCTTCCGGCGAGAAATCGCGCGGTTCCTTGGCGGCGACTTCGGCGAGCTTGATGATCGCGTCGATGACCGGCTGGAAGCCGCGATGACCGAACATGACGGCGCCGAGCATGACGTCTTCGGCCAGTTCCTTGGCTTCGGACTCAACCATCAGAACGGCTTCCTGCGTGCCGGCAACAACGAGGTCGAGGCTCGATTCGTCCATCTCGTCGAGATGCGGGTTGAGGATATATTCGCCGTTGATGTAGCCGACGCGAGCGCCGCCGATCGGGCCCATGAACGGAACGCCCGAGAGCGTCAGCGCTGCCGAGGTGGCAACCATCGACAGGATGTCCGGATTGTTTTCGAGGTCATGCTGGATGACGGTGACGACGACCTGCGTGTCGTTCTTGTAGCCTTCCGGAAAGAGCGGGCGGATCGGGCGGTCGATCAGGCGGGAAACGAGGGTTTCGTTTTCGCTCGGACGTCCTTCGCGCTTGAAATAGCCGCCGGGGATTTTGCCGGCTGCGTAGGTCTTTTCCTGGTAGTTAACGGTGAGCGGGAAGAAGTCCTGACCCGGCTTCGGCGACTTGGCCGAAACGACGGTGGCGAGAACCACGGTCTCGCCGTAGGTCGCGACGACGGCGCCGTCGGCCTGGCGGGCGATCTTGCCGGTCTCGAGCTTCAGCGGGCGGCCGGCCCACTCGATTTCGACGGTATGGATATCGAACATATCTTGTCCTTGCGTGGTGCGGGAAAAGGCGCAGTCGCCCATGGATCGGCAAAGCGCATCTTCAACCGCACGAAATGTGACGCATCACGGGCAAGACAACGAGAGGCTTTCAAGGATCGGCCGAAGCTCGAAGCTTCGGCTGAAAGCATCCGGCAATCCTGCCCCATGACAGGTCAACGGTTGTAATTGGCAGAACCGGCCCATCCGGCCTGCCGGCTGTCTCACATCGCGCAAACGGAAAGGCGCGACGGAAACAAGTTTGGTGGGTTTCAAACCCTTCATAAGCATCCGGCGGACGTTCACGCGAACGCCCGCCGGAAAATTCGATTAGCGACGGATACCGAGGCTGGAGATCAGCTTGGTATAACGGGCTTCGTCCTTCTTCTTGAGGTAATCAAGAAGCGAGCGCCGGCTGGAAACCATCGTCAGGAGGCCACGGCGGGAGTGATTGTCCTTCTTGTGGTCCTTGAAGTGGTCTGTGAGGTTGTTGATGCGCTCGGTCAGGATCGCAACCTGGACTTCCGGAGAACCGGTGTCGCCTTCGACGGTGGCGTATTCCTTGATCAGCGCAGCCTTGCGCTCAGCAGTAATCGACATCGGATGGTCCTTTCTATGAGAGGAAATAATGTCGCCAAACGCCGGGATGTCGTCCAGCATTGGCCGCGAATGCAATCGGGCAGGCCCGATGCTGGCGCTGCCTATAAACCAAATAAGCGGCAATGGAAAGAGGATTGTCCCCCGGGCGGTTTTCAGCGTCCCGCCATGGCATTCCGGATCATCGCATCGTAACCATCAGGATCCTGCAGCATGGCGAAATGGCTGACGTCCTTCAGGATGACGAGCTTCGCGCCCGGAATTTCCTTTGCCATCATCTGCGTATGGTCGAGCTTGATCGCCTCGTCATGGTCGCCGATGGCAAGCGTGACCGGCACCGTGATCTTTCCGAGGTCGGCTGCCGTCCATGTTGGTTGCGTGGCCCACATCTCCGAGATCTGTTTGACGAAAGCATCGTATTCATTCGGCGTCGGCGACAGTTTCTTGTAGTAGTCGCCGGCGACATTGATGTAATTGCTGAAGGTCTTGTCGTTCATGACGTCAGGCTTCACGCCGTCGGTCGTGACATTTGCCGCCTGAGCAATCACGCGCGTCAGCTTGTCGGGATATTTCATCGCCATGTCGATGCCGATGATGCCGCCATCCGACCATCCGACCAGCGTTACCTTGCCGATTTTCAGATAGTCGAGAAGCGCGACATAATCCGAGGTCATCAGATCATAGCCGAACGGCTGCTGGCTGCGCGTGGAGCGACCATGCCCGCGACTGTCGGCGACGATGACCAGATGATCCTTGGCGAAATCAGCGACCTGATGGCCCCAGACATCGGCATTTCCAAGCCCGCCATGGATGAAGAGGATCGGGGTACCCTCGCCATGTTCGGCATAATACATCTTGATGTCGTTCACATCGGCCATGCCGCTCGCTTTCGGCTCCGGCATTGGAGGAAAAGCCGGAAGCTCGGCCCACCGCTCGGCGGAATGAGCGCTCGCAACTGTCAGGAACAACGAAAAGAACGTCAGTATTCCGATTGTAACTCTGCGCATATTCCCCCCTTCAACGGGCCTTCATGGCCCGTCGGAAAGCATATCGCATCGCTGTTGCTCGCAATAGCCGGCGTTCCTGGCCGGTCGAATGGCGGTTAGCCGAAGACGCGCTTCGGCCGGAATTCGCCCTGGCCGATCTCGCCGATCGCGATCAGCTTGCCGCGGGCGGTTGCGTAGGCTTCGGTTTCCGCGACCGGCGCATCGCGGCCGCGCACGAGAATGGGGTTGCCCATCTTCAGGCGGTGCGCCTGGTCGTCGTTGATGACGAGGTGGGGCAGCGCCGACAGCGCTTCCGCCGTGTCGATCAGCAGCGCGTCGAGAGCGGCGAGTCGCTCGTCCATGTCCTCGATCGCCTCAAGTGCGACGAGATCAGCCAACGGTACCATCGTGTCTTCGGCAAAGGGGGCGACGAAGCTGCGACGCAGGCCGGAAATGTGGCCGTAGCAGCCGAGATCGCGACCGAAATCGCGGGCGAGCGCCCGGACGTAGGTGCCCTTGCCGCATTCCACTTCGAAATGCGCCGTGTTGGCATCCGGGCAGGCGAGCAGCGTCAGGCGGAAAATCTCCACTTCGCGCGACGGGATTTCGACCGTTTCGCCATCGCGGGCAAGATCATAGGCACGTTCGCCGGCGATCTTGATTGCGGAAAACTGCGGCGGGATCTGATGAATCACGCCCGTATATTTTGGCAGCAGCGCCCGAATATCCTCTTCGCTCGGACGCTTGTCCGACGTCTCGGTCACCTCGCCTTCGAGGTCGTCCGTGGCGCGTTCCTCGCCCCAGGTGACGGTGAATTCATAGATCTTTCGCCCATCCATGACGTAGGGAACGGTCTTGGTGGCGTCGCCGAGGGCGATCGGCAGCATGCCGGAGGCAAGCGGATCGAGCGTGCCGGCATGGCCCGCCTTCTGCGCCTTGAACAGCCACTTGATCTTGGAAACGGCCTCTGTCGAGCCGAAGTCCACCGGCTTGTCGAGGATCAGCCAGCCGGAAATCGGGCGGCCTTTGGGCTTGCGTGGTTTGGACATTCTCTGTCTCTGTTATCGGTCTTTGTCGGTGCCGGTATCGCCGTCTTCGAGGTCGCGTTGGACCTCCGGCGAGCGCAGCAGCGCATCGATCTTTTGGTAATTGTCGAAGCTGGTGTCGTCGCGGAAACGGACTTCCGGCATGTATTTCATCTGCCGAAGCTGCGGCCCGAGACGGCCGCGGATGAATTTCGCATGGCGATTGAGTGTTTCGATGACAGTCTGATGGTCGGCGACGCCGAGCGGCGTCACGTAGGCGGTGGCGATCTTCAGATCCGGCGACATGCGCACTTCGGAAATGGAGATCACGGTGCGTTCGATCAGGTCGTCGCGCACTTCGCCGCGCTGCAGAACCTGCGTAATCGCGGCGCGCACCTGCTCGCCGACGCGAAGCATGCGCTGCGAAGGCGCGGAAGAAGTTGGTCTTGTTGCCATTTGTTTTGGTCCCAAAAGGTTCGGGCGCCGGACTGGATGTTCCGGCGCCCGTCCCAATGTTTCAATCTATCCTGCCTTACAGCGTGCGGGTGATGTGCTCGACGCGGAAGCATTCGATCGTATCGCCGATGCGGATGTCTTCGTAGTTTTCGAAAGCCATGCCGCATTCCTGGCCGACATTGACTTCGGAGACTTCGTCCTTGAAACGCTTGAGCGTCTTGAGCTTGCCTTCGTGGATGACGACGTTGTCGCGCACCAGACGGACACCGACGCCACGCTCGACCTTGCCTTCGGTGACACGGCAACCCGCGACCTTGCCGACCTTCGTGATGTTGAACACCTCGAGGATTTCGGCGTTGCCGAGGAAGGTTTCGCGCCGTTCCGGAGACAGGAGGCCCGACATCGCCGCCTTCACGTCATCAACGAGATCGTAGATGATGTTGTAGTAGCGGATTTCGATGCCTTCGCGCTCTGCGAACTGGCGTGCCTGGGCATTGGCGCGAACGTTGAAGCCGATGATGGCTGCGTTCGAGGCTTCGGCTAGCGAAACGTCTGACTCGGTGATACCGCCTGCGCCCGAATGGACGATGCGGGCACGGACTTCGTCGGTACCGAGCTTGTCGAGCGCGCCGGCAATGGCTTCGATCGAGCCTTGCACGTCACCCTTGATCACTAGCGGGAATTCCTTCACGCCGACGCTCTGCAGCTGGGTCATCATCTGTTCAAGCGAACCGCGCTGGCCGGACTGGCGGGCAGCGGCCTTGTCGCGGGCCAGACGCTGACGATATTCGGAAATCTCGCGGGCGCGGCTTTCGCTTTCGACGACAGCGAACTTGTCGCCCGCCGCCGGCGTGCCCGATAGACCGAGAACCTCGACCGGCGTCGCCGGCGTCGCTTCCTTCACATGCTCGCCCTTGTCGTTGATCAGTGCGCGCACGCGGCCCCACTGGTCGCCGGCAACGACAATCTGACCCGGACGCAACGTGCCCTTCTGAACGAGGACGGTGGCGACTGAGCCACGGCCACGATCGAGCTGGGCTTCGATGACGGTACCTTCCGCCGTGCGGTTCGGATTGGCCTTGAGGTCAAGGATTTCCGACTGCAACAGGATGGCTTCGAGCAGCTTGTCGAGGTTGGTGCGGTTCTTCGCGGAAACTTCCACGTCGAGCACTTCACCACCCATGGATTCGACGAAGACTTCATGCTGCAACAGTTCCGTACGAACCTTCTGCGGATTGGCTTCATGCTTATCGATCTTGTTGATCGCAACGATGATCGGAACACCGGCCGCCTTGGCATGGTTGATCGATTCGATCGTCTGCGGCATCACGCTGTCGTCGGCCGCAACCACCAGGATGGCGATGTCGGTCGCTTGAGCACCGCGGGCACGCATCGCCGTGAAGGCGGCGTGGCCAGGCGTATCGATGAAGGTGATCTTCTGGCCGTTCTGCTCGACCTGATAGGCGCCGATATGCTGGGTGATGCCACCGGCTTCGCCAGCCACCACATTGGCGTGGCGGATAGCATCGAGCAGCGAGGTCTTGCCGTGGTCGACGTGACCCATGATGGTGACAACCGGCGGACGCGAAACCAGTTCGCCTTCCTCGTCGACAACGTTGAAGATGCCCTGTTCGATATCGGATTCCGAAACGCGCTTGACAGTATGGCCGAATTCGCCGGCGATGAGTTCGGCCAGATCGGCGTCGATGACGTCGCCCGGCTTCATCATCTGGCCTTCCTTCATCAGGAACTTGATGACGTCGACGGCGCGTTCGGACATGCGCTGCGACAGTTCCTGAATGGTGATGGTTTCGGGCAGCACGACTTCGCGCGAAATCTTCTCGCGCGTTTCCTGCATCTGGCTGCGACGGAATTTTTCCTGGCGACGGCGCATGGCCGAAAGCGAGCGGCCACGGGCGCTGCCGTCTTCCTCGACGTCGGCCGTCGTCACCGTAAGCTTGCCGCGGCGGCGTTCCTCGTCCGTCTTCGGACGGGTAACCGGCTTTGCGGGCTCGGGACGCACGACCTTGCCGCGTGCGGGGTTGCCGCGCGGTGGGCCACGATCGTCGTCTTCCTGATTGACCCGGCGGCGGTTGGCCGGTGTTTCGACAGCAGGAGCGCCGGGGCGCGCCGGTTGCGGCGCGGTATCCGGGCGACGAGCGACGACGGGAGCTGCGGCCGACTTCGGCGCCTCCACCTTGGCTTCGACGGCGGCGGCGGGCGCTTCGACCTTGGTCTCGACGACCTCGGCGGCACGGGCAGCCTCTTCCTCGGCGCGGCGGGCAGCTTCAGCCTGCTCGACGATGCGGCGAGCTTCTTCTTCCTGCTGGCGTCGAGCTTCTTCCTCGGCGCGGCGGACCGCATCGGCGGCGTCGCGGGCCTGGGCTTCGGCAAGCGCACGGCGGCGTGCATCCATTTCGCCGGCCGACAGATGGTTCAGGACCACCGGTCGCGACGAACGATCCTGCTGCGGGCGCTGCTGGTTGTTCTGGTTGGATTGCTGCGGCCGCTGCTGCTGACCACCTGGCTGATGAATGCGCGGAGCCGGCTGCGGCGGACGCGGCGGCTGCGGTGTCGGTTCGGCGACGCGCGTCACGGATGCCGTGGCGGCAGCCGTCGTCGTCGGGGTTATCATCGGCTTTTCGTCTTCAGGGCGTAGCGGGCGACGCTTGCGAGTCTCGACCACGACCGCCTTGGTGCGACCGCGGCCCATGTCCTGGCGCACGGTGCCCTGGTTCACGCCTGAGGGCTTCAGGGTGAGGGTCTTCTTACCCGAAACACTCAGCGTCTTGTCGTCTTTATTGTCGGTCATTCCGTTCCCGTTCCTTCGGACAGGGCTCGGAATCGTCCGTCAGACCCTGTCGTTCAATGCATGTACCTTAATGAGGCGTCCGGCATTGGCCGGTGACCGCGTCATTGTTTTCGCCGGCCAGCGCCGCCCGTTGCCCGGGACTGACCGCCGTTGCGGTACCGTTCGAGCAGGTTTGCGCGCTTCACTACACCCTCACCTGCCTGCCCTGCAAGCGCTGCGGCATGGATAAAAGCGTTCTGGCCCATCAGTTCTTCCATTTCCGCCTCCGTGAAGACACGGAATGACGGTATTTCCTTTTCAGTCTCCATCCCGAGATGCCAGGCCTTTCGCGCCTGGTCGATCTTGCGAACGCCGTCGGCGGCGGCATCCATCGCATGGAACACGGCAAGTGCCGAGCCGTTGCGAACGGCGCCATCGACCTTCGACGAGCCGCTGACGAACCGGCCCGCTTTGCGTGCCATGTGCATCATCCCGGCAAGTTGCGCCACAAGAAGGCGGTCGACGGTGGCGCCGAGATCGCTCGGTGCCGTCACCTCCGCCTTCAGGGCGCGGGAAAACAGTTTCTTCGCCACTGCCTTGTCCACCAGCGCCCGGTCGAGTTTGACCCAGCAGCCGCGTCCCGGCAGTTGCCGCTTCAGATCGGGAACCACAGTTCCGTCCGGAGCAGCGACGAAGCGGATCAACTCATCCGGCGATCCGCTTTCGCGTGTTACGATGCACATGCGGCCGTTCACGTCGTCACCCCCGAGATCATCGTCTTCAGGCGGTGCGTCCGGCCCCTCGGTGATCGTCATGCTTCTTGCTCGGCCTCATCCTCCGTGGCCTCTTCGGCCTCAGTGGCGAGATCGGCTTCGGTGATCCAGCCAGCCAGCAGGCGGGCCTGCACGACCATCTGCTCGGCCTCGACGCGCGACACTTCGAGCTTGGAGAACAGGCCTTCGAACTTCTTCGTTTCGCCGTTCTTGCGTTCAGTCCAGCCGACGAGATCGTCGGAGGCACAGCCGGCGAAGTCTTCGATCGTCTTGATGCCGTCCTCGCCGAGGGCGACCATCATCTGCGCGGTCATGCCGTTGATCTGGCGCAGCTCGTCGGATACGCCGAGCGCCTTGCGCTTCTCGTCCATTTCGGCTTCCAGGCGCTCGAGATATTCGCGGGCGCGTTGCTGGATTTCCTCGGCGGTCTCTTCGTCGAAACCGTCGATGGAGGAGATTTCATCAAGGTCGACATAAGCCAATTCCTCGACGGCAGCAAAGCCTTCGGAGGCCAGAACCTGGCCGACCATTTCGTCGACGTCAAGAGCGTCCATGAACAGGTTGGTGCGTTCGTTGAATTCCTTCTGACGGCGCTCGGATTCTTCCGCTTCCGTCATGATGTCGATGTCCCAGCCCGTCAACTGCGAGGCGAGGCGGACATTCTGGCCGCGGCGGCCGATGGCCAGCGACAACTGTTCGTCCGGAACCACGACTTCGATGCGCTCGGCATCCTCATCGAGAACGACCTTGGCGACTTCCGCCGGCTGCAGCGCGTTGACGACGAAGTTCGCCGGCTCGCTGGACCACGGAATGATGTCGATCTTTTCGCCCTGCAGTTCGCCGACGACGGCCTGGACGCGCGAACCGCGCATACCGACGCAAGCGCCGACCGGATCGATCGAGCTGTCGTTCGAAATGACGGCAATCTTGGCACGCGAGCCCGGATCGCGGGCGACCGACTTCACCTGGATGATGCCGTCGTAGATTTCGGGCACTTCCATGGTGAAGAGCTTGACCATGAACTGCGGATGCGTGCGCGACAGGAAAATCTGCGGGCCGCGCTGCTCACGGCGAACGTCGTAGACATAGGCACGAACGCGGTCACCATAGCGGAAGTTCTCGCGCGGGATCATTTCGTCGCGGCGGATAATGCCTTCGCCGCGGCCGAGGTCGACAATGACGTTGCCGTATTCGACGCGCTTGACAGTGCCGTTGACGATTTCACCGACGCGATCCTTGAATTCGTCGAACTGACGGTCGCGCTCGGCTTCACGCACTTTCTGCACGATGACCTGCTTGGCCGACTGGGCGGCGATGCGGCCGAAATCCATCGGCGGCAGCGGATCGGCGATGAAGTCGCCGAGAGCGGCATCCGGGTTGCGGTCGCGGGCGAGTTCCAGCGGGATCTGCGTGGAATAGTCCTCGGCCTTTTCGACAACTTCGAGCAGGCGCTGCAGGCGGATTTCGCCGGTCTTCGGGTTGATGTCGGCGCGGATGTTCGACTCCGTGCCGTAACGCGAGCGCGCGGCTTTCTGGATCGCGTCCGCCATTGCGGCAAGCACGATCTCGCGGTCGATGACCTTTTCGCGCGCCACTGCATCTGCGATCTGCAGAAGTTCTAGCCGGTTCGCACTGACTGCCATTGTCTTTAGTCTCCGTCTTCCTGCCCTGGGTTCCCGTCCGTTGGGCGGTTCGTTGATCGGTTATTCTTCTTCTTCGTCCGCTTCGTTCTGGTTCGCAGCCTCGGCTTTCGCCAGCTTGTCGGCGCGCAGCGCATCGCGGATAAGATCATCCGTCAGGATCAGCTTGGCGTCGGCCAGCGTGCTGAACGGAATGGTCACCTTCGGCTCTTCGCCGTAAGCAACCTGGTCGCGCTCGATCGTAAAACCATCGGCGCTGACATCGGCGATCTTGCCGCGGAACCGCTTGCGGTTATCAACCAGGATCGAAGTCTCGCACTTGATGAGATGGCCGATCCAGCGGCTGAAATCCGACTTGCGCACCATCGGGCGGTCGATGCCGGGCGAAGACACTTCCAGATGATACGCTTTATCGATCGGATCTTCCACATCCAGCACCGGCGAAATCGCCGTCGAGACCTCTTCGCAATCCTCGACGGTCATGGTGCCGTCGTTGCGCTCGGTCATGATCTGCAATGTCAGGCCGTTCTGATTGAGGAGGCGCGCACGCACCAGGCGGAAGCCCATGCCGACGAGCACGGGCTCGATGATGGCGGCGATGCGCTGGTCAAGGCCGGTTTCGACGATCAGCCGCGGTTCGTTGGCATTGTCTGCGTTTGTCTCTTCCGACAAGCATTCACTCCTGCATTGTCCATGCATTTGGAGATCGAGCTAATAAAAAAGAGCGGGTCCTTGCGGCCCACTCTTCATCACACGATCAAGAATTTGAATGCGGATATAAGCCCGTTCCCGTCAAATTGCAAGGTCTTCGCGCCGAAACCCTGCTGCGCCGCCTATTTCCGGAATTCTCTAGCAAATACCACTAAGTCTTCCAAGGCAGACGCAATGTGTTGGTGGCTCATAATGGAAGTACTATACAACACCGAGGACGAACTGCGCATCCTCTAACATGCCTGCGAAACCAGTCGATCCCCCGGCTCGGATTGAATCGTGGCACCCCGCGTCCCATCCAGCTTTCCTGACCGCGCGCATTCCCTTACAATGCCTTCCCGATGCAGAGGATTTCACCATGAGCGAAGACGCCTTCAACATGTCGATCCGCAAGTTCCTGAAAGAAGTCGGCGTGACCTCACAGCGCAAGATCGAGGAGACGGTGCGCGATGGACAGATCCGAGGCAAAAAGCTGAAGGTCCGCATGACACTGACGGCGGAAGGCATCGGCCTCAACCACGTGGTCGACGGCGAAATCGAACTTCCGTAGGCAGACGAAGTGATCAAGCGGCGTCTTCCGAAACAACCAAAGCACCGCGACGGTGCTTACGTCAGCCGCTTTACAGCGCGCGTCTCACCGAACGCCCAAAGGTCGCCAAAGCACTCTGAATTGCTGCATGCCGTGGCACGTGGCCCAATAGATTTGGCAGAAAGCCGCACCTGTCCCGCGCCACGGCTTGGTTTCTTTGGCGCTATGGCACATGCCCGCCATCAATAGTAAGGCGAGACGCACGCCTGTCGTGGACCGTAATAGGGCTGGAACGTATTGTCGTAAGCCCTGTAGGACCGATAGCGCGCATAGCACCAGCGCGTATGCGCAGTGCCACCATAGTACGTCGGGCGATAGTACCGTGGCGCGTAATAGCGCGGACCGTAATAGGTCGGGCCATAATAGGTCGGGCCGTAGTAGCCCGAATCGTAGTAGCCGGGGCCATAATATCTCGGCTGCGCCAGCAGCCCGCCGATTATCGCGCCTGCGGCGAGGCCGCCGAGCGCCCAACCCCAATCGTCACCACCATTGTTATAATAGTATCCGCCGCGATAGCCGCCACGGTAGCCAACCGGCTGCACATGAGGTGCCTCGACCTTCGGGGCGACAATGGTGGGAAACGCCACGGCCGGCGGGGCGCTCGTCAGCGCCGTCGCAAGCGACAAGGCAACTATTGCTAGCCTCTTCATTGGCTTCACCTTTCCGTCTACATCGCCCCGTATAATTATAACGCGGAAAGGACGGCGTGGCACTTAATTTCCAAGCTGGGGATGGCGTCGGCAGGGCTGACTTTGGGCGCCATTTCTCCCGCAGCGGTCGATCCGTCTCGCGCCGGTCGCATGGCCGACCACAATGGCAGCTTCGAGCCGGAAGCGGACATTCGACCGAATGACATGGGCCTTAGCTAGGCCCGGCGTTTCCTGCATCCACTATGGCCTGAACAACAAGTGCGATGCGTTTGTCACGCATGCCGGGCCTAACGCGGCCTGAGCGTTCGAGCTCAGCAAGCCCATGAAGGGCTGCCCAGAAAGTCTCGGTTACGATCTCCACATCGGCGCAGAACGGAGATACCACTGCTGCAATTGCTTCGAAAGCGGCCCTAAGTTCCGATCTCGTTTCAGCTTCGGCGAACCTCAATTGAGTCGGTAGGATGAACATGGCGTCGTAGAGTGCTGGGCGACTTAGCGCGAAAGCAAAATAGCCGTTGGCGACATCCATGAGGGCGTCCCGTCGTCCGTTCGCCCCGTCTGCCGCTGCCCGAAGAACAGTTGTGAGCTCCTTGAAGCCTTCGACTGCAACTGCTGCAACGATGGCATCCCTGTTCACGAAATGCGAGTAGAGGACAGGCTGGCTATATTCGATTTCTTGAGCCAGACGGCGAATCGTAACGGCATCCCACCCTTCGCTTTCCGCGATTATACGTGCTGCCGCGACGATGCGATCTTCGCGTTCGGCCCGTTCTCGACTTTTTCGGTCTGCGACACTCATTCCCAAATCTCCATGCCCGCAAGGCAAATATACCCCAAATTATAACAATGCTTGACTAACTAGCAATGCTAGGGCATTAGCTAGCGACGATAGATTATATTGCGTCGCTAGGAGAGTTGCGAAATGTACTGGCTTGTTAACGGGACCGGGTTGCTTGTGGCCCTCGCGATCATCGCGATCGGCACCAGCTATATTGCGAGCCCAACGACCACAACGCGCAGTTTTGGCCTGCCGCTTCCTGAAGATGGCCCCAATATCCCTTGGTGGCTTCGCCTCAAGGGGGTTCGCGACATCACAGCGGGATTACTCGTCCTTGCGTTTATGGTGTGGGGTACGCAGCGGGAGATCGGCATCGTCCTTTTGGTCGAAGCGATTATCCCCGTCGGCGACATGCTGCTTATTCTCGCAGCAAAAGGCTCAAGCAAAAGCGCCTTCGGCATTCACGGCCTCACGGCGGCGATTATGGCCCTGGCTGCCATCCCCATGATAATCGGTGCGCACTGAGATGGTTCACGTTCTTGCAGTCTGGTTCTTAGTTGTGGCGTTCTCTGGCGCAGGCCTTGTCAACGCGATCGGCGCGTCCAAGACGCGAAGCGATTTCGCTCGATGGGGCTACCCGCGTTGGTGGAGCATTTTCACCGGTGGACTGGAGATATCGAGCGCTGTTCTGATTGCACTTCCTGTCAGCCGCATTATCGGCGTGGCGCTTGGGGCGGCAATCATAGCGGCTGCGCTATTAACTGTTCTACGTCACCGCGAGTATGCACACCTTGCGCCATTGAGTGTCTTTATCGCCTTGATCGCTCTTGCAGCAGCCTGACCTTAAGCACCGCCAGCAAGGCCGCTCGTCAGCGATGGGCCGAAGGCTGCCGTGGTCCGCCACGCTAGGGGCAGTATTGTCGATCGATCAGCGATCAGCGAAACGCCGTCTCGCGGCTTCGGTGACAGGTGTGTACAGGGCCACGCGCGTACCCTCGGGGTCGGAGAACTGGACCGTGCGATTGCCCCATGGCAAATCCTTGGGCTCGTGTACGACTGTGACCTGCTGTTTGAGGCGGGCGAATTCGGCATCGACGTCCGACACCATGAATTCCAGAATGGCGGTCCTGTTGGCCGATGGCTCCGCACTGCCCTCCCGGAACAATGCCACGGTTTCCGCGCTGCCTATGGCGAGGTTCGCGCCGGGCGTGACAATCTCGGCGAACACTGGCGCGAGCCAACTGGCGCGGTAGCCCGTCACGAGCTCGTAGAAAGCCACCATGCTTTTAATGTCCGACGCGACGAGGCGGGTGGATGCGAATTTCATGATCTTCTCCTTGGGTGCGTGACCGTTTCTTTCCTTGCTTTTGTGGCACACCCGTGCTGACAGCGTTGTGGCAGCAGGAGTCACTAGCTATGCGAAAAGCGGATCGCCTTTTTCAGATCATCCAGATTCTACGCAGGTCGAGCCGCCCGGTTACCTCGTTGCAGCTCGCGGATGAACTCGAAGTCGCCCGGCGAACTGTGTACCGCGACATCGCGCACTTGATTGCCCAGCGCGTTCCGATCGAGGGCGAAGCGGGGTTCGGTTACGTTATCGATCCGCGATACGAAATGCCGCCACTGATGCTGACATCCGAGGAAATCGAGGCCGTGGTGCTCGGCGTTCAAATGGTGGCGAGGTTGAATGACGCGGCCATCAGGAATGCCGCCAGCGATGTGATGGCGAAGATCACATCGATCGTGCCGGAGCACCTTCTTCCCTATATTGCCGAACCCGCGGTCGGCATCAAACCCGGTGAAGCCACCGGAGATGTGACACTCGACACGCGTCCGCTCAGGCGGGCGGTCAGGGAAGGCCGCAAGCTGCATCTCGACTATCGCGCGGCAAACGGCGAGGTGACCAGCCGCATCGTGTGGCCCGTGCTTCTAGGCTACGCCGATACGTACAGCCTCCTGATTGCGTGGTGCCAATCGAAACAAGCCTTCCGTCATTTCCGCACCGACAGCATCCTCGAAGTCGAGATCCTCGAAGAATCCATCGGCATGTCCAAGAGCAAGTTGAGACGGCAATGGCAGCAGTGGCGCGATGCCGAAATTCTCAAGCGCCGTACAGGACAGTGATCGCAATGGGCCGAAAGCTGCCACGCGTGGCATCTGCCGACGAGTTGCGCTTATTTCAGCAGGCCGAGCATCGAGCTGTCGGGATAGCAGGTAGGCTTGCGTCCACTCTTTTGCTGCCATTGGCCGATCGACCGCCGGGTCTTGTAGCCCGGCAATCCGTCGGTGCCGCCGACGTCGTATCCCTTGCGTTGCAAAGTCATCTGCATGCTGGCGACGTCGGAGCGCAGCATCTTGCCGACATCGCCCCATTGGCCCTGGAAGGCGCCGGAACCATAGGCGATGCGATCGGCGAGATTGCCGATATAGAGGCCGTAAAGATCGGAATTATTGTATTCCTTGATGACGTAGAAATTCGGCGTGACGATGAATTCCGGCCCGTCACGGCCGGCCGGCACCAGCATCATGCCGCCGGCGCGCAGCTCATCGGACGGAAAAGCTTTGCCGGAAATCCTGGCGATCCCGAGCGATGTCCATTGCGAAATCGGCTTGGCGAGATCCGGCCCCTCCTGCGCACAGGAAACGTTTTCCGGGATCGTCACTTCGTAGCCCCAGCCGCGGCCGCGCTGCCAGCCCTTCTGCACTAGATAGTTGGCTATGGAGGCAAGCGTGTCCGGCACGGACGTCCAGATATTGCGATGGCCGTCGCCGTCGAAGTCGACCGCATATTTCAGATAGCTGGTTGGCATGAATTGTGGCTGGCCGAGCGCGCCCGCCCAGGACCCCATGAACTGAGCGGGAGTGACATCGCCGTGCTCGAGAATGCCGAGCGCGGCGATGAGTTCGGTGCGGAACATTTCCTTGCGCGTCGACATGAAAGCCTTGGTCGCCATCACCTGGATCGCCGAATTCGGTAGCTTCGCGGCTCCGAAACCGGTCTCGCGGCCCCAGATGGCGAGTACGATCGGCCCGGGCACGCCATAGACCTTTTCGATCCTTTTCAGTGTCGGACCATATTGCGAAGCGAAGCTGCGCCCGGTTGCCGCCAGCTTCTGCAGCCGCGCCTCGTTGAAATAGGGAGCGGGCGAGGAGAATTCCGCCTGCGTCTGCTTTTGCTCCTTCGCTTTCGGAAAGCCGGGCGGCGCCAGATCCGGCAGATCCCAATTCAGCGTCACACCGGCGAACGCGGCCTGGAAAGTCTTTTCGGAAACGCCGTCCTTCTTCGCTTCCGGCCAGAGGTCCTTTTGCACCCAGGTCTGGAACTGCGCCTCGACATCGGCTTTGGACGCGGCAAGCGCGGGCAGGGGGAGCAGGGTCATGAGGAGGACAAGCAGCCTCAGAATATGCCGCACAATACCGCCCTCTGTCCCTTTCGGGACATCTCCCCCACAAGGGGTGAGATTGTTGGCGGCACGCTTCATGCCATGCGGACGGTCAGAAGTTTCCGCGAATCCAGTAGCTAATTGTTTGGCGAAGATAGCACTGCGAGTTACCGATCTCCCCCCTTGTGGGGGAGATGTCACGAAGTGACAGAGGGGGGTATGCACTCTCCTCATACGCAGTCCTTTATTGCAGCAGTCAAATCGCCGTCCGGGCCCGTAAGGCTGCCGTCAGCGTGCCTTCATCGAGATAGTCGAGTTCGCCGCCGACCGGTACGCCGTGAGCGAGACGGGTGATTTTTACCTCCAGACCTGCAAGCTGGTCGGTTATATAGTGTGCTGTGGTTTGCCCTTCGACGGTGGCGTTGACGGCGATGATAATTTCGCGGACGCCGCCCTCGCCGACACGCTCGATCAGGCCGCGGATGTTGAGGTCATCGGGGCCGATACCGTCGAGCGGCGACAGCACGCCGCCAAGCACATGATAGGCAGCATTCATCGCGCCGGCGCGCTCCAGCGCCCAAAGGTCGGCGACATCCTCGACGACGATGATAACAGACTGATCGCGGCGGTCGTCAGTGCAGACAGTGCAGGGGTCGACAGTATCGACATTGCCGCAGCGCGAGCAAATCTTCACTTTGTCATAGGCGTCGCCCATTGCATGGGAGAGAGGGCCTAGCAATTGGTCCCTCTTCTTGATCAGATGCAATGCGGCGCGACGCGCCGAACGTGGGCCAAGGCCAGGCACCTTCGCCAGGAGCTGGATGAGTTTTTCGATTTCGGGGCCGGTGACTCGCTTTGCCATGGGAGGCTTTTAGCTCATATGCTGGAGGAACGGAATCGCGGAAGGGATGATCGCCCCATGAAAATTCTGGCCGTCTGCATCGGCGCTGCCGAAATACTGCCGGGCAAGAGCTACAAGACCGGCATCAACAAGCATGCGGTCGGCGGTACAGTCATGATCGACGCCGAGGGTGTCATCGGCGACGCCGTCTGCAATGGCGAACATCACGGTGGGCGCGATCAGGCCATTTATGTCGAGGGTTCGCTGACGCTGGATTGGTGGTCGAACGAGCTGGGGCGCAGGCTGGAGCCCGGTACGTTCGGCGAAAATATCGTCATCGAAGGGCTCGATAACCGCGAGGTGGCTGTCGGCGACAGATTCATAGCCGACCATTTAGTCCTGGAAGTGACCTCGGCCCGCATTCCCTGCTCGACTTTCGCGGCAAAAATGGGCGATCCAAAATTCGTCAAGCGTTATACCCAAGCAGGCCGCCCAGGCATCTATTGCCGTGTCATCGAAAATGGCACCGCTACCGCCGGAACCCCAGTGACCTATGTTCCCTATGCTGGCGCCAAGGTCACCATGCCGGAATTGATGGCGACCTTCGGAAGACGATTGTCAACGGAGGACCGGGCGCGCTATCTCTCCGCACCCATTCATTACAAGCTCAGAGCGCTTCTCGACGACAATCCCCTCGATTCCTGAGTTTACCGCATGGCGATGGCAACCGCCGCACCCGCCATTGTGCTGGCGCTAGCGCGGTTGGCCATCCGCACAGCGCGGCGGCTTTTCAGGAAACGACGCGCCTTGGCGGCGAAAAAAGCCCAGCTCAGATCGATGACCGCCAGCACGACGAACATCGTCGCCACCAGCTCGATCCAGCCGACCAGGGTGACGGCATGAATATCGATGATCGACGGCAGCAGCGCCACATAGAACATCATGATCTTGGGATTGCCCATCGTCACCGTCAGGCCAGCGAAGAAGAGGCGGAGCGGCGATTGCGCATCCGGTAGCTTTTCCTCCGTCGTATCGGCAGCGGCGAACCACATTTTCCAGGCGAGATAGAGCAGATAGGCCACACCGGCCCATTTGATGGCGACGAACGCCCAGTGGAATGTCTCGGCAATCGCTGCCAGTCCCGCGACCGCGCAGGTCAGCCAGACCGCTTCGCCGATCCACATGGCGGCAAGGAACGGCAGCACGTCGCGCGCGCCCTTGGTCAGAACGCGGGCGACAAGCGCGGCAACGCTCGGTCCCGGCGAGCCGGCCGCAACGAACAACGCTCCGGCAAAAACAAGCAATGTCGTCAGGCTCATCACGTTCTCTCAGATGTCGGGGGACGAAATGTTCGAAGTGTGCTTACGAATAGCATCCCATCAGACATTTTCCAAACTGGCCGCATCCTCTCAGACAAGTCCGGCGCGGAAACGTCCGAACAGTGCGTAGCCTTCCGGCCAACAGCCGATTCCGGAGTTCGCATTGATATGGCCGAGCGCGCCGACATCGATCAACTCGCTGCCCCAGACCGAGGCACTTTCCGTCGCATAGTCGAACGAGCCGAAGGGATCATCGGTACTTGCGACAAGAAGCGACGGAAACGGCAGTCGCCGGCGCGGCGGATTGGCGAAGCTAGGGGCCTCGGTCAGATAGACCTCTCCTGTGGGATCGGGCGCCGAGACAAGGAAGACACCCAATATCCTTGCCTGCGCGGACGCCGCCCAATGCGCGACCAACTGGCAGGCGAGGCTATGGACGACAAGCACCGGCGGCGTCTTCGAGCGACTGATCTCCCGATCGAGCGCGGCGATCCAATCTGTCAATTCCGGCCTGTCCCAGCTCGCCGGCTGGAAGCGCCGCATCTGGGGATTCTGCCGTTCCCATAGCGTTTGCCAGTGGCCTTCCCCCGATCCACCAAGGCCGGGCAGGACGATAATATCGCTCATGACTATCCTTTCGCAGTCTGTTGACCGATCGAAACTGGCATGTCGCATGGGCGATTGACATTGCAATCCATCGGAGAAAACTTGGAGCTACCGATGAATTAAAGGTGCAAGAATGGAAAGCTTCGAGAAGGACCTGGATCCGACCGATCTGTCGATGATCGAGATTCTGCAGGAGGATGGGCGGATTTCCGTGTCGGAACTTGGCCGCCGGGTCGGGCTTTCGCAGCCCGCGGCGTCCGAACGTCTCAAGCGGCTGGAGGAGCGCGGCATCATTGCCGGCTATCGCGCCGTCATCGATCCCGCTGCCGTCGGTCTCGGCATGATGGCTGTCGTCCGGCTGCGGACGACCCATGAGCATATACGCCCCTGCCTGAAACAGTTTTCGGAGATGCCGCAGATCATCGAGGTCCTGCGGCTGACCGGTGAGGATTGTTTCCTGCTCAAGGTCCTGGTGCCGACACCATCAGACCTTGAAACCATCGTCGATTCCATCGCCCGCCACGGCGCGGTGACCACGTCGCTGGTGCTGCGGAACGAGCCGGCAAAACCGATCGGCCGCGAGCTCATCCGCAAGGCGATGGTGCGTTGAGGGAATGCTTCTCAGAATGGCAGCTTGAATCCAGGCGGGATCGGCAGGCCGGCCGTCAGTTCCCGGGTCTTTTCGGCGGCCAGCGCCTCGGCCTTCTCCTGAGCATCCTTGTTTGCAGCGACGATCAGGTCTTCAAGGATTTCGACGTCGTCTTCCTTGAAGAGCGACGGATCGATCTTGATGGCCAGCATCTGGCTCTTGCCGTTCACAGTGACGGTGATGAGGCCGCCGCCGGCCTTGCCTTCGGCCCGGATGTCGGCGATTTCCGCCTGCATCTTCTCCATCTTGGCCTGCATTTCCTTCACTTTGCCCATCATGCCCATGATGTCGCGCATCGTCGCTCGTCCTTCTTCTTCGCCTTTGTCTTATTATTATTGAGTGTAATCTAATTCGAAAACCGCTTTACGCGTTTTATTGTACGGTTCGTGGATTTGGCATCATTCCTTTAAAATTCGATATCATCGCCCGGCAGGATGTCGCCGTCATCGGATTCGGCGGTCGCAGGAGCGGCGGTTCGTTCCTCTTCCTCCGCATCCGGCGCACGCACGCGCACGTCAATGATCTTGGCGCCCGGAAATTGCGATAGGATCGCCGCCACATCGGGGTCCTGGCGGGCATCGGCAACCCGCTGCTGCTGCGCGTTTGCTTCCGCCTCCACCAAAGTCGGTTCGCCTTCGTCGCGGCTGAGGCTGACGATCCAATGGATGCCGGTCCATTCCTTCAGTTTGACGGCGAGTTCGTTCAGCAGCGTCCCCGGCGCGCCCGGTGTCAGGCTGACGTCGAGCCGGCCGGGCTCCAGCCGCACCGGGCGAACGAAGCTGCGCACCAGCGCCTTCAGTTTCGGATCGCGCTTCTGGCCGGCAAGTTCCGCGATATCGGCCATCGAATTGACGGGAACCAACGGCTTCGGCGCTTCGACGGGCTTTTGTTCGATGCGGCCGATTGCGGGGTTGGCCAACGGCTGCGTATTCGGAACCGACCGCAGCATGGCGACCGGCGGTGTGGGCGCAGGTCGCGATGGCGCGGTTTCGACCGCGCGCGCCATCACATTGCCCTGGTAGGAAACCGGCGTTCCAACGCTGTTGCCGGCTGACGGAGCGGACGACGGACGTGCGGCGCCATTGCCGTCCGAAAATTCGGCAAGCCGCCGCGCCGCATCTTCCGGCGCCGGCAGATGGGCGGCGTGGGCCAGGCGGATCAGCACCATTTCGGCGGCACCGGCCGTGCGGGCAGCGCTTTCGGTCTCCGGTATGCCCTTCAGCAGCATCTGCCAAAAGCGCGACAGCGTCGTAACCGCCACGCCTCGCGCGAATTCGGCTGCCTTGGTGCGTTCGACCTCGCTCAGCGACGGATCATTGGCGGCATCAGGCACATATTTCAGGCGGGTGACCAGATGGGTGAAATCGGCAAGGTCGGTCAGCACGACGACGGGATTGGCGCCGGCTTCGTATTGGCTGTTGAATTCCGACAACGCAGCGGCGACATCGCCCTTGATGATGTGGTGGAAGAGATCGACGATGCGGGCGCGGTCAGCGAGCCCCAGCATCGAGCGAACGGCATCTGCCGCCACCGCGCCGCTGCCGTGGGCGATCGCTTGGTCGAGCAGCGACAGCCCATCGCGGGCCGAGCCTTCGGCGGCACGGGCGATCATGGCAAGCGCTTCCGGCTCCGCCTCGATGCCTTCCTTGGCGGCGATGGTAGTGAACAGGCCGACGAGATCCGAGGCGCTGATGCGGCGCAGGTCGAAGCGTTGGCAGCGCGACAGAACCGTGATCGGCACCTTGCGGATTTCCGTGGTGGCGAAGATGAACTTCACATGCTCCGGCGGCTCTTCCAGCGTTTTCAGCAGCCCGTTGAAGGCGGCCGTCGACAGCATGTGCACTTCGTCGATGATGTAGACCTTGTAGCGTGCGGAAACCGGACGGTAGCGCACCTGCTCGATGATCTCTCGGATGTCGTCGATGCCCGTGTGCGAGGCGGCATCCATCTCGATGACATCGACATGCCGTCCTTCCATGATCGCCTGGCAATGATCGCCTGGCTCACGCAGGTCAATGGTCGGGCGGTCGATTTCGGCGGTCTTGTAATTGAGGGCGCGTGCCAGGATGCGAGCTGTCGTCGTCTTGCCAACGCCGCGCACGCCGGTCAGCATGTAGGCCTGGGCAATGCGGCCGGTCTCGAACGCGTTGGTCAGCGTGCGAACCATCGGCTCCTGGCCGACCATCAAATCTGTGAAATCCTTGGGCCGGTATTTGCGGGCCAGCACCCGGTAACCGGTGCCGGTCGAAGCGGCATCTTTTGCTTGTCGCTCGGTGTCGCTCATCGCCCTGCTTATTGCCCGCAGAAAGCCGGGCCTTGCTTTCGGAAAGGGTGGGAGGCTGGCACGATGACCCGTGCCGGGCTCGTTAGGGCTGCTTCCTTCCGGACCTGACCCGGTTGGCGAGTGGCTCGTCCACCACCAACCTCCCGAATGCACATATCGGCAATATCGGCATCAAAAGCAAGCCAAGGTCAAAAAAAACTGCTAAACATTTGATAAAACACCGGAGGATGGCCCATTGCAGGATTTTGCGCTCGACGATCGTCTGGCGAATGACAGCGTTTCCGTCACGATCACCGGCCTTTGCGACGTGCGGCTGATGAAGGATCGCCGCTGGCCATGGCTGTTGCTGGTGCCCAGGCGGCCCGGCATATCGGAAATATTCGAACTGACGCCGCTCGACCAGGTTCTGCTGACCTTCGAGACCAACAAGGTCGGTGCTGCCTTGAAGACGGTGACGGGGGCGACAAAAATCAACATCGGGGCTCTTGGAAATATCGTCCGTCAGCTTCATGTTCATGTCATTGCGCGGTTCGAAGGGGACACGAACTGGCCCGGCCCGATCTGGGGTCACGGCAAGGCGGAACCCTATGCGGACGAAGACATGAACAGCTTCATAGCCAAGTTGCGGGAAACGCTTTCACAATGAATCATTCTATCTTCTCTTCGGATGCCCCCCACCCGGAAGCCAGCAGCCTCACCGCCTTTGCGGAAAACCAGCTTAACCGGGACGCCGAGCACCGCGACGAGGAATCGGTCGAGCGAGCCCTCTCTAAAGACGGCACGCATATCCTCGCTTTCGCCAAGGACAGGCTGGTTCTGAAACATGACGGCCAGGTGCTCGATCCGCTGTTTGCACGCTACGAGCTGCAGGAGCTTGATCCGGACTGGGAGGCGGCGGTGCTGCTCGGCTATCGCAAGACCGGCGAGCCGCGGCTCGCCGTGCCGGTGCGTATCAATGCCGACGATCTCGCCAGCCACTACAAGCCCGCCGACATGCGCTCGCTCTGGCGCGATCTTCTGCTCGAAGGCGAAATCCTCGGCGAAGCGGCGCAAGGCATGAGCCTTATCCGTTGGAACAGTGACAACCGCTTCTGTGGCCGTTGTGGCTCGGTCATGGAAAGCCGCATCGGCGGCTATAAGCGCGTCTGCACTGCCTGCGAACACATGATTTTCCCGCGCACTGATCCGGTCGTCATCATGCTGACGATCGACGAGGAGAAAAATCTTTGTCTGCTCGGCCGCAGCCACCATTTCGCGCCGGGCATGTATTCCTGTCTCGCCGGTTTCGTCGAGCCGGGCGAAACCATTGAGAACGCAGTGCGCCGCGAGACGCATGAGGAGTCCGGCATCCAGATCGGCCGCGTGCGCTACCATGCCTCGCAGCCCTGGCCGATGCCGCACTCCCTGATGATTGGTTGTTATGCCGAGGCGAAGTCGACGGAGATTCATATCGATGCCGCTGAGCTTGATGACTGCCGCTGGTTTACGCCGGAAGAGACGCTCGCCATGCTCGATCGCGTCTCGGCCTCCGGCAACACATCCCCACCCAAGGGCGCCATCGCCCATCGCCTTATGCGCGACTGGGTGGAATGGAAACGATAGGCGCTCGTCATGGCGCGCTCGGAACGGCTGCTGACCCTGCTGCAGACGCTCAGGCGCTACCGCCGCCCAGTCAGCGGCGCTACCCTCGCTGAGGAGACCGGCGTCAGCCTGCGCACGCTCTATCGTGATATAGCCAGCCTGCAGACGCAGGGTGCCGACATCGAAGGCGAGCCCGGCATCGGCTATGTCTTGAAGCCCGGCTTCATGCTGCCACCAATGATGTTTTCGCAGGACGAGATCGAGGCGCTGGTGCTGGGGTCGAGATGGGTCGCACGCGCAACCGATTCGCGACTGGCAGCAGCCGGCGCCGATGCTCTCGCCAAGATCGCCGCCGTGCTGCCAGCCGACATGCGAGAAGCGGTCGATCAGGCGGCTGTGGTCGTTGCTACACGGCGCATCACAGAGGACAAGGCCGATCTTTCGCTCATGCGCAAGGCGATCCGCTCGGAGCGCATGGTGCAACTGACCTATGGCGATGTAAACGGTGCCATCTCGACGCGCCGCATCTGGCCCTTCGCGCTGGGTTACTTCGATAATGCGCGCATCATCATGGCTTGGTGCGAGCTGCGTCAGGACTTTCGCCATTTCCGCGCCGACCGTATCGTCGATTTCGCAGTGCTGGAGGCACGCTATCCGCGACGCCGCGTTGCGCTGGCAAGGGAATGGCACGCCCGGGAAGGCATGCTCCACGATTAATCTCCGGCAATACGCTACTGCCAGAAACTGTCAGTAGGTTCGATTATGATGGGCACCATCCGAAGCAGGGAGGAGGACCGATCATGGCAGGCTCAATTCTTATCGTCACGAGGGAAACGCATCGGCCCGACATCGAGTCGCGTGAAGGCAAAGGCCTCTCTCCGCTCACATGGCCGAATCATCTTTTGCAGATTGCGCGCGGGTATTTCGTCGGCCGTCGCGATCGTCTCGATCTTGACGAAGCACCGGACTTCATAATGCGTGATCTTGGCTTCCTGGACGGTCATGCCCCGTACCGCGAGGAAGATCGGATGCGCTGAGACGCATTCCGTCAACACCAAACCAACCACTGACAAAACCACGAGCGGCGGGCTTCGCTATGCCCGCCGGAATGCATGCCCGTTGCCTTTATATCCCCTAAGCAAAGAGGAATATCCAAATGACAAGCCCGAATCTCATCATCTTCTATGTCAAGGATCCGGCCGAAAGCGTGCCGTTCTATCGTGACCTGCTCGGTCGCGAACCCGCCGTCGCTGCACCGAATTTCGCCGCCTTCCCGCTCGACAACGGTTTCACCCTTGGCCTTTGGCGCCGCAGCAGCGTCGAGCCGCAGCCGTCGGCCATCGGCAATCGCGGCGAACTCGCCTTCATGGTAGAGGGCGAAGGCGCGGTCGCAGAACATTACAAGGACTGGAAGGCCCGCGGCCTGCCGATCGCGCAGGAATTGACGACCCTGGATTTCGGCCCGACCTTCGTCGTGCTCGATCCGGATGGTCATCGTCTGCGGGTTTGTGAACCGGATAAGTGATTAGGAGAAAAAAGGGCGCCGAAAGGCACCCTTTTCAGAGCTCCCCGCGCATTGGGTGCCCTTTGTAGACACCCAGAATGCGGACCTTCTCGGAAAAGAACCGCAATTCCTCCAGCGCCCGACGCACATGCGCATCGGATGGATGGCCTTCGATATCGGCGTAAAACTGCGTCGCTACAAAACGGCCGCCGAGCTGATAGCTTTCGAGCTTCGTCATGTTGATGCCGTTGGTGGCGAAGCCGCCGAGCGCCTTGTAGAGCGCGGCAGGGATGTTGCGGACGTTGAAGACGAAGGTGGTGACGATCTTCTCTTCGGCCGAGCTGCGCTGCGCCCAGTTTTCGTCCCGCGACAGCACGACGAAGCGCGTCACGTTGCTTTCGGTATCCTCGACATTCTCTGCAACGATTTCCAGCCCGTAGAGGTCGGCAGCCAGCCGCGGCGCAAGCGCCGCCATGGTGCGGTCGCCGGTTTCTTGCACCAGCTTTGCCGCTCCCGCCGTATCGCCGGCGATGACAGGCTTCCAGCCGTTGGCGCGCACGATCTTGCGGCATTGGCCGAGGGCATGGATATGGCTGTGCACCGTACGGATCTCTTCCTTCTTGACGCCCGGCAGCACCATGAGCTGGAAGTGGATCGGCATGAAATATTCGCCGACGATATGCAGCCGCGATTCCGGCAGCAGATGATGGATATCGGCGACGCGGCCGGCGATCGTGTTCTCGATCGGGATCATGCCGAGATCGGCCTCGCCATTGTCGATCGCGGCAAAGGCGTCCTCGAAGGTCTGGCAGGGCAGCGGCTCCATGGTCGGAAACACGTCGAGGGAGGCCATGTGAGAATTGGCGCCGTAGTCGCCCTGGAACGAGATCTTGTTGGTCTTGGTGATCATGGGACTGCCTTTGGGGGAATGCCGTCAGAGAGAAGCGGCGGAAAGGATACGTCTGGCCTTTTCGAGGTCGGCGGGAGTATCGACACCGAGCGGGATCGTGTCAACGATCTCGACATCGATGCGCATGCCGGCTTCCAGCGCCCGCAATTGCTCCAGTGATTCGCGCAACTCCAGCGGCGATGGGCCGACTTTGACGAACTTCTCGAGCGCGGCGCGACGATAGGCGTAGAGACCGATGTGATGGTAGAGCGGCCCTTTGCCGTAAGGCGCGGTGGTGCGGGTGAAGTAGAGGGCGCGCAGGCGATTGTCCGAAATGGCCGAGCCGACGACCTTGACGACGCTCGGCGCCGTCTTTTCTTCCTCGTCCTTGATCTCGACGGTCAGTGTGGCGATATCGACGGCCGGATCTTCCAGCGGGCGCAGCGAAGCACGAATGGTCTCGGGATCGATGGTCGGCAGATCGCCCTGGACATTGACGACGATTTCAGCACGACCCTCGGGATCCACCGCCTGCAGGGCTTCATAGATTCGGTCCGAGCCGGATTGATGATCCTTGCGCGTCATGACGACTTCGAAGCCCGCATTCGCAACGGCGGCGAAAGTGTCGTCATGGTCGACGGCGACGACGATGCGACCGATCGCCGCCTCGCGCGCGCGTTTGGCAACCTGTACGATCATGGGTAGGCCGCAGATATCGGCGAGCGGTTTGCCTGGGAGGCGTGTGGATGCCATCCGGGCCGGAATAAGCACCAGCGTCTTGTCTAAGTTTGGATCTGTCATTGTTGGGCCTTCTATTCCCGCCGCAAAAGTGTCAAAAAGTCTCACGGTGGAGACCGTTTAGAGAGTTGCAAGAAACAGCCAAAAGACATAGGTTTCGCGCGAATTCAAGATGGGCCGGCAGCCGCTGCCGGAGGCGAGGGGAGCATAGCAGATGAATTCATCCTACGTGAACATGGGTGTCGGGGCACTTCTAGCCACACTTTTTGTGCTGAAGTCCGTGTCGCTCGCGTCGGGATTTATTTTCCATTCAGAGGCGCCGGAAAAGCCGGGCTTCGCCATTATCGCCGCTGAAGATACGTCTGCCGAAGCCGGCGGCAAGGCAGCCGCAGCCGCACCGGAAACGCCGATCGCAAAATTGCTTCAAACGGCCGATGCAAAAGTCGGCGAGACGATCTTCAAGAAGTGTCAGGCCTGTCATGATGGCACCAAGGGCGGACCAAACAAGGTCGGCCCGGATCTCTGGGGTATCGTCGATCGCCCCGTTGCCGAGCATGAGGGCTTCGCCTACTCCGCCGCCATCAAGGATTTCTCCAAGGGCGGCACGGAGAAGTGGACCTATGATCACATCTATCACTTCGTAGCGGCACCGAAGAAGTTCATTCCGGGAACTGCCATGGGCTTTGCCGGCCTACCGAAGGAAAAGGACCGCGCCGACCTGATCGCCTTCCTGCGTACGCTTGCCGATACGCCGGTACCACTGCCGGACCCGAACGCTGCGCCGGCGCCTGCAGCGACGAACTAAAGTACTTTAAGCGAATGACTGCCAAGCCCGGTCGTTTCGACCGGGCTTTTGTCGGCCGTTCAGCCATTCAGACCGCGTGCTTGCGGGTCCGCATCTTCTGATCGAGGTCGAAGACCTTCAGTCCGTCTTCAACGTTCGGCGGCATGCGCCAATCCTCTGAGATAAGCGCCTTGCGGGCGTCGCGCAGGCCGGCATGCCAATGCTCGTGCATCGATAACGCCGAAAATTCGTAGTCCTTCGAATGCGAGCGGAACTGCTTGTTGCGGTAGATCAGGTGGATGATCGTGACGCCGTAGTCGGAGCAGTTTTCCTTCAGCTTCTGGATTTCTGGATCGGCCTTTGCCTCCTCGGGCAGCCGCGCGTAGAGTTCCGAGATGGTGCGGCGAAGGCGGTGGCGCTCGAGGAAGAGATCAGTGTTGAGCCGGGTGCGGCTGGAATAGGTAATGTCCTTGCGCCGCTCCTCCACTTCCTCGAGGTCCTGTGGCAACTGGCCGGTAGCGCTGAAGAGATCGACCTGGAAGACGACCGTGTCGACACCGGCGCCATTCCTCAGCACATAGCTCAACGGTGTATTGGAGACGAGTCCGCCGTCCCAGTAGTGTTCGTTGCCGATTTTGATCGCCGGAAAGCCGGGCGGCAGCGCACCGCTCGCCATGACGTGCTCGGGCTTGATCTTGATTTCCTTATTGTCGAAGAAGGCGAAATTGCCGGTTCGAACATTGACGGCGCCGAGGCTGAGCCGCACGGGACCATGGTTGATGCGGTCGAAATCGACATGGTCGAGTAGGGTCTGGCGCAGTTGCTCGGTGTCATAGATGCTGGTCGCGCCCGCTGAACCCCGCGCCTGAAACCAGGATGGGATCTGCCAGGGAGAAAAGAAGCCAGGCACACCGAAGGTCGATACCCACCAGCTGCTGACGGTGCGATAGAAATGGCTGGTCTCGCGCTGCCGCTCCATCAGGAGGTCGACCGGCAACTGCACGCTGACCTTGTTCCAGAAGGAACGCAGTTTCTCCAGCCGCTGGCCCGGCACGTTGCCCGCCATGATCGAGGCGTTGATCGCGCCGATCGAGATGCCGGCGATCCAGTCAGGCTCGATGTCGACTTCCCTCAATGCTTCGAAAGCACCTGCCTGGTAGGAGCCGAGAGCGCCGCCGCCCTGCAGGACGAAGACCTTTTGCGCATAGGCTGAAGCGGGATTGGTGGTGAGTGGAGCTGCAATATTCATGGTTCCATCCTTTGCTGCGCTCCACCCTAGGGGCCGCGGTGCGCAAATATATGACCATTTTCCTGGCTGCTTCTCCGAAAGCGGAGATATATCGTCGCAATGCTCAGGGGCGTGAGTTCACGCGAAGCCGCTTTGCATCTTTGGAGATCATGCCTTAGCTGAGCATATAGGCCCAAAGTGACACCGTGAGTGCCCCGAGTGCTGTCGTCAGCGTAATCGTCGATGCAGCGAGACTGTGGCCGACGCCGAAGCGATTGGCAATCAGCCAAGCGTTCACACCTGTTGGAACCGAAGAGGTAAGCACGAGCGCCTTTCGCCATTCCGGGCTGAGGCCGAGGAGATAGGCGGCTGCAAGCACGCAGGCCGGCAACAACAGAAGCTTGAAGGCCGAAGTGACGCTGGCAACGCCGAGATTGCCGGAAAGTCCATATTGCCGCAGCGCCATGCCGAGTGAAATCAACGCCGCCGGGCCTGCGATATTGGCGATGTCATCAACCACGGTGCCGAGCGTCGTCGGTAAGGAAATGCCGATGAGGTGCACGACGAGGCCGGCGAGAAGCCCAACGACCAGTGGATTGCGGACCAGGTTTCTGCCGACCTGCTGCAATACCTCCCCGATGCTGCGCCTGGAGCCGCCGTTCTGTTTGCGCTCGGCCTGCTCCATCAGCATCGTGCCGGCGATCATCATGACCGGCAGGTGCACCGCAAGCAGGATCGACATCGCGACGATACCGTCTGGACCGACGGCGCGCCCCACCAGCGGCAGGCCGATGAAGATATTGTTGGCGAAGGCAGAGGAGACGCCGGCGAGCACCCCGATTCGTGCGTCGCGCCCGAACAGCCGCGTCGCCGCCAGATGCCCGGCTGTCCAGGCGACCGTGACGCCGGCAAAATAGGCGATCCATAGCCGAAACGGCGAGGCTCCGTGAAAATCCGCTTCAGCAATGGTCTGGAACAGCAGGAGCGGCACGGCGATCTTGAAGACGAATTCGCTCATCGCCTCGCCGACGCTGGCCGACAATATGCCGGCGCGCACGATCACCCAGCCGACGAGAATCAGCAGGAAAATCGGCAGGACATCGGAAAGGATTTCGGACATGCCAAGCGAGGGAGCTGTGAAGTGGCGGGATCTTGAGAAATGATCCCAGAGTTGTAGCAGCTTGCCTCATCGTGAGAAGCCGAAAAGCGGACAGAAACAAAAAAAGCGGGCCACGCCCGCTTTTCCGCACCCGGCCCCGCCGGGGTCCTCCCGGTGCACAAGCCGCCAGTTCATCCGTGGTCGGCGCGCGTACCGGTGAGGCGGAAGGTATCATACCTTCCCTAACTGGCCGTGGATGCCTTGTCCGCATCCCATGCCAGTTCACTTGATAAGTATTTAAAGATGGAAAGTGACAGACAAATGACTGGCGGAGATTAAGTTGCCAGAAAGGATGCCGATTTTTCTTCCAAACTTCGGAAAAACCGCTAATACCGGATACCGGCTATCACCAATACCGGGACCCACTTTTTGATGACTCGTTTCGATGTACTGACCGTTGGCAATGCTATCGTCGACATTATCGCTCGCTGCAACGATCAATTCCTGATCGACCACCAGATTACCAAGGCCGCGATGAATCTCATCGATGCCGAGCGAGCCGAACTTCTCTATTCGCGCATGGGTCCGGCGCTCGAAGCTTCCGGCGGCAGCGCCGGCAATACAGCTGCGGGCGTAGCGAATTTCGGCGGCAAGGCCGCCTATTTCGGCAAGGTCGCGGAAGATCAGCTCGGAGAGATTTTCGCCCACGACATTCGCGCCCAGGGCGTGCATTACGAAACTAGGCCGAAGGGCACGTTCCCGCCGACCGCCCGTTCCATGATCTTCGTCACCGAGGACGGTGAGCGTTCGATGAACACCTATCTCGGCGCCTGCGTCGAGCTTGGTCCGGAAGACGTCGAAGTCCATGTCGTTGCCGACGCCAAGGTCACCTATTTCGAAGGTTATCTTTGGGACCCGCCGCGCGCCAAGGAAGCGATTCGCGAATGCGCCCGCATCGCTCATGCCAATGGACGTGAAATGTCGATGACTCTGTCCGACAGCTTCTGCGTCGGTCGCTATCGCGACGAGTTCCTCGATCTCATGCGCTCGGGCACCGTCGATATCGTCTTTGCCAACCGTGACGAGGCATTGTCGCTGTACGAGACGGATGATTTCGAGAAGGCATTGAAGCTGATCGCGGGCGATTGCAAGATCGCGGCTGTGACAATAGGCAAGGATGGCGCCGTCATCGTGCGCGGCAACGAACGCTATGTCGTCGACGCCCATCCGATCGAAGAGCGCGTGGACACGACCGGCGCCGGCGATCTTTTTGCCGCTGGTTTCCTCTTCGGTTATACGCAAGGTCGTGCGCTTGAGGATTGCGCCAAACTCGGCAACCTCGCGGCAGCGATCGTCATCGAGCAGATCGGCCCGCGGCCCATGCGGTCGCTGTCGGAAGCCGCCAAGGAGGCGGGGCTTCTTTAAAAAAAGCCCACGCATAGGGCCCATGTTGGAATCTAAAGCCGCTCGCAGCAGACCGTTGCGGGCGGCTTTTTTGTTGGGATATCGAAGGCGGCTAACGAACTCTATCGGTAGAACAACCGAACGGTTCCAGCCTCATAGAGAATGAGTGTTCCAAGCGCGACGAGGACGAACGGCACTGCCCGATGTCCGTAACGTCTGATCGGTCTGCCTATCGTAGGGTGATTGACCAGGAAGTGCGCCACGCCGAGCCATAAGGCAGTCATCAGGACGAAGACGATAGCGATGACGGCAATCTCATCGATCGTGCGCGTCGCGAACAGTGGAGTGTAGATGCTGATGTTGTCGCCACCGTTCGCAATCGTCACGGCAGCGACAGCGACGATATTGCCATGCCCGGCAGACACCTTTTCATGATCTTCGGGAGCATCATCGGCCCCAGAGCCTTCCCGCAGCATCCATAGTTTTTTCAGGCCGAGAAAGATCGGTGCCAAGCCTAGGAGGCCGATATAGGCAGCGGGAATGACGAGAGAGATCAAAGAGGCCAGGACGCTTGCGGCGTAAAGAGCGGCAATGCCCAGATACTGGCCGATGACAACCTGCCGGGGGCGGAATTTGGGATCCGCAAAAAATCCGAGCAAGACAAAAATGTCATCCACATTCGTCGATGCAAACAGGACGACGGCTATGCCGAGGATCCCGAACAAATATTCCATGATCACCGTTTCCCGCCTTGATGCTCAGACGCATCGTTGCGTCGGAAAAGTCACACGATCACGGCCACCATGGAGCTTTGAGTTTTTACTTGAAGGCTTCGCCCGGATAGGCGCCCCAGATTTCGGATTGCGCCACCCAGCCTTCGGTCCCGTCGGCGGTCGCCAGGCACCAGTCGCCGGTGCATTCGCGGATGTTCATCATCACGCCCGGCTGGAGCTTGGCAATGACGGTGCTCGATGGCTGCGCGTCGCGGCGCATGTTGACGAAAACCGCCTTGCCTTTGCCCTTCATCCACGGCGCGGCGATGGCCGAGCGCTGGCCGGACAGCAACGACTGGTTGACCCAGCCCTCAGTGCCGTCGGCGTCACGGACGCGGCGCCAATTATCGTATTCCTGGATGATTTCGACCGGCAATCCCTGCTTGAGATAGAGCCATGACACCGCGTAGTCGGCGCTCGGGCCGACGCGCAGGTTGACGCGCTTCGACTTCAGCGTAACGAATCGCGGCAGCGGCAATCCGCTCGGCCCCTTGGCGGCTTGGGCCGCGGCAAGATCGGCGGTGGCGACGGCCATCATCAGGCCGATCGCGAAAACAGCGCAGGACTTCAGGACTTTGCCACGCATAGGATTTCCGTTCGCTCATCATGACCAAGGCGCCGTCAGGCGACCTTTTCGTTCCGGTCATCGGCAAATCCCTGCGCCTCGCGCGCGAGTTTTGTTTGTCTTCGCCTGCGGGTCTGGTAGAAATGCCCGGAACGGGAAAATTATCCTGCTTCTTGGTTAAGAACATCTGAACAAGGCATCGCCGGTCGCCATGACGACGAAGAAAAAACCGAAGGTCTACATCACGCGTAAACTGCCGGATGCAGTGGAGACGCGGATGCGCGAACTCTTCGATGCCGAGCTCAACATTGACGATACGCCGCGCACGCGGGCCGAGCTTGTCGAAGCCGTCCAGTCGGCTGATGTGCTGGTGCCGACTGTCACCGACCGCATCGATGCCGCGCTGATCGAGGAAGCTGGGCCGCAGATGAAGCTGATCGCCAGCTTTTCCAACGGCACGGACCACATCGACGTCGAAGCAGCCGCCCGCCGGGGCATCACCGTCACCAATACGCCGAATGTTCTGACCGAGGACACGGCCGACATGACCATGGCGTTGATCCTTGCCGTGCCCCGGCGCCTCGCCGAAGGTGCGCGGGTGCTGACGGACAAGCCCGGCGAATGGGCCGGCTGGTCGCCCACCTGGATGCTCGGCCGCCGCATTCACGGCAAGCGCATAGGCATCGTCGGCATGGGCCGCATCGGCACCGCCGTCGCCCGCCGCGCCAAGGCTTTCGGCCTGTCCATCCATTATCACAACCGCAAGCGCGTCAGCCTGACGACCGAAGACGAGCTGGAGGCGACTTATTGGGACAGCCTCGATCAGATGCTTGCCCGCGTCGACATCGTCTCGGTCAATTGCCCGTCGACACCCGCGACCTTCCATCTGATCTCGGCGCGCCGCCTGGCACTGCTGCAGCCGACCAGCTACATCGTCAACACTGCGCGCGGCGATGTCATCGACGAGACGGCGCTGATCAAGATCTTGCGCGAGGGCAAGATCGCCGGCGCCGGCCTCGACGTCTTCGAGAACGAACCGGCCGTCAATCCGAAACTGGTGAAGCTCGCCAACGAGGGCAAGGTGGTGCTGCTGCCGCATATGAGCTCGGCCACGCTCGAAAGCCGCATCGATATGGGCGACAAGGTCATCATCAATATCCGCGCCTTCATCGACGGCCATAGGCCACCGAACCGGGTTCTGCCGTTCCGCTGAGCGCGCAAAAGTGCATGGCGGTTTTGCGATAACGACATGCGCAAAATCAAGTCAGGATCTTGCGCATCTCTATCGACGTCGTGCGATCGAAGCCGGCATGGCGATTCTCCGCGGTTTTCAGGAAACCCCAGCTTGCGAAGGTCGCGTGATTGCCCGTGAGCTCGATTCGCGTTTCCAGTCGCAACACATCAAGTCCGCGCTCGCGCGCCGTCGCTTCACCGACCGCCAGCAGGCGCCGGCCGATCCCCTTACCTTGCTCGGATGGCAGAATCGCGAGCTTGCCGATGTAGAGGTTATCCGGCTCCGGGCGGCAGAATATGCAGCCGGCTAATTGATCGTCGTCGAACGCGATATAGCCGATCTCACCCCTCGCTTTTTCCCTCAGCGATTGCGGCGTCAGCGACAGCGCCGAGGAGGGCGGATCGATCAGCCCGTTCATATAGGCGAAGGAGGCGAGAATGAGTTCAAGCAGTTGGTCCCAGCGGTCGAAGCCGTCGTCGAGACGCTGCAGGGTGATATCGGTCATTCGGCCGCGGCCCTGGCGCGCTTGCGGCGATAGCGGATGGTCTCGAAGCGGGCGGCGATCCCATCATAGAGCAGCAGGCGGCCGATCAGCGGTTCGCCGATGCCGGTGATGAGCTTGATCGCCTCCATCGCCATTAGCGTGCCGATGACGCCGGTCAATGCGCCGATGATGCCGGCCTCGGAGCAGGCGGGAATGAGGCCCTCGGGCGGCGGTGTCGGGAAAAGGTCGCGGTAACCAGGGTTCGGCGTGCCGTCGGAGTTGGTCTCGTAAGGCTTCAGTGTCGTCAGAGAGCCATCGAACCGGCCAACCGCGCCGGTCACCAACGGCACGTGCGCCCGTTCGGCCGCATCAGCCGCGGCATAGCGCGTGTCGAAATTATCGGAGCCGTCGACAATGAGATCGAAACCGGCGAGGTACCGCGCGGCGGTCTCCGTGGAAAAGCGTTCCTCGAAGCGGATGGTGCGCACATGCGGGTTTAGCCGTGCGATCGCGTCGGACGCACTTTGCGTCTTCAACTCGCCGATCGTGCCGGTATCGTGGATCACCTGCCGCTGCAGGTTGGAGAGCGAAACGCGGTCATCATCGGCAATCCCAAGCGTACCGACGCCGGCGGCGGCGAGATATTGCAGCACCGGCGCACCGAGCCCGCCGGCGCCGATCACCAAAACCCGCGCCGCCTTCAATTTCTGCTGCCCGGCGCCGCCCACTTCGGGGAGCAGGATGTGGCGCTGGTAACGGGCGATTTCGTCTGAGGTCAAAGGATCCATGACGTCGATATTATCACGCTCAGCGGAAAATTCTCGCTTACGATTTCGAAATGCCGCCATGCGCGACGGTGAAGAATTGCGCCCGATCGCCAAGCGCGGAAAACATTGCTTTGTCGGTGCCGGTCATGAAGGCCTGGCCGCCGAGCCCATCGATCAGATCGAAGAGGGCCGCGCGCCGGCCTTCGTCCAGATGCGCGGCAATTTCATCCAGCAGCAGGATCGGGGCATGGCCGGTCAAGTTGCCGACGAGGCGGGCATGGGCGAGGATCAGGCCTACGAGCAGAGCCTTCTGCTCGCCCGTCGAGCAACGCTCCGCCTCCATATGTTTTTCGCGGTGGCGCACCAGCAGATCGGCCCGGTGCGGGCCGTCAAGCGTGCGCCCGGCGGCCGCATCGCGATAGCGTCCCTCGCGCAGCATATCGGCGTAGCTGTCCTCAAGATCGATGGCCGGACGGTCGAATTGCCCGTCGAGGAAGCCGGAGAGTTCGAGCGCGGCCGACGGAAACGGCGTCGCCTCGCCCGTTTCGGCGATCAGCCGCGAGAGAAGGCCGAGCATCTCCTGCCGCGCGAGCGCCATGGCGATTCCGAGGCTTGCCATCTGCTCCTCGATGCCGGTGAGCCAGGACGGATCGAACCGGCCTTCGGCGAGCAATTTGTTGCGGCTGCGCATGGCGCGCTCGAAATCGCTGGCACGGCGGCCATGGGCCGGATCGAGTGACAGCACCAGCCGGTCGAGAAAACGCCGCCGCTCGGAGGAGCCGCCGGTGAACAACCCATCCATGGACGGCGTCAGCCAAAGCACGCGCAGGTGGTCGGTCAACTCGTCCACGGTCTTGGCCGGCGTGCCGTTGATCCTGAGCTTGCGTGCCGTCGTCTCGTCGGTCGCGTCGATGCCGGTGCCGATCTCGACTTCGTCTTCCATGCCCTCAAGCTCGGCGAAGATCGAAAAGCCGCCGGATGCGCCGACGCGTGTGACATCCGCATAGGCCGCGCGCCGAAGACCGCGCCCCGGCGAAAGCAAGGAGACCGCCTCCATCAGATTGGTCTTGCCGGCGCCGTTGTCCCCGGTCAGCACCACATGCCGTTCGTCAAGCGCAAGCGATGCCGCCGCATAGTTGCGGAAGTCGGTAAGCTTTAGGCGCGAGATGAAAACCTTGTGCGGCATCGGGTGTCCGGATTCCTGTCGATGGCCGAGGGGTATGCCGAACCCTGCCCAAGTGCAAGGTTTTTGCCGTCGACTCTTGGCGGCCAGGATGAGGGCAGAATGGATTTTCTGACCAGCCGCAGGAGATCAGCGCTCCTAGCGAGGCGAGCCTCAAACCACGAGAGGGGTGATTCGATCGCGAAATAGAAAAACCGGCCGAATGAACCGGCCGGTTTTATCAGAAGCTGTTCGATTCGCCGCTCAGTCGCTGAACGTATCGAAGAAATCCTTCATCCGGGCAAAAAAGCCCGTCGATTCGGGATTGTTGTCCTTCGAGGAGATCTGCTCGAACTCCTGCAGCAGTTCGCGCTGGCGCTTGGTGAGCTTTTGCGGCGTTTCGATCTGGATCTGGATGTAGAGATCCCCGATCTGGCTCGAGCGCAACACCGGCATACCCTTTGCCTTCAGGCGGAATTGCTTGCCGACCTGCGTGCCCTCGGGAACCGTGACGCGCGACTTCGTGCCGTCGAGCGTCGCGACGTCGAAGGTACCCCCCAGGGCGGCCGTCGTCATCGAGATCGGCACGGCGCAATAGAGATCGGCGCCGTCGCGCTGGAAGAACTCATGCGGCTTGACGGAGAGGAAGATGTAGAGATCGCCCGAAGGCCCGCCACGCAAGCCGGCTTCGCCTTCGCCCTGCAAGCGGATGCGCGTGCCGTCCTCGATGCCGGCCGGGATGTTGACGGAGAGGGAGCGCTCTTCGGTTACTCGACCCTGGCCATGGCATTTGCTGCAGGGATCGGGAATGATCTGGCCGCGACCGTGGCAGGTCGGACAGGTGCGCTCGACCGAGAAGAAACCCTGCGCGGCGCGCACCCGGCCCGAACCTTGGCAAGTGCCGCAGGTCTTCGGCTGCGTGCCTGGCTTGGCACCGGAGCCGGAACAGACGTCACAGGTAATCGAAGTCGGGACACGGATCTGCGCCGTCTTGCCGGTAAAGGCCTCTTCGAGCGAGATTTCCATGTTGTAGCGAAGATCGGCGCCGCGTTCGCGACCGCCGGAGGAGCGACCGCGCGAGCGACCGCCACCCATCATCTCGCCGAAAATATCCTCGAAGATGTCGGAGAAGCCACCGCCGCCGAAGCCGCCGCCGCCAAAACCGCCGCCACCGCCCATGCCGCCATGCTCGAAGGCAGCGTGGCCGTAGCGATCATAGGCCGCACGTTTCTGCGGATCCTTGAGCGTCTCGTAGGCCTCGTTGATTTCCTTGAACTTTCGCTCGGCGTCCTTGTCCTCCGGGTTCTTGTCCGGATGAAATTTCATCGCCAACTTGCGAAAAGCGCTTTTCAGCTCCTTTTCGTCTGCTGTCCTGGCGACACCCAACGTGTCGTAAAAGTCCGCTTTTGCCATTAAGGAATAGACCCCGGAAATGTATTTCCGGCTGCCCTAAGGCAGCCGGATCTGAGTTTCAGCAAAACCAGTTAAGGCTTGCGATTATGCAGACCGCTTGCGGTCGTCCTCGTCCTTGATTTCCTCGTAGTCGGCATCGACGACGTCGTCATTGCCGCCTGCCGAGGCATCAGCGGTAGATGCCTCCGACTGCTGGGACTCATAGATGGCCTGGCCGAGCTTCATGGACACTTCCATGAGCGTCTGGGTCTTGGCCTTAATGTCTTCGGCGTCCGGCTCGGAAGCTTCGGTCGCCGCCTTCAGCGCTGCGATCGCCTCAGAGATCGCATTGCGGTCGGCTTCGGTTACCTTGTCGCCGTAATCCTTCAGCGACTTTTCGCTGGAGTGGATCAGGCTTTCGGCTTGGTTCTTGGCTTCCACGCCTTCGCGGCGCTTCTTGTCCTCAGCAGCGTGCGCTTCGGCATCCTTGACCATCTTTTCGATGTCGGCGTCGGAGAGGCCGCCCGAAGCCTGGATGCGGATCTGCTGTTCCTTGCCGGTGCCCTTGTCCTTGGCCGAAACCTGGACGATGCCGTTGGCGTCGATGTCGAAGGTGACCTCGATCTGCGGCACGCCACGCGGAGCCGGCGGCAGGCCGACGAGATCGAACTGGCCGAGCAGCTTGTTGTCGGCAGCCATTTCGCGCTCGCCCTGCGAGACGCGGATGGTCACGGCCGACTGGTTGTCGTCGGCGGTCGAGAAGGTCTGCGACTTCTTCGTCGGGATCGTCGTGTTGCGTTCGATCAGACGGGTGAAGACGCCGCCAAGCGTTTCGATGCCGAGCGACAGCGGGGTCACGTCGAGCAGCAGAACGTCCTTGACGTCGCCCTGCAGAACGCCGGCCTGAATGGCGGCGCCGAGAGCGACGACTTCATCCGGGTTCACACCCTTGTGCGGTTCCTTGCCGAACAGTTGCTTGACGACTTCCTGCACTTTCGGCATGCGGCTCATGCCGCCGACGAGAACGACTTCATCGATCTCGGCAGCCGTGACGCCGGCATCCTTAAGGGCGGCCTTGCACGGTGCGATGGTGCGCTGGACGAGGTCGTCGACCAGGCTTTCCAGCTTGGCGCGGGTCAGCTTCAGCGTCAGATGCTTCGGGCCGGTGGCGTCAGCCGTGATGAAGGGCAGGTTGATTTCCGTCTGCTGCGCGGAGGACAGTTCGATCTTCGCCTTTTCGGCAGCTTCCTTGAGGCGCTGCAGCGCGAGCTTGTCGCCCTTGAGGTCGATGCCGTTGTCCTTCTTGAACTCGGCAACGAGATATTCGACGAGACGCATGTCGAAGTCTTCACCGCCAAGGAAGGTGTCGCCGTTGGTCGACTTCACTTCGAAGACGCCGTCGCCGATTTCCAGGATCGAGATATCGAAGGTGCCGCCGCCAAGGTCGTAAACGGCGATGGTCTTGCCGTCCTTCTTGTCGAGACCGTAGGCGAGTGCTGCAGCGGTCGGCTCGTTGATGATGCGCAGGACTTCAAGGCCGGCGATCTTGCCGGCATCCTTGGTCGCCTGGCGCTGCGCGTCGTTGAAGTATGCGGGAACGGTGATGACGGCCTTTTCGACCTTTTCGCCGAGATAAGATTCGGCGGTTTCCTTCATCTTCTGAAGGATCATTGCGGAAATCTGTGCGGGCGAATAGCCCTTGCCGTTGGCCTCGACCCAGGCGTCACCGTTGTCGCCGCGGACGATATTAAAAGGAACGAGGTGCTTGTCCTTTTCAACGGTCGGATCTTCGTAGCGGCGGCCGATCAGGCGCTTGACAGCGAAGAGGGTGTTGGTGGGGTTGGTGACCGCCTGGCGCTTGGCCGGCTGGCCGACGAGGCGTTCGCCGTCGTCCGTGAAGGCTACCATGGAAGGGGTGGTGCGGGCGCCTTCGGCATTTTCGATCACTTTCGCGTCCTTGCCGTCCATGACGGCGACGCAGGAATTCGTGGTTCCAAGGTCGATACCAATTACTTTTGCCATGTCATTCTCTCCTTGAAGCAAGCTATCGGAACCCCTGTCAGGCATTCCATTGACAGCCCCTTACGGGATGGTCTTGAGGATTGCGCAGCCATGACTGCGGTGATGCCGCGTATATAAGTAGCGGTTTTACTGACTGCAAGGCAGGAAATCACCCGGAATCCAGCAAAACGAATGGTTTGTCGCCCAAATTCCACAGTGTCACATTGAGGTTGTGAGCCTGCGGAATTTGCGCGACCATCTATCTGATCAGCCTTGCCCCGGCCATGCAAGCGGCAATGCTAAGAATCGCTTCTTATTGCCCGAGAATGACGTCGAGAAGCGAGGAGCGGTGCGGTCGCACCGTCGCCGTGGTTGGGCCGGGATCGCCGATATCGGCAGGCGGGATATCGCCGGTGTCATAAGGGTTCTCGCTGTAGGGATTGCTGTCGTCGGCGAGGCCCGCAGGCGGCAGGTCTTCGGGATAGTCGTTCGCCGCAGCTTGATTGACCGGCTGCTGCTGTTGGATCGGTTGCTGTGCCGGTCGTTGCTGGATCGTCGGCTGGCTCTGCGGTTGCGCAGCCTGCCCGCTGTTGCCGCTGCCGAGCGCGCCGGAGATGATAGCGCCGATCGTCGTCGACTGGTCGGTATTCGGCGCGGATTGTGCCACCGGCACGCCGTTGTCGATGATCTGGCCGCCGCCGAAGATCGGGGTAGGCGTCAGGCCCTTATGGGCGGCGACCATGAATTCCTTCCAGGCCTTGGCCGGCAGCCCGCCGCCTGTCACCTTTTTCATCGATTTGCCGTCGTCGTTGCCGAACCAGACGCCAGTGGTCAAATGGCTGGTGAAACCGACGAACAGCGCATCGCGGAAGGATTGCGTCGTACCGGTCTTGCCGGCCGCCTGCCAGCCTGGAATACGCGCGGCCCTGCCGGTGCCGAAGTTGATGACGCCAGTCATCATGCTGTTCATATTGGTGACGACATCCGGGTTCAGAACGCGCGGCGGATTGTCGAAATTCGCCTGATAAAGCACCTTGCCTGAGGCCGTCGTTACCTTGGTAATGACATGCGGCGTTGCCTTGTAGCCGCCGTTCATGAACGAGGCGTAGGCCGAGGTCAGCTCCAGAAGCGATACTTCCGATGTGCCGAGTGCGATCGAGGCATTGGCCTGCAGGTCGGACTCGATGCCGAGCCGATGCGCGACCTTGACGACCTGCTCCGGTCCGACTTCTGTCGCCACCTGGGCGGCGATGGTGTTCAGCGAATGGGCCACGGCCGTGGCGAGCGTGACCGGCCCGCTATATTTCTGCTCATAATTCTCTGGCGCCCAATTGCCGATCTTCACTGGCGCGTCGTTGCGAATCGAGTTCGGCGTCAGGCCCATCTCCAGCGCGGCCGTATAGACGAAAGGCTTGAAGGCCGAGCCCGGCTGGCGCTTGGCCGTGACGGCGCGGTTGAACTGGCTCTGCGCATAGTCCCGGCCGCCGACAAGCGCGCGGATGGCGCCTGTCGCGTCCACGGAGACGAGCGAGGCCTGCGAGGCGCTGAGTTTCTTGCCGTCCTTGGCGAGCACGTCGTTCAGCGCCTGTTCGGCCTTCTGTTCCAGCGACATGTCGATCGTGGTGTCGACGGTCAGATCTTCTTTGACGGCGCCGCCGATCAGCCCGGGAAGCTGGTCCATGACCATATCAGCGGCATAGTTTTGCGCGCCGCTCCAATAGCTCTTCGCGCGCGTCGGCGGCTGCGACATCGCCGTCTTGATGTCGGCGTCGCTGATGAAGCCCTGGTCGCGCATGGCCTGCAGCACGAGCTGGGCACGAGCTTCGGCAGCGGCGGGATCGCGGGCGGGCGACAGCTTCGACGGCGCCTTGACAAGGCCGGCAAGCATCGCCGCCTCGCCGAGATTGACGTCGCGGGCCGATTTGTTGAAGTAGCGTTGCGCCGCCGCCTCGACGCCATAAGCGTTCGCGCCGAAGTAGACGCGATTCAGGTACATCGCCAGGATCTGATCCTTGGTGAACTTGTGCTCCAGCCAGACGGCGAGCAGCACTTCCTGCACCTTGCGCTCCAGCGTGCGCTCCGGCGACAGGAAGAGGTTCTTGGCGAGCTGTTGCGTCAGCGTCGAGCCACCCTGGACGGCATGGCCGGTCAGCACGTTCGTCACTACCGCACGGCCGAGGCCGATCGGATCGAAGCCGAAATGCGAATAGAAGCGGCGGTCCTCGATGGCGATGATCGCCTCGGGAATATAGGGCGACATATCGTTCAGCGTCAGAGCTTCGCCGCCGGTCGCACCACGATTGGCGATGACGCTGCCGTCGAGATCGGCGATCTTGACATTCGGTGGCCGGTCGGGGATGGCCCAGGTGCTGGCGTTCGGCATGCGCGATCCATAGTAGACCACGAGGCCGGCAGCGCCGATGCCTGCCCAGATGCAGAGCACGATGCCCCAATAGATCACCGAGCGGATGAAACCGAAGAAACCGCCACCACGCTCGCGGCGCGGCCGCTTGCGCCGGCTGCCGGAACGGCGTGGTTTGTCCGGCACAGGATCATCGCCGCCGCGTCCCGAAGAGCGCCCGCCGCCGGCAATTCGCTCGCCAGCGCTGAAACCATCATCGCTGCGTTCTTTACCGCTTGAAAAGGAGGGCTCTATCCTCTGGGGTAATCTGCTTTTGCCTGCCATTGCGGACCGGTCGTACCCCCGATGGTTCCATATTCCGATGTCTGATGCCGGGCGCCACCCGCCCCTCGTTGCCCGCGATCGTTTCGCTTGGACGTCAAAGCTCGGGTGAACTGTAAATGCGGCGATTTAAGGAGGGATTAAAAACATCCTTAACCGATCGCAGCGGTAGCATTCGTCCATCGACAACGGGATTGTTCAAGGAACTTTTCTTTTTCTCATGCATTGTCTCATCACAAAAAATAAGAGGGCGAGCAAATGAGTTCACATATTAACATCGAGAGAGTCGGTGAAAATAAACTGCGGGAAGTCTGGAGTGTCGAGGATTTCGTGCGGCGCCATAGGATTTGCAAAGAGGAGGAAACCCGGCTGAAGAAGCTGTTCGGCGACTTCGCCACCAAGCAGGAGTTGTTATCGAACGCGCAGAGGCCGCCGCTGTTTCGCTAAGGCGGGGTGACAGGCCGGACGCGATGTTCATCGTTGGACCGCGGCGACCAGTTGGTCCGCAGCGGGGAGGCCTTATCATGTGGAAACGCTTTGAATTATGGCTGATCGATCAGCTTGATCGGATTTTCGGGCTTGAACGGCTCGCCCGCCGCGCTGGCTTCTCGGCCGATGATGCGAAGCGGATCGCGCGGGAGAAATAAGAACTCTCGGTGGTCCCGCGTAAACAGGACATCAATTGGCTCGATTGATCTCTTGCCCATCTTGCCGCAGGGATTTCTGAGCATTGCGGCACATCTACCATAGAGGACTTGCCGAACCAGCCGAGGATTTTGCCCGCGGCCATTTTCTTCCAGGACCAAACATACTTATCTCTCTATTCGGCAGAAAGTGACGCTTGCTCGGTCTGGTCGGAACTTTACGACCCTAAAAACCTATTCCTCCGTGAGAATCCCAAATTCGCCCGCGGCGTCGTTCCGGCCGGCGAATTTACCCTCTTAGGACTAGTTCGATTCTATGGGCGCTCTCTGCGATGTTCCATATTTTCGAATGCTCTGATTGAGGTTATAGTGAAACTGTGGGACTGTCTTGGGGGATGGCCCCAGGGCACTTGGTAGCGCGTGAGGAGGAATATTCATGCGACACATCAAATGGAGCAACCCGATCGAGATCGGTTTCGCTCATGGCAGTTCTCAGACAGTGACCGGCCCCTCCGAGGCGCTGAATTGCATGGCCAATCTCTGGCCCGATCGGCGTGGTCCGCTTTATGTGGCTGCGAGAAGCGTCTGCCGCGCTGCGATCGACGGGCGAAAATCCGCCGAAGAAGCACGGGAAATGTTCATTTCGGCTACGCGCGAGGCGCATCTGAAAACCCATTGAGGCGGCGCGGCGCCTTGACGCCGCCTGATCCCTCAAACCTTCCGAGCCGGCGAATGCCGGGCGCTGCCGCGCAACCTTGGAAGGCGCGTTGTCTCTCCCAACATCGTCGATTCTCGTTTCTGCCTGCCGAATTCCCTGATGGGCAGGCGGATTTCCAGGCATTGATTGACCCATAAAAAAGCCAGCGACCTGGGGTCGCTGGCCATCACTGTTTCGCGCGATGAAGGCGATATTACCGGTTCGAGCCCCTTGGCGTCATGCGGCAATTGGGCTCCGAAGCCGGGCATGGATCGACATGGCCAGGACTGTATGGTCCTGGGGAACCCGCATTCGGCCGCTGATTGTTTTGGCTCTGCTGCGGTTGCGGTTGCGGCTGTTGTGGCTCAGGACGGCGCTGCTGGTTGTCTTGGCGATTGTTGTCACGCCGGCGGTCCTGCCGGTTGTCGCCCTGATTGTCGTCCCGCCGTTGCCGGCCCCAATCCTGATTATCCTGTTGACCGCCCCAGTCACGATTTCGATCCCGCCGCTGCCGACCCCAATCTTGGTCGTCGTCCTGTTGCCCGCCCCAATCGCGGTTTCGATCCGGGCGGCGGTCCCAATTCCGGTCCGTTTCGTTATCCCAATCCTGGTTCCGGTCGGGACGTCGGTCCCAATTCGCGTCCGGGCGGCTGTTGCTCCAACCCGGTCCGCGCCGCCAACGGTCTCGATCGCGGTAAAAGTCGCGGTTTCGATAATAACGACCCCAATAATCGTCGACATTGAAGGTGACGGTCGGAATGCCGAGCGGACGGTAATATTGCGGGCCGACATAGATGCGGCGCGATTGATAGGTTGCCTGGATGTACTGGCCGGCGACCCAGCCGCGACCACCGAAGAAGGAAACGTCGCACCAGGGCGTTTCGTTGAGGCAGCCGTTGATCTCCAGCGGTGTGCCGACAGGGATCGTGGTCACTGCCGGATATTGCGTGCTCGGGCCGGACCGCATGTTGACGTTGGCGGTGGCAAAACCCTCTGCGGCTTCCGCGATGGCCGGTATCGCAACGAGTGCGGTCAGCGTGATGGCGGCAAGAAGCTTGTGTCTCATGAATGCTCTCCCTTGCGCGTCGCCGAAATGACGTAATAACTCGGCGGCTGCGCTGATTGCTGTTACCCGCTTGCCTGACATATCCGCTAAGGGACATCCGGTGCGGTTACAGGATTCGGCATGCCGTTTCCAGTTTCGATAAGATGAAATCTAGCGCAGCTGCGGGATTTGGTAGGATCCAGCGCTATTCCTTCAATCTTTTCAGCAGTTTTACAAGAATTTGCATGAATGCAGGTTGAACGGACGCAGACAAGATCCTCAAAACCGAAACAAAATTTTAGGAAGACTTACTTACTATATTGAGGTTACTGCAGCTCTAGTGAAAGTGCCCATCGAAAACTGGTTGAATGAATAACTTTAGCGGTCTTGAAATCACCGCCGTGCCACCCGATATAGGGTTCAGTCATGCAGTCGGTGGGAAGTTTGGCGCGCTTGATAGCGAGCCATTTTCATCCTGGGAGGTCGCGGAAGTGGCGTTGACCATGTGTTAACCTTTCGCGATCAATCTGGCTGCAGTATCCGCCTTGCCTTTGACCACGGATGTACTGGCACTGATGCGAGGACGGATGACGAAAGGCCGGTTTGTTCCGGCCTTTTTGTTTATTGACTGTTTGGTGGCGTGCTTTGCGGAAGCAGGGCGCGCCATTTTTAATTTGGTCCCGTTTGTCTTGGCCAAAGAAAAACCGCCGCAGTTGCCTGCGGCGGTTTCGCACGAAGAAGCGCCCGGCGGAACCGGGCGATGTCTTTTAGTTGGCGGCCTTCTTGGCAGCGACCTTGACGACCTTGGCCGGCTTTGCGGCCATGGTCGTTTTGTCGGCCGGAACATAACCGGCGCCGATCGCTACGTTCAGAGAGATGTAGTCGATGGCGGCCTGCTGGACGGCCTGGGCGAGGCTTTCCTGTGCATCCGAAACATTGCGCTGTGCATCAAGAACGTCGAGCAGCGAGGAGGCGCCGTCCTTATAGCTTGCCGTCGAGAGTGAGAGGGCTTCCTCAGAGGACTTCACCGACGCGCGCAGCGCGGCGATGGTCTGGGCATCGCGGCTGACGGCCGACAGGGCGTTTTCGACCTGTTCGACACCAGACAGCACGGTCTGCTTCCAGGCGATATATTGTTCGCGGCTGGAGGATTCGGCGATCTTCACGTTAGCCCGCAGCGTGCCACCGTCGAAGATCGGCAGCGACAGGGCGGGACCGAACGACCAGGACGTCAGGCCGCCGTGGGCGGACGACGTGTGGACGTAGGACGGCGAGATCGCACCGCTGAGCGTTATCGTCGGGAAGAGTTGGGCTTCCGCCACGCCGATCTGAGCGGTCGCGGCAGCAAGGTTACGCTCCGCGACGCGAATGTCAGGCCGGTTACGGATGAGGTCAGCGGGGACACCCGTATTGACGCGGCCGCGGAACACTGGCTGAGGACCACCGCTCTGCAATTGAGCGAGAATGGTCTGCGACGGCACGGCGAGCAGGGTTGCAATATGGTGCACCGCCTGGCGGTAGCTGATTTCAAGACCCGGAATTTCCGAAAGCGTCGAGTCGACCAGACCTTCGGCCTGGACGACGTCGAGGCGCGAGGCGGCGCCGGCATCGAGCTGGAACTGGGTCAACGCAAGCGTCTCGCGGCGTGACTTCAGGTTGTCCTGCGCAATCGAGATGCGGGCCTGGAAGAAGCGGGCGTTGACATAGCTGTTGGCCAGATCCTGCAGGTAGGCCAGGCGAGAGACGTCGACGGTTGAGTAGGCCGCATCGAGCGATGCGTTGGCACTTTCCTTTGCGCGGCGGAATTGGCCCCAGAGGTCGAGCAGCCACGACGCGGTGATATCGCTGCCGGTCGTGTTCTGCGTTTCCCTGTTGGTGCGCAGGTTGCCCATCTGGCCGCTGGTCGTTTGACTGCCAGAGGCAAACAGGCTCGGCAATCCGCCAGCGCCAGCGGTGACGACTTGGCCCTGCGCCTGATTGATGCGTTCCAGCGACTGCTGGATGTTAAGGTTTTGAGCGAGTCCTTGCTCGGCCAACGCGTTCAGCTTTCTGTCGCCGAAGGCAGTCCACCATTGCGAACTGGAGACGTCGCCGTTGACCTTCGTACCGCCCTCCGAGAACTTGGCCGCGAGGGGCATTTCCGGTGGCTTATGATCGGGGCCGCTGACGCAACCTGCCAAAAGAAGCAGCAGGGCGGGGGCGGCAGTACGAATGGATACCATCACATTATCCCACAATTCATTTTACATGATCACTATCTCATGGAGTCAACCTGACCCCATATGTACTGGTGCTTCTGTCGACGCATTACCAACAAACGACCCGAAGCAATCGGCGTCAATCTAGCAACGAGTTTTGCAATAGCACAGTGCCTTTTGCGATTTCTCGCGTGTGAACACGTGTGGGATCATGACAAATAGAGGGGATTCAGTAAAAAAATTATGAAGTGTTGCAAAAAACATACCCTCTCTCCCGCTACTTAGAGCGGTAGGTGTCCAACAATTCGCCATCTGGCGCAACTTGGGGGCGGTCATTCAGCAGAATTGTATGGACTGAGAGACCATTCGGACGGTTCTCTATGGGAAATAGTGGGACAGGCTTGCGCGAACCCGATCGCGCGGTGTTGCATCGCGGTCGTCCGGAATGAAGGGTGTAGCCGTGATTGCTTCGTAAGCGCGGATGTACACCTTCGAGGTCTGCTCGATCAGATCGAGCGGAATTTCGGGTATCTCGTCCTTGTAAGGATCGCATCGCTCGGTCACCCACGCACGGACGAAATCCTTGTCAAAACTTGCGGGGCGCGCGCCCCTTTCGAAGCTGTCTTGGTAACGGTCGGCCAACCAGTAGCGACTGCTATCCGGGGTGTGAATTTCGTCGGCGAGAATGATGGCGCCGTTTTCGTCGGTGCCGAATTCATATTTGGTGTCGACGAGGATGAGCCCCCGTTTGCGGGCAATCTCCTGGCCGCGTGCAAACAAAGCCAGCGCGTAATCCGACAATGTCTGCCATTGATCTTTCGTCAAAAGCCCGTGCTCGATGATCTCAGCCGGCGTCAGCGGCTCGTCGTGGCCGCCATCGAATTCCTTGCTGGTCGGTGTGATGATCGGCTCCGGCAGGATCTGGTTGTCGCGCATGCCATCCGGCAGCGTAATGCCATACATCTCGCGCTGACCTTTCTTATAAAATGTCAGGATCGATGTGCCGGTGGTCCCGGCGAGATAGCCGCGCACCACAACTTCCACTGGCAGGATGTTCAGCCGCTTTCCGACGACGACATTCGGGTCGGGATAGGCGATGACGTGGTTCGGGCATATGTCTTTCGTCGCCTCGAACCAGTAGCGCGCCGTCTGCGTCAGCACCTGGCCCTTGTAGGGAATGCAGGTGAGGATACGGTCAAAGGCGCTCAACCGGTCGGTGCTGATGATGATGCGGCTGCCGTCCGGCAGGTCATAATTCTCGCGCACCTTGCCGCGGTAATAGTTAGGCAGTTCCGGAAAATGGGCTTCGGAGAGAATTCGCAATATCGTCACTCAGCAGGCTCGTGCATCCGTCCGACGGACGCTTCATGTTGGACCCTTAACGCATAACACTGAAAATCGGAATCGATTTTCAGACGGGATATGCGTCATCTATTAAGAGCGGATGCGCTCTCAAATCCAGAACCAGCCGATCAAGGCCAGTGCCAGACTGTAGCTGACAATGGTCAACAGCCAGCCGGCGCGCAGGAAATCGGTAAACCGGTAGCCGCCGATGCTCATGGTCAGCGTATTGTTGTGATGACCAAACGGTGTGATGAAGTCGAGCGAGGCGCCGGCGGCGACGGCAATCAGATAGGCATTGGCGGAATGCCCGGCCTTGGCCGCCAGCTCGAAGGCGATCGGCGTCAGCACGATGGCGACGGTGGCGTTGTTGACGAAGGGGGTGATCGCCATCGCCAGGAACAGGATGAGCACGACGCCGAAACCCGGCCGCTCGAGCGGCACGACGGCGCCGAGCCCACCCGTCAGCATCTCTGCCGTCCCCGATGTGGCCACCGCTGTGCCGAGCGGGATCATCGCCGCCAGCATGATGATGATGGGCCAATTGAGATCGGCGATCGCAGCGCGCAGGTTGATGAAGTTCATCAGCGCCATTGCCAGGATGACGCCGGCAAGAGCGATCTCCGGGCGAAGCAGTCCTGTGGCGGTGGCGAGCACGCCGCAGGCAAAAAGCAGAAGCGGCCAGAAAGAGCGCAGCGGCGGCGTATGATCGTAGCTTGCGGCCAGCGGCAAGCATTCGCATTCGTCCAGTGCCTCGGCGATCGCGTGCTTCGGCCCCTCCAGCTTGAGGATGTCGCCGATTGAAAGAGGAAGATCGTCGAACCGTCCTTCGATGCGCGGCGAGCGCATGGAAAGGCCGGTGATCGCGATGCCGCGCGAGCGGAAAACGTCCAGCGATTGGATGCGCGAGCCGATCAGCGTGCTCTGTGGCATGACCACCGCTTCGCTGCGGATAAGATCGGACGCATAGGCGCCGGAATGGGATTCAAGCATCAGCACGCCTTTTGCCGACAGCCTGTCGAACAGCACGTCCGACCCTTCGGCAAGCAGAATATCGCCAGCTTCGATTACGGCACCTTCCGCGGCGGAGACGAAACGGCTGCCGCGAATGAGGGCGTGCGGCTGGATGCCGAAGGCCCGGCGGCAATCCGCCAGCCGTTGTCCGATCAACGGAGAGCCGTGCGGCACCCGGCGTTCCGCAATCATTTGACGATCTATCGCCCGACCCGGCGCCGCGTCCTCCTCACCTGATTTGGGAAATAGCCGCCGAACGATCGCGGCGATCAGGATCACGCCGACTATCGCAACCGGCAATCCGACATAGGCGAAATCGAAGAAATGGAAGCCGCTTCCCGTCGCCCTGAGCAGGGCGTCGCTGACCAAAAGATTGGCGGGCGTACCGATCAGCGATACCAATCCACCGAGAAGCGCCGAAAAGGAAATCGGAATAAGCAACTGTCGCCGCGGAATGGCGGTGACATCGGTAATGCGCAGCGCCACTGGCAGCGCGATAGCATAGGCGCCGATATTGTTCATGAAAATCGAGATGAAGGCGGTCAGTCCGGAAAGCGCCCCGATGATGACAAAGGACGGCGGGTTTGCGGCGAGAAGGCGGTCTGCCAACGCGCCGAAAAGCTGTGCCCGGGCCAACACTTGCACGATCAGCAGGATTTCGATGACGGTGATCACGACCGGGCTCGCGAGGCCGGAAAAGACCCCCTCCGCCGGATAGAGGCCGAGCAAGTACCCGGCAAGCAGTCCGGCGATCGAAACGACCTCGATCCGGAAACGGTCAAGACAAAACAGCGCCAGCATCAGGCCCAGAAGGATCAGCAGGGATGCTTGTTCGAACGTCATGGGCGGGCCCCGGAGATTCGCCAGGACCCAGAATGAACCAGCCTGCCGGTCCTGTACAGCCCCGCCGAGAACTGCCGTCAGGCGGCCTTCTGCCAGCCGCCGTTTCCGGCCCTTTCAAGGATCGGCGTCGAAAACACGCCGACGATTCGCTCGCTCCATGGCTTGCCGGTCGCATCGACCCGCTCCCGCCAGCGCTCGGATTGCAGCATGGCCGCCCCGATCACGACAGGTTCTGTGGCGCATGCGGTCAAAAGCTCGAGCCCGGCGACGATCGAGGCGCCGCTCGAGATCACGTCGTCGATCAGCGCAACCCGTTTTCCCTGCAGAAGCGGCAACATGCGCGGGTCGATATAAAGTCGTTTTTCCTGGTTCGGCGTGGTGATGGAGGAAAGCGAAACCGACAGATCCTCGCGATACCAGAATTTGCAGGAGGTGCCGAGCGGAACATAACGCTGGTGGCCGAGTGCCCGGGCGACGGCGCTAGCCAGGGTCAGCCCGAGCGTCGGCAGTCCGGCGATGACATCGACGTCATGCGCGGCGATGCGCTCGGCCAGCGCTTCGGCCAGCGCTTCCTGCACGGAGAAACTCGCCTGATTGATGATCAGCGATGCCAGCGCGTGGTCGCCATCGGCCAGCGCGCGAATCGGCAGGCGCAATTGCCGTCCGTCGGGCAGTTCCGCTACATAGAAATCGCGGAATTCGCCGGTTGCGCAAAAGCTTTGCGGCGAATGAATCTCCTGCCAGAAATCATGAGGCTGCATTGCGTCCCGCCTTCATTGCATTTCGTCCGTTCTTTTCCATGCCCGCTCGCCGGTGAAGCTCGAGAAGCTCTGCCTCGGTCAGCGCCCGGACCGCGCCTTTCGGAAGATCGCCGAGCATGATGTTGCCGAAGGCGACGCGCACCAGCCGCAGGCATTCGATGTCGAGCGCTTCCAGCATCCGCCGGATTTGCCGGTTGCGGCCCTCCTTGAGCTCGACCTCGATCCAGCCGTTGCGGTCGCCGCTGCGCAGCAGGCGGGCGGAAATCGCGGTCAGAAGCTCGCCATCGTCGATGATTCCGCTTTCCATGCGGTCCAGGAGTTCCTGGTCCATGATGCGGTTGACCTGGACGTGATAGATCTTGCCGACATGGGTAACGGGATCGAGCAGGGCTTGGGCCAACACAGTGTCATTGGTGAAGAGAAGCAGCCCTTCACTTGCCTTGTCCAGCCGCCCAACCGGCGCCAGATGCCGGGCGTCGATATCTCTCAGACAGTCGTAGACCGTCGGCCGGCCCTCGGGATCGTCGCGTGTCGTCACCAGTCCGCGCGGCTTGTTCAACATGAACCAGAGCTTCTTTTCCGCTGATATCTCGATGCCGTCGACGGCGATCCGCGCCTGGTCAAGATCGATCCAGGCGGCCGGATCGGTGATCTTGCGGCCATCGACCGCAACACGACCGCCGGCAATCAGCGATTCCGCCTGGGTGCGCGAGCAATAGCCGAGCTTCGACAGCGCCCGCGGCAGGGTCACGCGTTTGCCCTCCGTCTCCTGCCGGCCTTTCGCTCCCTTGCCCGATCTTTGCGGTGCATGCCTCTGGCTCACCCGTTGCCTCATCCTTGTCTTGGCGATGGTCAGGTGTATCCGCCTGACAATGCCAATCCTTTCGCACGAGGAACGTTGCGACGCAAATCGCGCCAAGGGGAAACACACAAGAGGGACAGGGCCCGCGCCTTGTCAACGCGAGCCCTGCCGGCGGTCCGGAGCAGCGATGGGTCGGGTACGGCGACGCCGGGGTAGTTGTCGCCGTCAGCTCCGGAGGGGGCGCCGTCGCGGCAAACCTGCATTGCTTGTGTTTCCGGGATTTTTCAGAACGGCGGAAATTTGTTACAGTTTGTAACGGCGGCCGTTTCCCTGTTGTCAAAGTCGCCCTTCGCCTCGCATGGATGAGCCATGGTTTCTGCATCGCTTCTTCTGGTCGAGGACGACCGCGAAATTAGGGCGCTCCTGGAGGAGTTCCTGAGCCGCGAAGGTTTTGCTGTCGAGGCGGTCGAAAGCGCTGCCGCCATGGATCGTGCGCTCGCCAGGGGTTTTCCTGATCTCATCATTCTCGATCTGATGCTGCCGGGCGAGGATGGTCTTTCGGCCTGCCGCCGTATCCGGGCGCGCAACCAGGTGCCAATCCTGATGCTGACGGCGAAGTCCGATGATATCGACCGCATCCTCGGCCTGGAGATGGGCGCCGACGATTATCTCGGCAAACCCTTCAATCCGCGCGAGCTCCTTGCACGGGTCCGCGCCATCCTGCGCCGCTCTGGTCCCGAGCGCCCGGAGGAGGGTAGCGGCCCGCGGCGGCGCAAGAGTTTCGCCGGCCTGATCGTCGATCTCGACGGAAGGGCAATCGAGATCGAAGGCGAGGGGCCGGTGCGCCTGACGACCGCTGAGTTCGATCTGCTCGTCTGCTTCCTGGAGCGGCCGCGCCGGGTGCTGTCGCGCGACCAACTGCTCGACTGGACACGCGGACGCGGTGCGGACCCATTCGATCGCACCATCGACGTGACCGTCTCGCGCCTGCGCACCAAGCTTGCGCATTACTTGCCCGATGGCGCGCAAGTCATCACGACCGTGCGCAATGCCGGCTATCTCCTGACCGTCGATGTGAGGGATGTCTGAGCCATGCTGAAACTCGGTCTCGTTTCCCGCATCATCATGATCGTCGCCGTGGCATTGTTCATCATTCAGCTTGCCGCTTTTGTTGCTGCCAGTTTGAAGCCGGACTCGCCGCTCAGCCACCAGCTATCGCCTGCGATGCAGATCAAGTCGGCAGTACGCCTCCTTGATGCCATCCCACCCGAGGCACGGGAGCAGGCGGTGCGTGCACTGAACGCGACCGGTCTGGATCTGCGTGTTGTCGACGCCGCGCCGCCTGCGCAAAACGAGGACGCGGCCGACCCGACTCTTGGTCGCAAACTGGCCCGTGAGTTTGCCAGCTTTGCGCTCGGCGACCGCTATTTCAGCCTGCGCTCGCTCCCCGAACGGCCGCAGGGTTGGTTTTCGGTCGGCGCTCCCGACCGTACGATCGAAGTGTCGATCGGCATTGCCGGCGGCAAGGTAGCCGTTTTCAGCCTGGCCGATACGCCGACCGTGCGGCTGCGCGGAGTCCCCGTGGGCTTCATGGCCGGACTTCTCGGCGTGCTGGTAGCGGTGATCGCAGTCGTCGCCGTGGCGCGCGAGACCCGGCCGTTGACGCGCTTGTCGCGCACCGTCAATTCTATCGGTAAGGGCCTGCAGCCGATCGATATTCCGGAACGGGGCGCCTGCGAACTGCGCATGCTGATCCGCGCCATCAACGGCATGCAGTTGCGCATCGCCGCATTGATCAACAATCGCACCCTGATCCTCGGGGCGATCTCCCATGATCTTAGAACCTATCTCACCCGCTTCCGCCTGCGCATGGAGATGATGCCGGACACGGCACATCGAGAGCGGGCGATCGCCGATATCGAGGCGATGCAACGCCTTGTCGAGGATGCGCTGGGCTTTGCCCGCAGCACGGTCGTTTCCGGAGGGCGGGATATCGCCGATCTCGACGCCGCTGTCTGTGCACTCGTCGCCGAGCGCCAGGACGGGCCGGACCTCGTCTCGCTTTCACCGTGCGGAAGAGAATTGGCGGTGACGATGCCGCAGACGGCGCTGGCCCGGGTGCTGGACAATCTGACTGACAATGCACTGCGTTACGGCGGCAGGGCCGATGTTTGCATCGAGCGCCGGGGCGAACATGCCGCCGTCATCATCGGCGATCGTGGCCCCGGCATTCCGATGGAGCGGCGCAAGGATGTGCTCGAACCCTTCGTGCGTTTGGAAGAATCGCGCAATCGCGATCTTGGGGGGAGTGGGTTAGGATTGACGATCGTCCGTCAGATCCTCGATGCGCACAATGGCGCACTTCGCCTTGAGGATCGGGACGGCGGCGGGCTCAATGCCATCGTGCTTCTGCCGCTGGCGGCGAGCAGTCGGGTTGCCGCCTGAAATGGCGCACATCAAAGGGCTCGCGCTGAAATGCGCGCTGATTGCCATCTGTCGCGTTGCCGCTCAATGACGGGTCAGGAAGCGCCTTAACTCCTCCCGGCTAACGACGATGCCTGCGGCGGCCTTTTTCGGGTCCGGATGCGTATAGGTGAAGCTCAGCAGGTCAGGCAGATCCAATGCCTGGCGCATGTTCATGATGCCGAGTGCCTTCCGTCCGGTGGCGCTGTCGACGCTGACTTCGACGATGCTCTCTGGTCTTGTTGTATCCATGGTGTCCTCCCACCTTCTTATATAGCAGAAATCTCATATAAAATAATGGGTTTTTATGAGAACCGACCTAGATAAAAAGCGTTAACGGCGCTTCACGGTCGCAACGATTCATTAACCATGAATTGGCTTCGGAAAGGAGAAATGCAATCATCCCTGCCGGCCTCGAATGGTTCATCCTTCGCTGCAAATCGAAAATTTTGACCAATTGGACAATATTTTTCACCGGATTTGGAGGAGGTCAAAGCCTAACTTCTCCATCGCTCACAAATACCCTAGTAAAATCAGGTAGTTATAAAAATGTCAGAATTTTTACAGAGATGGTGTTGACTGGAGGAAAGGTGTGGGATTATAAGCCCACTCACTGAACGAGGGCGGCGGCGCTGCTGGCGATGAAGTCCTTCGCTCTAGTGTTTCCTTGGAATTGGCTGCGATGCTGATTGGGGGTTCTGGGTTGGACCTGGGGCTTGCGAGGACGGTTTTGACTGGGATGACTGGTCTGTTATTTGACAATTGAAGATTGGAAGAAAGAGAAACGTGGGCGGCGGAGCTTGCGGGATCTGAAGAGATTTGGATCCTTTGAATAGACTTCGACGGTCACGTTTTGAACAAGAGAATACACCTCATTATTATCGCAGAGATGCGGATGATGATGGGTGTGAGTTCTCGTCGATTCAGAATGACGTGATTTAGTCGAGATTGAATTCTCAACATGAGAGTTTGATCCTGGCTCAGAACGAACGCTGGCGGCAGGCTTAACACATGCAAGTCGAGCGCCCCGCAAGGGGAGCGGCAGACGGGTGAGTAACGCGTGGGAATCTACCCTTTTCTACGGAATAA
>Ga0207426_1000331_pt1 | contig 89838 bp, 71 predicted proteins | sample AraplaMF_Cvi_mMS_FD_184265 | JGI IMG/M metagenome (GOLD analysis project Ga0207426, IMG submission 184265) | Arabidopsis root microbial communities from the University of North Carolina, USA - plate scrape MF_Cvi_mMS (SPAdes) (version 2) | ecosystem: Host-associated > Plants > Roots > Endosphere...
CCAGGATGCCGAAGGCGGCCACGCCTTGCGTCAGGATGTGGCCGCCCGTCTGGTTGACCACCGTCACGGCACCGCCTTTGCCGCCGCCGCCACCCTTGCCGCCCACCCCGATCGCGGTCTGGATCGGCGTGTCGTCGGCGGCGGCGCTGGTCGAGCTCGCGGCACCGCCGCTGCCGCCGCCGCCGCCGACGCTTTGCGCATAGATGCCGTCCGACTGGGCGCCATAGGTCGCGATCCCTCCGGTGTTGGTCGCATTGGCCGCGCCGCCGTCGCCCGCGGCCCCGCCGTTGCCGCCGACCGACACCGAGACGTTCATCTTCACGGCTGTCCCGTTCTCCGCTTCACCCGCCTGCGGCTGCGAGAAGATGCCGTTCAACTCGTCATAGGTCGCCTTGATCTCCTCGCCGATCTGTCCGATCCGCAGGATGCCGTCCCCGAGATTGGTGACCGTCTGATTGAGGCCCAGGCCGCCTGCCAGGATGTCGAACAAGGCCTTCGCATTCGAGAAGTCGGGTGATCCGCCGGCGGTGGCACCGCCTTTGCCGCCCTTGCCGCCGCCGCCGCCGATGCTCTGCACCGACAGGCCGATCGCATCGGTGCCGCGGGTCACGATGCTGCCGCCATTCGTGACCGTGGCGGTGTTGCCGTCTCCGCCGGCGCCGCCGCTCCCGCCGACCCCGACGGCAAGGCTGAGATTGCCGCCGCCGGCCGTCGCGACTCCGCCCCCACCGGCACCGCCGCCGCCGCCGACGCTCTGGGCAAACACGCCATCGGCTCCGTCACCCACCGACGTGACCGCCCCCGTGTTTTTCACATCGACGGTGTCGGCGTGGCCGCCGGTGCCGCCGGTCCCGCCCACGCCGACCGAGGCGGCGAAGCTGAACTTTGCCTTGCTCGCGGCCGAGGAGGCATCACCAGCGCCACCGGCCCCGCCGCCGCCGCCGACGCTCTGGGCAAAGACGCCATAGGCATCCTGGCCCCGCGTGGCCACGAGGCCGTCATTCCACACCGTCACCGCGCCGCCGGTCCCGCCGCTGCCTCCGGCGCCGCCGACCGCCACCGAGACCGAGACCGCAACGGCTGGCCTGCTGCCGCCGGAATAGGACGCCGCCGTGCTGTCGCCCCCCGTGCCGCCGCCGCCGCCGACCGATTGCGCCATCACCCCGATGGCGCCGTCCCCGGCCGTGGCGATCAGCCCGTTACTGTCGAGTGCGACCGTGCCGCCGGTGTTGCCCGCCCCGCCCTGGCCGCCCGTCGCCACCGAGATCGAGATGGCGGGGACCTCCTTGCTCGGCGAGAAATCGACCGCTCGCGCCGCCGCCGCCCCACCCGTTCCGCCCCCGCCGCCGATGCTCTGGATGAGGATTCCGGTGGCATCCGCGCCGTAGGTCGTGACCTGGCCGGTGTTGCTGACGGCAACATCCCCCGCCGGGCCGCCGCTGCCGCCGCGGCCGCCGATCGCGACCGCCGCCGTCGGCAGGAGGCCGGCGGTGAAGGTGAACGCCGCGCCGCCCTTTCCGCCGCCGCCGCCGATGCTCTGCGCCTGGACGCCGGCCGCATGGTCGCCATAGCTGGTGATCAGCGACTTGTTGGTGACGCTCACCAGGCCGCCGGCGCCGCCGCCGCCCGCGTCGCCGCCGATCGTCATCGAGAAGAACCCGGTGCCCGTCGAGGCTGCACTGCCGCCGGCCCCGCCGGACCCGCCGATGCTCTGGGCCAGGAGGCCCGCGCCGCCGAGCGTGCTGGTGGAGGCGAACACGCCGTTCGTCAGATCGACATTGACCGTGCCACCGTTGCCGCCAAGACCACCATTGCCGCCGATGGCAACCTGTGTGCCGATCGAGATGTCGCTCGTGTCGCCGCCCACGCCGCCGCCGCCGCCGACGCTTTGCGCCACCACCGCGATGGCGCTCTTGCCGGTGGCCACCACCGAGCCATCGGGCGCCTGGACCACAACCGGGCCGGCATCCCCGCCCGCTGCCCCAGCGCCACCCTGGGCGAAGAAACTCGCATTGCCGCCAGCGCCGCCGGCGCCGCCGACGCTCTGCACCACCGCGCCATGGGCGAGCGCCCCCGAGGTCCGGACCGCGCCCGCGCTCGCAGCGTTGCCCAGGATAAGGGTGGCAGCACCCCCGGCGCCCGCGAATCCGCCGCCGCCCGCCTCGCCGATGCCACCCGCCCCCGCACCAGGCCCGCCGGCGCCGCCGTTGGACTGGACCAGGACGCCCTGGCCGCCGCTCTTGCTGGAATAGGCGACCGAGCCGAGAATGGTGGCGCTGGCAGTCCCGCCATTCCCGCCATTCCCGCCGCTGCCGCCTCCCTGCCCAAGCCCGGAGTCCACGGTTCCGCCGTCGCCGCCATCGCCGCCGATCGCCGAGACATAGAGTCCGGCGCCCGGCGAAAGGAACGGGGCCAGGTTGACGGTGACCCCGCCGCTGGTGAGCAACAGGCTGGCTGTGCCGCCATTGCCGCCCGCTCCGGCATCGCCGCCCGTGATCGAGAGCGAGTCGGATGCATCGCCTCCGGCGCCTCCGGTCCCGCCATCTGCGGTAGCGAGCAAGCCGAATTGCCCGGTCGTGACAGTGCCGCCCAGCCAGTTCAGCGACGCCGAGCCCGCCTGACCGCCATCGCCGCCATCGCCGGCTATTACATCGGCCAGCTGCCATGGGAAGCGGGAGGCGGCATTGCCCCCGTTTCCGCCCGAACCGCCGCTGGACAGCGCCGAAACGCCGACAGCAAACGCCTGGACCGATCCGCTTGCCGTGAGCGCGACCGTGCCGCCGGAACCGCCCGGCCCGCCAGCGCCCCCGTTGTGGGACCCGGTTCCCTCTTCGCTGGAATCTCCCCCCCTGCCGCCCTCGTTGCCTGCGGACCACACATAGAGTCCGTAGGTCGCCAGACCGGTCTTCGGGTCCGGAACGAAGGCGCCATTGAACCCGACGGCAATATTGCCTCCCGCCCCGCCGGCGCCGCCATTGCCGCCCCGGTTTTCGTCCAGGCCGGCGAAGCCGCCTCGACCGCCGGCACCTGCAACTCCGCCCACGCTGGTGATGATTGCACCGTAGGTCGCGAGATTGGTGTCGGGGTTGCCGCCGCCGATGAGGGTCAGGGCCGTGTTGGTGCCGCTGATCTGCCCGCCGGCCTGTCCCGGACTGCCATCGCCGCCGTTTTCGTCATCGTCTCCATCGGCCCCGAGACAGCCGAAGAGACCCCGCGAGGTCACCCCATAAGGCTTCAGCGGTGGAGTGGGGCCGAAGCTCTGGTGCGAGAAATTCGCCGTGACCGCAGGCGGCGGAGACGGATTGCTGCTCGAGTTGCACTGTGCCTGCGCCGCGGTGGGGGCCGCGATCTGGGCGACGGCGATGCCGCCTAGCGCGAGGGCGATCCAAGACCCCGAGAGGCGTCCTGGACCCAGGCCGGCTCCCCCGGCACCGCTCTCGCGGTTCGCATGGCCGCCTTCCATTGTTGTGCAGGATCCGGCCGCCTTCCGCCGCTCGATCATTGCGTTCCCCCTTCTCGACACCGGCGAACCGGTCAGTTGAGGTCGTAAAGGATCACCGATATCTCACCTTCGTCGCTGAATACTTTGATGACGTCGGCAATGCTGTCGATCGGCGTGACGTTGTTCACATAGACGACATAGGCAAGCAGTTTTCCTGTCCTGGACTTCAGGTATCCTGCAAAGACCTGGGCCTTGAGCGTGCCGCCCGCGACCGTCGTCCCGGTCTTCGCGAAGACACGCCCAATGGCCGGCGCAATGACCGGATTCGGCGGGTCGACGCCGATCGTTGCCAGCGAACCGTCGCGACCGAGGGCGGGAAGGGCGTCGAAATAGACCTCCGCGCCCTTCGTCCTCCGCATCGCCGCGAGGAGATCCGTCACGGCGGTGGGCGTCGCACGGCTGTCGGGGCTGCCACTGCCGTTGGTCGGGAAGTCGAAGCCATCGGGAGGGAGTCCGTATTCCGCCACGAGCGTGGTCCGCTCGGCCGCAAGTGCGGCCCCGATCGTCCTCGCCCCCTTGGTCAGGCCGAATAGCACCAGGCTCAGATTGGCTCCGAGATTGTGGCTGACCTTGAGGATCAGCCTGGCATAGTCGGAGTAGGGCGGCGACGTCAGTCGCGCGACCTTTGTGGGCGGCTCATACGCTGCGTCAGGGGGAAGCTTCGCGCCCGGGTTCGGCCCCGTTGCCGCTGCCGCGACCGACACGCCCGCCCGGCCCAGCGCCTCGATGAATGCCGTGCGGGCGAAGGACGACGGATCGGCGATCGGGAAGGTCCGGACCAGGGTCGGCACGCCGGGCAGGTCCGGTCTGTAGCCGACCGGTATCTGGCCTTTGACGAGCCCCACCCTGGGGTCGTCGGGCGAGGTCTCCAGGGAAATGTCCAGCGGTTCGCCGGCGGCGACGGTCTTAACCTCCGATCTGACCGCGAAAGCTGCGGTCCTGGGACGCCACTCCACCCTTGCCGTCTGTCCCGCTTCGGTCGGCAGGATCGTCACATCGATCAGGTTGTCGTTCAGGATGACCGGTGTGATCAGGACATTCCCGTTCGGCACGCGGAAATGGTCGAAGAGGCGGTCATCGACGACGATGTCGCCGGCAACGGCTTTGATTCCGGCCTCGGCGACCTGTCGGGCGAGACGATCGAGGCCGGACAGCGGATTCGGTTCCGTGAGAATCGCGCTGCCGAGAGTGTTGGCCTCGGTATGGTCGAAATTGGTGAAGGCGACCTTGCCGTCGGCCATTGTTCGCCCGCCGAGGGTCAGGTCTCCGCTTGCGACCAGAACGAGGTCGCCGTTAAGGATACCGTCACGCGCCACTTCGCCCATGCGATAGACCGGCGTTTCGAAGCGATGGTCGATGCCCAGCGCATTCAATGCGAGACCGACCGAAAACAGCTTCCGCACCGAACCCGTGAAGAAGAGCGAGTCGGCGCCGTAGGATGTCGTCGTCGCCCCCGTGGAGAGATCGATGGCCCGAAGGCCCCAGACCGCCCCGGAATAGCGCGGCGCGGCCATGATCGCATGGACCGCGGGGGGAAGATCGCCTTGGGCCGCGAGCGCTTCGCTTGCGGCGCAGCACAGAAGCGCCGCGGCGGCCGGCGCGAAGATCAGGCCTCTTCGCAATTTGTTCACAGGCGGTCTTTCCACCTCACCCTCCCATTCGCGGCCTAATAGGCCTGCTGGATCGCGGCGGCGATCGTGGCGATGTCGTGATCGGCGGCGATGAAATCCTCGACCGAGGCGAAGGGCGCGTTGTTGAGAAAGATGGCAAAGGCGAGCTTGCGGCCGCTCTTCGCCTCGATGTAGCCGACCTGGGTCTTGGCGACGATCAGCCCCTGATGGTCTCCGGGCGTGTAGGTGACCCGCGAACCGTCCTTGATCCGGACACGCCCGACCGCGGGGGTCCCAAGACCGTTGGCCGCCTGGGTTCCATCCACCCCCAGGATCGCCATCCCGTCCCGGAGGAACCGCCCCCACGGCTCATCGAGGATTCGCGTCAGCACGAGGGTCTCGTCCGCGGCGGTCGTCCGGGCGCGGTCATCGGAGCCGGCGCCATCGAACACATATGTGCTCTGCCGGGACACGCCGAGGCGGTCGAGCAGATCGAGCTCCTTGCCGATACCTGCCGTGCAGTCGCGGCTGCCGGCCTTCACGGCGGCCAGGCACAGCATCAGGTCGGCGCCGCGATTGTAGCTGACCTTGAGAATGACCTTGACGAATTCGGAGAGCGGGGCCGAGACGTGCTCCGCAACCTTGTCGGCGGGAGAGTAGGTCGCCGTGTCCGGCAGCTTCCCGGCTGGATTGGGGCCGAGCGGGCTCGCGGCCACCTCGACTCCCGCACGCTGCAGGGCCTCGATGAAGGCGGTCCGGGTGAAGGCAGCCGGATCGGGCACGTGCCATATGTTCAAGGTGGACGGCGCTCCGGCGGCGATCTCGCCTGTGATCCGGATCCGGCCGGGAGCCGGCACCTCGACCGAGATGGGTTTCGGATCCCGCGCGACCGTCAGCACGTCGCCCGTCACGTCGACGGCCGCGGTCCGCGGCCGCCAGTCGACCTTGGCGGGCTCGCCGGCAGCACCGGCCGTCGTCATGATGTCGATGACGTTCTCGTTCAGCCAGACGGGCGAGATCGCGCCGTCCGACCAGCCCTCATAGGCCTCGAACAGCCGTCCGTCGACGATGACGTCGCCTCTGACCGCCGCGATGCCGGACCCGCGAACCGCTTTCGCCAGGCCGTTCAGCGCGGCGAGCGGGTCGCTGCCCTTGAGCAGGGCGCCCCCTGCGAATCCCGTATCGGCATAGTTGTGGTCGATCTCCGGACTATTGTTGTAGCCGAGCGTGCCGTCCGGTTGCTCGCGCAGGCCGAAGCTGAAATCGCCGGAAGCGACCAGGACCAGGTCTCCGTCGAGCACGCCTTCGGAGACAGGCCCGACCTTGTAGACGGGGGTGCGAAACCGGTGGTCCGCTCCGTACAGATCGAGCGCCGTGGCCGTGCTGTACACCTTCATGATGGATCCGGGGGTCAATCCCCGGTCGCCCGCCTGATCGATCAGCACGGCGCCCGTATCGACATCGACCACGCGGACGCCCCAGCTCGTATGCGCATAGGCCGCTTTCGACTGGATGTCCGCGATCCGGGCGGACACGTCCGCGGGCGGGTCACCCGTAATCGGAGGAAGGGTGCCTGCATGCGCTCCGGCGCAGGCGACGGTTAGGACAGCGGCAAGCGCCGCCATCGACATCGGGGGGATTGTGGACATCAGGCTGCTCCCTTCAGCATGGCTGGAACCGTGCGCCCGCGGCGAAGCGGAGGAGGGCGCCATCGGACGTCGAGCTTCGGCTCGTCCATGTAGGCGCCGATAGACGCGTTCGATCCCGTCGATCACCGTTTTCAGGTCGGCCCGCGAAATCTCTCATCCGATCAGGTCTTTCCAGCGTGAAGAAAAGACGGCCGGATCCAGCGTTTTTGCGCCTTCGAGATCGATGTTGCGGAGCGTGAAGCGGACGGTTCCGAGCTGCTCGACAGGCAAGCCGCCAACCGAGGCGTTGTGCGTCACGGCGATGCTCGGCGGGGGTTGCGGCGGCGGTTCGAACCGGTCGATGACGGTTGTCTGCTCTCTGACGATGCGATCGGCGTCCTGCGCCTCTGCACGAGCGATCAGAACCCCGAACAGGTTTATGGCGATCAGACCCAGCGTGACTGTGAGACGAGGCCGGCTACCCCGCTTCATCCCCGCCCCCTTAATGATCTACCCAAGCATTAAGTTGTTGGTGTTTCGATTGGGTAATTTTTGATTATTAATTCCAAATTTTGTTCAAATCAATAAAAATTGACATGAATTTTAATTCATGCGTCCGGCTAAATTCTTTCTGAATTCAACTAGGTCGCTGATATGCGCCTCCGAATTGTTGATCGATATTGACCAACAAAGAGCGAAAATCGATCTGTTCTACAGAGACGCAGAACTGCACTGCAGTCCGAGTTTCATTGAGATCGAAGACAATCGTCTCAGAAAACCGATTTCAGGTGAATACAATTTTTATATCTTTCCCAGGAAAACGATCCCGGAAGCCGGCTGGGCCATCAAGGCAGGACAAGAGACGGAAGGGAGGAGGCGTGGCGCGCGACATCGATCGGAAGCGGCGGGTAGTGGCAACGCTCCTAGGCGCCAGTCACGCGCAAGGATCTCACGGCAGCGTTTCGTCGCGTCACCCTCACCACTTCATCTGACGTCGAACGTGCCCACAACTCGATACAGGGTCACGCCCGCCCTCGTGAGTTTCGATTTTACGAGGACTGAGCGCGAGTCTTGGGTTGTTGCGAGCCTCTGATCGGGTCGAAGCGTGTCGGGATCCCGTGCGGGACGCCACAGCGCGGCGACCGCCTGGAGGACGATGGTTCGAACAGCTCCTGCGAGCCTGACCTGTGCCTTGTTTGGGAAAGCGGCGGGGATGTGCATGCCACTACGAAGCGCGTCAGTATTGTCTTAGTCCTACGGCGCGCTGCGACGATCTGTGCTCCGGCGCATCACCACCTCGGTGCCGACATCGACGATGCGCTGATCAGGAGCTTCGCCCGAAAGAACTTGTCGGATCGTCGCGACCGCCGCGTGGCCGACGCGGTAGCGGTGGGTGCGGACGCTCGACAGGCTCGGCTCCGCCGCCTCCATGAAGTCGAGGTCGTTGAAGCCTGCGATGCCCATGTCCTTCGGCACCCGGATGCCGCGCTGCAGGCATTCGAACAGCACGCCCAGCGCCAGGATATCGTTGTTGCAGAACACACCATCGATCTCGGGCTCGGTGGCGAGGGCCCGCCGGAACAGCTCGCGACCCAGGGCCGGAGTCGCGAATTCCAGCATCGGCCGGCCGGTCGCCGGGTTCACCTTGTCCACAAGATGGCGAAGGCTGGACTCGGATATCGAATGGACCAGGCCCGGCCGGTCCAGCCCTGCGGCCGCCAGCGCCTTCTGATAACCGGATCGGCGGCCGCCCGACCGGCTGTTCATCCAGCCGCTCAGGAAGGCGATGCGCGTATAGCCCTGGGCGATCATGTGCTCGGTCATCCGCCGGCCGGCATCCTCATGCGAGAAGCCGATGATCCGGTCGATCGGATCGGGCGACAGGTCCATGATCTGCACCACCGGGCAGCCGGCGGTCTCCAGCATGCGCCGGGCGGTCGCCGTCTGGTTGACGCCCGACACGATCATCGCCGACGGCTTCTGCCGCAGGAACAGGCCGACCAGCCGCTCCTCCTCCAGCGGGTCGTAGCGGGTGTTGCCGACCTGGATCTGCAGCTCGGTGCCGTCGACGCCGTCATAGATGCCGCGCAGCACATCGGCGAACACCACCTGGGTCAGCGACGGCACCAGCGCGCCGATGACGCCGCTGCGGGTGGAGGCGAGGGCGCGGGCGCTGAGGTTGGGGACATAGTTCAGCTCGCGGATGGCGTCGTTGACCACCCGCCGCAGCGTCTCTGACACCCGGTGCGGCTCGCGCAGCACCCGGGACACGGTGATCATGCCGACGCCGGCATAGGCCGCGACATCGGCCATGGTCGGCGTGCCGCCGCTGCGGCTCTTGCGGGGCTTCTCGGAAATGGTCGTCTCCTTCCGGTCCGCCGGCAGTATCGGGGCGAACAGTGGCTCAATTCAAGCCGATCCCCATCATTCCCGGATTTCGTCGGATTGAATCAAATAATTCTCTGGTTGGCGTCTTGACTCTGTGAAAATGGCAGCGCTACCATCGGCGCATCACAGGCAAAGACCCGCGGCAATCCTCATGAATTTGAGGAAGCGGACCTGTTTGCCTCAAAAAATCCGATGGGGAGGAAGCTATGCCTTTCACCAGGCGGGACGTTCTCGGAGCATCGGCTGCGCTGCTGGGGGCGGGCCTGACGGCGACCCTCGGCACCCGGGCCTCCGCCCAGTCGACCGACACCATCCGCATCGCCTTCGCCGCGCGCAACAACCGCACGCTCGACCCCTCGAACTCGATCCAGGGGGCCGACAACTGGTCCATCGTGCACATCCACGACACGCTGGTGGCCTCGCCGAACGGCCGCTTCGCCGAGCGGCCGGAGGAGTTCGTGCCGCAGCTGGCCGAGAGCTGGACGATGTCGCCCGACGCCAGGACCTGGACCTTCAAGCTTCGCGAGGGGGTCCAGTTCCACAAGGGCTATGGCGAGCTGACCTCGGACGACGTGGTGTTCACGCTGAACCGGATGCGCGACCCGAAGCAGGTCGGCGGCAACAAGGTGCTGTACCAGAACATCACCGACGTCCAGCCGGACGGGAAGTACGGGGTGACGGTCTCGCTGCGCCAGCCCGACCCGCTGCTGCTCAGCGGCACCATCCAGGACTATTCCTGCGTCATCCTGTCGAGGAAGGCGGTGCAGGAGAAGGGCGAGGGCATCCAGCGCGACCCGATCGGCACCGGCGCCTACCAGTTCGTCAGCATCGATTCCGACCCGTCCAAGGGCATCATGATGACGGCCAACCCGGACTATTTCGGCGGGGCGCCGGTCACCAAGAACCTGCAGGTGATCTACATCCTCGACACCACCTCGCGCACCCTGGCGCTGCTGTCGGGGGACGTGCACATGATCGAGGGCGTGCGCGCGCCGGGCTGGGTGCCGGCGATGAAGCAGAAGAACCCGAACCTGCTGTTCGACGTCGCCGCGCCGGGCAGCCTGTTCACCATGAGCTTCAACCTGACGCGCAAGCCGCTGGACGACCTGCGCGTCCGCCAGGCCTTCGCCTACGCCATCGACCGCGACGCCATCGTCGCCGCCATGACGCCGATCAGCCGCCGCACCTACGGCCTGAACCCGCCCGGCTTCCCCGGCAGCTACACCGCCGACACTGTGCCGCCGGAGTTGCTCTACAAATTCGACCCGGACAAGGCGAAGGCGCTGCTGGCCGAGGCCGGCTACCCCGACGGCTTCACCCTCGACGCCTATACCAGCCAGCGCGAGGACTATTCCGCCGCGATGCTGGTGGTGCAGGAGCAGATGCGCAATGTCGGGGTCGCCATCAACCTGCAGGTGATCGACCACACCACCTTCCACGCCAACAACCGCAAGGACATGAACGCGCTGCCGCAGAATTCGTCGGCCTACCCGCCGGTGCCGACTCTGCCGCTGGCCGACATCCTGTCCAAGGTTGCGGAGGTGAAGTCCGACGGCAGCGGCGGCGCCAACTACTCGCATTACGGCGTCGTGATCCCCGGCATCGACGACCTGCTCGACAAGGCGGGGAACGAGCCGGACTACGACAAGCGCCTGGCCCTGATCCAGGAGGCCGAGCGCAAGGTGATGACCGACCTGCCGGTCCTGCCGATCGCCACCAACGGCTATCTCATCGCCCGCGATCCGCGGGTCACGCTCGGCTACGAGGTGTCGTCCGGCTACGCCTACTGGCGGCTGGACAAGGCGAAGATCGCCTGAGGCATCGCCCTGGCTCCGCACTGCTTCGGGAAGGAACGACCATGACCGAAACCGCCCTTCTCTCCGGCGGCGCCCCCGGCGACAGGCGCGTCCTCGCGCCGGGCACCTTCTGGTACGACACGATGCGCCGCGCGGGGCAGAACAACTTCAACGAGCGCGATCCCGAGGTCCTGGATGTCGAGGCCTGGATCGATTACTGGAAGCGCCTCAGGATCGACACGCTGCTGCTGAGCGGCGGCGGCATCATGGCCTTCTACCCGACCGAGATCCCGTACCACCACCGCAGCCGCTATCTCGGCGATCGCGACCTGTTCGGGGAATTCGCCGCCGCGGCCAAGCGCGAGGGCATGCGGGTGGTGGCGCGGATGGACCCGAACTGGTGCTACGCCGATGGCGCCGAGGCCCATCCGGAATGGGTCGCGCGCACCGCCGACGGCCAGCCGGTGCACCATCCGGAGGTGCCGGAGCTGTTCCGCAGCTGCATGTTCTCGACCTTCTATACGGAGCAGATGTCGGCGATCTATCGCGAGATGAATGCCCGCTACGACATCGACGGCTTCTTCACCAATGGCTGGCCCAGCACCGGCCGCCGGCCGCATTGGTACAACACCGACCACCAGCACCTGGCCAAGCTGCCGCCACAGGAGTTCCACCGCATCTACGAGGCCCGGGTGCTGGAGATCTGGCGGCTCTGGGACGGCATCGCCAAGGAGCGGTCGCCGGAGAACCTCTATGTCGGCAATCTCGGCGGCGGCATCCGGGCGGTGACCGACGTGATGGAGATCGCCAAGGTCGCCGGCTGGTTCAACGCCGACCATCAGGGCCGCAACAACCAGACCCCGGTGTGGGACTGCGCCCAGCAGGGCCGCGTCGCCCATGCCGTGATGGACGGGCGGGCGGTCACCAACGTCACAGGCGGCTACGCTAATGCCGACCCGTTCTGGCGCCACACGACGAAGGCGCCGGAGGAAACGACGCTCTGGATGGCGCAGTCCACCGCCAGCGGCATGGTCCCCTGGTACCATTGGCTCGGCGGCGCGCCGGACGACCAGCGCTTCCGCCGCACCGGCGAGGCCTTCTTCAGCTGGCTGGCCCAGCATGAACGGCATTTCCGCAACACCGCGCCGGTGTCGAACCTCGCCGTCGTGTTCTCGCAGCGGACCAACGCCTTCTACCAGCCGCCCGGCGGCGGCGACGTCACCGACTACCTGCAGGGTTGGTACTACGCCCTGCTCGAGGCCCGCATTCCGTTCGAGTTCCTGCATGAGCAGAACCTGACGCCGGAGCGGCTGAGGAAATTCGCCGCCATCGTCCTGCCGAACACGGCGATGCTGTCCGACGCCCAGGCCAGGGCCATCGAGGAGTATGTCGCCGGCGGCGGCGCCGTGGTCGCGACCTTCGAGAGCGGCTGCTTCGACGAATGGGGCCACCGCCGGGCCACGCCGGCCCTGGCCCGGCTGTTCGGGGTCGAGGTCGCCGGCCCGCCCTTCGGCGCCGCCCAGGGCGAGCATCGGCACCATCGGCGCGGGCATCTCGCACGCATCGAGGGCGACCACCCGATCCTGTCCAGCTTCGGCGACACCGCGGTCTTGCCCTATGGCGAGTTCCGGCTGCCGGTCAGGCCCGGCGGGGCCGATCTGCTGAGCATCGTCGAGCCCTACGCCGCCTTCCCGCCGGAGATGGTCTACACCGACACGCCGCGGACCGATGAAGCCGCCCTCTCGGCGCGGCAGCACGGGCAGGGCAGGGTGGGCTGGTTCTCCGGCGACATCGACCGCTCCTTCTGGCTGTCGACCAATGGCGATCTCGCCCGGCTGATGGCGAATGCGGTGCGCTGGGCGCTGGACGGCCGCCAGCCCGTGCGGATCGAGGGGCAGGGGCTGGTCGATATCTTCCCCTGGCAGACGCAGGACGGCTACGCCCTGCACATCCTCAACTACACCTCGCCGAACATGATGCGCGGCTGGGTGCGCGAGACCTATCCGCTCGGCCCGCAGACGGTGAGCTTCGAGGTCGCGCCGGGCCGGACGATCCGGGCGGTGGAGGCCCTGCGCGCCGGCCGCAGCGTGCCCTTCACCCAGGCGGGCACCACCGTCCGCTTCACGCTCGACGGCATCGCCGACTACGAGGTCGCCGCGCTGAGCTGAGCGCGCGGCGACCGATCGACACCAGGACGGCACGAGGACCCCCAATGGCTGCAGAGACTCCCGTCACCCTCCTCATGCCCGGCGCCGTCGCCGCCCCGGTCCGCTGGGCGGCGGAGGAGCTGCTGCGCGCCCTGCGGCAGCGCGATGTCGAGGCCGCGATCGGCCCGACGCCGGGGGCCTTCACCATCCGCGTCGCGACGGGGGACGATCGCGACGCGTCGGCAGCGGCCGCCGCCGCGTCGGTGACCCTGCCGGAGACGGCGGAAGGCCTGGCGCTGCTGCCGGTGGCGGGCGGCATCCTTGCCTGGGGCTTCGACACCCGCGGCCAGGTCTATGCGCTGACCGAGCTGGCCGACCGGGTGCGCCATGCCGAGGGCGACCTGTTCGACCCCGGCCTGCCGCTGGTGGAGCGGCCCTCGGCCCGCATCCGCAGCATCGCCCGGCTGTTCTGCTCGGAGGAGGAGGACAAGGGCTGGTTCCACGACCGCCAGTTCTGGCACGACTACCTGTCGATGCTGGCCAGCCAGCGGTTCAACCGCTTCGCCCTGACCCTGGGCATGGGCTACAACTACCCGTACCACAACAACTTCATCCGCGACGTCTACTTCTACTTCCCGTACCCGTTCCTGCTCGACCTCCCCGGCTACGGCGTCGACGTCAAGGAGCTGACGCCGGAGGAGCGCGCCGCCAATCTCGAGACCCTGAAGTTCATCGCCCGCGAGACGGCGCGGCGCGGGCTCGACTTCCAGCTGGCGCTGTGGACCCAGCGCTATGATTTCGACGACGTCCCGAACGCCAACTACACCGTGCGAGGCATCACCCGCGACAATCTGGCGCCCTATTGCCGCGACGCCATCGCCGCGCTCCTGCAGGCGGTGCCGGAGATCACCGGCCTGACCTTCCGGGTGCATGTCGAGGGCGGCATCCCCGAGGGCGACTATGCGTTCTGGGACGAGGCGTTCCAGGGCGTCGCCGCCGCCGGCCGGCCGGTCGAGATCGACATGCACGGCAAGGGGCTCGACCACGAGACCATCGGCCTAGCCCGCGCCTCCGGCATGCCGATCACCACCTCGCCGAAATACATGGCCGAGCATATGGGCCTGCCCTACCACCAGTCGGCGATCCGCGAGCGCGAATACCCGCCCGAGGTCGCGCGCAGCGAGCGCGAGCAGCTCAGCGAGGGCTCGCGCAAGTTCCTGCGCTACAGCTATGGCGACCTGCTGGCCAAGGACCGCGACTGGAAGGTGCTGTACCGGATCTGGGCCGGCACCCAGCGCGTGCTGCTATGGGGTGACCCGGCCTTCGCCGCCGGCTACGGCCGCAGCTCGACCTATTGCGGCTCGGACGGGGTGGAGTGGTGCGAGCCCGGCTCGTTCAAGGGCCGCATGGGCACCGGCGTGCCGGGGCAGCGCTTCCATTACCAGAAGCAGGGCCTGGCGACGAAATACGATTGGCAGAAGCACGCCTATCTCTACCGGGTCTGGGGCCGGCTGCTCTACAACCCGGACGCGGATCGCGATGGCTGGATGCGCCATCTCCGCCGGACTTGCGGCGATGCCGCGGATTCCTGCGAAACCGCGCTGTCGCTGGCCAGCCGGGTGCTGCCGCTGATCAGCCTGACTCATGGGCCGTCGGCCTCGAACAACCATTACTGGCCGGAGATCTACTCCAACCTGCCCGTCGGCACGGTCGGCAACCGCCGGCCCTATGGCAGCGACATGGACGGGCCGGTCCGCTTCGGCAACGCGCCGACCTTCGACCCGCAGCTCTTCGCGACGCCGCGGGAATTCGCCGAGGCGCTGCATGACGGCCGCGTGGACCGGCGCTACTCGCCGCTCGACGTCGCCGACTGGCTGGAAGAGCTGGCCGATGGGAGCGACAGGGCGCTGGTGTCGCTCAAGGGCAGCGCGACCTACGAGACGGCGGAGGTCCAGCGCATCGTGATCGATGCGGGCATCCTGTCCGGCATCGCCCGGTTCTTCGCCCAGAAGTTCCGCGCCTCGACCTGGGTCGAGCTGTTCCTGCTGTCGAAGGCGGCGGTGACGCTGGACCGGGCCGAAGCCCATCTGAAGCGGGCGGTGCTGGCCTGGCAGGGCATCGCCGACATCGCCCGCGACGTCTATCACGACGACCTGACCTACGGGCCGCAGAGCTGGCTGCGCGGCTCCTGGCGGCAGCGGCTGCGCGAGATCGAGATCGAGCTGACCGACCTGCAGGCGATGCGGTCGGAGGCGCCGCACGAGACCGTTCATCCCGACGACCGGACCCGCGTGGCGATCGCCCGGCTGCAGGGGCGGGTGCCGACCCGGGGGCTGGCGGCGGGCGTCACCGCCCCGGCGACCTTCCGGCGCGGCGAGGCGCTGGAGGTGCGGGCCGATCTGGCGGAGGGCGGCGAGCCGGTGCTGCACTACCGCCACGTCAACCAGGCGGAGCGCTGGAAGGCGATGCCGATGCAGCGAGGCGGCGCCGGCTTCGCCGCGGTCATCCCGCCCGACTACACGGACTCGGCCTTCCACCTGCAATTCTACGTCAGCGCGGTGGCCGGCGACCGGGTGACGCTGGCGCCGGGGCTGCGCGACGACCTCGCCAACGAGCCCTATCTCACGGCCCTGCAGGTGTGAGATGACGCTGGCCCGCCGCGCGATCGCCAGTCAGAGCGCGTTGCCTCTCCTGCAGCCGCTACGCCGTTCACACATCGATCGACGACACCGACGGCGGGCCGATGAACAGATTGCCTCTCCCGCTTGCGGGAGAGGTCGGACATCCGAAGGATGTCCGGGTGAGGGGACAGCGGCCTTGCCGAAAGTACTGCTTTGCGGCGAGCGAGCGCCTGATCTGCCCGATCCTGAAACAACGATCCCGGCGTTGCAGCCGGGCCGCCCTCACCCGGTCTCGCTGCGCGAGCCCGACCTCTCCCGCAAGCGGGAGAGGCAATACGCTCTTGTACCCGCCGTCGCTCTCGACCGGGGAGGTGAGCCTGGTGGACCGCGCTTGGCCTCACCCCGCCGTGGTCTTGCGGACGATCAGCTCGCCCGGCAGCAGGTGGATGTGGGTCTCGGCCGGCTCCGCCTTGCCGGTCACCAGTTGGACCGTCCGCTCGACCATGGCGTCGAGCGGCTGGCGGAAGGTGGTCAGCGCATAGCGCGGCCACCCGGCCATGGCGATGTCGTCGAAGCCGGCGACCGCGATGTCGCCGGGCACGGACAGGCCCAGCTCGTCGCGCAGCGCGTCGACGCCGCCGACCGCCAGGATGTCGTTGGCGAAGAAGATCGCCTCGGGGCGGCCGGCGCGGGCGACCTCGAGCGCCGCGCGGTAGCCGGCCTCGTAGCTGTATTCGCCGCCGGCGACCGAGGCGGTCAGGGTCATGCCCAGCTCCGCCAGCCGGGCGATAAAGGCGTGCTGGCGTTCGAGATTGGCGCTGGCATGCGGCACGCCGGCGACGAAGGCCACGCGGCGATGGCCCAGCGCGTGGAAATGGTCGGCGATGGCGCGGGCGCCTTCGGCATTGTTGCAGCAGACGCTGGTCAGGCTCGAATCCGGCACCGTGCGGTTGATCATGATCGTGGTGCGGCCCTCGGTCGCCCAGGTCAGGGCCGCGCCGGAGAGGGGCGCGGCCGAGACGATGACGACGGCGTCGACGCTGTACTGCCGCAGCGCCGCCAGCTGCTGCTTGATGTCGGCGCCATGGGTCAGGTTGAACAGCAGGCTCTGCTGCCCGACCTGCTGCAGGCCGCGCGACAGCTTCTCGATCAGCACCGGGTAGAACGGGTTCTGCATCGCCGAGACGACGATGCCGACGATGTTGCTGCGCCGCTTCGACAGGGTGCTGGCGATGGCGTTGGGGCTGTAGCCCAGGCTGTCCGCCATGGTCAGGATGCGCTGCCGCATCTCGCCCGAGATCGAGGCGCCGGGCGTGTAGGCGCGCGAGACCGCGGACTGGCTGACGCCGATCATCCGGGCCAGTTGGCGCGCGGTGATCGGTTTGCGCAGGTCTCCGGAACTCAAGGTCGCTTCCCCTCGCTGTCGCCGGCCGCAGCCATAGCACGTGCGCGGGCGGAATCCCGCCCCGGCCGTAATCACCTGCAGCACTATGTGGAGGTGTTGCATACGGATGCAAGACTCGATATCGTCCGGGTCAAAGCGGACGACAGGGAGGCGACGCGGCGATGTCTGCACTGGCGGGGCTGAATGTCGTCGACCTGTCCGAGACCGTCGGCGGCCAGTACTGCGCCCGGCTGCTGGCCGATTTCGGCGCCGAGGTCGTGCTGGTGGAGCCGTCGGACGGCTCGGCCTTGCGCCGGATGCCGCCCTTCAGCCGAGCCGGCGACCGCGGGTCGCTGCTGTTCTTCCATCTCAACACCGGCAAGCGCTCGGTCTGCCTCGACCCCATCAGTCCCGCGGGACGCCAGGCCCTCGACGAACTGCTGCGCGGCGCCGATGTCGCGATCCTGCCGCCGGGATCCGAGCCGCGGGACGTGCTCGGCCGCAATCCGCGCTGCGTCGCCGCGGTGGTCAGCCCCTTCGGCACCGACGGGCCGCTCGCCGGCTGGAAGGGGCCGGAGATCGTGCTGCAGGCCCTGTCGGGCATGATGCACAACAACGGCGCCCATGGCCGCGAGCCGCTGCATGGCTGCGGCCGCCGCGCCTCCTTCGCCGCCGGCCTCGCCGCCTATGTCGGCGTCACCGCAGCCCTGTTCGCCCGCGAGCACACCGGCCTCGGCCAGGCCGTCACCGTGGACGAGGCCGAGACCGCCGCGGCGATGTGCTTCCCCTATGTGCTGCAGCACATCTACAACGGCACGGTGAAGGGCCGGGGCGACCCGAACATCCCGGCCGGCCAGGTGCGCTGCCGCGACGGCTGGGTCTGCATCTGGATCTACAACCATCGCTGGAGCGCGGTCTGCCGGGCGCTCGGCCTCGGGCAGATCGAGCGGGACGAGCGCTTCGGCACCCCGGTCCCACGCCGCGCCCATTGGGCGGAGCTGTTCGCGATCATCCAGGACAAGGTCGCGAATCTCAGCGCCGAGGAGCTGGTGGCCACGCTGCAGCGGGAGGAGGTGATAGCCGCCAAGGCCTATCGCCCGACCGAGCTGCGCGGCAGCGCCCATCTCGCAGCGCGGGGCTATTGGGAGATGGTGGAGGGGCGGCCGATCCTCGGGCCGCCGTTCCGGCTGGGCCGCACGCCGCGCCGGGTCCGCTCCGCCGCGCCGGGCCTCGGTGCCGACAATGGCCGGGTGTCGATGACGGCGGCCCCGCGGCCGGAAACCGGCGCCCCCGCCCTTGGAGCCGGCCCCCTGGCGGGGCTGCGCGTGCTCGAGATCACCACGGCCTGGGCCGGGCCGATGGCCGGCCGGGTGCTGGGCTTCCTCGGGGCCGAGCCGATCCATGTCGAATCCCCGACCCGGGTCAATTCCTGGCGCCTGAACAAGGAGGTGCCGAACCCGGTCAATTTCCCGGACGGCGTCCCCGGCGACCGGCCCTACGACCGCGCCTTCCACTTCAACTCGCAGAACGTCAACAAGCTGTCCTGTATCCTCGACCTGAAGACGGGGGAGGGGCGCGACATCATCCGGCGCCTGGCCGCGGTCAGTGACGTGGTGATCTGCAACTTCCGCCCCGGCACGCTGGCCAAGCTGGGCCTGGATTACGACAGCCTGCGCCGGATCAAGCCGGACATCATCGTAGCCGAGCTGCCGGCCTTCGGCGCCGAGGGACCGATGGCGCGCTACGCCGCGCTGGGCCCGACCATGGAGATGTCGACCGGCATGTCCAGCATGATCGGCTATCCCGGCGGCCAGCCCGAGACCACCGGTCCGTCCTATCTCGACCCGATCGGCGGGTTCAACGCTGCGGCCGCGATCCTGACGGCGCTGCTGCACCGGCAGCGCACCGGCGAGGGCCAGTATATCGAGGTCCCGCAGGTCGAGGCCGCGATGCAGTTGATCGGGCCGGAGCTGCTGGCGGCGATCGACTCCGGCCGGGACCCCGCGCCGAACGGCAACCGCTCGCCCTATGCCGCCCCGCACGACGCTTTCCCGGCGCGCGGCGACGACCAGTGGGTGGCGATCGCGGCCGGGACCGAGGCGGAATGGCAGGCGCTGTGCGGCGCCATGGGCCAGGCCGGCCTCGCCGCCGATCCGCGCTTCGCCACGCTGGCGGCGCGGCAGCAGAACATCGAGGCGCTGACCGCGATCATCGCCGACTGGACGCGCACCCAGGACAAGCACGCGGTTGCGGCCCGGCTGCAGGCGGCCGGGGTGCCCGCGGCGCCGGTGCAGACCCCGCACGACCTGGCACGCAGCGAATACCTGGCGCATCGCGGCTTCTTCACGGTGCTGGAGCATGCCGACGCCGGCCGTCACCCGCATCCCGGCCTGCCGATCCATCTCGACGCCACGCCGGGCAGCCAGCGCCGGGCGGCGCCGCGCTTCGGTGCCGACAACCGCCGCGTGCTGCGCGACATCCTCGGCCTGACGCCGGCGGAGATTGCGACCATCGAGGCCAGCGGCGCGATGGCGACCGAACCCCGGCCGGGAGCCTGACCATGGCCGGCTTCCCCCGCACGCTGCGCATCCCGATCCGCCTCGACGACGATCCCGGCTATCGCGGGTCGGTGCATGACGACGCGGTGGCGCGGCGCATGGGCTTCAAGGCGGCGCTGGTGCCGGGGGCCTTCGTCTACGGCCATATCAGCCGTATCGCCGTCGATTCCTGGGGTGTCGACTGGCTGCGCCACGGCAGCATGGGCGCCCGGTTCCGCCGGCCGGTCTATGACGGCGACATGCTCACGGCCGAGGTCTCGGCCCTGATAGAGGCCGGCTCCGACCACCGGTCCGAGGTCAGCCTACGCAATGAGGAGGGCGAGGAGGTCGCGACCGGCTGGGTGGCGATGCCGCTCGCGGATCCGGTGCCGCCGGCGGTGGCGGACTGCCCGGTCCAGCCGCTGCCGGACCCGCCACCCGCGATCGAACCCGGCGGCATGGCGGTCGGGAAGCGCCTCGGCTCGCGCAACGCGGTCCTGACCGAGGAGGAATTCCGCCGCTCGCTCGCCGCCTTCGACGAGCGCCACCCGATCTATCTCGACAGCGGGCTGGTCCATTCCGGCTGCCTGATCCGGCGGACCATGTTCGACGCCAATCGCAGCTTCCGCTTTCCGGCGCCCGTGGTGTTCGTGTCCGGCGAGGCCGAGCATTTCGCGCCGGTGTCGCCCGGCCAGCGCCTTGCCACCTCCGGCACCGTCACCGCCGCCTATGAGCGGAAGGGCCGGCACTATTTCGAGACCGAGGAACTCCTGGTGGTCGACGGCGCCCGGGTGGCGGCGCGGTTCCGCCGGACCTCGATCTATGCATGACCATCCGCCTGCAGTGGTATTGCATACGGATGCAAAGAGAGTAAGGTAACCCACTCGACGCGGGAGCGAAACTGTGGCCCCAAGCGCGAACATCAGATCGGTCGAAGCCTTCCAGGTCAGCTGGCAGCCCGGCGACCCGCCCGGCCGCCGCAGCGCCCTGGTGCGCATCACCACGCGGGACGGCGTGACCGGCTGGGGCGAGGCCTCGCCGATGCAGGGGGGAGAGCACTCGATCGGCATCATCGAGCGCGACCTCGCGCCGGGGCTGGTCGGCGCCGACGCCTTCGACACCGGGGTGCTGTACGACCGACAGCTCCACCGCAACATCAAGCTGGGGCCGGAAGGGGCGCTGACCGGCGCGCTGGCCGCGGTCGACATCGCGCTGTGGGACATCAAGGGCAAGACGCTCGGCCTGCCGGTGCACAAGCTGCTGGGCGGCGCCTGGCGGACCGACGTGCCGTTCTACGCCTCGATCGGCGGCAATGCCGGGCGCACGGTGGACGAGACGGTGCGCGTGGTCGAGGCGCGGTGGCGGCGCGAGACGCCGGCGGCGATCAAGATCCGACGCGACGGCGACCGCTCGATCCTCGATCTCGACATCCCGGGCGACATCGCCAAGGCCAGGGCCGTGCGGCAGCTGGTGGGCGACAGCTTCCCCCTGGCCTTCGATGCCAACAACGGCTACTCGGTCGGCGGCGCCATGCGTGTCGGCCGCGCGCTCGAGGAGTTCGGCTACGTCTGGTTCGAGGAGCCGGTGCAGCACTACGACGTGCGCGGCATGGGCGAGGTGGCGCAGCGGCTCGACATCACCGTCTCGGCGGCGGAGCAGACCTACACGCTGCAGGCGCTGGTCGACATGATCCATGCCGGGGTGCGCATGGTGCAGCCCGACATCGTCAAGATGGGCGGCATCACCGGGCTGATGCAATGCGCCGCGATCTGCCACGCCCATGGGGTCGAGCTGGTGCCGCACCAGACCCAGCCGACCATCGGCCATGTCGCCAACCTGCATGTGCTGGCGGCGATGATGCACCTGACCAAGCCAGCGGAATACGCCGACGCGTCCGGCCGGATGGATGTCGGCTTCAAGGATCCGCCCCGGCCGGTGGACGGCCGCTTCGTGGTGCCGCAGGCCCCGGGGCTCGGGCTCGAGGTCGACGAGGCGGAAATCAACAAGCGGCGCTGACCGGCGCCGATAAGCGACAGGGAGAGACGGCCATGGGATTCAGCAGGCGAAATGTGCTTCAGCTCGGCGTCGCGACCGCGGCGCTGGCGGGCTTCGGCGGCGCCCGGGCGCAGGATGCGTCCCAGAACGCGGATGTGATCCGTATGGGCATCGCCGCGAAGGGGCCGCGCTACAGCGACCCGAACCTGACGACCCAGGGCTCCGACAACTGGGCGACCGAACAGATCTACGAGCAACTGGTCCGCCCGGAGGACGGCACCTTCGCGATCAAGCCGGAGGAGTACCTGCCGACGCTGGCGACCAGCTGGACCTCGTCGCCGGACGCCAAGACCTGGACCTTCCAGCTGCGCCAGGGGGTGCAGTTCCACAAGGGTTTCGGCGAGATGACCTCGGAGGACGTGGTCTACTCGTTCAAGCGCGCCATGACCTCGGGCACCAACACCACGGTGCTGTCGAACATCGCCGATGTCGTCGCCAACGGGCCCTATGAGGTGACCATCACCCTGAAGAGCCCGGACGCGCTGTTCCTCGGCACCTCGGTGTTCAACAACAACACCTCGATCGTCAGCAAGAAGGCGGCCGAGCAGATGGGCGAGGCCTTCGGCACCGACGCCGTCGGCACCGGTCCCTATGAGCTGACCAAGTTCGACACCCAGGTCGGCACGGTGATGAAGCGCCATGATGGCTATTGGGGCCCGAAGGCCAAGATTAGCACCGTCGAATGCGTCTACATCGCCGACACCTCGGCCCGGACGCTGGCGCTGCTGTCCGGCAACATCGACATCATGGAGGCGGTGCGCGCGCCCGGCTGGGTCGCCTCGATGCAGCAGCGCGACCCGACGCTGAAGATCGACATGACCGTGCCGGGGTCGTTCAACACCCTGCATATCAACCTGACCCGCAAGCCCTTCGACGATCTGCGGGTGCGGCAGGCGCTGATGCATGCCATCGACCGGCCGGCGGTGGCCCAGGCGCTGGCGCCGATGGGCGGCACCATGGCGGGGCTGCAGCCCGACTTCTTCCCGGCCGGCTTCAAGACCGAGGACCTGCCGGAGGAACTGCGCTACCCCTACGACCCGGACAAGGCGAAGGCGCTGCTGGCCGAGGCCGGCTTCCCGGACGGCATCAGCTTCCCGTCGCTGTGCAGCCAGCGCGAGGATTATTCCTCGACCATGCTGATCGTGCAGGAGCAGATCCGCCTGGCCGGCTTCAACATGGATCTGCGGATCGGGGACCACACCGCCTATCATGCCGACAACCGCTCGGACAAGAACACCCTGGCGATGCATTCGTCGAGCTATCCGCCGATCCCGACCCAGCTGTATTTCCAGCAGCTGTCGAAGCAATCCGAGGTCAAGTCGGACGGCAAGGGCGGTGGCAATTACAGCCATTACGGGGTGGTGATGCCGGGCATCGACGACCTGCTCGCCCAGGCCCTGCAGGCGACCGATTTCGAGACCTATGACGAGATCTGCCGCAAGATCGAGCTGCAGGTGCTGCGCGACCTGCCGCTGATCGGCCTGTCCACCTTGTCCTTCACCACCGCGCGCCGGGGCAATGTCGATCTCGGCTACCCGATCAAGAGCGGCTATGCGCGCTGGCGCTTCCACCGGGCGACCAAGACCACCGTCTGACCCCGCAGGGGAGGGGCCCCGCCATGGTGCGGTATCTGATGTGGCGATTGCTGGATGCGGTTCCGACCATCCTCCTGGTGCTGACGCTGGTGTTCGTCTGCATGCGCATCCTGCCCGGTGATCCGGCGCTGGCGGCGCTGGGCGACAACGCGCTGCCGGATCAGCTCGCGGCGTTCCGCGAGAAGATGGGGCTGAACGTCCCGCTGTGGCAGCAGTACCTGAACTTCCTCGGCGGCGTCCTGACCCTGGATTTCGGGCGGTCGCTGATGAACAACACCTCGGTCCTGCAACTGCTGGTCTACAACCTGCCCTACACGATCGAGCTGACCATCGCGGCGATGGTGATGGGCGTCGTCGCCGGCATCCCGCTCGGGGTGCTGGCGGCGACCCACCGCAACCGCATGGCGGATTCCGGCGTCCGGGTGTTCTCGCTGATCGGCTACGCCATCCCGGATTTCTATCTCGGCGCGCTGCTGCTGATCACCTTCTCGCTCAATCTCGGCTGGTTCCCGATCAATGGCGGCGGCGACGGCTTCGTCGACCGGCTGCACCACATCGTGCTGCCGGCGCTGACCCTGGCCTTCGTCAAGGCCGCCTTCCTCGGCCGGCTGACCCGCACCTCGCTGCTCGAGGTGTTCGGCAAGGACTATGTGCGGACGGCGCGGGCCAAGGGCGCCAGTGAGCGGCGGGTGATCTACCGGCACGGGCTGCGCAACGCGCTGCTGCCGCTGTCCACCGGCATGGGCCTCAGCCTGCTGGCGACGCTGTCGGGCTCGGTGGCGATCGAACTGGTCTTCAACCGCCCCGGCATCGGCAAGCTGCTGATCGGCGCGATCACCGAGCGCGACTACGCTGTCATCCAGGGCGGTGTGATTGTCTTCGCCCTGTTCGTGGTGCTGGTGAACCTGCTGATGGACCTCGTCTACATCGTGGTCGATCCGCGGATCCGGGTGACGTGATGGCCGCGATCATCGACACTGCCGACATCATCGCCCCGGCCCCGAACCGGCTCGCCATCCTGGCCCGGATCATGCTGGGCCGCCCGGCCACCATCTTCGCCGCCCTGATCATCCTGGTGTTCGTCGCAGTGGCGGTGCTGGCGCCCTGGATCGCGCCCTATAACCCGCTGGCGCAGAGCATCCTCAAGATCAACCAGACCCCGTCCTGGGCGCATTGGCTCGGCACCGACCAGTTCGGCCGCGACGTCCTGTCCCGGATGATCTACGGGTCCCGCAACTCGCTGATCTTCGGCCTGCTGTCGCCGGTCCTGGCGGCGATCGTCGGCACCACGATGGGCGTCGTCGCCGGCTATTTCGGCGGCGCGGTCGACCGCGTCATCTCCCGCCTCGTCGACCTGCTGCTGGCCTTCCCGGAGCTCTTGCTGGCGATCATCATCGCCGCGGCGCTGGGCGGCGGCTTCTGGAACGTGGTCGCCGTGCTGACGGTCGCCTTCGTCCCCGGCTTCGCCCGCGTCGCCCGGGCCCAGACCCTGTCGGTGAAGCAGGAGCCCTATATCGAGGCCGCGGTGGCGGTCGGGGTCAGCACGCCGGTGATCATCTTCCGCCACATCGTGCCGAACATCGCCGCGCCGATCGTCGTGCTGGTAACGCTGTGGGTCGCCTCGGCCATCAGGCTCGAAGCCTCGCTCAGCTTCCTCGGGCTCGGCACCCAGCCGCCGAACCCCAGCTGGGGCAACATCATCCGCGACGGGCTCAACAACCTGTTCGGGTCGCCCTGGCCGATCATCGGCGCCGGCTTCGCCATCACCTGCGTCGTCCTCGCCTTCAACCTGTTCGGCGATGCGGTGCGCGACGCCCTGGACCCGGAGACCGCCCCGTGACCGCGCCCCTGCTCAAGGTCGAGGACCTGGCCGTCGAATTCGGCCCGAAGGCGGCGCCGCTGCGGGTGGTCGACGGCGTCGGCTTCGAGATCCAGGCCGGCGGGTCGCTCGGCATCGTCGGCGAATCCGGCTCCGGCAAGTCGATGACCTCGCTGTCGATCCTGCGCCTGATCCCGGAGCCGCCGGGCCGGATCGCCGAGGGCCGCATCCTGTTCAACGGCACCGACCTCCTGGCCCTGCCGCGGGCCAGGATGCCGGAGATCCGCGGCCGCGACATCGCCATGATCTTCCAGGAGCCGATGAGCTCGCTGAACCCGGTCATGACCATCGGCGACCAGATCGGCGAGGCCATCCTGCTGCATGAGCCTGTCAGCCGCGAGGAGCGCCGCCGCAAGACGGTCGAGATGCTGCGGCTGGTCGGAATGCCCGATCCGGAGCGCCGGCTCGGCGCCTATCCGCACCAGTTCTCCGGCGGCATGCGGCAGCGGGTGATGATCGCCATGGCCATCGCCTGCAACCCGAAGCTGCTGATCGCGGACGAGCCGACCACGGCGCTGGATGTCACCATCCAGGCCCAGGTGCTGGACCTGATGAAGAAGATCCGCGCCACCCTGAACACGGCGGTGCTGCTGATCTCGCACGACCTCGGCGTCATCGCCGACATCTGCGAGCGGGTGATCGTGATGTATGCCGGCCGGGTGGTCGAGGATGCCGATGTCCGCTCGATCTTCCGGCGGCCGTCGCACCCCTACACCCAGGGGCTGCTGCAATCGATCCCGCGACTGAACGACGACCGGCGGCGGCTGTACCAGATCGCCGGATCGGTGCCCCAGGCCGGCAGCCTCGGCGCCGGCTGCCCGTTCCAACCGCGCTGCCCGCTGCGGGTCGACCGCTGCGCCATCGAGCGGCCGCCGATGTTCGACTTCGGCCCGCAGCACCGGGCCGCCTGCTGGGTCACGGCCGCGGCGCTGCCGGCCGAGCCGGCGCCCAGCGCGAGGGCGATGCGATGAGCGGCGCGATGGGCGAGACCCTGGTCCGGGCGGAAGGGCTGACCAAGACCTTCCACGATGGCGGCGGCCTGTCCTTCGGGCGGCCGCGCCCGGCGGTGCGGGCGGTCGACGAGGTGTCGCTGGAGATTCGCCGCGGCGAGACGCTGGCGCTGGTCGGCGAATCCGGCTGCGGCAAGTCCACGCTCGGCCGGCTGCTGCTGCGGCTGATCGAGCCCAGCAGCGGCCAGGTCTTCGTCGACGGCACCGACCTGACCGGCCTGTCGCGCGGGCAGATGCGGGCGATGCGCCGGCAGGTCCAGATGATCTTCCAGGACCCCTACGGCTCGCTCAGCCCGCGGCGCAGCGTCGCCGACATCGTCGCCGAGCCGCTCGAGGTGTTCGGCCTGGTCCGGTCGCGGAAGGAGCGGCGCGACAAGGTGGCGGAGCTGCTGCGCCAGGTCGGGCTGCCGCCCGCCACCATGGACCGCTATCCGCGCCAGTTCTCCGGCGGCCAGCGCCAGCGCATCGGCATCGCCCGGGCGATCTCGCTCGACCCGGCCTTCATCGTGGCGGACGAGCCGGTCTCGGCTCTCGACGTCTCGATCCAGGCCCAGATTGTCAACCTGCTGCAGGACCTGCAGGAGCGGAAGAATCTGTCCTACCTGTTCATCGCCCATGATCTGGCGGTGGTGCGCCACATCGCCGACCGGGTCGCGGTGATGTATCTCGGGCGGATCGTCGAGACGGGGCCGAAGGCCGCGGTCTACGGCGCGCCGCACCACCCCTACACCCAGGCGCTGCTGTCGGCGGCGCCGGAGCCGGACCCCGACCGGCCGCAGAAACGCATCATCCTGCAGGGCGACGTGCCGAGCCCGTCCGCCATCCCCTCCGGCTGCAGCTTCCGCACCCGCTGCCCACTGGCGCAGGAGGTCTGCGCCCGCGAGCGGCCGGCGCTGGCGCCGGTCGGCAACGGGCATCTCGCCGCCTGCCATTTCGCCAAGGCCAACCCGATCCCGATTTGAAGCCGCGATGCGACGTTTCTGGTCCGAGGATTGGTTGCCCACGACCGGCGAACCGGAATCGCACCCCCGGTGCTGTCGGATCCACCGTCGACCGAAACCTGCCCTGCCGCTGGAGCACGCTTTGCGGCAGCTGCTCAGTCCAGCCGCATGCCGGCGGTTCCGAGGATCGTCGCCAGCCCGGCGGACAGGCCGCGCAGCGACAGCTCCGGCTCGACATCGATCCACTCTTCCAGCGAGTGCGCCCGGCCGCCGGTGCCGCCGGAGCCGAGGCAGATCGCCGGCACGCCGAGGCTCATCGGGATGTTGGCATCGGTGGAGCTGGCCTTGGTCGTCGGGGCGAAGCCGAAGGCCGGCAGTGCCGTGAGCGCGGCCTGGACGATCCGCGTGCCATGGTCGGTGCGGCCTGCTGGGCGGTTGCCGATGCGCTTCATCTCGGCGGTGACGCGGCCGGCGGCGGTATCGCCGCGGGCATTCTCGGCGGCCACCGCTTCGTCGACCAGGGCATGCAGCCGGGCGTCGAGCCGGTCGAGCTCCGCCTGGCTTTCGGAGCGGAGGTCGATCTCCACCCAGACCTCGTTCGGGATCGCGTTGATCGACGTGCCGCCGCCGAAGACCGAGGCGCAGTGCGTCGTTCGCGGCGCAGCCGGCACCTCGATCCGCGAGAGGCCCAGGACCGCCGCGGCCATCGCATAGGCCGGATTGACGGTGCCGAAGGCGTTCAGCGAATGCCCGCCCGGGCCGCGGAAGGTCGCGCGGTAGCGGTAGGATCCGACAGCGCCTGTCGTGATCGAGTCGAGCTCCAGCCCGTCGATGGTGAAGAAGGCCGTGATCCGGTCGCGCAGCGGCCCTTCGGTGAACAGGTGGCGGACGCCGCGGAGGTCGCCCTTGCCCTCTTCCCCGACATCGCCGACGAACAGCAGGTCCTGCTCGGTCTCGATCCCGGCCGCGTCGAGCGCGCGGATGAAGGCCAGCAGCACGGCCAGGCCGCGGGTGTCGTCACCCACGCCAGGGGCGAACAGCTTCGTGCCCTCGCGCCGGACGGTGCAGTCCGTGCCCTCCGGGAAGACGGTGTCGAGATGGGCGGCGACGACGACCATCTGGCCGTTGGCCCGGCCGCGGCGCAGCCCGGTGACGTTGCCGATGGCGTCGCGGCCTACCGCCTCGAGCCCGAGCTCGCGGAACATCGCCTCATAGGCGAGCGCGCGGCGCTCCTCCTTGAACGGAGGGGAGGGGATCTCGGTCAGCGTGATGATCTCCTCGACCAGCCGGTCATGCTGACGGCGGAGCGTTGCGACGGCGGCCTGGAACTGCGGCGAGGCGATGATCTGCGGGATCTCGTAGGTCATGGGGCTCGTTCGGGCTTGCGGGGGACTCAGGCGTTGACGGTCTCGGGGCCGCCGCCGAGCGTGGCGGCGTCCGGCAGCCGGCCATCGAACCACAGGCCGGCGGCGGCGGCCGACATGGCGCGGCCATCATGGGCCACGCCGGGGACTTCGGTGAACTGCCAGTTGAAGCCGCAGCCCACGGTCCCGGCCATCGCCCTGCCCGCGGCATAGTAGTGGCGCGCGCGGTGCAGCCGGCCCGGCCCCTGGGCCAGGGCCTCGGGCTGTGACGGCAGATTGTCGGCGCTGGCCTCGCAATCCAACAGCCCGGCCATGACATGGAGCGGGCTTTCCAGCAGCCGTCTCAGCCCGGCCTCGTCGAGGCCCGTGCCGGCGAGGCCGGCGGGGAAGGGCGCGTCCAGCGTCGGCAGGGAATACCAGCCGGCATTCCCGGTGGCCACGGCCGCGAACGGGCCGAAGCCGAGCAGGGACACCATCCGGTGCAGGAACTGCGCGCCCGCAGAATGGCCGAAGATCCGGGCGCGGCCCGGCGCCATCACCCCGGCATCGACCAGGGCGGCGGCGACCAGCGCCGGCACGCGGTAGACCCAGGTCTCGGCCGGCGCGACCTGCCCGGCCTCGTCGCGGACCATGCCGTCATTGTAGTTCTCGGCGCCCTTGAAGCCCTCATTGGGGAAGGTCGGTGCCACGATCAGCAGGCCGTGGCGGTCCGCCGCGGGGATCCAGAAGTCGCGATACTCGTCACCGTTGCGCAGCATGCCGTGCTGGACGAAGACCACATCCTTGCCCGGCCGGTAGCCGGCGGCGCGGTAGGTGTGCAGCACGATCCCACGACCGGGCTGCCCTGCGAACGGGAAGGGGATCGCGCTGGTCCCGCTGTTGTCGAGAAGGGACTGAAGCGTCATTGGGGGCCTCGTTCATCGGCGAAGAGATGGCAGGACACCGTGCGGCCGGGGCCGATCGCGCGCAGCGCCGGCGCCTCGGTGCGGCAGCGGGCCATGGCGGAGGGGCAGCGCGGATGGAAGGCGCAGCCCGGCGGCGGATGCAGCGGCGAGGGCAGCTCGCCCTTGACGGCATGGAAGCGGCGCTTGCGGTTCCGGACCGACGGGATCTCGGCCAGCAGCATGCGGGTGTAGGGGTGGGCCGGGTCGGCGAACAGCTCGGCGGCGGGCGCGAGCTCGACGATCTGGCCCAGATACATGATGGCCACGCGATCGGCCACGTGGTGCACCACCGACAGGTCGTGGCTGATGAACAGGTAGGTCAGCGCGCGCCGGGCCCGGAGGTCGAGGAACAGGTTGATGACCTGCGCCTGGATCGAGACGTCGAGCGCCGCGACCGGCTCGTCGCAGACCAGCAGTTCCGGCTCGACGATCAGCGCCCGGGCGATGCCGATGCGCTGTCGCTGCCCGCCGGAGAACTGGTGCGGATAGCGCTGGCGGTAGGACGGGTCCAGCCCCACCTCCGCCAGCGCCGCGTCGACCCGCGCCCGGATCGCCGGCTCGCCCTGCGCCAGGCGGTGCACCCGCAGCGGCTCGGCCAGGATGTCGCCGACGCGCTGCCGCGGGTTCAGCGAGGCGTAGGGATCCTGGAAGATCATCTGGACGCCGAGCGTGAAGCCGCGCCGGACCGCGGGCGGCATCTCGTCGACCCCGGCGCCCTTGTAGCGGATGCGGCCGGCGGTCGGCCGGGTGATGCCGGTGATCATCCGCCCCAGCGTGGACTTGCCGCAGCCGGATTCGCCGACCAGGCCCAGCACCTCGGCGCGCCGGATGCTGAGATCGACCGACCGCACCGCGCGTGCCATCGGGATCTCCGGCCGGCGCCCCAACAGGCCGAGCAGGCGTTCGGCCAGAAGCGGCTGCCGGGTGAAGCTGCGGCCCAGGCCCTCGATGTCGAGGATCGCGTCGTCGATCATGCCGCGGCCTCCGGCAGCGGGTGGTGGCAGCGCCAGCGCCGGCCGGCCGGGCCGGCGGTGTCGGGCGGTTCCACCCGGCGGCAGATGTCGGTCGCGCGGTCGCAGCGCGGATGGAAGGCGCAGCCCGTCGGGCGCGCGGACAGCGGCGGCGCGGTGCCGTCGATCTGCCGCAGCCTCTCGCCCCGCGCCGTGTCGCCGGGCACGGAGTTCAGCAGGCCGCGTGTGTAGGGGTGGCGCGGCCGGTCGAGCACGTCGTCGGTCGCGCCGATCTCGACGATGTCGCCGGCATACATGACCGCGATCCGGTCCGCGAGCTCCGCCACCACGCCCAGGTCGTGGGTGATCCAGATCATCGCCGTGCCGGTCTCGCGCTGCAGCGCCTGCATCTCGGCGATGATCTGGCCCTGGATCGTCACGTCGAGGGCGGTGGTGGGCTCGTCGGCGATGATCAGATCGGGGCTATTGAGCAGGGCGATGGCGATCGCCACCCGCTGGCGCATCCCGCCCGAGAATTCGTGTGGATATTGCGAGAGCCGGGTCTCGGGCGAGGTGATGCCGACCCGGCGCAGGCTGTCGATGCAGCGGCGGCGCACCTCGGCGGCGGCGACGCGGGCATGCTCCAGGATCGCCTCGGCCATCTGCTCGCCGATCGTCAGCACCGGGTTCAGCGTCGTCAGCGGATCCTGGAAGATCATCGCCAGCGCCGAGCCGCGAAGCTGGCGCTGCGCCTCGGGCGACAGGGCCAGCAGGTCCCGGCCCCTGAAGATCACCTCGCCCCGGGTGATCTCTCCCGGCCGGTCGACCAGGCCGAGGATCGAGAAGCCGGCCACCGTTTTGCCGGAGCCGGATTCGCCCACCAGGCCGAGGACCTCGCCTTCATGCAGCGTGAGGCTGAGCCCGTTCACCGCGGGCCACGCGCCGCGAAGGTCGTGGAAGACCGTCTGCAGATTCCTCACCTCCAGCACGGGGGGACGGTCGCCGGTCATGCGCGTTTCGGGTCCAGCGCCGTCCGCAGCCGGTCGCCCACGAAGTTGAGGGAGAAGATCAGCGCCAGCAGCGCGATGCCGGGATAGAAGCTGATCCAGTAGTCGCCGCTCATCAGATAGTCGAAGCCGCTGGCGACCAGCAGGCCGAGCGAGGGCTGGGTCACCGGCACGCCGACGCCGAGGAAGGACAGCGTCGCCTCCAGGGTGATGGCCGAGGCGACATGCACGGTCGCGATCACCAGCACCGCGTTCAGGCTGTTCGGCATGATGTGGCGGAACATCACCCGCCGTTGGGGATAGGCCAGGTTGTACGCGGCCTCGACATACTCCTTGGCCCGCTCGCCCAGCGCGGCGGAGCGCATGATGCGGGCGTAGTTGGCCCATTGCACGACGACGATGGCGATGATGACCTTGTCGACGCCGCGCCCGATCACCGCCAGCATGACCAGCGCCACCAGGATGGTGGGGAAGCCCAGGATGAAGTCGACCAGCCGCATCAGCAGGGCCTCGACGCGCCCGCCCAGCACGGCCGCGACCACCCCGACCGTGACGCCGATCGCCAGCGAGAGCGCGGTCGAGGCCAGGCCGACCAGCAGGCTGATGCGCATGCCGTAAAGGATCGCCGACAGCATGTCGCGCCCCTGGCTGTCGGTGCCGAGCCAGAAGGTCATGCCGTCCATGCTCTCGCTGCCGGGTGGCAGGCGGCTGTCCATGACGCTGAAGGAGGCCAGGTCGTAGGGATCCTGCGATGCCAGTAGGGGCAGCAGCAGGACGACGAGGACGATCGCGGCCAGGGCGATCAGGGCGCCGCGGATCCGCGGGCGGCGCTTCAGCCCGGCCAGGATGGCCCGGCGCGCGGGGGTGTCGGCCAGCGGCGGGCGCAGGGCTTCGGTTTCGGAGCGGGCGGCGGTCACGACAGGCGCTCCGCCAGCTTCACGCGCGGGTCGAGCGCCGCATAGGCGAAGTCGACCAGCAGATTGATCATCACGAAGATGAAGGTCACCAGCATGACGTAGGAGACGATGACCGGGCGATCGAGCTGGTAGATGCTGGTGATCAGCAGCTTGCCCATGCCCGGCCAGGCGAAGACCGTCTCGGTGATGGTCGAGAAGGCCAGCAGCGAGCCGAACTCCATCCCCAGGATCGTCACGATCGGGCTCAGGATGTTGCGCAGGATGTGGCGGCGGACGATGCGCCGGCTGCCGACGCCCTTGGCGCGGGCGAATTTGACGTAGTCCTGGTTGCGGGCCTCCGCGGCGCCGGCCGCGGTCAGCCGGATCATCAGCGCGATGTTGGGGATCGACAGGTTCAGCACGGGCATCGCCAGGTGCCGCCACCCGTCGAGGGTTAGGAAGCTGAAGGGAATGCCCAAGACCGCGATCGTGTCGCCGCGGCCGGAGGCGGGCAGCAGGCGCAGCCAGACGGCGAAGACCAGGATCAGCACCAGCCCCTTCCAGAAGCTCGGGATCGAGTAGCCGAAGATCGAGCCGGTCATCACCGCGGCGGAGAGGCGGCTGCCGTCATTCAGCCCGACCCACAGGCCGATCGGAATGCCGACAAGGCTGGCGACCAGCAGCGACAGCGTCACCAGCTCGAAGGTCGCCGGCAGCCGGGTCAGGATCAGCCGCAGCGCCGGTTCGCCATGGACGAAGGACGTGCCCATGTCGCCGTGCAGCCCGTTCCACAGGAAGGTGGCGTATTGCGTCCAGATCGGCTGGTCGAGGCCCAGGCGTGCGATCAGCTCCTGCCGCTCGAGCTGGGTGGCGTCCGGGCTGATCAGCAGGTCGGCGGGGTTGCCGATGGCATAGACCGCGAGGAACACGGCCACGGACACGGCGAAGAGCACCGCGATGCTCTGCAGAAGGCGCTGGAAGGCGTAGAGCGTCATGTCTGCCGGGACCGGTGGAGGGGGATGCCGGCGCGCGTGACGCGCCGGCCTCGGAGCGGGACGACGGCGGTCAGTCCGACGCGGCCGTGGTGATGTCCTGGGCCAGCGTGTACTGGTCCATGCGCCCCTCGTAACGCAGCCCCTTGCGGAAGGCCCAGAGCGAGCTTTCGAAGTGCAGCGGGATGAAGCCGAGCTTGTCCATCGCCATCTGCGTGGCCTGGCGGAGCAACTCGGCCCGCCTGGTCTCGTCGACCGTCCCGATCGCCTGGATCAGCACCTTGTCGAAATCCGGGTCGGACCAGGCGCCGTAGTTCGAGGCGCCGATGCCGAGCGAGTCGTTGTCCGTGGTCACGTATTGCCGCAGGAACGACGCGGCGCCGCCGGCGGCCGAGCCCCAGCCGCCCATCGCGAAGCTGAACTCCCGCTTGGCGCGCCGGGTGAAGAAGATCGAGCTGGTCATCGCGTCGAGCTTGGTCCGGATGCCGGCGCGGGTCAGGAACTGCGCCACGGCCTGGGCGACCTGGGAGTCGTTGATGTAGCGGTTGTTCGTCGCGTGCAGCGTGATGTCGAAGCCGTCGGGATAGCCGGCCTCGGCCAGCAGCGCCTTGGCCTGGGCAGGGTCATAGGGCAGCGGCTGCGGGTCGGGGAGGGCGCCGAACATCGTGCTCGGCACGAACTGGTAGGCCGGCTCGGCGAAGCCGTCCATGATCCGGCTGACGATGGCCTTGCGGTCGATCGCCATCGACATGGCCTTGCGCACGCGCTCGTCCTGGAATGGGTTGGCGCCGGTCTTGGTCTCGATGAACGGGCTCTTGTCGCGCCCGATATCCATCTGCAGGAAGATCACCCGGCTCGATTCCTTCGAGGCATAGGCCAGGTCGTCGCGCTGCTTGATCTGCTCGATGTCACGGGCGGCCGGCGCGTCGATGAAGTCGTAGTCGCCCGACAGCAGTCCGGCGAGGCGCGGGCCGTCGGACGGCACTGGCACGAATTTGACGTGGTCCCATTCCGGCGCCTTGCCGAAATAATGAGGATTGCGGCTGAGGGTAATGCCGCTGCCATGCTCGTACTTGTCCAGCAGGAACGGTCCGGTGCCGATCGCGTCCTTGCCGGAATTGAAGTCGTCGACGGTCGGCCAGGGGCCGGTGACGCCGCATTTGTTGGCCGGGTCGAAAGTGATCTTGCCGTGCTGGACGATCCCTTCGCTCAGGATCGCAATCTCGGCGACCAGCTCGGGCAGCAGCGGCTCCACCGTCTTGGTGGTGATGCGCAGCGTGTGGGGATCCGGCGCCTCCACCGAGGCGAAGTTCCTGACCTCGTCCGAGAAGGACGCGTTGACGCTGCCCTCGTTGTTCATCACCCGGCAGAAGGTGAAGATCACGTCGTCGGCATTGAAATCCGAGCCGTCCGAGAACTTCACATCGTCGCGCAGGTTGAAGACCCAACTGTGGTCGTCTTCCGCCTTCCAGGATTTGGCGAGATCCGGCTTGATGGCGTTGTTCTCGTCGGAGACGCCGAGCGCGGAGAAGATGTGCAGCGCGAGGGCATTGTTCGACGAAACATCGTGATAGTGCGGGTCGGCGGCGGATGGCTCGGCCGCCTGGCCAATGGTCAGGTCCTTGGCCGAAGCCGCGCTGGTTCCGAGCAGCAGAAGCGCTGCAGCGCAGGTTGCCCAGTGCCGGTTGTCCACGGAAAGCCCCCTCTGGCTGTGTACGTCTTGGATTGACGAACAAATTTTTTCGTCGCAATGAAAACCATGAAAAAACGGGGAGTCAAGGGCGAGCGCACAGATGGGCAGGGTTTATTACTCCGAGGTCGCGCAGCTGGTCGCCAAGGCCTATGACCGGCTCAGTCCCGGCCATCGCCGCATCGCCGATTTCATCCTCAAGCACCCAACCGAAGCGGCGATGCTGAACAATGTCGAGCTGGCGGCCCGCTGCGAGGTCTCGAACGCGACGGCCAACCGGTTCCCGAAAGCGATCGGGTTCTCTGGCTTTGCCGAATTCCGCGGCTCGCAACGCGACGCGCTGCGCACCGACCTGTCGCCGGCGACCAAGCTGCGGGACGAGATCGATGAGACCGCGGGTCCGTTCGACGTGATCCAGGACGGGTTGCGGCAGGACCTGGCCAATCTGAACCGGACTCTGGCCGGCATCGACGAGGAGAGCTGCGCCCGCGCGGTCGAGCTGATCCTGACCGCGGAGCGGATTTTCGCCTTCGGCATGGGGCTGAGCCGACATGTGGCGGGGCTGCTGATCCACGGGCTGGAACCGTTCTGCCGGGGTAATGCGACGGAGATGGGAGCCGGCGGCGGCGCAAACTCCGCCATGCGGCGGGTGGTGCATTGCGGACCGAAGGACCTGCTGATCCTGGCGTCCTTTCCGCGCTACTCGGCCGAGACCCTGGATATCGCAAGGATCGGCCGCGAGAACGGGGCCACGATCATCTGCCTGACCGACCGACCGACCAGCCCCCTGACGAAATATGCCGACGTCGTCTTCTATGCCCAGGCCGAACGGGCGCTGCTGCCGAACTCGGCCACGGCGGCGGTGGCGATCGCTGAGGGCATCATTGCCGCGGTCTCCAATCGCCGTTCCGAAGGGATCGACGTGCATCGGAAGCTGGCCGAGAGCTATCGGCCGGAGTGACCTGCAGCATCCGTTAGACCGCATCCGTCGACATCTGGTCCGGGGCTAGGCCATCTGCGGCCACCCAAACTCGGGGGCCGGACCGGCCGAGATAGCGCGCCGTGGCGGGGGAGCCAGGCGACCAGCAGCCTGGGGTCGGTGGCCAGGGCTGTGCGATCGCGCATCCGTTCGAAACGCGCAATGGGACGACGGGCGGCGGCCGGCTCCTCTCCAAGCTTCGGCGGACTTGGGCGGGGGGCCTCCCGTGTTCCGGCGCCTGCGCTCCAGCCGCCATCAGCCCATTGCAGCATCGTCCAGGGCCGAACGTGCAGCGTGCTCGACATGCTCGATCGCCGCACGGCGGGCGTCCTCGATGTTGCGGCGGCGGATCGCCTGCACCAGCACGTCGATTTCCTTGATGCTCTGCTGCTGGCGCTGCTTGCGCACCAGCGAGCGTGCGCGGAGGCTGGAGGTGCGCAGCACCAGCCGGCTGATCATGTCGAAGGCGATCGGATTCTCGGCGCCGGAGCAGATCCGGTCGTAGAAGGCCCGCTTGGCGCTCAGCATCTGCTCGAGGATGCCGCCGCGATAGGCCTTCTTCAGGGCTTCGGCGTCGCGCTCCAGCGCGTCGATCTGGGCGTCGCTGGCCTTCTCGATGAACTGCTCGACCACCAGCGCCTCCAGGACGGAGCGCAGGCGGTAGATGTTCCGGGCGTCGTCGGTCGACACGGCGCTGACCGACAGGCCGCGATTGGCGACATAGCCCAGGATGCCCTCGGCTTGCAGCTCGCGCAGCGCCTCGCGCAGCGAGGTGCGGCTGACGGAGAGCTGCTCGCACAGATCCTTCTCGACCAGCCGCGCCCCGGGCTCCAGCACCCCGGTCTCGATCGCGCTGCGCAAGGCGGCGATGATCTTGTTCCGCAGCGGCGCCGATTGCTGCTGCACTGGCGCCAGCCGCCTGTCGAGGACCTTGTCCGCCATTCCGCTTCCGCTGTTCTTCGCGCTCGTTCCGGCCGGCCGGACTCCGGCGACCCGCAGAGAGACTATATCGGCGGCCGGCGGTTTGGAATTCGGCTCCGGTGATGCGGACTTTGCGCCCATCGCTGCGGTCTCCGCTGTCAGCTCTTCTTCGGCGCTTCGGCGGCCCGGACCGGCGTTTCCGGCTTCAGCCCGCCGCGCCGCCGGCCAAACGTCTGGTCGCCGGTCGCCCGCCAGTCGCCGGCCACGGCCGCATCGGCGAAGCCGGTCCATTCCGGCGCCCAGTCGCCCAGCTCATAGCCATGCCAGGGCGATTGCGGCGCGATCCGCGGCAACTCCAGCTCCTCCCAGATCGCCTTGGCCTTGGTCATGTATTCCTCCGCCGGCAGCGCCAGCGGCGGCATGTCGTGCTTCAGCGTGGCGTCGATCAAGAGGGTGCCTTCCAGCGCGCCGCGCCCGGATTTCGGACCGTGGCCGCTGGACCGGTACGGGGTGACCAGCAGGTCCTCGCTAAAATCCGACCGGTAGGCCAGGGACCAGAAGACGGCGTCGGCATTCTCGGGATTGATGTCCTCCGACACCGCGATCACCAGCTTGCCGCATTGCGCCTGCAGCGTGGCGGCGCCTTGCAGGCCGCGCCACACCTCGGGCTTCGGCGTGCCGCGTGCGAACTGCAGGAAGATCACCTTGCGCAGGTTGGTCAGCGGCTCGTGCATCACCACGCGCCTGATGCCGCGGATGCCCAGCACCTGCTTCAGGTGCTGCAGGAACATCGGCTCATAGGCGACCTTCTTCAGCACCGAGGATTCGCTCGGCGTCACCTGGCTGACGATCGAGACGAAGACGGGCTTGCGCTTGCGGGTGATCGCCGTCACCCGCATCGACATGTTGAAATCCTCCAGCGCGACATGGCCGTGGCTTTCGCCGAACGGGCCTTCCGGCTCCAGGAGGTCGGTGTCGATCAGTCCCTCGATCACGATCTCGGAATCGGCCGGCACCACCAGGTCGATGGTCTTGCAGCGCACGGTGCGGACGGGCTGGCCCATCAGGCCACCGGCCACCGCCATCTCGTCCTGGTCGACCGGCAGCTTCTGCGGGCCGGTGAACAGCACCGCTGGGGCGCAGCCGATGACGATGGCGCAGGGCATGGGCTGGCCCAGCGCCTTGTATTTCTGCCAGTGCAGATAGCCGCCGGCGCCGCTCAGCCGCGTCGCCATGCGCACGCCGAGCCGGTCGTCGGCCTTCAGCTGCGCCCGGTACGTGCCCATGTTCTGGATGCCGTTCTCCGGGTCGCGGGTGACGCAGAGCGTGGCGGTCAGATAGGGCGCGGCGTCGAAGCCGGGGGTCGAGATCGGCACCGGCAAGTGGCCGAGGCCGCCGTCCGGCGTCCGCAGCGCGTCGCCGGTCAGCACCACCTCGTGGCACGGCGCGTCCTCGACCAGCACCGGGGCGATCGGCTCGGCCATGGCCCTGACCCAGACATCGCCGATCTCGTCCACCGGCACGCCCAGCCCGGCGGCGTAGATGGCGGGTGAGGCGGCCAGGCCGCCGACCACGACCGGGATGTCATAGGCCTCGCCCTTGGCGCCGACCACGTTGGTGAACAGGAAGGCCCGCCGCTCGGTCTCGTGCAGCCCGCCCTGGAACTGCCAGCGGGCCAGGGGGTGCAGCTCCGAATCCTTGTCGATCGGGCGGTCGATGCGGGTCAGCAGGCCCAGCTGCTCCAGCCGGGCCAGATGCTCCTGCAGATCCGACGGCGCACCCTGCGGAATCGAAGCACTCACGGCCGGTCTCCTGGAAAGGGATGCATCTGTCATTTGTAGGATCTCGCCTCGCCCATGGCGTCGACGGCGCGGCGCGTCATCACCAGCGCCAGGTTGGCGCGGTATTCCGGGGTGCCGTTCAGGTCGCCCAGCATCTGCTCTGGGTCGATCCGGCACGACGCCAGCGCCTCGCTCCGGAAATCGCGCGACAGCACATCCTCCAGCTCCCGGGCGCGGAACACGCCGGCGGAGCCGGCCCCGGTCACCGCCACCCGCACCACGCCGCCGGTCCGCGCCACGAAGGAAGCGGCGATGGCGAAGCGCGAGGCCGGGCTGCGGAACTTGGCGTAGCCGGCCGACTCCGGGATCGGGTAGGCGATGCGGGTGATGATCTCGCCCGGCTCCAGCGCGGTCTCGTACAGGCCGACAAAGAAGTCGTCCGCGGCGATCCGCCGGCGGTCGGTGACCACCGTGGCGCCCAGGCCCAGCACCGCGGCCGGATAGTCCGCGGCCGGGTCGTTGTTGGCGACCGAGCCGCCCATCGTGCCGCGATGCCGGACATGGCGGTCGCCGATCGACCCGGCCAGCCCGGCCAGCGCCGGGATATGCTGGCGGACGAGGGGCGAGGCTGCGGTCTCGGCGTGGCGGGTGGCGGCGCCGATCGACAGGATGCCGTCCGCCGCCTCGATCCCCCGCATCTCCTCGATCCGGCCGAGGTCGATCAGGTCGGAGGGCTGGCGCAGGCCCAGCTTCATGGTCGGCAGCAGCGTGTGGCCGCCGGAGAGGTAGGACGCGTCCTCCTGCCCGGCGAAGAGCCGCGCCGCCTCGGCGACGGTCGCGACGCGATGGTACCGTGTCGGGTGCATCGCCTCCCTCCTATTCCGCGGCCAGGGAGGAGGGGCCGCGGATCTCCTCCGCGGCGGCCAGGATGGCCTTGACGATGTTGTGGTAGCCGGTGCAGCGGCACAGATTGCCTTCCATCTCCTCGCGCACGATCTCGGGCGTCAGCGCGCCGGGATGGCGGTCGATCAGGTCGACGGCGGCCATGATCATGCCGGGCGTGCAGAAGCCGCATTGCAGCGCGTGATGGGTCTGGAAGGCCCGCTGCACCGGGTGCAGCACCTCGCCTGTCGCCAGCCCCTCGACGGTGGTCACGGCGCAGCCATCGGCCTGGGCGGCCAGCACGGTGCAGGATTTCACCGACACCCCGTCCAGGCGCACGACGCAGCAGCCGCACTGGGTGGTGTCGCAGCCGACATGGGTGCCGGTCATGCCCAGCGTCTCGCGCAGGAAATAGGCCAGGAACTGATGGTCCTCGACCTCGCGGGAAACGGGCGTTCCGTTGATCGTCATCGACACGAATGCCATAGGCCCTCCTCAGCCCGCCGCGCCGGCTTGGCCCGCGCCAGCGGCGCGGCCGGCCTGGATGGCGGTCCAGATCTTCACCGGCGTCGCCGGCATGTCGATATGCGGCGCGCCGAAGGACGACAGCGCGTCCTCGATGGCGCTCATGATCACCGCCGGGGCCGGCGTGGTGCCGCCCTCGCCGCCGGCCTTCACGCCGAACGGGTTGGTCGGCGACAGCACCTCGACGATCTGCGTCTTGAAGGACGGCATGTTGTCGAAGCGCGGCATGCCGTAATCCATGAAGGAGCCGCTGAGCGGCTGCCCCGAAGTCTCGTCGATGGTGCAGTGCTCCCACAGCGCCTGGCCGACGCCCTGGGCGATGCCGCCATGGGTCTGGCCGTGCACGATCAGCGGGTTGATGCAGCGGCCGACATCGTCGACCGTCGAATAGCGCGTGATCTCCAGCCCGCCGGTGTCCGGGTCGATCTCGATCTCGCAGACGCAGGCGCCGTTCGGGAAGACCGGGGTGTGCATCTCGTTGTCGCGGCGCACCCGCAGCCCGCCGCGCAGATCCTCCGGCAGGCCGGGGTCCTCGGCATGCCGGGCCAGGTCGAACCAGGACAGGCTGCGGTTGCTGCCCTCGACCCGGAACAGCCCGTCCTCGAAGTGGATGGCCTCCGCCGCGGTGCCCGACAGGTGCGCGGCGAAACGCTGCGCCTTGGCGATCAGGTCCTCCGACGCCAGGGCCAGCACGGTGGCGGCGTGCCGCATCGAGCGGCCGGAATGGGTGCCGCCGCCGGCGCTGACCACGTCGGTGTCGCCCAGCGTGATAGTGACGGCCTCGAACGGCACGCCCAGCAGGTCGGCCGTCACCTGGGCGAAGCTGGTCTCGTGGCCCTGGCCGGCCGGCTGGGTGCCGATCACCACCTCGACCCGCTCATCCGGCGTGACGATGATGTCGGCCCGCTCCTTCGGCGTGCCGATCGAGGATTCGACATAGTTGGCGAAGCCCAGCCCCATCAGCTTGCCGCGGGCGCGGGCTTCGGCGCGGCGCTGCTCGGCGCCCTGCCAGTCGGCCAGCGCCAGGATGCGGTCCATGTTCGCCTCGTACTCGCCGCTGTCATAGGTCGACCCGACGGCGTTCAGGTAGGGGAACCGGTCCGGCGCCACCAGGTTGCGGCGACGCAGCGCCAGCCGGTCGAAGCCCAGCTCGCGCGCCGCCTTGTCGATCAGCCGCTCGATGGCGAAGGTCACCTCCGGCCGGCCGGAGCTGCGATAGGCCTGGGTCGGCATGGTGTTCGAGAACACCGCCCAGGAGCGCAGCGTCGCGAAGGGGATGTCGTAGGAGCCGGTGATCAGTCCCGACCCCTTGCTCAGCGGCGACAGCGACACGCAGCGGGCGCCGACATTGCTCAGATTCGAGGCCCGCATCGCCAGGAACCTGCCGGTCTCGTCGAGGGCCAGCGACACCTCGGTCACGAGGTCCCGGCCCTGATAGTCGGTCAGGAAGGATTCCGACCGCTCGGCCCGGAACTTGACCGGCCGGCCGAGCTTCTTCGAGGCCCACAGCACCAGGCCGAATTCGACATAGGCGCGGTTGCGGGTGCCGAAGTTGCCGCCGACATCGAAGGACAGGACGCGCAGGCTTTCCGGCGGCTCGCCCAGCACCTCGGCCAGCTCCCGCTTCTGCCGCACCGCGCCGCCGCTGCCGGCATGGAGGGTGTAGCGGCCGGTCGCGGCATCGTAGGAGCCGAGCGCGGCGCGCGGCTCCAGCGGCACGCCGGTGACGCGGCCGATATGCACCTTCATGCTGACCACATGCCGCGCCCGGGCGAAGGCGGCCGCGGTGCCCTCGGCATCGCCGAAGCTGCTGTCGACCAGGACGTTGTCCGGCAGTTCGTCCCACACCGGCGGCGCGTCGGGCTCGGCCGCGGCCGAGGTGTCGGCCACCCAAGGCAGCTCCTCATAGTCGACCATCACCGCGTCGGCTGCCGCCCGGGCCTGGTCGCGGGTGTCGGCGACGACCATGGCCACGGCCTCGCCGACATGGCGGGCCTTGTCGGCCGGCAGCAGCCTGTGCGGGCCGATGAAGACGGAAGCGCCGTCGCGGCCGGTCAGCTTGACGTCGAACCGGGTCGACGGCACCGGGTTGTGCGGGATCGGCTTCAGCCCGTCGCGCAGGCAGTCGGCGCCGGTGAAGACGCCCAGCACGCCGGGCAGGGCCAGGGCTTCCGCGGCGTCGATCGAGACGATGCGGGCATGCGGGTAGGGGGACCGCACCATCGCCGCCCAGACCTGGCCGGGCAGGCTGAAATCGTCGCTGAACCGGCCTTTGCCGGTGATCAGCCGCCGATCCTCCTTCCGCTCCAGCGGCTTGCCCACCGCCTTGAATGTCCGCTCGCTCAGCACAGGGAGAGCCTCCAGCAGCAACCTCGTCCGACCATATTGTATGACTGTATGACAATCATACAGAAAAGATCAATCCTTTCCCGATGCGCGCCGTCAGGCCTCTCAGCCGACAATGTCCTGGTAGAAGGACAGCGCCAGGTATTTGTCGATCCCGGCCAGGCTCTTCTGAGGGCTGCCGTAGCGCGACCGCAGGTCCAGCACCGTCTTCATGCCGTCGGGCAGGATCGCGCCGCGCGGCGTCAGGCCGGAGCGGGGGGACAGCACGCTGGCCAGCACCTTGTCGACGACGCCCGGCTTGATCTCCGGCATCCGCGCCAGCAGCAGCGCCGCTGCTTCGGCCCGGTTCTCCGGCGCCAGCGTCCACTCCAGGCCGTTGAGATAGCCGCGGATGAAGGCCTTCACCTTGTCCGCGTTCTGCTCGGCCCAGCTCTGCCGGACGGCGACGATGCCGCCCTGATAGGCCGGGAAGGCCTCGGTGCTCTGCCGCAGCACGCGGAAGCCGGCGGCGCGGGCGATGCTGGTGAACGGCTCGATCGTGATGGTGCCGGCATGGGTTCCGTCCTTGACCGATTGCCACCGGTCCGGCGTGGCGCCGACGGGGAAGCGCTCGTACTCCGCCATCGGCAGCCCCAGCCCCTCCAGCATGGCGTAGAGCACGAAGGCGAAGCCGGTGCCAACCGCGTCCAGCGCCAGGCTCTTGCCGCGCAGATCCTCGGCGCGTTCGATGGAAGGGGCCACCACCGCGCTCAGCTCGACCTGGGTGGCGCCCATAATGACGCGGAAATCCGGCGGGGCCGGCAGGGCGACGGCGCCCTGGCCCTCCTGATAGGCGACGATGTTGTCGAAGGCGGTGAAGGCGATATCGAAGCGGCCGGCGCCGAAGGCCTCGAACTGATAGGTCGAGCTCGGCGTCGTGCTGAAGTCGACCTCCAACCCCTCGGCGGCGAAATGGCCGTGCTCCAGGGCGGCGAAGACCGGCAGGTTCGGCGCCCCCGGGAAGGCGATGATCTTGAGCTCTTGGGCCATTGTCTGTCTCTCTGTTGGGACGGGACGGGCGTCAGCCCTCGCCGTCGCCGGGATCCTCGGTCCAGCGCCGGACCAGCGGCAGGTCGATGCCGAACAGGTCCAGGGCGCGCCCGACCGTCTGGGTCACGATGTCGTCGATCGTCTGCGGGCGGTGGTAGAAGGCCGGCACCGGCGGCATGATCACGGCGCCGTTCAGCGTCGCCTGCTGCATCAGGGCGATGTGGCCGGCATGCAGCGGCGTCTCGCGGAACAGCAGCACCACCCGGCGCCGCTCCTTCAGGCAGACATCGGCGGCGCGCACCACCAGCTCGTCATTGTAGCAATGGGCGATGCCGCTCAGCGTCTTCACCGAGCAGGGGGCGACCAGCATGCCGATCGTCTTGTAGGAGCCGGAGGAGATCGAGGCGCCGACGTCGCGGAAGCTGTGCACCTTGTCGGCCAGGGCGCGGATCTCGTCGGCGCCGATGTCCAGCTCCTCGGCCGCGGTGCGGATCGCGGCGGGCGACAGGATCAGATGCGTCTCGACATCCTCGACGTCGCGCAGCAGCTGCAGCGCCCGCACGCCGTAGACGATGCCGGAGGCGCCGGTCAGGGCCACGATCAGCCGGCGCATGGCACGGCCTCCCCTGCGACCTCGAGCGATGCGCGGGCGATGGCGCGGACGGCCCGTCCGGCTTCGGCCAGCAGGTCGTCGCGGGCGGACAGCGCCAGGACGGCCCGCAGATTGCCGCGGGTGATCGCCTCACGGTCAGGGCCGGGGGCACGTTGCTCCGCCTCGGGGGCCAGGGTCTCCAGCACCGCGAGCTCAATCCGCTCGCTGCCGATCTCGACCGCCTTCAGCGTGTCACGCAGGGCCTCGGTCGCGCCGCACGGCGCTGGGGCGGGCCCGGTCTTCATGCGCTGGCGGACGGCGCGCAACGGGCGGACGATGTCTTCGTGCCACGCATCGACGCGGCGCTGCGCCCGCCGCGCCAGCGCGTCCGGCAGGGGCGTCCCACGCTCAGCGCCGAGCCAGGCGGCGAACAGCAGCAGGTTGACGTCGGCGTCGAAGCGCTGCTGCAGCGCCAGGCAGGCCTGGGCCATGCCGGGCCGGCCATAGACGCGCGCGGCAAAGCGCCAGAGCGGGCCGTCGAGCGGAAGCTCTTGGTCAGGCTGAGGCATCGGCCAGCTCCCGCAGCTCCCCGGCGATCACCTCCGGGCATTCCAGCGGCGTCAGGTGCCGGGCGCCGGGAAGGATTCGCAGCCGGGCGCCGGGGATGGCGTCGCGCATCGCCTCGGCCATCGCCACCGGCGTGGCGTAATCCTCCTCGCCGACCAGGATCCGGGTCGGAAAGGCGAAGCCGGGCAGGGCGGCGCGGAGGTCGGCCGCGCCCAGCATCCGGCAGGTCTCGACATAGGCGGCCGGATCGTTGGCCAGGAAGGTTGCGATCGCGGCGTCGATCAGGCCGGGGTTGGCCTCGCGGAACCCTTCGGTGACCCAGCGCGACACCTGGAACGGGATCAGCGCGGCCAGGCCCTCCTGCAGACCCTTCTGGGCGCGCTCCTCCCATTGCTGCGGGGCGGCCGCGCCGTACCAGGCCGTGGTGTCGATCAGGCCGAGGCCGGCGACCCTGTCCGGATGGGAAGCGGCGAAGGCGAGCGAGATGCAGCCGCCCATCGACGCGCCGGCGACCACGGCCCTGTCCCAGCCCACCGCGGCGAACAGCTCGGCCAGGTCGTCAGCAAACTGCGCCACGGTGTAGGGGCCGGCCGGCTTGTCCGAGCGGCCATGGCCACGGCAGTCATGGACCAGGATGTCGGCATCGTCGCCGAGCAGCGCGGCCGTGCGGTCCCAGAAGGTCCCGTCCATCGCCAGGGAATGCACCAGGGCGAAGCGATGCCGGCCGTTGCCCTTGGTCAGGCGGTAGGCGATCCCGGCGCCGTCGCGCATCGGGGTGGTGGTCCAGTCGCCGGTCCGGGGCAGGGCATGAGACATGACGAGATCCGCTGGGTTTGGTCGCTGAAGGGAAGGGGCGTCAGACGCCGTCATGGCCGGTCAGCTCGCTGTGCCAGGGGGCGACCCGGCGCTCGATGAAGCCGACCAGGGCGGTCAGCAGCACGGCCAGCACCATGATGATGATGATCGGCACGAACATCTCGGCGGTCTTGAAGCTGTTCGCCGCGCCGATGATGACGCCGCCGAGGCCGGAGATGGCGGTCAGGAACTCGGCGATGACCATGGCGATCACGGCCTTGCCGATGCCGAGCCGCAGCCCGGCCATGATGTAGGGCAGCACGGCCGGCAGCACGATCTGCCGCATCACCGCCGATTGCGGGGCGCAGAACGCGGTGCCGACCTCAAGCAGCGTCTTCGGCACCGCCTTCACCCCGATCCAGGTGTTGATGCAGACCGGGAAGAAGGTGAGCAGGAAGATGATCACCGTCTTCACCACGAAGCCGAGGCCGAACCAGATCATCAAGAGCGGCACCAGGGCGATCAGCGGTGTCGAATATCCGGCGATGATGTAGATGCCGAAGGCGGCGTCGAGCACGCGGAACCGGCCCAGCAGCAGCCCGGCCGGGACGCCGAGGAGCGCCGCCAGCGCATACCCCGCCAGGAACGGTTGCATGCTGGACAGGAAGGCCGTCGGCAGTTGGCCGGAGGCGGTCATCTTCCAGGCCGCACGCAGGATCTCGCTCGGGTAGGAGGCGAAGAGCGGGTTGATCCATGGCCCGCATGCCTGCCAGACGCCGATGACCACGATCAGCGACACGGTGGTGATGGCCCAGCTCGGCATCCGCCAGGCGGGCTTTGCCGCGGCCGGCGTGGCCACGCCGGCATGCGTCGTCATAGTCATGCCGACCTCCGGATCGACAGCCGGTCCTCGGCGGGGGCGGCGACGTGCAGGGCTTCCCAGATCATGGTCCGCTTCCTCATGAATTCCGGGTTGGTCTGGACCGCCCGGATGTCGCGCCGCGGCCGGCCGAGATCGATCGGGATGATCTCCTGCACCCGGCCGGCGTTCAGCACGACCACGCGGTCGGCCAGCAGCACCGCCTCGTCCAGGTCGTGGGTGACGAAGATGATGGTCTTCCGGGTCCGCTCATGGATCGCCAGCAGTTCCATCTGCAGCGTCTCGCGGGTCTGCGAATCCAGGGCGCCGAAGGGCTCGTCCATCAGCAGCACCTCGGGATCGATGGCGAGGGCCCGGGCGATGCCGACCCGCTGCTTCATGCCGCCGGACAGCTGGTGCGGGCGGCGGTCCTTGGCATCGGACAGGCCGACCAGCTCGACATAGCGGGCCGCCATCCCGTCGAGCTCGGACTTCGGCACGCCCTTCATGGCCAGCCCGAACTTCACGTTCTCCAGCACGCTCTTCCAAGGCAGCAGCTCGGCATGCTGGAACACCATGCCGCGGTCATGGCCGCAGCCGGCGATGGCGCGGTCGCCGACCATCACGGCACCGGAGCTCGCGCTCTCCAGCCCCATGATGATGCGCAGCGCGGTGGTCTTGCCGCAGCCGCTGGGGCCGGCCAGGGCGACGATCTCGCCCTGCTCGACATCGAAGGACACGCCGTCCAGCGCCCGTGCCGTCAGGACCTGTCCGTTGACCTTGAGGCCGAACGTCTTCGATACGTTCTGAATCTGAACGTGAGGCATCGCTCTCAGCCATCCTCAACGGTTTCAGGGAAGCGGGGTTCGCCGGAAGCCGCGCGTCAGGGCTTCCGGATCTTCAGGGCATCCGTGCGCGGGCCATCATCGACGAAGGCCGACACATCCACCTTCTCGTCGACGACGCCGTGGCGGGCCAGCATGTCCTCGATCCATTGCAGCCGGTCCACCGGGATGGTCAGCAGGGGATCGATGCTCTTCTGGCGGATGACCTCGTCATAGATGTAGTCGGCGCTGGTGTCGTCGTCCGGCAGCTCGGCGATCTCGCGGGCGAGCGCGTTGGTCTCGTCCCGGTGGGCCAGGGCGTAGTCGTACCCATCCATGTTCGCGGCCAGGAAGCGCACCAACTGGTCGCGCCGCTCGGCGACCGTCTTGGCGGTCGTGACGATGCAGTTGCGGGAGAACATCGGCATCGCCTCATGCGCCCGCGCCAGGATGGTGAAGCCGCGCTTCTCCGCCTCGGGCTCGAACTCGCTGGTGGTCGCGGTGGCCTTGACCACGCCGGCGATCAGGGCGCGGAACCGGTCGGAACCGCCGCCGGCATTGGCGAAGGTCACGTCGTCGGCCGCGACGCCGCCCGAGCTCAGCACCTCGCGGGCGAACAGGTCCGGCATCGAGCCGGGGCCGGAGACGCCGATGCTCTGGCCCTTCAGGTCGGCCATGGTCTTGATGTCGGCGGCGCCATAGAGGGTGTAGGTCGCTCCCTGCCAGTTGCAGCCGACGAATTTGAGGGCGGCGTTGCGGGACATCGCCACCAGCGCCACCCCTGGCGAGGTGGTGAAGGCGTCGATGTCACCGGAGATCAGGGCCTTCACCGGCGTCGTGCTGCTGGTGAATTCGACCATCTCGATATCGAGGCCGTATTTGTCGCCGAAGCGGCTGGGCATGAAGATCAGCCCGGCATCGCCTTTCGCCTCGACCACGCCGTAGCGCCAGGCGTCGGCGGCATGCGCGGCGACGGGAGCCATCAGAGCGATGCCGAACGAGGCATGAAGGCAGATCGCTCTGCAAACCGAGTGCAGCTGTTTCATCTTGTGCGTCCCAATCCCAGAGGAGGATGCGCGGTGCATCTCTTGTTGCTTTGCTCAAAGCCGCGGTCGTGCTGCCTCGGTCTTTGAATGACGGTCATATTGTATGACAATCTTGATGGAGTCAACAGCCTTGCGGAACGAAGTTCCGATACGCGCCGGCTGCGGTGCCGGCGCTATCGTGCGATCTCCTCCAGCTGCCGCCCGCGGGTCTCGATCATCCGCGTCGCGGCCAGCGCCCCGATCACGGCGACGCCGGCGAACATGGCGAACACCGAGGCGATGCCGTGCTGGCCGACCATCAGCCCGACCAGCGCCGGTCCGACCGCCGAGGCCAGGCGCAGCCAGGATGTCGCCAGCCCGGTGCCGATCGCCCGCATCCGGGTCGGATAGATCTCAGGGGTGTAGAGGTACAGCACGGCGTTGACCGACCCGACCACGCCGTAGGACAGCGTCGCCAGGACGATGACCTCCGCCAGGCTGCCGGTGCCGCCGAAGGCCAGCGTGGCCAGCAGGCCGGCGCCGACCAGGAAGGACGCCAGGGTCCAGTTGCGCCGGCCGACCCGGTCGACGCAGAAGGCGCAGACCAGCAGGATGGCGACCTGCGCGACATTGGTCATCGACGCGGCGCGCAGCGCGTCGCGCAACTCCAGCCCGTAGACCGTGTGGTACAGCGTCGGCATCCAGTTGTTCAGGCTGTTGGCGACGAAGAACGCGCTTGCCCACAGGGTCCAGGCGACCAGCGTGCGGTTGCGATAGGGCCGCCGCAGCAGTTCGGCCCAGCGGCTGCGCTGTCGTGGGCTGCCGGCCACGGGAGGCATGGCCGCCGGGCCCGTGGACGCCGGGGCGGCGGCGTCGAGCGGCCGGAAGTCCGGGTACTTGCGCCGGGCACTGGCCTCGCCGGCCTCGATGATCGCCTGCGCCTCGTCCAGCCGTCCCCGGGCGATCAGCCAGCGCGGCGATTCCGGCAGGCGGGCCACCAGCACGGCGATGATCAGGCCGGGGATGCCGCCGATCAGGAACATCGTCTTCCATCCCAGCGCCGGCACCAGCAGCGTGCCGATCTGTCCCGCGGCCATCAGCCCGATCGGGAAGATCATCTCGTACAGCATGAAGAACCGGCCGCGCCCCTTCGCCCGCGAGAACTCGCTGATATAGGCGGCAGCCACCGGCATCTCGCCGCCCACGCCGATGCCCTGCACCAGCCGGCAGGCGAACAGCATCGGCAGGTTGCCGGCCAGCGCGCAGCCCAGGCTCATGATCGACATGATGGCAGTCGCCAGCGCCGCGCTGGGCACCCGGCCGCGCGCCTCCGCCAACCCGCTGAACAGCAGAGCACCGGCCAACTGGCCGATATAGCTGGCCGCGATCAGCCAGCCGATGTCGAGCGGCGACAGCCCCCACAGCCGCACCAGGATGGGCAGCACGAAGGCCAGCGACAGGGCGTCGAAGGCGTCCAGGAAGGTGGCACTGCCCATGACGATGCGGGCGCGCATGTGCCAGCGGCAGAACGGTATGTGCTCCATCCGCGCGGTCAGCAGCGCGGCCCGCTGCGGATCGTCCTCGATGGCCGCCCGCGGCCGGGCGATGGCGGCGCCGGATGCGCCCGGCCGCAACGAAACTTCGTCCTGCACGATCGTCCTCCCCGATGTCTTGTTGTTCTCCGCCGGGGCCGGACGACGTGATGCCGCCCAACCCCGGGTCTTTTTGCTTCAGCCGGCCAGCGCGAGGTCGCCGGTCTCCGCCAGCGGCACGGTCCAGGCGTCGTAGCCGTACAGCCAGCTGGTGTCCTCGTTGCCGCCGGACATCCAGGTGTTGGCGCTGGAGATCGCCTGGATGCGCGAGGTGCGGGGCTTGCGGCTGGCTTCGTAGCGGCGGAACGCCCCTTCGATGTCGTCAGTCTCGACCGCAGCCAGACAGCGCGCCAGCACCGCGGCGTCCTCGATCGAGGTCGCGGCGCCCTGGGCCATATAGGGCGTCATCGGATGGCAGGCATCGCCCAGCAGCACGACGCGGCCATCGCTCCAATGCGGCAGCGGTTCGCGCTCCAGGATCGCCCATTTGTGGCAGTCGGGGCAGGCTTCCAGCACCATCCGGACCTCCGGATGAAACCCTTCATAGGCGGCGCGCAACTCGCCGACATCGCCCTTGGCCGACCAGGATTCCCGCGTCACCCAGTCCGCCGGCTCGGGCACGCTGGTCACGAAGTACAGCTGGCTGCGGTCCTGCGCCGTGTAATAGATGACGATGTGCCGGTCCGGGCCCCACCATTTGGTGCGCGACGGCCGGATCTCGCCGCCGTTCATCAGAGATGCGTCGAACACGGCGCGATAGGCGATGCGGCCTTTGTGCAGCGGCGCGTCGGGCCCGACGATCAGGTCGCGCACCAGGGAATGCACCCCGTCGGCGCCGATCACCGCATCGGCCTGGGCCGTGGTGCCGTCGGCGAATGACAGGGTGACGCCGCCGGCCGCCTGGTCCAGCCCGACCAGCCTCTTGTCCAGCTGGATGATCTCGCGCGGCAGCACCGACAGCAACGCGTCGTGCAGGTCCGCCCGGTGCATGCACAGGAACGGCGCGCCGAACAGGCTTTCCGGCATCGGCAGCTCGCGCTTGATCTCGCCGGTGTCCCACACGCGGTTCAGATGCGAATAGGGCTCGAACGCCACCTTGCGCAGCCGGTCCTCGACCCCGATGCCGCGCAGCACGCGGGACGAGTTGGGCAGCATCTGGATGCCGGCGCCGATGCGGGCGAACTGCCGCGCCTGCTCGTAGACGGTCACCTCTATGCCGACCTGGCGAAGCGTCGCGGCGGCGGCGAGCCCGCCCATCCCGGCTCCGACAATGGCGATCTTTGGCTTGGCGGCCATGGGCTGCTCCCTAGGAGGTTGTTGCTTCTGCCGCCATTGTTCTTGTGTCTAATTGGTATGTAAAATATCTATTTTATTCCATATAAGGAGCTAAAGAGTTTATAGGAGAATGTTCATGGAGTTGCGGCATCTCCGCTATTTCGTCGCGGTGGCGGAAGAGGGCAGCGTCACCCGGGCGGCCGAGCGGCTGGGCATCCAGCAGCCGCCGCTCGGCCTGCAGATCCGGGCGCTGGAGGATGAGCTCGGCGTGCAGCTGTTCGACCGCCAGCCGAAGCGGCTGTCGCTGAACGCCGCCGGCGTGGTGTTCCTGGAGCGGGCGCGGCAGGTGCTGGCCGTCGCGGAGGAGGCGGTGGAGCATGTCCGCCGCTTCGACCAGGGCGAGCGCGGCCGCCTCACGGTCGGCTTCACCAGCTCGGCCTCGCTGCACCACCTGACGCCGCATCTGCTGCGAGCCTTCCGCCAGGCCTATCCGCTAATCCAACTGGAGGTGGAGGAGAGCGAGACCTACGGCCTGATCCTGGCGCTGGAGCAGCGGCGCATCGATGCCGCCTTTCTCCATATCGGCACCGAGGGCTTCGCCAGCTTGGCCAGCACGGTCCTGGCGCAGGAGGACATGGTCGTGGCGATCCCGTCGGACCATCCGCTGGCGCGGGCACCGAAGCGGCCAATGGCGCTGTCGATGCTGTCGGGCCAGGATCTTGTGGTCTATCGCCGGCCGGACGGGCCCGGCATGTTCGACGGCATCATGCGGGCCTTCGCGGCGGCCGGCGTCACCCCGCGCGTGACCGATGTGGTGCACCGGCTGATCGCCGCGATCAACCTGGTCGCGGCGGGGCGGGGGCTGACGCTGGTGCCGGCTTCGATCCAGGTGCTGCACCGGCAGGCGGTGACCTATCGTCCCCTGGTCTCAGGCGCCTTGCCGCCGCTGCCGCTCTACCTGGCCCACCGCCGCGACGAGGAGCTCGCGCTCATCCGCAACTTCATCGCCGTGACCGGCCAGGCCGCCGCCCCTTCTGCCGTGCGAGGCTGAGCCGAGCCGCCGGTGCGCTGGATGGCGGCGAGGTCGTGACAAAGCCCATGGCACTCTCGGTCACGACTTGCCGTTCCCTTCGCTGCTGCAGTAGTGCCATTAGTCAGGCGAGCCGTGTCGCGAAACGAGGAACGCCGAATTGGACATCGAGGATCTCCGGACATTCGTCGCCGTGGCCGATGCCGGGGGCGTGTCGGCCGCCGCGCGACGGCTCGGGGTCTCCAAATCGATCGTCAGCCGGCGGCTCTTGCGGATCGAAGCGGAGCTTGGCGTCCAGCTTCTTGCACGAACGACCCGCGGCGCTGCGCTTACCGAAGCCGGCACCACGTTCAGAGACCATGCCGCCAGAGCCAGCGCCGAGATCGATACGGCCAGGGAAACGATCGTCCCCACCGGTGAACTGCGCGGCGGCCTGAGAGTTGCCATGCCGCTGACGTTCGGCCCGACCCACTTCGCCCCCGTGCTCGCGGAAATGGCGCGTCTGCACCCGAAGCTTCACATCCATACGTCGTACAGCGATCGCTTCGTCGATCTCATCGCAGAGGGCTTCGATTGCGCGATCCGGAGCGCCTATCTTCAGGATTCCAACCTGATCGCGAAGCGCGTCGGGCCGATCCATGGAAAGCTCGTCGCCAGCCCGGATTATATCGAAGCGCACGGGTCGCCCGAGACCCCGGACGAACTCGTCACCCATCAGGCCCTCATGCAGGGAACGGAAGCCTGGCAGTTCATGGATGGCGGCAAGATCGTCGCGGTCCAGCCGCAGGGCAGGTTCAAGGCCGATAGCGCCACGGCGCTCGCCGCGGCGGCGGCGGCAGGTCTCGGCATCGCCTGGCTCCCCGATTGCATCACATATGAATATCTTGCCACCGGCGCGCTGGTCCCGATCATGATACGCTACCCGGTCCCTCCGGGAGCCACCTATGTCGTCCGCCCCCCGGGTCAGCATCCCACGCGGAAGGTGCGGGTGCTCACGGAGATGCTGATCGAGTATTTCGCACGAAATCCTGACGTTTGGGGTCTCGACCCAAAAACATGAACGGAGCGGGCCTTGCCGAAAAACTGCGTCGGCATCGTTTCCTTGCGGGGCCACTGAGCGCGACGACATTGCCCGCACGTTCCACTTCCCGCGACACAGCTTGACGTGGCACGGGGCTAGTCGGGCAGATGGTCGGTCACCAATCTGGGGGAGGCATCGCATCGGCTAGGGCGAGGCCTTCAGGGACTCCAGAGAGGATGAGGCGCATGAGTTGGAATCCAGCAATCGAACCGGGCTGCCCCGATGAGGTCGGCCTCGACGCGATCGAAACGCTCATCGTTCCGCGCTCTCGCGATCTCGGCGGCTTCGAGGTCCGGCGCGCCCTGCCGGCGCCAAAGCGGCAGATGGTGGGCCCCTTCATCTTTTTCGATCAGGCAGGGCCGGCCGAGTTCTTGACAGGACAGGGCGTCGACGTTCGGCCGCACCCGCATATCGGTCTCGGCACCGTCACTTACCTCTTTCGCGGCGAATTCCATCACCGGGACAGCACCGGGGCCGACCAGATCATCCGTCCCGGCGAATTGAACTGGATGGTCGCCGGTCGCGGTGTGTCCCATTCCGAGCGCACATCTGCCGCCACCCGAAGCGGCCCGAACAGCCTGTTCGGAATCCAGACCTGGCTGGCGCTGCCGGAGCGTCACGAGGATATGGCGCCGATGTTCGAGCATCACGGCAAGGAGGCGCTGCCGGTGATCGAGGATAGCGGCGTCTCGGTCCGGCTCATCCTCGGCAACGCCTATGGTGAAAAGGCCCCCGCGACGATGTACTCGGACACGTTCTACGCCGACGTTGCGCTCGAACCAGGAAGCCGGCTGCCGATGCCACACGATCACGAGGACCGGGGCATTTACATCCTCGAAGGCTCGATCTCGATCGCCGGCCAGGATTTCGAGGCCGGTCGGATGATGGTCTTCCGTCCCGGCGACAGGATCACGGTCGCCGCCGGCGACGGAGGGGTGCGCCTGATGGTCCTCGGCGGCGCGACCCTTTCGGGGCCACGCTACATCTGGTGGAATTTCGTCGCTTCCTCAAAGGAGCGCATCGAAGAGGCCAAGGCCGAATGGAGCGCGCAGAATTGGGGCAAGGGTCGCTTCGACCTGCCGGTCGATGACCGGGATGAGCATATTCCTCTTCCGGACTGACCGGCGCAGGCGACGCAACCACGCCAGCCGGAACGAGCAATTCCCATGAAGATTCGCAAGTTCGCCATCGCCGACGCAGAGCTGAAGCGCTCGCCGGGCAGGACGGAGACGTGTTCGTGGGCAATCTGGTCGCCAGCGCCACGCCTCCCCGATCACCATCGGCTACGGCCGCTATGGGCCGAACCAGAGGCTTGAGGAGACAATGGCGGCCGATGACGTGATGGTCGTCCTCGAGGGGCGACTGACGGTGTCCAGGTGACGATCCGCTCGCACGAGCAAGGCGTGCTCACCACTTGTCCTCGCGTTCGATCTGCCGCGCGACACCAAGGGATTGCGCGTTTTGCGAGCTTTCGGGCTCATCGTGCCTGGAACCGGGAGCAGCGCTTTGCGTCGCTAGCTCCGGAAGGCTGTCCGGAGCGGCGCCGGCTTAGCCTCCGGATTGGCGTCCCTGATTCTGCGACACAGCGTGACAAATTCCGGCACTACCGCAATCCGTTCGAGGACGGCAATACGAGGCAGCGCTGTCCGGGAGCGCAAACTGCTCAGCAGACATCGCCAGTCATCTAAAACGCCAGAAAGGGATCGTCATGACCTTCCGCAACGGCCTTGAGTCGCTCCTTCGCCCTGAGGATTCGGTCCTCATTCTGATCGACCACCAGCCCTACCAGCTCGCCAACCTGAACAGCCACGATCCTCACATGGTGGTCAACAATACGACTGCGCTGGCGAAACTGGCAAAAGCCTTCAATGTTCCGACCATTCTCACCAGCGTGATCGCGGCTCGCGGTGGACTTCTCTTTAAGCAGATCACCGACGTCTTTCCGGACCAGGAAGTCATCGATCGCACCTGGGTGAACACCTGGCAGGACGAGAATGTGGTGAGCGTCGTCAAGGCGACGGGCCGCAAGCAGCTGATCATCGCGGGGCTGTGGACCGAGGTCTGCGTCGCTATGCCTGTCATCCAGGCCGCTGGCGAAGGCTGGGACGTGACCGTGATCACCGACGCGTCGGGCGGCATTTCGAAGGAAGCTCACGAGGTCGCCATCCAGCGAATGATCGCGGCCGGCGCGAACGTGATGACCGTGATGGCGCTCGCTGGCGAATGGCAACGCGATTGGGCGCGCACCGAGCATGTCGAGGAGCTGACCGAGATTCTCATCCAGCACTTCAGCGGCAGCGGCATCGCGTATCTTTGGGAGCAGCAGCTGCTCAACACGCCGGTGCCGAAAGCGGCCGGCTGATCGAAGCGGGATGACGAGAATCCTGCGCGATGCATTCCGCTGGAACTGAATGCCTGTCGGGATCCGTCATCCCATCTGCTTCATGCCGGGGAGGCGCTTGGCGGCGTCTCGCGGCCGAATGGCGGCTTCTGCTGGCCATGCTGGTCGCCTGCACGGTCGCGAAGGGCGTCGTGGTCTATGCCGTCGCGCGCCTGTTCGGCGGCTCCAGCCACCAGGCCTTGCACCGAACCTCGATGTTCCTGCAGGGCGGCGAGTTCGCCTTCGTGCTCTACGCTGCGGAGACGTCGGGCAGCGTCATCGATGCGCGGGAGAACGCGCTGTTCTCCACCGTCGTGATCCTGTCCATGGCCCTGACCCCGCTGCTCATGATCGCGGCGGACAGGCTGCTTCGTGCCGAAGCATCGATGGACGGCGTCGACCTCGCCCGCGATCTGAAGGGGCGTATCCTCCTCATCGGCTTCGGCCGCTTCGGCCAGATCGCTTCACAGGCGCTGCTCTCCAAGGGGGTCGACCTCGCCGTCATCGTTACGGATCCCAACCGGATCCGCGACGCGGGGCGATACGGTTTCAAGGTCTATTTCGGCGATGGCGCCCGACTCGACGTCCTGCGCCACTCCGGCGCAGGGATGGCCGATGCGGTCATGATCTGCATCGACGATCCCAAGGCCGCGATGCAGATTGTGGAACTGGCGCGGCATGCATTTCCGCAGGCCAGACTCCTGGTGCGAAGCTATGACCGCGGACATGCGATCGAACTGATCCGCGCGGGTGTCGACTATCAGATCCGCGAGACTGTCGAGGCCGCATATCTGATGGGAGCGGCGGGCCTGCGGCCTTGGGCTTTGCCGACGTCGACATCGACGAAGCCGTCGAGGACATTTGCCGGCGCGATACAGAACGGCTGGCCGAGCAGATCCAGGGCGACGCCATGTCGGGCAGCGATCGGTTGATCCTCCGGCCCGTAGCGGAGCCGCTGACAGCATCGCCGACCCATAGCAGGCCGCAGAGCTAGATCGCCGCACGGGCCACCGAACTCGACGGGAGTGAGTCGTCTGTATCGAGAAGCTCACCGTCGCTGTGGCCGGGCCGGTGGTCCGATGATCGCGCATCAGCGGACACCAGCATAGATGGTTGCTAGTCCCCGATTTGCAGCTGAATTGGTCATGAAGACCAGGGCCAAAGGCGGAGAACCAAGGAGGCATGGCAGGATGCTGCCTGCGAGGCTCCAGACGGTTGACCGCCTTCCACATCTGACCTGCGGGCATTCGGAGGTTGGTGCTCTGTCTAGCCGATACGGACGGCATCAGTGCTTGCGATGAGATTTGAAGGCATTGATGAATGCATGGACAAATGTGGAACGCCAGTCGGGGCTATGTCGGGACTCCTCGCATTGGAGTGCCTAAGTTGGGGCTGTCTTGCTTGCTTCGGCCGCGCAGATGCGCCTTGCCAACTCATTGCAAAAGCTCTAGGAAACCTGCGGCGTTCGGGCCGTCGGGGCGTAGCGCAGTCTGGTAGCGCGCCTGCTTTGGGAACAGGCAGGCTCTACCGCCTAACCTTCTGATCTTTCACGCTATTTTCCGCGTCTGCGGAAGCTCGGTCGGGACTATGTCGGGACGCCGAGCCGGGACGGGATGCGGCCTCCATCATGTCGCGGATGTCCTCCACCAGCACATGAGCATATTTCGCCGTCGTCTTGATGTCGGCGTGGCCGAGCTGCTTCTGGACCGCCTTCAGGTTGCCCGAGGCCCGAAGGCCGCGGGTGGCGCTGGTGTGGCGGGTGTCGTGCAGGCGGAAGTTCCTTACCCGGGCGTGGTCGAGCGCGTCGGCCCACAGCCGGCGCCATCCGTCCCGGCTGATCGGGTAGCGTTCTCCCTTGCGGCGCACGACCGTGCCGTCACGACTCGTCCGCGGCCTTTCGCAGACATAGGTAAAGACGTAGACCGGGTGGTGCCCGCGGCAGCCCTGCAGCAGCGCCACCATGGCGCGCGTCATCGGCACGATGCGGAGCTTGCCGCCCGGCCGCTTGCTCTTGCCAACGATACGGATCTCCGACCGATCGAAGTCGACATCGGCCCAGGTAAGGCGCCGGCATTCGCCCAGGCGGCAACCGCTGATCATGGCGAAGCGCACGATCGGGTGCAGGTCCTGCCGCAGGCTGGCGAAGATCCGGTCCTCCTCGTCATAGGACGCTTCGCGGACGCGCTCCTCCGGCTCCTCGAAGAGGTGCTGACCCCAGTCCGGCATCTCGCCGACATCGACCTTCCACACCTTGTCGGCGCGCCGCATGATCCGGCGCAGCAGCTCGGTCGTGTCCCGATTCACCGTCCCTGGCGAGACCGGCGTCTTCTTGTTGCGGGCTCTGTCCGCGCGGCGCTCCCCAACGATCCTCGCCACCAGATCGTCGTCGATCTCGGATAGCAGCCTTCCCGGTTCGACGCGCTTCACCAGCCGCATGAGCCATCGGTCGACGTCTTCACCCGATGCCTGGTGCTGCGCGATCTCCTGGTAGAACCGTTCCGCCGCTTCGTTCATGGTCATCGGTCGGCGCCGGATCGCGCCGGTCGCCGCCTCTATGCGCCTTGCAGCTTCGACCTGCTGTGCCGCTGCTCGGTTCTTCGTGCCCGTGCTGCCATGAAATCGTAGGCCCCGGACGATGAAGTCATAGTGATAGTACGGCTTTCCCTTCGGCTTGTAGACGGACACGGCACCTCCTGACGGCGGCGATGCTCGATGAAGAGCTCGAGGTCTTCGGGTTTGAACTTCTTGGTCCGGCGGCCGATCAGCACGTAGGGGATATCACCGGCGGCCACATGCGCCTGCAGGGTCCTGCCGCAGATATCCAGAAGCCTTGCGGCCTTGGCCATGGACATGAGCAGCGGCCGGTCCTCTTCCTGGTCGCTGTCTTGCGGTTTCGACTCGGAGTCCATTCTTCCTCCGTTTCGCACACTTGCCCGGACGCCAACTGCTTCAGGCTACTCAAGGCCGGCTCCGCTCTCTCTATTGCGGGCTCGGCGACTAGAACAGCCTTCCGGAGGTGGGCGGATCAATCCGACTCTGCGCACCGGTGCAAGAAGGGCGTACCCCCTGCGGCAAAAAACCTAGCTGCCAGCCCCTGACTTCTTCAGGCGCACGCCCGGACCGCTGCCGTTTTCCGGGATGAACTCGATCCCCGCGTCCTCAAGGGCCGCCCGAATCGCTTGGACTGTGTTGTCCTTCAACTGCTCTCCGCGCTCAAGGCGCGTGATCGTGTTCGTTGAGACGTTCGCGAGCTTGGCCACTTCACGAACCCCAAGATTCAGCGCGGCTCTAGCCATCCGGCACTGCTCAGGAGTCATCGGTCATCTTTCGATACAGTGTAGCGATTTTGCGTTGACTTACAACACGGATTTGATGACGATGTAGCGATTCACTCGATCTCACAAGGCGGTCGGGCGAGGTGCTGACACACCTCGCCCGGCCTGACCACAATCCAGCTGCTAGGAGCCGGATCATGGCTGATTCCGACGATACCACGACTCTACCTGCGCTCACCCGCCGCGACCTGCTCGGCGGCGCCACCATACTGCCGATAGGCGCCGCTGACGCTCGGCGCCAAGGCGCTAGTGCCGACCGGGTCCTGGACCTGTGGAAGGATTGGCGGACGCTCCAGTCCGAGCTGGATGCCTGGCAGGACGATTGGCAGAAGAAGGAGGGCGTCCTGCTCCGCACCGTCGGCATGCCGCGTGTGCTCGTGCCGGTGCCGGGACAGGCAGAGCCGGTCTCAGCCTGCGAGCCTGCCGAGATCGACGAACTGCTCGAAGACCTGCCGGGGACGCAGGGCCTTCGCCAGAGGTTGCACCGCGAATTCGAGGCGCATCGGCAGCGCTGGGAGATCGCCGCAGCCGCGATTGGGCTCGGCCCGGTGGAGGAGCGCGTCAATCTTGCCTGGGATCGCTGGGACGTCCTCACCGAGACCATATGGCAGGTTCCGGCCGGCAGTTTGGCTGGCATCGCCGCCAAGCTCGCCATGGTGCTCTCGATCGGCCAGTCCCGTTCCGACGATGACGAGTTCCCGTGGCCGCCTCTGCGCTCGGTCTTGGCCGATCTCCAGCGCCTTGGAAAGCTGCCGGACAGTGTGGTGTCTACCTCGCGGTAAATCATCCGCGTGAATGAAGCTGTTGACGCAACCCAGGTGTAAATAACTCGTAAGAGCTGGCGGCCGACTATCCGATGGTTGCGCCGAACTACGCAAACCAGCGCAGCGCATTGGCAAAGACGATCGGGCTCGGGACGTGCGGTCCTGCCACCGCACCGGCGTCACAACCGACTGCCCCGAAGACCCGCCGCAGCCGCAAGGCGCGCTGACGCTTCAAACCTGGCGCTCGTCGACCCGAGAGGCGAGCGCCGGGAGGGATGGATATCGCCTGGGCGGACGACGACATTCATATTGCAGCCGGCTTGGCGAGGCGATGTTCCAGCGCGGTGGAGACTTCCGGTGTGTCCCCTTTGCCGCCATTGGGAGGCCAGCCAGGCTGCTCCGAACCGGACATTCCAGTCGCCGCGACGAGTTCCCGATAGCAGACCGTAGGGCAGGGGCCGCTTGGTCCCCGTTGCTGCCATTCGAAGGTTGTTCAGGTTGCTCCGAACCGGACATTCCCGACGGATCGGCGGTCCTGAAACCAGACAGCCGCCGGCAGTCCGCTTGCTTTGCAGACCGCCAACAAGCTTCCTGCTCTTCCCAAACTGAACGTTGCCATCGACGTCCCACAGATATTGGCGGCCCTGCATGCCGGCCGGTAAAGCGCCCCGTCAAGGCCGACGGCTTTGTTGCGTCAGCTCCATCAGCCGGCGACAGTCATCCCGCAATCGTCGCTCATCGAGATTGGTCACGCTGAGCAACAATCCCTGCCGAGGCGGCTGTTCCATATACCAGCGCGAGAGAGGAGCGGGTGCCAGGCCGAACTGCCGGGCGCGCGATGCGATCTCCACATCTGACGTTGCAGTTCGAAGCAAGACCATCAGGTTCGTACCGGCAGTCGCCTGCACGGTCATCGAATCCGGCGCCATGTCCCGCAAGCAGCCCGTCAGGGCGTCCCGCCGCGCCGCGTAGAGCCGCTTCATGTGACGCAGGTGGCGAAGGTAGTGCCCCTCATGCAGGAAGCTCGCGACGGCGCGCTGGATCACCGGAGCAGGGGCCGGCGACAAACAGGCGGCGAGGTCACCGAACCGATGAGCCAGCTTCGGCGGCACAACGAGAAATCCTAGGCGCAGCTTGGGGCTGATGGTTTTGCTGAAGCTGCTGATGTATAATACCCGTTCATCTTCATCAAGGGATGCGAGAGCTGGAGCTGCTCTTCCTTCCAGCTGCAGCTCGCTCAAGTAATCATCCTCGATGACCCAGCCGTTCTTCTGGCGGGCCCATTCAAGCAGCGCAAGCCGACGTGGAACCGACATCGTCATGCCGAGCGGAGCCTGCTGCCCCGGAGTGACAACGGCCAAGGCCGCTCCTGCCGCGCTCCGGATGCCGGCGGCAACGTCCAGCCCCTCCCCATCGACCTGTATGGGCTTCACGGTCATGCCCGACAAGCCAAGCGCGGCGCGCGTCAATGGAAATCCGGGATCTTCCATCCAGGCTTCCACCCCGTGAAGCTGGAGGCCACGCAAAGCGAGGCCGAGCGCGCCGGAGAAGCCGGCGGTGATCAAGACCTGGGAAGCACTGCACCGGATACCGCGCGCTATGGCGAGATGGGCTGCGATCTCCTTCCGCAGGTCCGGGTCACCGCGTGGATCCGGATACCCATGTGGAGCCGCCGCATCCCGTCGGGCTTCACGGGTCACGATGCCGGACCAGAGTTTGAGCGGGAACGCATCCTGCGCGGGCACGCCCAGCTGAAACGGCAGGGGCGGAGACCGCAGGTCGTAGAACAGGCCCTGCAGCGACCCTGCATCGGGCAGCAGACCGGGCGAAGCTGCGCTGGACGGACGATCCGTCACGTGAGTGCCGGCCGCCCCGAGGCCAACGGCCAATTGCTCATCGATCAGCCGCTGGTAGGCGATGCGTACAGTGCCGCGGGAGACACCGAGCTGTGCCGCCAGATCCTCCCAGGATGGCAACCGTGCGCCCGCTTCGAGCCGCCCCGTCTCGATGGCCTCGCGGATTGCCTGGTGGATCTGGCCGGTCAGCGGTGTTCTTCTGGAACGATTGAGGTTGATCGGAAAGCTGGCCATAGTGGATGGTACATCGAAGACTGGCGATCCCGGCACTTTGATTGACGAGTGCGCTGATTGATTCAGAAAGCGTGAGCTTCCACGTGTCGACAGCCCGCCGCTTGCCGAACGACCCCGAGGATCTCCGCGCTGGTGTCGATGGCAGCGAACTCCTTGGCCATCGCCGCGGCGCGCTGGCGATAGCTCTGGCTGTCGAGGACGCTCCGGACGGCGTCGCGCAGCGCGCGCGGCATCGGTGCATTGGTGGCCAGGTCGATGCCGACCCCCGACCAGGCGACGCGGGCGTTCACATCAGCCTTGTCCTCGGTCAGGCCGGCGGTGACCAGGGGGACGCCGAAGCTCATGGCTTGGTTGACGCTGCCATAGCCGCCATTGGTGACGAGGACGTCGGCCTTGGGCAGGATCCACTCGAAGGGCAGGTAACTGGCCAGCCGCGCATTGGCGGGAAGCGGGCCGGGGATGGCCTCGACCGGCCGTCCGCCCGCGGTGACGACCACCAGCAGGTCCTGCTCCCCGGCCAGGGCGGCCAGGGTCGGGCCGATCAGCTGGCTGAAGTCATGGTTCGCCACCGTCCCCTGGGTGACCAGGACCACCTTGCGCCCACCGTCCAGTTCATCGGCCCAGGGCGGCAGCGGGGCCTGGTTGTGGATCATCGGCGGGGTGCCGACGAACCGCACCGAGGGCGGCAGGGCTCGCGGGAACTCGAAGCCCGGCACCGTCAGCTGCATATAGGCGTCGGCGCGTTCCACGACGGTCTGAAAAAGGGGCGTCGAGAGCGGCCCGATGCCCATCTCATTCAAGCAGCGGTTCACGCTACGCGCGACAGGCTGGTTGACGACCCTGTCGTGTTCCCGGGTGGTGGCCGCGTGGTCTTCGCGCTGCGCGCGGGTGATGGCGGGCGGCAGGCCGAGGAAGGCGGGCGCTCCGTCCTCACGGCGCCACTGCAGGATGGATGTGCCGAACAGGACAACCGGGGGCCGCTTCGAGCGCGGCCCCAGGAGCATCGGCAGAAGACCGCAGAAAAAGTCGTCACCGATCACGATGTCGGCTGGAAATTCCTGCAGTAGCTGTCGCAAGCCCTCATGCTGGGCGGGAATGTGGTCGACGAACAAGCGTTCTATGGTGGCGCGCAACAACTCCAGCCCCGGAGGAAGGGATTTCAGTTCGGGGTACTTCGAGAAGGGATCCACCAAGTCCTGGTCCGCGCTGGCAGGAAGCGGGCGAAATGCAGCCCCAATGGCTTCGATGCGGCCCTGAAAAGCGCGGCCCGTGAGGGCCATGACGTCGTGCCCATCGTCCAGCAAGGTTCGCGCGATCCCGAGCATGGGATTGACATGGCCTGGCGCAGGCGTCGTCGCGATAGCGATTTTCATGATCCAGTACCGTCGGGTTGTGGCTGCTTCGATCGCCGCAGCCTTCTGAAGTATGGTGGAGAAATTGATATGGCGATTTGATCGCTGTCGAAAGTCAGAAAGCGTTACAACAGCAATACCAATGTCGATTTCGGTCATCGTGATGAATATTGGAATGAAAATTCCATATCATCATCTTGCACGAGTATCGCTGAATACGCTCGGGCGGAAATCCCATATCGGGAGATCGGGATTGCAGGCCGAGGAACTATAGCAATCGCTCGCTTCGAGCCGTCCAGTGTCGATGACCTGGCGGAATTCCTGCTGGATCTGCGCGGTCGGCGATGGTCCTCGGAGCGAATGGGAAGATCGGGAGGATCTCCGGGCTCGATGGTACATTTCGGACTTCTGATCTTGGTGCTTTTTTTGAACCGGATGATGCGCATCTTTGCGATGCACTCAGCGACTTGATCGCCAGCAGGCCATCCAAGCTGACAGGGGCGGGCGGACCGGCGCAAAAGCGGCGCACTGCCTCCGCCTCATGGGCCGCTGTTGCCCAGTTGCGATGCGAAACATGCGGGGCTGCTCGCCCCATCTCTGTGAAGGAATTCGATCGTGATCAAGATCGTCTCTGGCGTCAAAATCCCCGACAGCAAGCTCGCTCGCGAAGCTGCGGAGCTTGTCCGAGACCATGAGACGGAGACATTGTTCAATCATTCCGCCCGGGTTTACGTGTTCGGTGCGATCAAGGGACTGCGCGAGCAGCTCAAATTCGACCCGGAACTGCTGTATGTCGCAGCCCTGTTTCACGACATCGGGCTGGTCGACCCCTACCACACGGACTCGAAGCGCTTCGAGGTGGACGGCGCCGACGCCGCGCGCGACTTTCTCAGGAGTCACGGCATTTCCGAAGGCGGAGCCGATCTGGTCTGGCAGGCTATCGCCCTCCATGCGACGCCGGGCATCCCGCGATACATGCGTCCAGAGATCAATCTCACCAATGCAGGAGTTCTGGTCGACGTCGTTGGGGTCGATTACGACGCCTACACGCCGGAACAGCGCGACCAGGTCCTTGCCGCCTTCCCGCGCGGCGACTTCAAGAACCAGTTCATCGAGATCCAGACTCGCTCTGCATTGAGGAAGCCGCATACGACCTTTGGAACGGTCAATGTCGAATTCATAGAAGCGCACGATCCCGATTTTCACCGACCGAATGTCTGCGCGCGGATCCACGGCGCGCCTTGGCACAGCTAAGTGGGAGTCTCGGTGATCAAATCGAAGGCCAAATCGAAGGAATGTCTCGATGGACGAGAATCATGAGCCATCGGCCGGCGGCCCGGACCGCCAGCGCGGCGTTGGGGCTGCCGATCGGCGCGTGCTGATTGCGGGGGGCGGGATTGGCGGCCTGACCCTGGCATTGTCGCTGCATCAGCTGGGCATTCCCTGCACCGTTTTCGAAGCGGCTACCGACGTCCGCGAACTCGGCCTGGGGATCAATATCCTCCCGCACAGTGCTCGCGCCCTGATGTCGCTGGGCGTTTTCGGAGAGCTCGACGAAATCGCCATCCGCACACGCGAGCTGCGATACGAAAATCATCTCGGGCAACGGATATGGGCCAGCGGGTGCGGACTTTGTGGTGGGCACGACACGCCCCAGCTGTCGATCCATCGTGGCAGGTTCCATGGTGTCCTGTGGCAAGTGGCGCAGGCCCGATTGCCGGCCGGCGCCTTGCGCCGCGGTCATCGTCTGCACGGGCTCAAGCAGGACAGCGAAGGGGTGACGGCGCATTTCAGAGTGGCCAACGGAACCGAGGTGGAGGAACGGGGCGACGTGCTGATCGGCGCCGATGGCATCCACTCGGCGTTGCGGGCCCTGCTGCATCCCGACGACGGCGGCATCCGCTGGCATGGCAGCCAGCTGTGGCGCGGATCAGTGGATTGGCCCGTGTTCGAGGGCGGCAATGTCATGGTGATCGCTGCCGACGCGATGGCCAAGTTGACCGTCTACCCGATCGCCGCAGGCAACAGCGCGGGGACGCGGCTGACCAACTGGGTGATGAACGGCAAGGTGGCAGACGGCACGTCATCTCCGCCCCGGCGTGAGGATTGGTCTCGCCCCGGCAAGCTCGAGGACGTGCTGCCCTTCGCCAGGCGTCTCCGGTTGCCGTTCCTCGACGTCGAGGCGCTGATCCGGGCCACGCCCCGATTCTTCGAGTATCCGGAATGCGATCGCGATCCGCTGCCCTGGTGGACGCAAGGGCGCGTGACCCTGCTGGGCGATGCGGCGCATCCCATGTACCCCACCGGCTCAAACGGCTCGGCCCAGGCCATTCTCGATGCGCAGTGCCTGGCAAGGCGCTTGTCCGAACTACCGCCAGAGGCGGCGCTCAGCGCCTATGAGGCCGAGCGGCGGCCGAAGACCACCGAGGTCGTGCACAGCAACCGCAGAGGCGGACCCGAGCGTGTCCTGGCCCTGGTCGCGGAGCGGGCACCTGAAGGCTTCACCCGCCTGGAGGACGTGGTCAGTCCCGCAGAGCTGACGGACATTGTCGGCGGCTACGCGCGACTGGCCGGTCTCGCGGAGACGGCGGGTAGCCCCGCTGGACCAATGCGCGGCTGACGTCGCGCGGATCAGCCCCCGCTTATGCGCCAGGTCCGGCCGGCCCATGCGGACGCGGCCGTCTGTCGGGGCGTCGCCTGGCCTCCCGGGTTCAGCACGCCAGAGCCATCGATCCCGCGCCGGCCCCGTCGCGCGGATGACCATCGAAGCCGAGAGACATGATGACCTTCTCAGAACGCCTCGCAACGTCGCCCTTCGTGCTGACCGCAGGGGCCGTCAACACCCGCCTCAACCACGAGTTCGGCCTGCCGACGCCCGATGGAGCCGCCTTCATCCATCTCTACAGTGCGGAGGGCCGCGCTGCCTTGACCAGGCTGTATTCCAGCTACATGGAAGTGGCGGCGGAGCGCGCCGTGCCGATGATGGTCCATACGCCAACCTGGCGGGCCCACCGTGATGCGCTCGCGCGCCAGGGTTTCGACCGCCCCGGTGATGTCCGGCGCGTCAATGGCGAAGCCGCCGACTTTCTGCTCTCGTTGCGCCGCCAGGTCGAGGTTGAGGACAATGTGTACGTCGCCGGCGATATGGGGCCTCGCATCGACGGCTACGATCCCACAGGCGCGCCCGATGCGGCGACGGCGGAAGCCTATCACCGCCAGCAGGCAGAGGTGCTGGCCGGAAGCGGCGTCGACCTGCTGACGGCGGTCACCTTCGCCAGCATCGAGGAGCTGCTGGGCGTCTCTCGCGCCGTGGCGTCGACGACACTGTCCTACATCCTGGGAGCGGTCGTCACCGCTCAAGGGACGATGCCCGACGGAACGCCGATGGCGGAAGCGGTGGACCGCATCGACGCCAGCACCGACCGTCCGCCGCTGAGCTTCATCATCAACTGCGTCCACCCCACGCATGTCGTCGAGGCGGCCACGCCGGGTTGGCCGAAGCCGGGCCGGGTGATCGGGCTGCAAGGCAACGCATCCAGCCTGCCGTTGAAGGAGCGGGACCAGCTGGACCATATCGATGGGTCTGAGCCGGAAGAGTTTGCCGAGCTGATGGCCGGGCTGCAGGCCCAGGGCCTGAAGATCCTGGGCGGCTGCTGCGGAACCGATCCCTCCCATCTTCACGCCCTGGCACGCCGGCTGACGGCGCGTCACTGCCACTGAGCCGGTTCCCGGCCGAGGCTGTTTCAAGATGATACGAGAACCAGACGTGGACCCAAGGGGCCCGGGTCGTCCGCGCGCCTATGATCCGGAGTCCGCCCTGCAGCGCGCCATGGACAGGTTCTGGAGGCGCGGCTATTCCGGCACGTCGCTCGATGAGCTCTGTGTTGCGACCGGCCTGAGCCGGTCCAGCCTGTACGCGGCGTTCGACGACAAGCATACGCTCTATCTGAAGGTCCTTGAGCTGTATTGGCGGCTTGCCCTGTCCGCGATACGCGAGGCGCTTGCCGACCCCCGCCAAGGCCTCGACGAGGCCCTGATGCGCGCATATGACGGGCAGCTGTCGCTCTACTTCTCGGATGACGGCCTGCCGCGCGGATCCTTCTCGGTCGGAACCGCAACCACGGAGGCGGTCGAGGATCCGGAGATCCGGGAGTCTCTCGCGAAAGGACTGCGGTCGCTCGATGCCGCTCTCGAATCCCGTCTCCGGACGGCGCGCGAGATGGGCGAGCTGAACCCGGATGCCGATCCGGCGGCGCTGGCGGTGTTCGCATCCGCCATGCTGCACACCATCGCGATCCGCACTCGCGCCGGCGTCCCGCGCGCCGAGCTCAGGGACATTGCGCGCAAGGCGGTTACCATGATCTGCGGCGCATCGGCGGCGACCGGCTGACGGCCAACCACCTGCGGTCTGACAATACCGATACCGTGAAGTGAGGAAGCACAATGAGCGATACTCTGACCCGCATCGTCGCGGACAAGCGCCGGCACATCGAGGCCCGCAAGGCGGCGGTGCCGCCGGCCGAGATCGACCGCTTGGCGGACCTCGCCAGTCGGGCCGCGCCGCCGCGCGGCTTCGCCGCCGCTCTGCGCCAGGCGCAGGCGGAAGGCCGCTACGGCCTGATCGCCGAGATCAAGAAGGCCTCGCCGTCGAAGGGGCTGATCCGCCCCGACTTCGACCCGCCGTCCCTCGCCCGTGCCTACCGCGACGGCGGCGCCAGCTGCCTGTCGGTGCTGACCGACATCCCCTATTTCCAGGGCGCCGACGAGTACCTGACCGCCGCCCGCAACGCCGTCGAGCTGCCGGTGCTGCGCAAGGACTTCATGGTCGACCCCTACCAGGTCCTCGAGGCCCGGGCGCTGGGCGCCGACTGCATCCTGCTGATCATGGCGGCGCTGGATGACGCCACCGCGCGCGAGCTGGAGCAGGTGGCGATCGACACCGGCATGGACGTGCTGGTCGAGGTCCATGACGCGGCCGAGTTGGACCGGGCCTTGAAGCTCCGGTCGCCGCTGCTCGGCATCAACAACCGCAACCTGAAGACCCTGCAGGTCGATCTCGCCACCACCGAGGCGCTGGCGGCGCAGGTGCCGGGCGACCGGCTGCTGGTGTCCGAAAGCGGCCTGTCCGCACCGGCCGACCTGGCCCGGATGGCCCGTGTCGGCGCCACCACCTTCCTGATCGGCGAAAGCCTGATGCGGCACGACGACGTCGCCGCCGCCACCCGCGCCCTGCTCGGCGAGAAGAAGATATGACCTCGGCCTGGCTCAACATCCATGAGGAATTGTTGGGAGCTCATCAGGAGAAGGCGGAATGATTATTTTGGACATTCATCGATGGAAGATTCGAAATTGCAGAGAATATGCAACCGGAATAATCGCTCGAAGTAAGGTCGCACGAACCATCGCATCAGCCGCCTTCACGGTGGCTCTACTGTCATCTCAATCCGGGATGTTCGACTGCGGCCCGATCGGAAATGCTCTGGCCCAGCTGGTGTTGGTCACAGATCGAAACGAGATTTCCCTGCATGACAGGTCCATTCAGCAGTTCTCGCTTGCGGGCAATCGCCTCGTTGACGGCCATCCTCAGCTCGTCGGCCCCCGGGTCGCCTTGTCGGATGATCCGGATCGCGCCAGTCCGAAGCTCGAGACGGGCTCCCGGATCCTCGTCGGAGGACGGGCGTCGGCCCGTCCCCTCGCGGCATCGCCCTCTTCCAGTAGCAGCGATCGCCCTCCGGCGGAAACAGCACCCTTCGTTGGGGGCTTCTGTCCATGGGTGCCCCAGCCGAGCTGCTGACCGCCGGCCGGACAGGCATCCTGGCTAGTGCGGTGGCCCGCCATCCGCCCCCCGATTGCTGGGAACAGCGTCCGCTTCGGGGAGCTGACACAATGACCGGTTTCAAGCCCCCTCCACTGGGCATGCTGGCTTCGAATGGCCGGATCCTGCGGCTTCGACCGGGGTCCGGTCTTGGGCCGCCCCGGCCTGACGACCACTTATGGCGCACCGCGGCCGCACCGATCGCAGGTTCGCTCCCGCTGCTTATGAGCCGATGCGCAGGACGATCTTGCCAGAGGGATGCGGCCGGGCGCCGTCCAGCATCTCATGCGCGGTCCGAGCCTCGGCCAGCGGCAGGACCGTACCGATCCGGGTAACCAGTTCCCCGGCCTCAACCATGGCGGCAATCCGTTCCAGATCCGCGGTGTTCACCTGCACCAGGAAGAAGCCTGCCTTCACGCCGCGGCGCGCCGCTTCCGCCTGATCCGGCTCCGACACGGCTGAGACCAGGACGCCGCCGCGCTTGAGCACCGCGAGGGAGGCGGCCTGCGCTTCGCCGCCGACGAGGTCGACCACGGCGTCGACCGGCCCGACCCGGTCCTCGAGGCGCTCATGGCGGTCCACCGCCTCGTCGGCGCCCAGGCTGCGGACATAGTCGAGGTCGCCGGCGCTAGCGGTGGCGATCACCCGGGCCCCGGCGCGGCGGGCGATCTGCACCGCGCAGGCGCCGACACTACCGGCGCCGCCAAGGACGAGCACGCTCTGTTCCCGGCCGATCCGGGCCTGCCCGAACAGCGCCTGCCAGGCAGTCACCGCCACCACCGGCAGGGAGGCGGCGTCGACATGGCCGATCCGGGCGGGCTTGCGGGCGATCATGCCGGCAACGGCGATCGCGTATTCGGCATAGGCGTCCGTGAAGCGGGTGTTGGTCACGCCGAACACGTCATCGCCTGGGGCAAAGCCGGTGACGCCGGGGCCGATCGCCGCGATCGTGCCGGAGAGATCGGAGCCGAGGGTCAGCGGCAAGGGCTGCGGCAAGACACTTTTGCCGGCCCGAATCCAGGCGTCCCAGGGACCTACCCCGGCCGCTGCGACACGAACCAGCACTTCGCCTTCGCCCGGCTCAGGCCGGTCGATGTCCTCGAGGACGATCGCCTCGGGCGGACCGAAGTGGTGGACCCGCGCGGCTTTGATGGTGCGGGGCAGCGATGTTGGGGAAGTCGTAGGCTTCATTGGATGATCCTCGATGTGCGGCGATGCTCATGGGATCGCCGTCTAGGGAGATGGGTCAGTTGACGGGGCTGGTCAGGGCATCGTGGTCGGAATCGACGACGAACACCGCCAGCAGCCGTGCGGGCTCGGTCGCGCTCGCATTCCGGCTGACGATATGGCGGGATCCGGGTGCCTCGTAGAAGCTCTCGCCCGCGCGGTAGACTCGCTTGGGCCCGTCGTCCACCTGCGATTCAATGGTACCCGAGACGACATAGGCGTAGATGAACGCCGATCCCTCGTGGGTGTGCGGGGACGAAGCCGCGCCCGGCGGATAGTCGACGACGACGGCGATCAGCGACTTGCCCGGGATGTTGGTGATTGCGTGCTCGAAATTCGGCGTGACAGTCTCGCTCGGGCCATGGGCCGCGGCCGGTGTCGCGATGGCGATGCAGGCGGCGGCGATGACAGACTTGATGATCATGGCGGTCGTTCTCCTTCGACCGTCTAATTGATCGTTCGATGGTTCAAAGATTAGCACCAGGAACCGACAAAAGTCGTGTACCACAGGACATGACCAAGCTCCTCCAGCTGGATCTCGACCGCTCCGCCAGGACGCCGCTGGCCGAGCAGATCCGCAAAGGCATCAGCGTCGCGATCGAGAACGGCGCGCTGGCGCCGGGGGCGCGCCTGCCCTCCTGGATCGACCTCGCGGCGCAACTCGGCGTCGCCCGGGGCACGGTACGGTCGGCGTACGAAAAACTGGCCGCCGCCCAGCTGATCGTCGCTTCCCGCGCCGCCGGAACCCATGTGGCGGACCGGCCGCCCCTTGCCGTCCGCCAGGACGCGGCGCCCGCCCCCGGGTCGTTCATGGAGATGTACCGCGAGCTCACCGCCGGGCCGGCGGTCTTCCAGATGGGCGTGCCGGCCCAGTCAACCTTTCCCGCCAAGCTCTTCGCCCGGATCCGCGCCCATGCCGTCCGCGCGGAGTCGGGCGCGCCGGCCATGTATCCCGATCCACGGGGAGAGCTGGAGCTGCGGCGGGAAATCGCCGCCTATCTCGCCATCGCCCGCGGGGTCGAGTGCTCGCCCTCCCGGATCATCATCACCGGTGGCTTCGGCGGCGGCCTCGGCCTGGCGCTCCGCGTGCTTGGCGTCGAAAGACGGAAGGCCTGGATGGAGGATCCCGGCTTCTTCTTCACCCGGCGGGGCCTGGAGCTTGCGCGGTTGTCGCTCGTGCCGGTCCCGGTCGATGATGACGGCATCGATGTCGACCACGGCCTGCAGCACGCCCCGGACGCGGCGGTAGCCGTCGTGACTCCGGGTCAGCAAGCGCCGCTCGGGCCGACGCTGTCGCTGGCCAGGCGCTTGCGCCTCCTCGACTGGGCCGCCCAGTCGGGCGTCTGGGTGATCGAGGACGACTATCTAGGCGAGCTGCAGCTGAAGGGTCGGGCCACTCCGGCGCTCGCGTCGCTCGACCGTGCCGGGCGTGTCATTCACATCGGCTCCTTCAGCAAGACCATCAGCCCGACGCTGCGCCTGGGCTTTCTCGTCGCCCCGGCGGCGCTGGCATCCCGCTTTGCCGAAACCGCCGCGTGTCTCGCCCCGGCGCCGGGACCATCGCTGCAGCTCGCGACCGCGGCGTTCATGCGGGAGGGGCATTACATGCGGCATCTCCGGCGCACCAAGCGCGTCTACTCTGCCCAGCGGGACACGCTGCTGAAATGCCTGCAGCCGCGCGCCGAAAGCATCACGATCGCCGGGCTCGCCGCGGTGATACGGTTTCCGGACGGCGTGCCGGACCTGTCCATTGCCAGGGAGGCGCAGGCTTTCGGCCTGGCACCCGTCCCGTTGTCGCTCTGGTATGCCTCGCCGGCCTCCGCACGATCGGGACTGGTGCTGGGCATCGCAACGGCGCCGCAGCGGCAGCTCGATAGGGCATGCGGCCGGCTCTGTGAGGTCATCGACCGCTTCACATGACAAGCCGGCCTCGTCCGGGGGGCGGGCAGGGCCGTCGCCCCGTGGTGCAGTCGGAAACGCGGGTCTTGGTCCTGTTTCGGCAGGGGGGCGCTGAGCATCTTTCCGCCACGATCACCAGCGGATCAGCCGCCGCGCGAACGCGCATCGGCAGCCCTGCCAATGGAGGACGAAGTGGCGATATCGAACCCAATTACCGGCGTCGGGATTCCCGACAGCAGAATGGCGCGCGAGGTGACGCAGCTGGTTCGCGACACCGAGAGCGACCTGCTGTTCCTCCATTCCACCCGGGTCTATTTCTGGGGTGCCTTGGCCGGGAAGCGGAAGGGCCTGGCGTTCGACCCGGAGCTGCTCTACGTCGCGGCCATGTTCCACGATATCGGCCTGACCGCGCTATATCGGGACAGCCAGCTTCGGTTCGAAGTGGACGGTGCGAACGCCGCCCGCGAGTTCCTGCGCGGCCATGGCATCCCCGAAGCCGAAGTCGAAAGGGTCTGGGCCGCCGTCGCCCTCCACACCACTCCGGGCATCCCTGAGCACATGCATCCGGAGATTGCCCTGGTGCAGGCGGGCGCGGCGATGGATGTCGTCGGCCGCGGATATCACGACCTGACGGCCGAGCAGCGCGAGGCGGTGATTGCTGCCTATCCCCGCGGCAGCGATTTCAAGCACGAGATGATCGAGGCGTTCTACCAGGGCATGAAGCATCGGCCCGACAGCACGTTCGGCACCTTCAACGACGACATCCTCGCGTTCAAGGACCCGAGCTTCCGGCGCGCGGATCTGTGCAGCATCATCCTGGGCTCGCACTGACGCCATTGTGCGGTTGTTCCACCGCCCGCCCGACAGCGCACGCGGTGATTTGGCGGCCGGCGAGCCACATGCGACCGTGTCCGCTCTGACGAGCCGGTCGCCTTGGCCGCTTTCAGGAGCGCTCTGAGCCGGGGCTGACTGGGAACGAGCGGGGTGCTGCGGGTTCGCATGAATGTCTGGTGTAGGGGCGCCGCGGCTATGACCGGATATGGCGCGAGGCGGACGGGCAGGACGGTTCCGACCGACCGGCCGGCGACCTTGATCTTATCCTGTCCGGGAGCCCGCAGGCGTTAGGCGAGTGATGGACCTCCCTGTCGGCCGTTTATAGCGTTGTCGAGCGCTGCTCGCTACTCTGTACTGGCCCATGTTTCCGGGACGGAGCACCAGGCATGGATGAGAACGGGATCCGGGACGCGCTCGATCGGCACTGGGCCGCCTCCGACGCCAGCGACTTCAACGCCGAGCACGTCATCTTTCGCGGGGACGCGCTGCTCGAATACCCCCAGTCGGGCGAGCGCATCCGCGGCCGGCGCAACATCCAGGCGTCCCGCGCCGCGCAGCCGAACACCAAGCGCTTCACGGTGCGCCGCATCATCGGCGCGAGCGACCTGTGGGTCACGGAGTTCGTCCTCGACTATGACGGCCGGCCGTCCTTTACGGTGAGCGTCATGGAGTTCCGGGACGGCAAGGTGGCGCGCGAGACCCAGTATTTCGCCGACCCGTTCGAGCCCGGCCCCTCCCGGGCGCAATGGGTCGAGCGCATCGGCTGACCCGGTCCGGTCCGCGCCCAGCGATCAGCCGCAGATCGCGGCCACCGCTTTGCGCGCCATCTCCCGCAACTCGGCGCGAGGGACGCCGGCGCGGGCGCGGATGGCGATGGTGTGCAGCATCGCCGAGGCGAGCACCGCGAGCGCCGCGGGGTCTGCCTCCGCCTTCAGTTCGCCCGCCTCGCGCGCCCTGCGGAAGCGCGCTTCGAGATCGGCGTCCAGGGCGCCGAGCCCGTCGGCCAGCAGAGCCCGGATCTCGGCATCCCCGACCGCTTCGACCGTGGCGGTTCCCACCGCGAAGCAGCCGCGCGGCGAGCCGTCATCCGGGAAATAGAACGACAGCTGCCCCTCAAAGACGTGCATCAGCGTCTCGCCCAGGGGCAGGCCGTCATCCGCCAGCACCTCCCGTATCGCGGCGAGGACCCGCTGCCAATAGCCGTCCAGCGCCTTGAGATACAGCGCGTGCTTGCCGCCGAACGCGGCGTAGAGGCTGGGCTTGTTCATGCCGGTCGCGGCGCCGATGTCGTCGAGGGACGTGCCGGAGTAGCCGCTGTTCCAGAACCGGTCCGTCGCCTGCTGCAGCGCCGCCTGCGGGTCATAGGCACGGGGTCGGCCCCGGCCGCTCGGTGCGGTGCTCTTTTTTTGTACCATAGAGGACAAAATCCTTGACCGGGCATCTGCCGAACCATATTTGTCCCTCACGGTACAAAATTCAATGGCCATGAGGCCCATCATGCAAACCCTGACCGCCGCACCCGGCAGCCCGGCGACACCTGTCCTTGAACGCCGCGAGGACCATGGACCGCAGATCCCGGCGGGCGACGCCGTGTCGAGCCGGGTGCTCGACCAAGGCGGGCCACGGCGGGGGTGGCGGGAGCGGCTGCGCCGGCCGCTGCTGATCGCCGTCCCGCTGATCCTTGCGGCCGCCGGCGCGGCGTATGAGATCGCCGGAGAGCCCTATGTCTCGACCGACAACGCCTTCATCCGCGCGGCGCGGGAGTCGATCAATGCCCGCGTCGCCGGCCAGGTGGTGGAGATCGCGGTCGCCGACAACGAGCGCGTCCGGCGCGGCCAGCTGCTGTTCCGGATCGACCCGGAACCCTATCGGATCGCGGTCGAGCATGCCGAAGCACAGTTGGGCAGCGCGCGGCTGCAGGTCGAGGGGCTCAAGGCCACCTGGCGCCAGCAGCTAGCCGACCTGCAGGCTGCCCGGGATGCCGCGGACTTCGCCGAGAGCGAGTTCGGCCGCAAGAAAGCGCTGGCCGCTTCGGATTGGGCGCCGCGCGCGGCCTTCGAGCGGGCGGACACGGATCTCAAGGTCGCCCGCCAGCATATCGCGTCGATCGAGCAGCAGGTCGCCAGCACGGTGGCCGCACTGAACGGCGACCCGGAGATCGATGCCGACCGGCATCCGTCGGTGCGCGCCGCCCGGGCCCAGCTTGACCGGGCATGGCTCGACCTCTCCTACACGACGGTGACAGCGCCCGATGACGGTATCGTCGCCCGGGTTGAGGACCTGCAGGTCGGCGACTTCGTCAATCCCGGCGCCTCCGAGTTCTCGCTGCTGTCGGGCCGGCAGCTCTGGGTCGAGGCGAATTTCCGCGAGACCGACCTGACGCATATGCGCCCGGGACAGCCGGCGACCGTCGATGTCGACGCCTATCCGGGCCACCCCTTCAAGGCCCATGTCGCCAGCATGAGCCCGGGCACGGGGTCGGATTTCTCGGTGCTGCCGCCGGAGAACGCGACCGGCAACTGGGTCAAGGTGGTTCAGCGCCTGCCGGTGCGGCTGGAGCTGGACGGGACCGACCCGGCCTGGCCGCTGTTCTCCGGCATCAGCGCCACCGTGCGGGTCGACACCGGCTATCGCAGCAGTTGGCGGCACGTGTTCATGACCGCCTTTGCGGCGGAGGCAGGGCGATGAGCGACGTCACCCTGTCCCGCGCGGCGGCGGATGGCCGGCGGACCATTATCGCGGCGGCGCTGCTGGCGACCTATCTGCAGGCGGCCGCGATCTCGCTGCCCAACGCCGCACTGCTCCACATCCAGGGCAGCCTGTCGATGGCCGATGACGAGGCCGGGTGGATCTTCTCCGCTTATATCGCCGCCAGCCTGGTCACCATGCCGATGGCGCGATGGCTGGCGGGCCGCTTCGGGCGGAAGACGGTGTTCCAGCTGTCGCTCGTCGTCTTCGCCGTCGGCCTGGTGCTCGCCACGCTGGCGACCACATCGCTGCAATTCGTCGCCGCCCGCATCCTGCAGGGCAGCGCCAGCGGCCCGATCGCGCCGCTGGCGCTGGCGATCCTGCTCGACACCGTGCCGGCCCCGCGCCATCCCCGCATCAGCCTGGCCTGGACCGTGACGCTGGTGCTGGGCATCGTCAGCGGCCCCAGCCTCGGCGGCTGGCTGTGCGAGGAATATGGCTGGCCCGCAATCTTCCACTTTGGCCTGCTGCTGGCCGGGGTCTGCCTGCTGGCGATGGCGCTGTCGCCGCCGGAGAGGTGGGCAGGCTCGGTCACGTCCCTCGACCTCTTCGGCCTTGCAACCTTCTCGCTCGGCGTCATCGGGCTGCAGATGCTGCTCGACCGCGGCGAGCGGGTCGAGTGGTTCGATTCGGTCGAGAGCCGGGTCGAGGCCGGCGTGGCGGCGCTCGGCTTCGGCCTCTACCTCGCTCATGTCGTGACCAGCCGTGCGCATTTCCTCGACAAGGCGCTGGTCCGGGACCGCAACTTCGTGTTGTCGACGATCCTGTTCTTCGGTTTCGGCTTCGTGCTGCTGCCGACCATGGCCCTGACCTCGCCGATGCTGGATGAACTGATGGGCTACCCGGCCGACACCACCGGCCTGATGGCGGCGCCGCGTGGCGTCGCCCTGGTGGCGGCGCTGGTCCTGACCCTGCGCGCGCCGGCTCGGATCGACCCCCGGCTGCTCGTGCTCGGCGGCATCGTCCTGGTGGTCACCGCGACGTGGCGGATGCTCGGCTACTCGCCCGGTATGGACTGGCGCCCCGTGGTTGTCGCCGGCGCGCTGCAGGGCGCCGGCCTCGGCATCCTGATGCCGGCGCTGACCAGGACGGCGTTCAGCACGCTGGATCCGGCGATGCGTCCGGAAGGCACCGTGCTGTTCAACCTGTCCCGACTCTACGGCAGCACCATCGGCATCGCGCTGGTGCAGACCTTCTTCCACCAGAACACCCAGGCGATGCACCTGGCGCTGGCGAAGGCCCTCGTTCCCGGCCGTGCCGCAGCCCATGTCGCGGATGCGGGCTCCGCCCCCGCCCTCGTCGCTCTCAACCAGCTGGTGACGGGCCAGGCCGCTTTTGTCGGGATCATCGGCCAGTTCAAGCTCATAATGATCGTGATACTGGCCGTGGCCCCGCTCGCGTTATTCCTGCGCCCGCGTCCGGCCGGCTGACACCTGCGCGACACATCCCGTCGGACCAGGCCGCGGCTTGCGCCCGTCCAATTCCGTGCCGGCGATACCATCGTCTACTGTCGGACGAGGAGGGCTGATGCGACATCTATTCTCGAGCGGGCATGTCTCGCTCGACGCCGAATCCGGCCGCGGCGATTGCACGGTCAACCCGGACACAGGAAGACGAACATGCCAGCCCCGGATTCGCTTCGCGACACGAGGATCCCTCTCGCCCACGGGTCTGGGGCGATGCCTGCCGTCGGGTTCGGCACGTTGATCCCCGACCCCGTCGCGACCCAGCAGGCCGTCACGACGGCATTGGAGGCGGGGTTCCGCCATTTCGACTGCGCGGAACGCTACCGCAATGAAGAGGCGATCGGCGACGCCTTCCAGGCCGCCTTCAAGGCCGGCATGGTCCGGCGCGACGATGTCTTCATCACCACCAAGCTGTGGAACACCAATCACCGGCCCGAGCGGGTCAAGCCTGCCTTCGATGCCAGCCGCCGGCGGCTGCAGGCCGACGATATCGATTGCTACATCATCCACACACCCTTCGCTTTCCGGCCCGGCGACGACCAGGACCCGAGGGATGAGAACGGTCAGGTGATCTACGATTCCGGGGTGACGCTGGCCGAGACCTGGCATGCGCTGGAGCGCCTGGTGGATGAGGGCCGGTGCAAGTCGATCGGTCTGTCCGACATCACGCTGGAAAAGCTGCGCGAGATCGTCGCCGTGGCCCGGATCAAGCCCGCTGCGGTGCAGGTCGAATCCCACCCCTATCTGCCGGAATGGGAACTGCTCGACTTCTGCCGCCAGCACGGCATCGTGCTGCTGGCCTTCGCGGCGCTGGGGCACGGCATGGAGCCGAATCTGCTGGATGATCCCGTGATCACCGCGATTGCCCGGCGTGTCGGCAAGACGCCTGCCCAGGTCGCGCTGGCCTGGGCCGTGCAGCGCGGCACCGCGTTCCTGACCACCTCGACCAAGCCGGACAGAATCCGGCAGAGCGTCGATATCTCGGCCCTGCCCGAGGACGCGATGAGGCAGATCCGGGATCACATCACGACGAATATCCGGTTCAACAGCGTGGTGCAGACCGGCGTGCCCGGCTTCATTCCCCGGGCCAGGTGAACCGATGCGGACGTCCGATCGCTTCGTGGCATGAGGCTTGGGAGGATCGCCGATGGCACAGTTGCGTTCGCTCAATGTGGGCTTGCCTCGCGATATCCCCTGGCGCGGGCAGACGGTCCACACCGGCGTCTGGAAGACGCCGGTGCAGGGGCCGCGCATGGTCCGGCGCCTGAATGTCGATGGCGACGGGCAGGGTGATCTCGCGGGCCATGGCGGCGAGCATCGGGCCGTCTATGTCTACCAGCTCGATTCCTATCGTTACTGGCAGCAATGGTTTGGCCGAGGCGACTTCAGCCATGGGACGTTCGGCGAGAACTTCACGGTCGATGGATTGCCCGACGACGAGGTCTGCATCGGCGACCGCTTCCGCATTGGCGGCGCCGTATTCGAGGTCACCCAGCCACGCGTGACCTGCTATCGGCTCGGCATCCGCATGGACGAGCCGCGGATGCCGGCGCTGCTCGTCGCACATGATCGGCCAGGCTTCTATTTTCGCGTCATCAAGGAGGGCGAGGTCGGTGCCGGCGACGAGATCGTGCAGGTCGCAGTCGGTCCCGAGCGCATGACCGTCGCCGCGACCAACGCGCTTCTGTACAAGCCTGGCCATCCCAGGAGCGAGCTGGAGCGCGCCTTGCGTATCCCCGCCTTGAGCGCCGGCTGGCGCAACTCGTTCCAGGCGCTGTTCGACCGTGCGGATGGCGGCGATGCGACGGGCAACCCCGGGCTCGCCCGTCCGTCGGGGCCGCCCCCAGCTTGGACAGGCTTCCGGCGGCTGCGAGTGTCGCGCAAGCACTGCGAAAGCAGCCTGGTGACATCGCTGACGCTGGAGGCCGCTGACGGGCATCCCCTGGCACCGGCGTTGCCGGGACAGTTCATCCTGCTTCGGCTGAAGCCGGTGCCGGATGCGCCCGCACTCCTGCGCAGCTATTCGTTGTCGGGTGAGCCGAGCGACACACGCTACCGCGTGAGCATCAAGCGGGAACCGCATGGCGCCGCCGGATCCTATATCGACAGCGTGGTCCAGGTCGGAGACCTGATCGAGACCGGCGCCCCGCGCGGAAGTTTCACCCTGGCGGCAGGCGAGGGGCCTGTCGTTCTGCTGAGCGCCGGGATCGGCGCCACGCCGGTTCTGGCGATGCTCCATGCCTTGGCCGCCGCCGCATCTCAGCGGGAGGTGTGGTGGATCCACGGTGCGCGCGACGGGGCCGAGCATTCCTTTGCCGATGAGGTCCGAGGCCTCCTTGCGGCTTTGCCTTGCGGCCGCAGCCACATCCGCTACAGCACGCCGCGCCCCGGCGACCGGCCGGCTCTCGATTTCGACGCGCCCGGCCGGCTGGATGTCCGTGTGCTTCAGGATCTGGGCGTGCCGCAGGACGCAGACTTCTATCTGTGCGGGCCAGCCACCTTCCTGGCCGGCTTCACCGCCGGATTGCAGGCTTGGGGCGTTGCGGCAGGCCGGATCCACAGCGAGATCTTCGGATCGGGGCCATCGATGACGCCGGGCGTGGTGGCCACGCCCCGGAAACCGCCGCATCCGCCCAAAGGACCCGAAGGCACCGGTCCGCTCGTCTCATTCGCCCGGAGCAGCCTCACCGTCCGGTGGGGTATGGGATTCAACAGCCTCCTCGAACTCGCCGAGGCGTGCGACGTGCCGGTGAGGTGGGCCTGCCGGAGCGGTGTCTGCCACAGCTGCGAGACGGGTCTCGTGAGCGGATCCGTCAGCTACGAGCCTGATCCGCTCGATCCGGCCGCGGAGGGAAACGTGCTGATCTGCTGCTGTCGCCCATCCGGGGATATCTCGATCGACCTGTAATCGGACGGGACATCGACAGGCTATCCCGGCCGTATGCCGGTCTTCGGAGAGCCGTGTCCGGCTTCGGAGGGCCGTCGTTAGGTCGCACCTATCGTGAACCGTGTGCCAGGGCCGGTCCGGCTGTGTCCGATCCCAGCGTGCATTCGCGATGGCCGTCGATGGTGGTTTCCGGCATGTCTGCTTCATAGAGCCGGGTGTCACGGCCGCTTTCGGGTGCGCTCAGAAGTCCGGCGCTGACCGAGAGGCGCCGAATTCTGCGGCTTCGAGCGATGTCCGGAACCGGTGCATGTTTGCTATGGCCGGAAATGGCGCACCTAAGCCATTCGAGGGCGCCGGTCAGTGCCCAGGCCAGATATCGCGATTGGACGATTGCCCCGGGCACAATTCGCGGCTACAGGCGGGCAGCGAGCATCAGGCGGATCGTCTGTTCCGCCGCGTCGGCCAGCAGGATGCCGGTGTCCTGTATCGCATCCTCCAGCGAGCACGGCCGCTTGAGGATGCTGAACACCGCGTCGATGCCGACCTCGCGGGTCGATTCGGCGCCCAGGCCGACGGTCCCGGCCAGGGCGACGACCGGCAGCTTGTGGCGCTTGGCGCGCAGGGCGATCTCGGCCGGCACCTTGCCGAAGCGCGTCTGGCCGTCGATGCCGCCTTCCGCGGTCATCACCAGGTCGGCCTTGGCCAGATGCCGGTCCAGGTCGATGTAGCGCAGGATCAGGTCGAAGCGTGGATGCAGCCGGGCGCCGAGAAAGGCGTGCAGGCCGGCGCCCAGCCCGCCGGATGCGCCGCCGCCGGTCAGCGTCGCGACCTCGACGCCCAGGTCGCGGCGGATGACCCGGGCGAAGACCTCCAGGCCGCACTCCAGCAGCGCCACCTGCTGCGGCGTCGCCCCCTTCTGCGGCCCGAACACGCGGGCCACGCCGGTCTTGCCCAGCAGCATGTTGTACGGGTTGACCGCGACGTCGATCCGCACCCGGTCCAGCCGCGGATCGCGGCGGGACAGGTCGACGTGGGCGAGCGAAGCCAGCGCCGCCCCGGTGCCGGTGATCGGGTGGCCCGACGCATCCAGCAGGCGGATCCCGAGGGCCTGGGCCATGCCGGCACCGGCGTCGTTGATGCCGGAATCGCCGCAGCCGAGCAGGATGCGCTCGGCCCCCAGATCCAGCGCCGCCCGGATCAGTTCGCCGACGCCCTGGCTGGTGGTCAGCGTCGGGTCGCGCAGCTCCTTCGGCACCAGGCGCAGCCCGGCGGCCGCCGCCATCTCGATCACCGCGACCCGCTTCCGCCGCCCGCCCAGGACGCCGATCCCGGCCTCGACGACCTGGCCCACCGGCCCGGTCACGGTGACCGGATGCAGCGTGCCGCCGGTCAGTTCGACCATCATCCGGGTGAAGCCCTCGCCGCCGTCGATCATCGGCAGGCGGTCGATCTTGGCGCGCGGCATCGCCCGGCGGACGCCGCGGGCCATGGCGTCCGCCACCTCGCGCACCCCGAGCCCCTCCTTGAAGCCGGACGGGGCGATCAGGACATGAAGGCGTTTCCCCGGTTTCATCGTCCGTCTCCTACCAGGTGCCCAGCAGCGACCCGATGGCGGGCCAGCCGATCGTCGCGAACAGCAGGATCAGCAGGAAGTGCACCGGCAGCAGCACGGCGCTGAGCCGGGCGAGGTCGCCGGCGCCGTAGCCCTGCTCGTCCAGGCGGCCGAACAGGGCCACCGGCTTGGCGCTGATCATCAGGGTCTGGCAGAAGCCGGTCGCCGCGACCGTGGCCAGCATCGCCACGACCGGGCTGGCGCCGGCCGACTGGGCCAGGATCAGCACGGGCGGCAGCAGGATCGACACCCGCGCGGTCCGGCTGTGGATGACCAGATGCGACAGCAGCCCCAGCGCCGTCACCAGCGCCAGCACCGCCGGGGGCGACAGCCCGTCCCGCTGCAGTGGCCGGAACACCGTCGCGACCAGCCATTCATGCAGGCCGGAGGCGGTCAGGCCGTCGGCCAGGCAGATCGTCGCGGCCAGGAACAGCAGCAGGCCGAGCTCGGCCTGGCGCAGCGCATCGCGGAAGGACGGGGCGCCGAGGCCGGGGCAGAAGGCGGCGAGGGCGCCCAGCAGCGCCAGGATGGTGGGGTCGACCCGATGCAGCGGCTCGGTCAGCCAGCCCAGCACCACCGCCGCGGCGATCCAGAGGATCGGCTGCTTGCGCAGCGGTGGCCCCTCGGCCTCGACCGGCGGCAGCTCCAGCCGCGCGCCGCGCTGCTCCGGCGTCAGGAACAGCCGCAGGATGGCCTCGGTCGACAGCAGGGCGCTGAGCGCCGCGAAGGGCAGGCCGAAGGCGACCCATTCCAGATAGCCGATGCCCTGGCCGGCGAGCCGCTCCGTCATCTCGATGGCCAGCAGATGCGCCCCGGCGCCGAGCGGGGACGCCACGGCGGACAGCAGGATGGCGGTCGGGAACAGCAGGGCGAAGGCGGTGCGCAATCCGCGGCTGCCGCAATGCGGGGCGATCGCCGCATAGGCCGGCACCAGCATCGCGGCCCGGCCCGAGGTCGAGGGCACGATGAAGGCCGTGGCGAAGGTGATGGCGGTCAGGGCGTAAGCGAGAGCGCGCACCGAGCGCAGCCGGGCCGCGGCCAGGGCGATCAGCCGGTCGGCGGCGCCGGTCGACCGGACCGCCGCGGCCAGCAGGAAGGAGGCGAGCAGCAGCCAGATCAGCGGGTTGCCGAGCGTGGCGAACAGCGCCTCGGGCCGCCCGGTGACGAACAGCGTCATGGCGACGGCGGCGGCGACCGCGACGAAGGTGTCGTCCAGCGCCGTCAGGGTCCAGCCGATCAGCGCCAGCAGCAGGATGATCAGCGACCGTCGCGCCTCCGGGGCCAGGCCCGGCAGCGCGAATTCGATCGCGGCCGCGCCCAGCACCGCGGCGCCGCCGATCCCGATCAGGCGCATCGGCCGGCGGCCGGCCAGGGACCTCGGCAGCGCCTGGTCGGCGCGACGCACCGGGCCGGCCCATTCGATCGCATTCGTCATTCGATCCTCCGGCTCGGGATGTTCGGCCAGGACGGAAACGGCGATGGGGCGGCCGTCTCCGATCCGTCTCGGGCACAATCTAGGGCGCCGTTGGTTAGGGTTCGGAGAGCGCAAGGTTAGAATTCGGAGAGTCACAGGCTTTTGGGCCAGTGCCGGGCTTGTCCTGCCGCCGCCCGGATGATGGTCTCGGCTCGGCGCTCCCTGACAAGCGAGGCTGAATGACTGTCCGACGCCGCATCCTGATCTTCCAGCTTATCACCATCGGTTGCCTGGCCGTGGTGATCGGCGCGATGCTGATCACGCTTCGCCTCACCGGGGATTTCGTCCGCCGTATCGACGGCGTCCATTCGCGGTTCGAGGCGATCAGCGACCTCGACAGCCTCGGCAACAACTACGCCGAGCAGCTGGCCGAGGTGCTGCTGCTCGGGCCCGAGCAGATGCCCGATTTCGTGCTGGCGCAGCAGGAGATGGAGGCCGGCTTCCGGCGCCTGACCGAGGTGACGCGAAGCGAGTTCGCGACGCTGGGCGGCCTGGGCGAGGTCCAGCGGGAGCTGCCGGAGGCCGAGTTCGCGGCCCGGCTGCACGAATTCTACCGTGCCATCGACCGGGCCGCGGCGCGGGTGTTCAAGGCCCAGGCCGAGGGGCAGCAGGACCGTGCCGTCGACATCTTCCGGCGCAGCATCGAATACCGCCTGTCCAACGATTTCGAGACCATGCTGGAGCGGGCCCGGCAGGAGGAGCGGGGCGAGGTGGCCGGCGAGCTGGAGCGGGTGCAGGGCGCGCAGCACGCCCTGCTGATCGTCGCCGGCCTGTTCTCGGGCCTCGTCGTCACCGCCGGCGTCGGCTCCGGCCTGGCGCTGCGCCGCTCGATCGTCCGCCCGGTGCGGGAGCTGACGGCCGGGGCCGAGGCGATCGCCCGCGGGCAGCTCGACCATCGGATCCGGACCGAGCGGCGCGACGAGTTCGGCCAGCTGTCGCAGAGCTTCAACCGGATGGCGGAAGCGCTCGAGGGGCAGCGCCACGACCTGGTCGCCGCGCAGGCCCGGCTCGAGAGCGAGGTCGAGCAGCGGACGCGGGAGCTGCGCGGGGCGAACGCGCAACTGCGCCTGGTCGACGGCAAGCGCACCGAGTTCCTGGCCGATGCGAGCCACGAGCTGCGCACGCCGCTGACGATCCTGCGCGGCGAGGCCGAGGTGGCGCTGCGCGGCCGCCCGCGGCTGGCGGCCTATCGCGAGGCGCTGGCCCGGATCGGCGAATACGCCGCCGACATGGCGCGGCTGTTGGAGGATCTGCTGGCCTTCACCCGAGCCCAGGGCGACGACATCAGCTTCAGCTTCGAGCCCGTCGCCGCCGAGGCGGTCGTCGCCGGCGCCGTCCGCGAGAGCGCGGTCCTGGCCCGCCCGAAGCAGATCGCGATCAGGCTGGTCGCGGCCGGGCCGGACCACCCGATCCGGGCGGATCCGCAACGGCTGAAGCAGGCGCTGCTGATCGGCATCGACAACGCGATCAAATACGCCGACCCCGGCGGAACGGTCGAGATCGGGATTGGCCGGGAGGACGGCGACCTCGTCCTCTCGATCAGCGACCAGGGCTGCGGCATCGATCCGGGGGAGCTGCCCTTCGTGTTCGATCGCTACTATCGCGGCCGCAACAACGCCAGCCGCGCGGCGAAGGGGTTGGGGATCGGCCTGTCGATCGCCAAGGTGATCGTCGAGCGGCATGGCGGCCGGATCGCGCTGGAGGCGCTGCAGCCGCAGGGCGCCGTGCTGCGCATCCGGCTGCCGATCGCGGAGGAGGGCGGCGATGCGCATCCTGCTGGTTGAGGACGACCGCCGCATCTCCGGCTTCCTGCAGCGCGGCCTCGAGGCGGAGGGCTATCGCGTCCTGCTGGCCGAGGACGGGCGCGACGGGCTCGACCAGATCCGGCAGGAGGCGGTCGACCTGGTGATCCTCGACCGGATGATCCCCTATGTCGACGGGCTGGAGGTCTGCCGCATCATCCGGCAGGAGCGCCGCCCGGTGCTGGTGCTGATGCTGACGGCCAAGGAGAGCATCCGCGACCGGGTCGACGGGCTGCAGGGCGGCGCCGACGACTATCTGACCAAGCCCTTCGCCTTCGACGAGCTGGTGGCCCGGATCGAGGCGCTGCGCCGGCGCCGGCCGGGCCTCGACCCGGTCGAGACGCTGCAGGTCGGCCCGCTGACCCTGGATCCGGCGACGCGGCGGGTGACGAGATCCGGGGCGGAGATCGCGCTGACCGTCCGGGAGTTCGAGCTGCTGCGCTATCTGATGGCGAATGCCGGCCGGGTCGTCAGCCGGCAGCGGCTGCTCAGTAATGTCTGGAACTACGGCTTCGATCCCGGGACCAAGATCGTCGAGGTCTATATCCGCTATCTTCGGCAGAAGCTCGGATCGGAGGGGCCGGTCGTGATCCGGACCGTCCGCGGAGCCGGCTACATGCTCGTGGATGGCTAGTCGCCGACGGCCCCCGCTCCCGTAAAGGGCCGGATTTGTTGACTTCAGGCGGCGTTCGGTGTCGGGACCGAGGGGTCGTGGCGATGTTGAGTGCCCCCCGCCGGTCGGGCCGGCAAGAGGGGCGACCCTGGATTTTCGGCGACAGGGCCGACGACTGCCTCGGCGAATGCGGAGATGGTCGCACCTCCGCGGGAGTTTCGCGTGATCGAGACGGCACCCCATTGTAGCATCTGATCCTTTGGCGGTTGCTGACCGGCGAGCTGGTGGGGCTACCCGTCTGGTCAGCCACCAATTTGGGGCCGATGATGACCGGGAAGATTTTCAACGTGCTGTTCTTGTCGCGTCGGAATTCGGCGCGAAGCATTCTCGCCGAAGCCGTCTTGAACAAGGAAGGGAAGGGCCAATTCCGGGCCTATAGCGCTGCCATCGAACCGGCGCCGGCGCTGGCTCCGCAAACGATCGAGCTCGTGAAGCAGGCCGGGCTGTCGATCGAAGGCCTGCGACCGAAGCACGTCCGTGAATTCGCGAGACCAGGTGCCCAGCCGCTCGACTTCGTGTTCACGCTGAGCGACACCGCTGCTGGTGAGGCGCCGCCGGAATGGCCAGGGCAGCCGATCACTGCACATTGGAGTTCGCCGGACCCGGCCCTTGCGACCGGTGCGGAATGGGAACGGATGCGGGCCTTCGTTCGCGTGCTCATTGAACTCGAGCGCCGGCTGCGCATCTTCGTAAGCCTTCCCTTTCCGAAGCTCGACCGGATGAGCCTTCAGACTCGTCTCAACGAGATCGGCAGCAGCCGTCCGTTGGACCCGGAATGGCGTGTGTCTGCCCCGGTTTCTCAGAGACCCGTCCTGGGCAATCGTTGGATTTCCAGCGGGCGTCTGGCCGGCGTCGCCCCGGAATCGATTGATAGCCCGAGGGGTTCCGTTGTCGAAGCCGTCGCGCTGTCAACGAGCGACGGCCGAGTGTCGCCGATCCGGCCTCCCGGCAAAGGCAAGTCGGGCAAGAAGGCGGACGGGATCAAAGCGATCCGCGTACAATACGGTGTGCTCCCCTACCGTGTTCAGCCGGATGGTTCGATAGAGTTCCTCCTCGTGACCACGCGGCAGACCCGGCGCTGGATCATCCCGAAGGGCTGGCCGATCAAGGGCATGAAGCCGGCGAAATCGGCTTCACAGGAGGCCTATGAGGAGGCCGGCGTGCGAGGTGCCGTCGATTCGGAGCCGATTGGACGCTACGTCTACGAGAAGGTGCTCGAGGAAGGTGTGAGTGTGCCTTGCGAGGTGAGCGTCTTCCCCTTGAAGGTCGAACGTCAGCACAAATCATGGCCCGAGCGTAAGGAGCGTGAAATCCGATGGCTCGGTCCAGCCGAAGCGCTTCTGTTGCTGGAGGAATCGGGGCTTCGGGACCTGATCTGTGCATTCCTCGACCGGATTGCGCCGAAGGGGAAGCCAACCGATTTCGCGTCGGTCGCGGACGGCCCATAGGCAACTGGCTACCTTCGGGCGGGCGTCGCTGTTGCGGGAAGATCAACCAATGCCGAGGCAATGGCCATAGGGGAGCGTGAGTTCTCGTCCGGTTTGATGAATCGAGTGCAACGGCCGGTTAGGCGCCCCTAGCCGGGCGCCAGCTCGCGGGGAAGGGCCGGATCTGATGGATTCGGCCAATGTCCGGTATCGAGGCGCCAGCGCGATGGCCGGAAATGTTTAGGGCTTCGGATGCCGGCCCTTGCGCGGGGGATGAGGCCGGGAGCGGGGGCGGCGTCCGAAGGCCTTCAGAGGAGGAAGCCGCGGTCAGCCCGCGGGGTGCCGGCCAGTTGAGGCGGGGCTATGGGGATTGGGTCTCGCGCCGGGCCCTGAGCGGTTGGCGTGGGTGCGATGACGGCATCCGCCGGCGCCGACCGGAGGTGTCCGGAGCGGTCGCGATGCGGGCTGAGCCTGGCGCGGAGGCGAGAGAAGGACGGGTTTGGCGGCTTTCGGCGGCGTGAGGCGCAGGCGGGCTGGAGCCGTGGCCGAGGAGCGACGGCGGAGCAGGCTCGGACGTGTCGTCGTGGCAGCGCTCATGAGGTGTCGAACCAGAGAGGGAGGCCGGCGGCGGTTCGCGGCGTGCGGCCACGGCCGAAGAGCTCGATGATGCGCATGCGGCCGCCGCAGCAGGGGCAGGCCGGCAGGGTCGTGGCTTCTGGCTCCGGCTCGGCCGGTTCGGGGGCGTCGCCGCCGGCCTGGGCGGCGATCAGGGCCCGGAGGCGGTCGAGGTCGATGGCGTGGGAGCCTTTCGCCAGGAGGCCGTAGTGGCGGATGCGGTGGAAGCCCGCGGGCAGGACGTGCAGCAGGAAGCGGCGCAGGAACTCGTCGGGTCTGAGGCTCATGGTCTTGAGCCTGACTGCGCCGGTGGCGGGCTCGGCGGAGCGGTAGTCCTTCCAGCGGAAGCGGACGGCGTGGTCGTCCATGCCGACGAGGCGGCTGTTGGCGATGGCCGTGCGGTGGGTGTATCGGGCGAGATAGGCGAGGACGGCGGCCGGCCCGCCGAAGGGCGGCTTGGCGTAGACCACCCATTCGGCGCGGCGCAGCGGGGCCAGGTGCGCCTGGAAGGCCAAGGGGACGGCGAGAGGAGCGAGGTCGCCGAAGAAGGCGAGTCGGCCGTGGGCGGCGGCGAGCTTGTCGAGGAAGAGCCGGCGGAACAGGCGTGAGAGCACGCGGACCGGCAGGAAGAAGCCGGGCCGGCAGGCGACCCAGCGTTCGCCGTCGGGTGAGAGCCCGCCGCCCGGGACGATGCAGTGGACATGGGGGTGGTGGGTGAGGGCCGAGCCCCAGGTATGGAGCACCGCGACCAGGCCGATGCGCGCGCCGAGATGCCTGGGATCGGCGGCGATGGTCTGGAGGGTTTCGGCGGCGGCCTTGAACAGCAGGTGGTAGACCACGGCCTTGTTGTGGAAGGCGATGGCAGCGAGCGGCCCGGGCAAGGTGAAGACGACGTGGAAGTACGGCACCGGCAGGAGGTCGGCCTCGCGCTCGGCCAGCCAGGCCCGGGCCGCAGCGCCCTGGCATTTGGGGCAGTGACGGTTGCGGCAGGAGTTGTAGCTGACCGCCAGGTGCCGGCAGTCGTCGCAGCGGGCGACGTGGCCGCCAAGGGCTGCGGTGCGGCAGGCCTCGATGGCCGACATGACCTTGAGCTGGCCGAGGCTCAGATGGCCGGCATGGGCGCGGCGGAAGGCCTCGCCATGGGCGCGCAGGATGTCGGCCACCTCCAGGGATGGCCGCAGCATGGGCCGGTCAGGCCGGCGGCGGCCTGAGATGGGCGAGCGGGCTCTTGACCGCGCCGAGGGTCTTCAGCGCCACCCGGGTGTAGAGCGCGGTGGTGTCCAGCTTCTTGTGGCCGAGCAGAACCTGGATGACGCGGATGTCGGTCTTGCGCTCGAGCAGGTGGGTGGCGAAGGAGTGCCTGAGCGTATGCAGCGACACCCGCTTGTCGAGCGCCGCGGTCGTCGCCGCAATGTGGCAGGCGCGGTTGAGCTGGCGGGTGCTGAGCGGCTGGGCGGGGTCGCGCCCCGGGAACAGCCAGCCCCGCGGCCGGGCCTCCCGCCACCAGGCCCGCAGCAGTTCCAGGAGATCCGGCGCGAGCATGACGTAGCGGTCCTTGCGGCCCTTGCCCTGCTCGACCCGGACCAACATGCGGGCGGAATCGATGTCTGAGACCTTGAGGTGGACGATCTCCGAGGCTCTGAGGCCGCAGCCATAGGCGACGCTGAGCGCGGCCTTGTACTTCAGGCCGGGGGCGCAGTGCAGCAGCAGTGCCACCTCCTCGGGGCTGAGCACGACCGGCAGCCGCTCGCCCGTGCGCACCGTCGCCAGCCGCTCGGCCTGAGGCCGGCCGGCCGAGCGTGATCTTGCAGAAGAACCGCAGCGCCGAGACCGCGAGGTTCATCTTGCCCGGCGAGGCGCCCTGGGCCGTCAGATGCAGCTGGTACCGCCGCAGGTCCTCCGGCTCCGCCCGGTCCGGCGAGCAGCCCAGGAACCGGGCGAAGTCGGCCACCACCCGCACATAGTCGTGCTGGGTCTTCGGCCCGAACTGCCGGATGCACATGTCCTCGATCATCCGCTGGCGCAGCGGGCTGACGGGTGCAGAGATCACGAAAGCCTCCTGTCTGCAGGGAATAGACCCCTGATTCAGACAGCACCGGCGATCATGGCCCAGGCCGGCTCAACTCTCCGCCCCCGCAACTCGCCCATGCCGCGGAGCGGCTTAGTCCTTTGGCGCGCTCCGGCCGGACCTGATCTACGGCACCAGTGAGAGCGTGCGTTCAGGGAGCCGAGAAGGTGGATCACCTCAACGCGTGAACCTTCCCCACACCGGTGTTGATGCCGGAGCGATCCTCCCCGGAAGTGCCGATTGAAAATTCCCCAGCGGGCGCCACAGGCTCGACCTCCCTGGGCGCGCCCAGGGAGGTCGAGCGGCCACCCGATCACCGATGATCGTCCCC
>Ga0207426_1000333_pt1 | contig 88786 bp, 88 predicted proteins | sample AraplaMF_Cvi_mMS_FD_184265 | JGI IMG/M metagenome (GOLD analysis project Ga0207426, IMG submission 184265) | Arabidopsis root microbial communities from the University of North Carolina, USA - plate scrape MF_Cvi_mMS (SPAdes) (version 2) | ecosystem: Host-associated > Plants > Roots > Endosphere...
TCGCCCAAGCCTCATCGCTCAGCCAGTATTCCCCTGACATCGGCCCTTCTCCACCACCCACTCCTCTCTTCACCTTGAATCACAAAAACTCAGAAATCTCCACACTTTGATAGGGTTTTGACCCTAGGGCCGATCGCGTCGTGCAGCGCCTCGATCAGCGCATCGGGGCCGCCAAGGATGCGGCCGACGGAGCGCAGAGCGGCATGGACCATCACCGAATCGCCGGCACCGAGGCCGATCGTCCGAAGCTGCGCCGCCAGCGTGCGTCGGGTGTGGATCTGCTCAGACAATCGCGGACTCCGTTCCGAGAAGCTCGATCCATATCAAGGGCTTTGAGATCGCCATTTCCACCTTTCCGTCATGGCGAGGCGCGCAGCGCCGCAGCCATCCAGGGCCGGTGCGAGCGGCCCTGGATGGCCACGCCCCTTCGGGGCTCGCCATGACGAAACAATGTCGGATTTCAGGCCAGCCGGCGCTCGCGGCGCAGGATCCATTGCACGCCGGTGCTCTTCTCGGCGCCGACCTCGCCCCAGATCACGACCTGCGTGGTCTTGCGCCGGTCGGTGCCGCGGCCGGCATAGATGCCTTCCTCCAGCGCCACCTCGCCGCCATAGCCGCGCAGCCGCCAGCCGTCGCCGCCGGGCAGGCGGATGATCACCGAGCTGCCACCCTGCACCGGCGACAGCTGCAAGGCCGGGTGCAGGTGGAAGCGGATGGCGAAGGGCAGGCCGCGGGCCGCGTCGGTCTCGGCGAACAGGATGTCCTCGCCGCGCAGCTCGTCGCCATTGGCCGAAAGCTCCAGCCGGCGGCGGTGGATCAGCCCCAGCGCCTCGCGGTAGCCGTCATGCCAGGCGTCGATCAGCACCGATTGCGGCGTCTCCTGCCGGTCGACCTCGATGCCGTGCGGCCGCTTGCCGATGCCGGCGTCGCGCAGCACCTCGGCCGAATCGCGGCCGGCGACGCTGAGCGTCGAATGGGCCGGGGTGCCGCGCAGCGCGGTGTGCCAGGCGCTGTCCTCGGCGCTGCCGCGGCCGGGCCAGGCGCCGCAATTGACGATCATGCGCTCGCGCCCGACCGACATCTCGAAGGACAGCAGCCCGGCATGGGCGCCATCATCGGCGCCGGCCGGCGGCGGCGCGCCGACATCCAGCAGCAGCAGGGTGCGGCCGGCCATCGCCCGCTCGAAGCCGCTGTGCCGCGCGCTCTTCGGCGGCCGGGCCTTGGAATCGGCCTGGGACAGGACGGCGTCGATCAGCACCGGCTCGCCCTCCTGCGCGTCGTTGAATAGGGCGAAGCCACCGTCGCCATGGCGCAGCAGGCGCAGGGCCGGCGCCATCCGGTCGATCGCCAGGTGCAGCGCGTCCGGCACATGCGCCTGGGCGGCGCGGAAGGCGGCGCGGATGTCGATCAGCTGGCGCAGCACGGTCAGATGCACCGCCGGGTTGCGCTGGATGTGCCCGCCATCCGGCAGGATCTGGCGCGGCAGGCATTTGCCGAGGATGCGCTGGGCCTGGTCCAGCCGCGGCCGGCCCTGCGGCAGGGCGACGGCGCCGTAGACCAGGCCGCGCACGGTCTGGATCTGGCGCGGGTCCAGCGGGTCGCCGTCGGCGACGCGGGTCAGGTGGCGCAGCTGCCGCGACAGGCTGGCGAAGACCCGGGTGCGGAAATCGTCGTCGGCGCTGGCGCAGAAGAAGTCATGGGCGCCGAGCCAGCTGGCGATGCGCTGGCCCAGGATGTCCGGCTGCCAGGTCAGCGGGTGCCAGCGGTCATAGCGCTCGATCCAGTGGTCGATCAGCCGCCGCGCGGCGCGCCGGGCCTGGTCGCCGCCGGCCGCGCGCAGGTCGCGCAGCCATTCGAAGCCGTGCAGCGCCTCGATGAAGTCGGGGGCGGCGCCGTACGGCTCCCACGGCGCGGCGGCTGCCGCCTCAAAGGTCTGGCCGCCCAGCCGGTACGTCCCCGCGATCAGCGCCGCGCCGCGCTCGGCGTCGCCCGGCCAGGGGTCGGGCGGCACCATCAGCAGGTCGCGCGGCCCCTTGCGCCCCAGCGCCACCGAATAGAGCGGGTTCGAATAGGCGAACCGCGCCAGCTGGTCGTGGACGTTGCGGGTGAGGCTGCGCGGGCTCCGCATGGCTCAGCTTTTGCCGCGGATCGCGGCGATGTTGGCGGCATAGGCGCCGGGCCCGCCGCGGAAGGCGGCGGTGCCGGCGACCAGCGTGTCGGCGCCGGCCGCGATCACCCGCGGCGCCGTCTCCGGCGTCACCCCGCCATCGACCTCCAGCCGCACGTCGCGGCCGCTCTTGTCGATCAGGGCGCGCAGCCGGGCGATCTTGTCGAGCTGGCTCTCGATGAAGCTCTGCCCGCCGAAGCCGGGATTGACCGTCATCACCAGCACCAGGTCGATGTCGCCCAAGAGCTCCTCGACCATGGCGATCGGCGTGCCGGGGCTCAGCACCACCCCCGGCGCCTTGCCGAGCGAGCGGATCAGCTGGACGGTGCGGTGCGGGTGCGGCCCGGCCTCGGGATGGAAGCTGATCCGGTCGGCCCCGGCCTCGGCGAAGGCCGGGATGTAGGGATCGGCCGGCCCGATCATCAGATGGGTGTCGAAGGGCAGGGTGGACGAGGGCCGCAGCGCCTTCACCACGGTCGGGCCGAAGGTGATGTTGGGCACGAAGTGCCCGTCCATGATGTCGAGGTGGAGCCAGTCGGCCCCCGCCTCCGTCATGGCACGGGCTTCCTCGCCCAGGCGGGCGAAGTCGGCGGAGAGGATGGAGGGGGCGATCACGACCGGCTTGACCATGATCGTCCTCATAACAAGGGACCGGCCGCGTCACAACCGTGACGAGACTGTGGCGCCGAAGGAACGGCCGGGGCGGCGTGCCACCCCGGCCATTTTAGCCGAAAGGCTTACTTCGCCTTGGCCAGGAACTCCTTGACGTTATCGGGGGTCACCGTGTCGAGGCCGACATAGGTGATCTCCTCGATCTTCTCGCCCTTCTTCAGCTTCGCCAGCATCTCCATCGCCAGCGCGCCCATCTCATAGGGCTGCTGGCCGATCAGGCCGTTGGCGTAGCCGTCGCGCAGCAGCTCCAGCTCCGACTTCAGCGTGTCGGCCGAGACCAGCACGACCTCCTTCGTGGCCAGCTTGGCCTTGATCGGCTCGGCGAAGTTGCGGAAGGCGTCCGGCACGAACAGCGGCCAGCCGCCGACCGGCAGCAGCGCGTCGATATCGGGATGGGCGGTCAGCGTGTCCTGCAGCTGCTGCACCGCCAGGGCGGCGTCGTCGTTGCAATACAGCGGCGAGCCCGCGACCTGGGTCCAGCCGGCGCCCAGCCCGTCGATCACGCCGCGCACGCGGTCGTTCAGGTTGGCCGCGGCCGGGCCGCCCGAGACCATGGCGTAGGTGCCGCCGCTGGGCTTCAGCTTGGCCGTCATCTCGCCGATCGCCTTGCCCATGGCGTAGTTGTCGGTGCCGACGAAGGCCTGGCGCTTCGACCCCGGCGCGTCGGCGTCGAAGGTGATGGTCGGGATGCCGGCCTCGACCGCCTGGTTGATCACATTGGTCATGGCGTCGACATCGGCGACCGAGATCGCCAGCCCGTCGATGCCCTGGGTGATCAGGTCCTGCACGATCTGCGCCTCGCTGGCCGGCTCATGCTCCACCGGGCCGATATAGACGCATTCGACGCCGAGCTTCTTGGCGCCGTCCATGCAGCCGTCGCGCGACAGGTCGAAATAGGGATTGTTCATCGCCTTCGGCACCAGGGCGAAGCGCAGCTTGTCCTGCGCGTTCGCCCCGCCGGCCATGGCCATGACGGCGCCCAGGGCCACAGCGGCCAAAAGTAGCTTCTTCATAATGGATCCTCCCCTTGTTGAACTCGTTTGCCGGCGTGGCCGTTCAGGCCGCGCGCTTGGACCGGATGCGGTCCAGCAGCACCGCCAGGATGATGAAAACGCCGACGAAGAAATCCTGCCAGTAGGGCTGCACCCCGCCCAGGATCAGACCGTTGCGGATGACCTCGATCAGCGCCGCGCCGGTGACGGCGCCGAGCGGGCCGCCGAGGCCGCCGGTCAGGTTGGCGCCGCCGATCACCGAGGCGGCGATCACCCGCAGCTCGTAGCCGACCGCGGTGTTGGCGGGGGCGGAGCCGAGCCAGGCCAGCAGCAGCACGCCGGTAAAGCCGGCCAGGGCGCTGCAGAACACATAGACCGAGATCTTGACCCGCTCGACCGGCACGCCGGTCAGCGCCGCCGCCTTCTCGTTGCCGCCGATGGCGAAGACGTGCCGGCCCCACTGCATGTGGCGCAGCAGGTACCAGATCATCACCGCCAGCACGGCCATGTAGATCACCGAGGGCGGCACGGTGCCGAAGATCGGCTCGTTGCCCAGCGTCCGGAACAGGTCCTTGGCCGGCCCGGCGGTGGGTGAGCCGCGGCCCTGGGTGACGACATAGACCAGGCTGCGGCAGACGCTGAGCATGCCCAGCGTGGTGACGAAGGGCGACAGGCCCAGCCGGGCGATCAGCAGGCCGTTGACCAGCCCGACCACGCCGCCGGCCGCGACCCCCGCCAGCACGCCGAAGGCCAGCGCCAGGCCCGGCCAGTCGACGAAGATCGGCCAGTCGGCGCTCCAGCCCATCGCCAGGCTGGTGGCGACGGCGCCGAGCGCCATCACCGAGCCGACCGACAGGTCGATGCCGGCCAGGATGATCACCAGCGTCTGCCCCAACGCCGCGATGGCGATGTAGGAGAAGTTCTGGGCGACGTTCTGCAGGTTGCGCTCGGTCAGGAACTTGTCCGAGGCGATGGTCATGACGATCATCAGGATCACCAGCGCCGCCAGGACGTAGGTGATCTGGGACCCCAGGATCCGGTGCAGCGGCCCCTGCCGCCGGACATTGTCGAAATTGATCGATTCGGTGGCCTGGGTCGCCATCACGCCGCCTCCAGCGCGCCGGTGATCAGCCCGGTGACTTCCTCGGGCGAGCTCTGGGCGATGCGCTTGTCGGCGACCTTGCGGCCGCGGCGCATCACGATCACCCGGTCGCAGACCTCGAACACGTCGGGCATGCGGTGGCTGATCAGGATCACGGCGATGCCGCTGTCGCGCAGCCGGCGGATCAGCTCCAGCACCTCATGCACCTGGCGCACGCTGATCGCCGCGGTCGGCTCGTCCATCAGGATCAGCTTGGCGTTGGCCAGGCGGGTGCGGGCGATGGCCACCGCCTGGCGCTGGCCGCCCGACATCAGCCGCACCAGGTCGCCGGCGCGGGTCTCGGATTTCAGCTCGGCGAACAGCGCCTGCGCCTTGCGGTTCATGGTGCCGTGGTCGAGGCGGCGCAGCGGCCAGACCCCGGTCTTCAGCTCGCGGCCGAGGAAGACATTGGCGGCGGCGGTCAGGTTGTCGGCCAGGGCGAGGTCCTGGTAGACCACCTCGATCCCGGCCTCGCGGGCGTCGACCGGCTTGTGGAAATGCACCGGCCTGCCATCCAGCAGCATCTCGCCGGAGGTCGGCGGGAAGTTGCCGGCCATGACCTTGACCAGGGTGGACTTGCCGGCGCCGTTGTCGCCCATCAGCCCGACCACCTCGCCGGGCTCGATCGACCAGCTGACGCCGTTCAGGGCGTGGATCGCCCCGAAATGCTTGGCAATGTCACGCAGCTCCAGAAGCGCCATCCCGCCCCGTTCCTCCCCGGCCCCGGTGATCCCGGCCTCGTTCGGGCGGAACTGTGAAAGAGAGCGCGCCGGAGCGCAAATTGTTTTTGTCTGATTATTAGCGAAACTACGAAGGGATCAGGAGCGCCGCTTCAGCCGGGCGATGTGGAAGCCGTCCAAACCGCCGAGATCCGGCCAGTGGCTGGGCAGCGTTCGGACGTCGCCGGCCGCGGTCAGCAGCTCGGCCGCCCCCCCGATCTCCGCCGCCGCCACCGGCACGCGGGCCAGGCGGTCGTCCTCCGCCAGCAGCCGGTCGATCTGCGCTTCGCCCTCCTCGGGCAGCAGCGAGCAGGTGCACCAGATCAGGATGCCGCCGGGCCGCACCAGCTCGACCGCGCGGCGCAGCATCCGCGCCTGCGCCGCCGCCAGCTTGGCCACGTCCTCCGGCCCCTTCAGCCGCGGCACGTCGGGGTGCCGGCGGATGGTGCCGGTGGCGCTGCAGGGTGCGTCCAGCAGCACGCCGTCATAGGGGGCCGTGCCGGTGAAGGTCTCGGCCTCCGCAGTGTGCAGCTCGGCGGCGAGGCCGAGCCGCTCGAGATTCTCCGCCACCCGCTTCAGCCGCCGGGTCGACCGGTCGATCGCCGTCACCGCGGCGCCGGCGGCGGCCAGCTGCGCCGTCTTGCCGCCCGGTGCCGAGCAGAGGTCGAGGATGCGGCGGCCTTCGACCGGGCCGAACAGCCGGGCCGGCAGGGCGGCGGCGGCGTCCTGCACCCACCAGGCGCCCTCGGCGAATCCCGGCAGGTCCGGCACCATGCCGCCGGCCTCGCGCCGCAGCGTCCCGGTCGGCAGCGGCCGGGCGTCGAGCTGCCCGGCCCAGACCTCGGGGTCGGCCTTGACCGAGAGGTCGAGCGGCGCCTCGTGCAGATGCGCCTCGGCGATCGCGGCGGCGGTGGCCGGCCCATAGGCCTCGACCAGGCGCGACCACAGCCAGTCCGGCGTGTTCAGCCGGGCGGCATCCTGCCCGGCCAGCAGGGCCGGTCCGTCCTCGGCCAGGCGGCGCAGCACGGCGTTGACCAGCCCCTTCATGCCGGCGAAGCCGGTCAGGCCGGCCAGCTCGACCGAGGTGTCGACCGCGGCGTGCGACGGAGTCGCGAGGAACAGGCGCTGGGCCAGGCCCAGACGCAGCACGTCGCGCACCGTGGCGGCGCCGCGCGCCAGCGGCGTCTTCAGCGCGCTGTCGATCAGCGCGTCGATCTGGCCGAGCCGGCGCAGCGTGGTGGTCAGCAGCAGGCGGGTGAAGGCGCGGTCGCGCGATTCCATGCCCTGCAGGGCGAGATGGGCGTCGAGGGCCTCGTCGATCGGGCGCCGCTGCGCCAGAACGGCCCGCAGCAGTTCGACGGCGGCCTTGCGCGTGGCCAATCCGGTGTCGGTCATCCGCGGGATGTAGACCATCGCGGCCGGGCCGGCCAGTGTCATCGCGCACTTCCGCGTTCGGCTCCGCCGCGCCATGCTGATCGCAATTCATGGAGGACACGCCGATGCCGCCCGAAGACACCGCCGCCCGCCGCCTCTATCTCGAGGATCTCGAGGTCGGGCAGCGCTTCGGCTCGGGGACCGTCGCGGTCACGCCCGAGGCGATCAAGGCCTTCGCCGCCCAGTTCGACCCGCAGCCCTTCCATCTCGACGAGGAGGCGGCGAAGGCGACCTTCTTCGGCGGGCTCGCCGCCAGCGGCTGGCACACCGCGGCGCTGACCATGAAGCTCCTGGTCGGCGGCGAGTTTCTGCCCGCGAACGGGCTGATCGGCGGCGGCACCGACGAGATGCGCTGGCCGCGGCCGGTGCGCCCAGGCGACGTGCTGCGGGTCGAAAGCGAGGTGCTGGAGATCCGGCCGTCCCAGTCGCGCCCCGACCGCGGCATGGTCAAGACCCGGATCACCACGCTGAACCAGGCCGGCGAGCCGGTGCAGATCATGGTCGCCAACATGGTCGTGCCGAAGCGGCCGGCCTGAATCCGAGGGGAGGGGGCAGCATGTCACGTCCGAGACGCCTGACGGCCATCGGCCTGGTCCTCGCGGCGCTGGCGGGAAGCGCCGCGGCGGCAGAGACCGGCTGGACCGTCACCAAGCCTTATCCGAACAACCCGCTGCAGACGGCCACGCTGGCCGGCACCGCCCGGGTCGGCGAGCGGTCTGCGCCGGCCCAGCTGATCATCGGCTGCCGACCCGATGCCGACATGACGGCGAGCCTGACGATCCCGGAGGCGCTGGGCTTCGACACCGGCCCCTTCGAAGGGCCGGACGGCATCGGCGAGCGCCAGAAGCGGCTGACCGTCGGCCTCGCCGGCGACCGGTCGGCGCCGCGCCTCGTCTCCGGCTGGTGGAGCGAGAACACGGTGTTCACCTTCGGTTTCGCCCTGCCGAAGCCGGAGGCCGCGCGCTGGCTGGCGCGGCCCGGGCAGGGGCTGGCGGCCGAGATCCGCCCGCCCGACGCCGGCAAGCCCGCCTTGGCATTGACCTTCCCGCTGCCGGACGACGCGGCGGGGCTGAAGCAGGTGGTCGGGCCCTGCGGGGTGCGGTAGCGCCTCAGCGGACGAGCCTGGCCACCAGCGCCGGCACCTCGCGGATCGAATCGAGGGTGTGGAAGCCGGGCGGCGCCACCTCGGGCCGGCTCACCGCCTCATGCGCCCAGGTGATGCGGTAGGGGATGTGCACCGCCTGGCCGCCGAGGTCGAGCACCGGCAGGATATCCGAGCGCATCGAGTTGCCGATCATCAGGAACCGGTCCGGCGCCGTGCCGCCGCGCTGCAGGATCCGGCGATAGGTCGCCTCGTCCTTCTCGGCCACGATCTCGACGCTCTCGAACCGCTCGGCGAGGCCGGAGCGGGCGACCTTGCTCTCCTGGTGGAACAGGTCGCCCTTGGTGATCACGATCAGCCGGATCCGGCCGGCCGTGGCCTCCGGCGTCAGCGCGTCCAGCGTCTCTGCCACGCCGTCGATCAGCTCGACCGGGTGGTCCATCATCGCCTTGCCGAGCTTGAGGATCGCGCCGATCTCGGCGGCGCCGATGCGGGCGCTGGTGATCTCGATCGCGGTCTCGATCATCGACAGGGTGAAGCCCTTCACGCCGTAGCCGAAGGTCTTCAGGTTGCGCGCCTCGGTGTCGAGCAGGGTGCGTTCGAGCCTTTCGGCGTCGACCCAGGGCGACAGCAGGGCGACCAGCCGGCCATGCGTCTCCTCGAACACGGATTCGCTGTGCCACAGGGTGTCGTCGGCGTCGAAGGCGACGGTCAGCGGAGCAGGCATAGGATGGATAACTCTAGCTGCGGCGGGCGGCAAAGCCGGTGGCCGACTGGGCCAGGGCGTGCAAGGCGAAGCCGAGGAACAGCAGGCCGGAGGCGCGGACGAACCAGATCTCGTACCGGCGGTAGAAGACGCGCACGGCCGAGGCGCCGGTGATGCCGACCAGGATGACATAGGCGCCGGCGGCGCCGAGGCAGGCGGCGGCGACCAGGGCCGGCAGGTCCGACCAGGTCAGGCTGGAATCGTGGCCGGCGAGCAGCGCTGTGAAGGTGGCGACCGCCACCGGATAGCCCTTCGGATTGGTGACGCCGAACAGCAGGCCGCGCAGCAGCGGCCGCCGCACCGAGGTGTCGACCGCTCCATCGGACCCCCGGCGCACGGTCAGCGCCGACCAGCCGAGCCACAGCAGATAGGCGCCGCAGATCAGCCCGAGCCCGTCGAACACGGCCGGGCCGATCACCTGGGCGCCGACGATCGCGGTCAGCGCCAGCGCCGACCACAGCGCATCGCCGACCAGGTGGCCGCACAGGAAGGTGGCGCCGGCCCGCCGCCCCTGGCCGGCGGAGATGCCGAACACGGCCAGCACCGCCGGCCCGGGCGAGATGCCGTAGGCGAAGCCGGCGAGGCCGGAGGCCAGAAGCAGGGAGCCGTTCACGATTCCTCCGAAAATGACGGGGCCGCGGTCGCAGCCGGCGCCAAAATCGGCCATAAGGGGCGCCCGGGGCAAGCGGATCGAGCGGAGGACGGGATGGATGAGGCCGAGATCCTGAGGCGCTTCGACGCCGAGCTGCGGCGGGCCCCGGTGCAGGCCGATCCGGCCTACCGGGTCGAGCAGCTGCCCGACGTCACCCGCATCGTCGGCCCCGGGCCGGGGGTGCACGACAATTTCGTGCAGTGGAGCCGGCTCGACGCCGCCTCGGCCGATGCGGTGATCGCCCGCGAGGCCGCGTTCTTCGCCGGCCAGGGCCGGTCGGTGGAGTGGAAGCTGTACGGCCATGACGCACCGGCCGATCTCGGCCAGCGCCTGGAGGCCGCCGGCTTCGTGCCGGAGGAGCTGGAGACGCTGGTGGCGCTCGACCTCGACGGCGCGCTGCCGCCGCCGGTCGAGCCGGAGGGCGTGACGATCGAGCGGGTGGTCGACCCGGTGCGGTTCGGCGCCATCGACGACCTGATGGCCGCGGTCTACGGCTCCGACGACGACTGGCGGTCGGAGGTGCTGGGGGCGGAGCTCGCGGCGGCGCCGGACCGGCTGTCGGTCTATCTCGCCATGGCCGACGGCCATTGCGTCTCGGCCGGCTGGATCCGGTTCCACCCCGGCACCGGCTTCGCCGATCTGTGGGGCGGCGCCACCCGGCCGCATTGGCGCGGTCGCGGCATCTACCGCGCTCTGGTGGCGAAGCGCGCCAGCGAGGCGAAGCAGCGCGGCTTCCGCTTCCTCACCGTCGACGCCTCCTCCGAAAGCCGGCCGATCCTGCAACGGCTCGGCTTCCGGGTCCTGACCACGACCACGCCCTATGTGCGGGAGGCGGGGGCCTGAGCGTCCGCACGGATGCGGCCAAAGGCTGAGATGTTGCCTCTCCCGTTTACGGGAGAGGTCGGAGACGCGAAGCGGCTCCGGGTGAGGGGATTTCGTCGAGGCCTGGGCCAGCCCTCACCCGGCCGTCCTGCGGACGTCCGACCTCTCCCGCCAGGCGGGAGAGGCAATACGAAAATGTTCGTCAGGACGGTTTGAGTCCTCGAGGTCCGCTCAACCCCGCCCGATGAAGGGCATGTTGGTCGCCATCACGGTGACGAACTGGACATTGGCGTCGAGCGGCAGGGCCGCCATCATCAGCACGGTGCTGGCGACATGGGCCGCGTCCATCAGCGGCTCCGGCTTGATCGAGCCGTCGGCCTGGGGCACGCCCTTGGCCATCTTCGAGGCCATGTCGGTGGCGGCGTTGCCGATGTCGACCTGGCCGCAGGCGATGTTGTACTTGCGCCCGTCCAGCGAGGTCGACCGGGTCAGGCCGGTGATGGCGTGCTTGGTCGCGGTGTAGGGGGCGGAGTTCGGCCGCGGCACATGCGCCGAGATCGAGCCGTTGTTGATGATCCGGCCGCCCTGCGGATCCTGGTCCTTCATGATCCGGAACGCTTCCTGCGTGCACAGGAACGGCCCGGTCAGGTTGGTGTCGACCACCGCCTTCCACTGCTCGAAGGTCAGGTCCTCCAGCGGCACGCCAGGGGCGCTGACGCCGGCATTGTTGAACAGCACGTCGAGGCGGCCGAAGCGGGCCTTGGCAGCGTCGAACAAGGCGCGGACGCTCTTGGGATCGGTGACGTCGGTCGGCACCGCCAGGGCCTGGTCGGCGGACGCGCCGGCCAGCTGGATCGTCTCCGCCAGCGCATCCTGCCGGCGGCCGGCCAGCACCACCCTGTAGCCGTCCTTGAGGAAGGCCAGGGTCACCGCGCGGCCGACGCCCGACCCGGCCCCCGTCACCAGCGCCACCTTGCTCGTCATCTGCGTCTCTCCCGTATCGATCGCCGGGGTCGGCCCCGTGTCCGGACGGACCCTAGCGGTTATGTCCGACCTAGTCAGCCGGAATGCTGCCGGCGGCCATGGCCGCTGACCTCGATGCCGGCGTCGCGGCGCAGCGGCAGGTAGTCGAGCAGTGAGACCAGCGCCACCATGCCCAGCAGGACGAAGGCGATCTGATATTCGGCGATGGTCGAGCCGCCGGCCAGCCCCGAGGCCTCCGCCGCCCGCAGCGCGATCGCCCCCAGCGCCACGCCCAGCCCGACCGAGATCTGCTGGATCACGCTGAACAGGGTGTTGGCGGCGCTCATCTCCGGCTTGGCGACGTCGACGAAGGCCAGGGTGTTCAGGCTGGTGAACTGCATCGACCGGGCGGCGCCGCTGACCACCAGCAGCGCCGCGGTCAGCGCCACAGGGGTCGACGGCGTCAGCAGGGCGCAGGCGAACAGCGTCGCCGCCAGCACCGCGCCGTTTGCCAGCAGGGCGGTGCGGAAGCCGAAGCTGCGCAGCACCCAGCTGGTCATCGGCTTCATGCCGAGATTGCCGGCGAACAGCGCCAGCACCAGCAGGCCGGAGCTGACCGGGTCCAGCCCGAAGCCGAGCTGGAACATCAGCGGCAGCAGGAAGGGCACGGCGCTGACCACGGCCCGGAACAGCGACCCGCCGCGGACGGTGACCCGGAAGGTGTGGATCGCCAGCGCCGCCAGCCCGACCAGCGGGTGCGGGTGGCGCCGGGCATGGCGCACCGCCCAGGCGCCCAGCAGCAGGGCGGCGACCAGCAGCAGCCCGACCGTGGCCCAGGGGATCTGCTCGTGCCCGATCAGGTCCAGCCCCAGCATCAGCGCCAGGCAGGCGACGCCGGACAGGACGAAGCCGAGCCCGTCGAACGGCCGGCGCTCCTCGCTGCGGTCGTTCGGGATCAGCCGCAGCGCCAGCACCAGGGCAATGGCACCCAGCGGCAGGTTGAGCAGGAAGATCCAGCGCCAGGAGGCGATGCTGGTGATCAGCCCGCCCACCGGCGGGCCCAGCACCGGGGCGGCCAGGGCCGGCCAGGTGATATACGCGATCGCCCGCATCAGGTCCTGCTTGGCGGTGTTGCGCAGCACCACCAGCCGGCCGACCGGCACCATCATGGCGCCGCCAATGCCCTGCAGGATGCGCGCGGCGGTGAAGCTCCACAGGCTGTCGCTGGCGGCGCACAGGGCCGAGGCCAGGGTGAAGACGACGATCGCGGCGGCGAAGACCGAGCGGGCGCCGAACCGGTCGGCGACCCAGCCGCTGGCCGGGATGAACACGGCCAGGGTCAGCAGATAGGCCGACAGCCCGACATTCAGGTCGACGGCGCGGACGCCGAAGGACGCCGCCATGTCCGGCAGCGCCGTGACGATCACGGTGGCGTCCAGGTTCTCCATGAAGAAGGCGCCGGCGACCAGCAGCGCGATCAGCACGGGTTGGCGCGGGGACGAGGTCATGGGCCGGCCGGGTCGAGAGGGGAGGGGCCGCGCGGTGGCGGGCTGCCTGATCCCCGGATAGCACGGCCCCGTCGGGCGCAAGCATGCGCAGACGGCATGGATGGGCTCAGCCTGCCGCGGCGACCTGCAGCTCTTCCACCCCCTCCGTGTCCTCGGCCTGGTCGGCGACCGAGGCCAGCACGCTGCGGACCACGAAGATCTGGCCCAGCTTGCGCGCCACCATCTCCCATTCCGGGCAGGCGTCGCGGCGGACGGCGATGGTGACGCGCATCTCCTCGCCCTGACGCTCGGCCGAGACGCGCTCGGGCACGACATCGCGCAGGCAGAAATGGTCGAGCAGGCGGGGCAGCAGGTTGGTGTCGGCCATGCCGACCACGTGGAAATGGACCTGCGCGTCGTCGCGGGTCATGGTCATCGTCTTCTCCCGGGGAATGCGAACAGCAACGGCGAAGACCCCGGGGGAGCCGGCGTGGCCGGCCCGGGGCCTAGTGGCTAATTCGCAGGGAGCGCGTGGTGACCATGGTCCATGGTTAACCGCTCGGGATCGGATTGGCAAGCGGCCGTGGCGAAGGCTTTGCCGATGCCAGACAGAATGGCTCTGCTCTATGCTGATCGGGTCATCCGGGCCGGCCGGGACCAAAGGGGGGCAAATGAAGCCATCTTCGACGATCGTCACGACCGCGATCCTGGCGATAACAGGGGCTGCCCATGCCGGATGGGAAGCATACGACAAATCCGATCCGATTACCGATGCCAGGATGGTTTCCCGCTTCGTCAACGCGGATCCTGCACAGTCCGAAAGCGGGGCGGGGTTGTTCGGATTTGTCTGCTCTGACAATAATCCGATCAAGCTGATACTGTCCTTTGGTCCAGCGCTTCGGCCGACGACCACAACAGACGTGGTCTGGGTAGTGTATCGAGTCGACAAGAACAAGCCGGTCGATTCTTACTGGTGGATGTCCAAGGATAAACGGGTGTTGACCATGGTTCTGGATGAGCAAGCCAAGACTAACCTTCGGCGAGGCTCCCTCTTGGCCGCGAGATTCAGCAACAACAAAGGCGCCCCGCTGACGGCCGTCTTCGATATCGCCGGCATCGACGATGTCGTCGCCGAGGTGGAGAAGCGGTGCAGCGCATCGCCCTGACGGGACCGATCGGGGCGAGGGGCCTTGTGGCCTTTGGGTTTTCAGTAAGGGGACTGGGCATGGTCGATCCGGCTTCGGGGCCATTGGTGGGACGGCGGGCGCTGGTGACGGGGGCGAGCCGCGGCATCGGCGAGGCCCTGGCCCTCGGCCTGGCCGCGGCCGGCGCCGACATCGCCCTGGCCGGCCGCGACCGCACGGCGCTGGACCGCGTGGCCGAGGCGGTGCGGGAGCGGGGACGCCAGGCCGTGCCGGTCGTGCTCGACGTCGCCGACATCGGCGGCATCGACCGCGTCTTCGCCACCGCCGCAGCGACGCTGGGCGGGCTCGACATCCTGGTCAACAATGCCGGGGTGGAGGAGGTGCGGCCGTCGCTCGCGGTCGACGAGGCGCTGTGGGACCGGATCGTCGACACCAACCTGAAGGGCGCCTTCTTCTGCGCCCGCGCCGCGGCGCTGCTGATGAAGCCGCGCGGCGGCGGCGCCATCCTCAACCTGTGCTCGCTGACCTCGGAGGTGGGGGTGCCCGGTGCCGTGCCTTACGGCGCCTCGAAGACCGGCCTGGTCGGCATGACAAGGGCGCTGGCGACGGAATGGGCGAAGGACGGCATCCGGGTCAACGGCATCGGCCCCGGCTATTTCCGCACCGCGCTGACCGAGGTGTTCTACCAGGACGAGACCTGGCAGCAGCGCATGCTGGCCGCCATCCCGGCCGGCCGTTTCGGCCGGATGGAGGACCTGGTCGGCCCCGCCGTCTTTCTCTGCTCCGACGCCGCCGCCTATGTCACCGGGCAGGTGCTGTATGTCGATGGCGGGTATCTGGCGTCGATTTGAGTGCAGGAGGAACTTGTGGCCGGACCTACGCTGGAAATCCTGTTGTGGCAGCCCTTTTCGGCGGACCGAGTCCAGTTGTTGCGTGATCTCGTCGCGGCAGTGACCTGCTCGCTTGATGAGGATCCCCTGCAGGTGTTCACCACCCGGCCGTTGGGCGGCTCGTACGACGGCAATCCCTCACTTCCCTTCCTCATCGAGCCCGAAAACCTCGACGATGAACGCGACGGCCTAGCTGAAATCGAGGCGGCGTTCGGCCGCGTCCCTCGCGCTGCCGTCGGTCTCTGCGCCATGACGAAAGGAAGTGACGCCCATCGGGTTCTGGCTGAACTCGCGCTTGCAATCGCCGAACGATTGGATGGTGTCGTCGACTTTAGCGGGCTGCTGCTTCCGAATGAGGGATGGCATGAGCATCCCCCATGGGAGGAGATCAAGCGGGTCGCCGCCGAATTCCTCGCCGGACTGCCCGGCAAGGTGATCGCGATTCCCTATGATCTCGCAAATGGGCGGGTCTGGGGTCGGCATGTCGGGGACGCCACCTTCCTGCGGGCCTGGCTCGGCCACCCCGATTTCCACGTGATCAAGTGAACTCCACCGTCACCTCGATCTCGCCGACGATGGCCGTGTCTATCCCGCGCTCCTGCTGAGCAACTGGAGTTTGCGTAATGACAAGGACACTACAAACGCGCTAGTCTGACCTGTAACCGATGAGGCTTGGCCATGCCGACGTTCGGCGCTGAACGTAGCAAGCGCGACACACTGAACCTTCGGATCAGGCCCGAGCTGCGGAGCCTGATCGACCGCGCCGCCAAGGCCCGCGGGAAGAACCGCACGGAGTTCGTGCTGGAGGCTGCGCGCTCGGCCGCCGAGGAAGCGCTGCTCGACCAGACGATCATCGCCGCCAGCCCGGAAGCCTACGAGGCTTTCCTGGCCCGGCTGGACATGCCGCCGCAGCCCAATGACCGTCTGCGCAAGACGATGCAGACGCGGCCCCCCTGGGACAAGGCGTAGTGGTCGCGGCGCCTGAGCCGCTGGCGTCGCATCACGATCTGGAGCCGTTCGCGTCGGGCGTGGACAGCCTCGACCAATGGCTCAGACGGCGGGCGCTGAAGAACCAGGCGACCGGTGCCTCCCGAACCTTCGTTGCCTGTGAGGGGCAGCGCGTGATCGCGTACTATGCCCTGGCGGCGAGTGCGGTCACGGTCGACGTGGCATCCGGCCGCTTTCGCCGCAACATGCCGGACCCGATTCCGGTCGTCGTTCTCGGCCGGCTGGCGGTGGATCGCTCCCGGCACGGCGAGGGGCTTGGCCGGGCATTGGTGCAGGACGCCGCCCGGCGCGTGATCCAGGCGGCGGATGCGATCGGTGTCCGCGGCATGATCGTGCATGCTCTCTCCGCCGAAGCACGGGCATTCTACGAGCGGACCGGCTTCGAGCCGTCGCCTCTCGATCCGATGGTGCTGATGGTCACGCTCGCCGACCTTCGGGCCTGCCTGTGATCCGATCGCGACCACCCCTCCCTGTCATTGCCGGGCTCGACCCGGCAATCCAGAGGGTGTCGACGTTCTCCGGATGCCCGGGCCAAGCCCGGGCATGACGCAAAAGTGAATAGAAGCAGTGGGTTAAGTCAGCGCTTCAGCAACCGGTCCCGCACCTCGGACACCGCCCGGGCATGGCCGTCGAAGCCTTCATAGGTGGCCAGCGTCCGCGCCTGCTCGGCCAGGGCGGGATAGCCCGCGGCGCTGACATAGCCGATCGAGGTCCGCTTCAGGAAGTCGAACACCGACAGCGGCGAGGCAGTGCGGGCGTGGCCGCCGGTCGGCAGCACCGCGTTCGGGCCGAGCACGAAATTGCCGATCGTCACCGGCGTGTGCGGCCCCAGCAGGATCTCGCCGGCATGGTCGATCCGCGCCGCATCGGCGAAGGCGTCGCGCGACAGGATCTGCAGATGCTCCGGCGCGTAGTCGTTGACAAAGCCGATCGCGGCGTCCCAATCCGGCGCCAGCACGATGCCGCCGCGCGGGCCGGTCAGCACGGTGCGGGAGAAGCCGGCGCGGCCTTCGCTCATCTCCGCCCAGTGCCCGGGCAGGGCGGCCGCGGCCTGCTCCGCCACCCGGCGGCTGTTGGTGACGAGATAAGCCGAGCTGTCCGGCCCGTGCTCGGATTCGATGATCAGGTCCAGCGCCGCCAGCGCGCCGTCGACGCTGTCATCGGCCAGGATGATGGATTCGCTCGGCCCCGCCGGAGTGCCGGTGTCGATCGCGTCGGCCAGCAGGCGCTTGGCGGCGACGACATAGGGGCTGCCGGGGCCGACGATCTTGTCGCATCTCGGGATCGTCGCGGTGCCATAGGCCACCGCCGCAACGCCCTGGGCGCCGCCGGCCGCGAAGACCTGGGTGACGCCGACCCGCTTCGCCACCGCCAGCGTCGCGGTGTCGACCCGCCCGTCCGGGCCGGGCGGGGTGATGATCACGACGTTCGGCACCTTCGCCGCCAGCGCCGGGATCGTGGTCATCATCGCCACCGAGGGGAAGGCGCCCTTGCCGCGCGGCACATAGCAGGCGACCGACGGGATCGGCCGGATGCGGTCGCCGGCGAAGACGCCCGGGCGCACCTCCTTCCACCACATCTCCTCCGGCAGCTGCGCCTCGTGGAAGCGGCGGATGCTGTCGGCGGCGAAATCGATCGCGGCCATCACCTCGGGCTCCAGCAGGCCCGGCGCGGCGTCCAGCGCATCCTGGCTGACGCGCAGGCCGTCGGCCGCGACCGGCGCCTTGTCGAAGTCGCGGGTGAAGCGGGCCACGGCCTCGTCGCCCTCGGCCTTGACCGCCGTCACGATCGGCCGGACGGCGTCGAGGAAGGGGCCGAGATCGGCCTCGGTCCGGGCCAGCAGGGCATGGCGGCCGGCGGCGGACAGCGTCGACAGGTCGTGGATTCGGATGGCGTCGCTCATGGCCTTGGTTCCGCGATATCGAAAATGCGTCCGACTTTATACGGAGCGTCGATTGACTCTGCGAGCCGCCACTTTATGAATTGTCGCTCCGCAAAAACAGCGCGGCCGGCGGCAACGGCCGTGCCTCAACAGGGGATACGGCGATGACGCATCATGGTGGCGCGCGGGGTGCCGTTCTGGCGGCCTCGATTATGATCGGTCTGGCCTGGGCCGGCCCGGCGGCGGCGCAGGCGGTTCCGGCGAAGCCGGAGGCCGGCGGCTTCAAGATGGGCATCGAGCCCTGGCTCGGCTACGGGCTGTGGCATGTCGCGGCCGAGAAGAAGCTGTTCGAGGCCCAGGGCCTGTCCGACGTCGAGATCGTCAACTTCACCCAGGACAAGGACGTCAACGCCGCTTTGGCCAGCGGCCAGCTGGACGGCGCCAACATCGCCACCCACACCGCGCTGGTGATGGCGGCGGCCGGGCTGCCGATCAAGATCGTCGCGGTGCTCGACGTCAGCATGACCGCCGACGCCATTCTGGCCGGGCCGGACGTCAAGGGCATCGCCGACCTCAAGGGCAAGGAGGTGGCCTATGAGGAGGGCACCACCAGCCACATCCTGCTGAACTACGCGCTGGCGGCCAACGGGCTGACGCTGGCCGACGTCAAGTCGGTGCCGATGCCGGCCTCGGATGCCGGCGCGGCGCTGATCGCCAAGCGGGTGCCGGTGGCGGTGACCTACGAGCCCTACCTGACCCTGGCGCGGGCGCAGGACCCGGCGGTCAAGCTGCTGTACACCGCGGCCGAGGATCCCGGCCTGGTCTCCGACGTCTTCGTGGTGCGCGAGGAGGTGCTGAAGGAGAAGCCGGGCCAGATCGCGGCGCTGCTGCGCGCCTGGCAGGCCGCCCATGACGACTATGCCAAGGACACGGCCGGCGGCCGCGCCATTATCGCCAAGGCGGTCGGGGCGTCGCCGGAGGAGCTGTCGACCGCCTTCGACGGCGTCACCTTCTACACCCTGCCGGACAACAAGACCCAGCTGACCGGCGCCTTCGCCCAGCACGTCATCCTCGACGTCAAGAAGGCGGCGCAGGCCGCGGGGCTGCTGCAGGGCGACGTCGACGCCGCCGGGCTGATCGACCCGCGCTTCGTCGCCGCCGTGACGCAGTGATCCTGGACAGATGACCGCCGGCCGGCCGCGCCTCTTCCGCCTCGACACCAGGCTGACGCCGGCGCGCTTCGCCGGCATCGCCGCGCTGGTCTTCCTCGGCCTGCTGCTGCTGTGGGCGGCGGTGACGCTGACCGGGCTGGTGCGGCCGCTGTTCCTGCCCTCGCCGGTGCAGGTGGTGAACCGGCTGTGGTTGCTGGCGCAGTCCGGCCAGCTGTGGGACGACGCGGCGATCAGCATCTACCGCATCCTGGTCGGCTTCCTGCTGGCCACCGTGGTCGCGGTGCCGATCGGGGTGCTGATCGGCCGCTACCATGTGTGGGAGGCGCTGATCGAGCCGGTGGTGGATTTCGTCCGCTACATGCCGGTGGTCGCCTTCGTGCCGCTGACCATCCTATGGTCCGGCACCGGCGACCTGCAGAAGTTCCTGATCATCTGGATCGGCACCTTCTTCCAGCAGGTGCTGCTGATCATGGACAACGTCAAGCGCGTGCCCTGGGACTTCATCGATGTCGGCCGCACGCTGGAGATGAAGCCGCGCCGGATCCTGATGTCGATCGTGATCCCGGCGGCGCTGCCCGGGATCTGGGATTCGATGCGGATCAGCCTCGGCTGGGCCTGGACCTGGCTGGTGCTGGCCGAGCTGGTGGCCGCCACCTCCGGCCTCGGCTACCGCATCAACACGGCGCAGCGCTTTTTCCAGACCGACACGATCATCGGCTACATCCTGGTGCTGGGCGTGCTCGGCCTGGTCACCGACCAGGGCATGAAGGCGTTGGCGCACCGCCTGTTCCCCTATGAGCGGGCACGGCGATGACGGCGCGGCTCGAGGTCCGGTCCGTCTCCAAGACCTTCGTGCAGAAGCAGGACCGGCTGCAGGTGCTGCAGGGCATCGACCTGACGCTGGGCGAGAACGAGTTCGTGTCGCTGGTCGGCGCCTCCGGCTGCGGCAAGTCGACCTTGCTGTCGATCGTCGCCGGGCTGCAGGAGTTCGACCAGGGCGCGGTGCTGGTCGACGGCCGGCCGATCGCCGGGCCGGGGCGCGACCGCGGCGTGGTCTTCCAGAGCTACACGCTGATGCCCTGGCTGACGGCGCTGGGCAATGTCGAATTCGCCCTGCGCGGCCTCGGCCTGCCCGCGACGCGGGTGAGGGAGACGGCGCGCGAGCACCTGGCGCTGGTCGGGCTGGCGCGCTTCGCCGATGCCTGGCCCAGCCAGCTGTCCGGCGGCATGAAGCAGCGCGTCGCCATCGCCCGGGCGCTGTGCTACCGGCCCAAGATCCTGCTGATGGACGAGCCCTTCGGCGCGCTCGACGCGCTGACCCGGCAGCAGATGCAGGAGCTGTTGACCGATATCTGGGAGGCGCATCGCCTGGCCGTGCTCTTCGTCACCCACGATGTCGACGAGGCGGTCTACCTGTCCGACCGGGTGGCGGTGATGTCCAGCCGGCCGGGCCGGATCAAGGAGATCGTGCCGGTGCCGCTGCCGCGCCCGCGGGCGCCGGAGGTCGCGGAGACCGACGACTTCATCCGCCTGCGCCACCGCATCCTCGGCTCGATTCGCGAGGAGGTGCGGCGGATGGCGGAGGCGGACGGCTGAGGTCTCAGAGACCGTTTGGAAATGCGCTGGCGTGAGTCGGCTGGTGGTGGTTTAGAGAACCGGCGCGCAGCGGACGTTATGGTCCGTGAGCGCCGGAAGCGCAGAAACCGCCTCCAGACGGCCGCGCCAGTAGCATTTGCGAATGGTCTCTCAGTGGAGGGTGATGCCGGTGTCGATTGTCCGCACCGGCGCGACGCCGGCCTCGGCGCCGACGCGCATATTGGCGCTGGCCCGTTCGAGCATCGGCGTGACGACCTCGGCCTCGACGGCGGCGGCGATCATCTGCCCGGTCAGGAAGGCGAGGGCGCCGATCAGCGCGCCGCTGACCGCCTGCGGGTCGCCGCCAACCTCGGCGGCATACTCCTCCGACCGCTCGCCGATCAGGGCGAGCAGGTCGTTGTGGATCTGCTGGGTCAGGGGCCCGATCGTGTCCATCTCCATCCTCCGCGACGGCGCTCCGGGGCAGGGGCCGTTCTGTGTTGGTATGGCATCAATAGCGGCCGGACAGCGCCGGTTCCGGCGGGGGCCGCGGCATTCGCACCGGGAACCGCGGGAAATTCGCGAGTGTTGCCGCTTCGTTCGGACGGTTGCGGGCGCTATGCTGGACCGAATCCCGACGTGCCCGCGGCTGGCGAGGCCGAGGCGCGCCGGACAGCGAAGGCCATGGGGCCGCGGGGAGGGCCATGTTCAGCCACATCACGGTGGGCACCAACGACATCGATCGGGCCAAGCAGTTCTATGACAAGGTGCTGGCGGCAATCGGGCTGCGCTGCCAGCTCGACGACCGCGTCGCCGGCTGGCTGTGCTATGTGCCGGAGGGCGACAGCGGCCCGGAATTCCTGATCTGCCGCCCGATCGACGGCGGCAAGGCGACCTTCGGCAACGGCGTCACCATCGGCTTCAACGTGCGCGACCGGGCCCAGGTCGACACGTTCCACAAGGCGGCGCTGGCCGCGGGCGGCGTGGATGAGGGCGCGCCCGGCACCCGGCCGCACTACCACCCCAGCTACTACGGCGCCTATGTGCGCGACCCGGACGGCAACAAGCTGTGCTGCGTCTGTCACCGGTCGGACGCGCCGGGGCTGTTTCCGTAGGGCGTGTCAGCCCGGCTGCTCGATGATCGAATCGACGCGGTCGGGGTAGAAGGCGACGTGGTCTTTGATGGCGGCGACGGCGTCGTAGGGCGCCTCGTAGGTCCAGACCGCGTTCACCGCTCGCCCGCCGCCGATGCTGTAATAAGCGGCGTCGCCCTTGTAGGGGCAATAGCTGGCATGGTCGGTGCGCTGCAGCGCCGCCATGTCGACGTCCTGGCGCGGGATGTACTGCACCGGCGGGTAGCTCGCCTCGCGCAGCGTCAGCGCGCTGCGGCTGTCGGCGACGACCTTGCCGGCGACCTTGACCACGACCCGGCCCGGGTTCGGCGTGACCGTGATCGGGTGGTCGGGTCCGGGGATCTTCCTCGGCTTCTCGCTCATGGCGCTCGGCCCTGATGTGTGCTGGACCTTCGATGTGGGGTCCGGGCCGCTTCAGGGAAAGGGTTAAAATTTGCCGTGGCGGAGATAGGCCTCCTGCGGCGAGGCGCCGTCCAGGATCGCCTTGCGCACCAGGTTCTCCTGCCGCATCACGTCCTCCACCTTCGCCACGGTCTCCTCGGCCAGCGCCGCGGGGATGACGACGATGCCGTCGATGTCGGCCGCCACCCAGTCGCCGGTGGCGATCCGCACCTGGCCGATGGTGATCGGCTCGCCATAGGCCTCCGGCACCCAGGCGGCGACGATGTCGCGCGGCGTGCGGAACCGGGCGAAGACCGGGAAGCCCAGCTTGCGGATGAAGCCGTTGTCGCGCGACCCGCCATCGACGATGTAGCCGCGCACGCCGCGCGACTGCAGCGCCTCGGCCGACAGCTCGCCCATCAGTGCCCGCACATCGTCCTGCGGCTGGCAGATCGCGACATGGTCCTTCGGCACCACGGTCAGCAGCTCGGTCCAGGCCAGCAGGCTCTGATGCGCGTCGACGGTGTCGTCCGGCCGGCCGCGGATGGTGAAGACCCGGCCGCAGACGCTGGTGTCCGGGTCGACCGCCAGGATGGTGCGCGGCAGCACGCAATTGGCGTGGCCGAGATTGCGCAGCACGTCATAGACAGCGCCGGAATAGCAGGCCTCCAGCCGGGCGGTCAGGTCGGTCATGAGCGGTCCTCCCGTCGCGTCGATGGCGCCGGCCACAACAAGGCCGTCAGGCAGAAAGTGCAGACGATAGCAAACAGCACCAGCCCGACGCGACTGGCGAAACTGTCCGGCGTGCTGGCGGGAAGCGGCGAGACGCCCAGGCCGAACAGGATCAGGAAGGTGGTGAGCGCGCCGGCATAGACCTTTCCGGCCCGGGGATCCGTCGCCGCCCGACCGCCGAAGAGCAGCGCGACAAAGAAGACCGTGAGAAAGAGGAACGGCACGGTCGGGCGCAGTTCGATGAAAGCGAAGGCAAAGGAGGCGACGATCCCGCCGAGGAGATTGATGACCATCAGCCCGAGGGCGGCGCGGCCGCTGCCGGCCAGATCGAGCTGGTTGAGCAGCGAGGCCACGGTGATCGGCACTACGATGGCGGTGGAGAAGCGGCTGTCGGTCAGGCAAAGGACGACCATGGCCAGCAGGATCGCCGTGTTGGCCAAGGCCCGGTGGACGGCGTGGTCGACGCCGGACGGAACGGCTCGCCCGGCGGCATGGCCACCGGGATCCGGGAACATCGCATTGCCGAGCCAGGCGAGGACGACGCCTCCCAGCACCCCTTTGAACAGGATAAGGATGATGCTCTCGCCCAGATCCTTCTGCAGGATGCCCAGCATCGGCACCATCACGGCAATGACGATGACGAGGAAGGGCGCCGCCCCACCTCTGCCCCGTGCCTGCAGAAGGAAGCAGGTGAAATAGACCAGGCCGAGCAGGCTGAGCAGCACGGCCGGCCGGTCGCCGAGGGCACCGGTCAGCCAGACCATCACCTTGCCGACGGCAAGGATCAGCACGATCAGGCCGATCGCCTGTTTCAGGCCGAGCGGCCGCGGGCTGACAAAGAGGAACTGCACTGCGAACATTGGGCCGAGGAAGGGCACGGCCTCGCCATTCGCGACTCCCAGCGTGAGGCCGACGGCCGCTGCGGTCGCGATCCGCAGGCCCTGTCGCTTGGCCCGCAGGGCTGGCCGGACGGGGACGCGCGATGCGGCCTCAACTGACATAGGTCAGCACCGCGATCAGCCGGATCCAGGCGCGGCCGATGGCGTTCATCGCCGGGTTTTCGCCGGTGTAGACCACCACATTGACCTGCGAGCCGTAGCGGATGCCGAGCGGCGGCTTGTCCTTGAAGACCAGGCGCACGGGAAAACGCTGCGGCTCGCGCACCCAGCCGCTCTGGTTGCGGATCTCCGGCAGGCCGGTGGCGGGGTCGACGCTGCTCTGCGAAACGCCCCAGCCGACGCTCTCGACCTGCATGGTGAAGATCCTGCCGGGCAGGAAATCCAGCACCACTTCCGCCTGGTTGCCGGGCTTAAGGTACTCGAGACTGTTCTCCTTGTAGGCAGCGGTCACCCAGATCGTGCCGGCGTCGATGAAGGTCAGCGCCGCCTGGCCGGTGCCGACCACCTGGCCGACGCCGAGCTGGAGATTTGTGACGACCCCGTCGGAGGGGGCGAGGACCGTCGTGTGCAGCAGGTCGAGCCGGGTCCGCTCGAGCGCCGCCAGGGCTTCCTTGAGCTGCGGATTGTCGGCGCCCTGCGGCCCGAGCTCCTCGCGCGCCTTGGCGAGATCGGCCTCCGCGCCGGTGACGGTCGCTTCCGAGACGCCCAGGGCCGCATTGGCCTCGTCGAGCCTGGCGCGGGCATAGACGCCGCGTTCGACCAGGCTCCTGGCGCGCTCGACCTGCGCCCGCACATTCTCGCGATCGGCCACCGCCTTCACCAGCTCGGCCTGGGCGGATTCCACGGCCTGGGTCGAGGCGCCGATGGTCTGGCCGATGCGTTCGAGGCGCGCTTCCGCCTCTGCGACGGCGATCTCGTAGGGCTGTGGATCGATCCGGAACAGCACCTGTCCGGCGGCCACGCGGGCGTTGTCCGTGACACCGACTTCAAGGACCCGGCCCGTGACCTCGGACGCCATGCGGACCACATAGGCCTGAATGATGGCCTGCGAGGAGGAGGGCGTCAGCCGCTCCATCGCCACCGACAGTGCAAACAGCAGGATGGTGATCACGACGACGACGAGCGCCGTGCGCCGCAGGGGATTTTGCCGGCCGCTCGGCACCTTCTCTTCGCTCATGCTGCCGCCCGCACACTTTCAATCTTCAGACTTGGCCGCTGGCAGCTTGCTCCGCCGGCGCCAGAAAGCGCGTTGCTGCAGGATCACGGCTCCGCAGCGATTGAGCCAATTTGACGATCAAGTTACGGCATCGATCCGCAGGCGGTTTTGCTCCAGAGCAAGGTCGCCGGGAATCTTGCACCCTAAACTTGTTTGGCCGGCCATCGGCCAACCCGAGGATGACGCCCTCGACGGCAGCCAGGCGGATGACGGGACGACCCTTTCGCTTGGGGGAAGAGGACGCAGACAATGGATCCGGACGGGCCGACCTCTGACAACCCGCCTTCGCGCTCGACCCTGCTGGATGCTGCGCTTCGCATCGGGCTGCTAGCCTTGCTGATCTTCGCCTGCGGCCGGATCATATTGCCCTTTGCCGGCATCCTGCTCTGGTCGGTGATCCTGGCGGTGCTGCTGTACCCGCTGCATGCACGCCTGGTCGTCTGGCTCGGCAACCGCTGGTCGGCGGTGCTTGTCGGGCTGGTCGGGGTGGTGGTGATGCTGGTTCCGATGTTCGCGGTGGTAACCTGGCTTGCGTCTTCCCTGTACTCACTTGCCTTGGGCTTGCAGGATCAGAGCCTGGTCGCGCCGCCGCCGCCACCAGGGCTCGCCGACGTCCCGCTGGTCGGCGATAAGCTGACGGATGCCTGGATGCTCGCCGCCAGCAACCTGCCGGCGGCGCTGGCCGAATATCGCGAGGTACTGAGTGGATTTGGAGCATGGCTGGTGTCGTTCGCCGGCGGCCTGGCCGCCGGCGAATTGTCCTTCGCCCTTTCTTTCGCGATCGCTGCCGTGCTCGTCGCCTATGGCGAGACTGCCGCCGAATTCGCTCATCGCCTGCTGGAGCATGTTACCGGCAGCAGGGCGCGCGGCAGCCGGCTGGTTGCGCTGACCGCCGCCACGATCCGCGGCGTGGCGCTGGGCATTGTCGGCGTCGCGGTGATCCAGTCGCTGCTCATCGGAGTCGGCTTCTTCGCCATCGGCCTTTCGGCAGCCGGCATATTGACGCTCGGGACGCTTTTGCTGGGTATCGTGCAGGTGCCGGCGACGCTGCTGACGCTGCCTGTCATAGCCTATGTCCTCGCGACCGAAGCGACGACGCCGGCGATCATCTTTTCGGTGTGGACCCTCGTCGCCGGGCTCAGCGACAACGTCCTCAAGCCATTGTTGCTCGGCCGCGGACTGGATGTGCCGATGCCGGTCATCCTGGTCGGCGTCATCGGCGGCATGATTGCCGACGGCCTTCTCGGCCTGTTTGTCGGGCCCGTGTTGCTGGCCGTCGGCTACGTTCTGTTCATCGAGTGGCTGCGCCAGCCCCCGGTTGAGGGCCGGCCGTAGAGGCCCAAGCAGCCCGATACACCCCCTGCCAAAAAAGGAAACGGCTACGCCGCCACCGGCGGCAGCCAGCCCTGGGCTTCGCGCCAGTCCTTCGGCAGGCCGGCGAAGCGGTCGAGGCGCATCGTCGACAGGTCGGCGAAGCTGCAGGCGCCGTCGACGATCAGGTCGCGGATGGCGTGGCCGCTGGCCGGCGACAGGCCGAAGCCGACGCTCGACATCGTCGCGACGATGGCGTTGTCGAAGCCCGGCATCCAGTCGATCACCGCGCGCCCATCCGGCGTGTTCTCGATCACGCCCGACCAGCTGCGGATCATCCGCACATGGGCGGCCTTCGGGAACAGCTCCATCAGCCGGCGGCCGATGTTGCGCAGGAGCGGGCTGGACGGCTTCGGCGGCGTCTTCAGGTCGACCGGCGGCAGCCATTCATGCGGGCCGCCGCCATAGACCAGGTTGCCGCGCAGCGTCTGCCGGCCGTACAGGCCGTTGCCGTCGACCCCGCTCATCGGCATCGCCGGCAGCGGCTCGGTGACGATCATCTCGGCCCGGCCGGAGGCGACCGGCAGGTCGACGCCCAGCATCTCGGCCAGGAGGCCGGTCTGGGGACCTGCGGCGATCACCACATGGTCGCAGCCGAAATCGCCGCGATCGGTGCGGACCTTGGTCACCTTGCCGCCTGCGGTGTCGAAGCCGGTCACGGTGCAATGCTGCAGGATGCGGCCGCCGAGGTCCTGCAGCGCCCAGGCATAGGCCTGGCTGGTGCGCTGCGGGTTGGCGTGGCCGCCATATTTCAGCAGGTAGCCGCGCTCGACGGTGTCGCCCGCCAGCGGCGCCAGCTCGCGGATCTGCTTGCCGTCCAGGGTGTCGTAATGGAAGCCCTGCTTCTCGCCCATCCGCACCCAGCCGAGCATGAACTCGACGTCGGAGTCATGCAGCACGATCTTCAGCCGGTGCTTCTGGTGCTCGGTCGGATAGCCCAGCAGCTCGTCCATCTGCGGCCACAGCCGCTGCTCCTCCGGGAACAGCGGGCTCTGCGGATGGGTGCAGCCGCCGCCGTTGCGGCCCGACGCCTCCCAGCCGACGATGCCCTTCTCCAGCACCAGCACGTCGACGCCGCTGCGGGCCAGCCACCACGCGGTGCTCAGCCCCGTGACGCCGCCGCCGATGATGACGACCGAGGCGCTCTTCTTCTCCGTATCCGTCATGATCCGCCCTCCGCCTCAGCCCTGCTTCGTGTCGCCGGCGGGGATGTCCCACCAGGGCACCCACTGGCTCTCGATGCCGAACCAGGAATCCCATTCCTGCCGCACCACCGCCGCCTCGTCTTGCGGCCACAGCACCTTCAGCGGCAGCGGCCGCACCGGCGGGCGGTAGCTGGCCAGCGGCACCTGTCCGACATCGATTCGGGAGGACAGGGCCAGCAGCATCGCCACCTGCTCGCGGCAGCGGCGGCCCTGGCACAGCCCCATGCCGGCGCGGGTCAGGCGCTTGACCTGGTCCTGGTTGACCGGGCCGTCCTCCAGGAGCGTGGTCAGCGACCGCGTCGCCATCTTGTTCGACACGCGCTCGAGATAGCGCGGCGGGCTGATGTCCAGCAGCTCGCCGCGGCTGACCTCCTCGCATTGGCACACCAGCACGTCGAGCCCGCCGGTGTTGAGCAGCGCCTTCAGCCAGGTCATGCGGTGATCGCCCCCGCCCTTGACCGGCAGCGCCAGACCGGCGCGGGCGGCCGCAATGTCGGCCTCGGCCGCCTTGCCCAGCGATGCAGCCGCGGCGATCGCCGCCAGCCGGCCTTCCTGCCGCGCCACCGCGGGGTCGACCGACTTGGCGGCATGGATGCCGGCACAGTCGCCGACGGCATAGGCGAAGGGCAGGGCGGTGCGGCCGTCCTTGTCGGTCACCGGCACATGGCCGCCACGGTCCAGGTCGTGCACCAGCTTCGCGTCCAGCGCCGCCAGCAGCTCGATGTTCGGCACTGTGCCGATGCCCAGCGCGACGGTGTCGCAGGCGATGTCGCGCTCGCTGCCCGACACCGGCGACAGGCCGCTGTCGACCTTGACCAGCGTCGCGGTCGTCACTCCCTCGACATTGCCTGACGCCGCCTTGATCACATGGCCGGTCAGCACCGGCACGCCATGCGCCTTGACCGCCTCGACCAGCGCTGCGGGGCCGACCGGCTGGTCCGCCACCTCGACGAGGCCGGCCACCTCCAGCCCGCGGCCCAGCGCCGTCAGGGCCAGGTCCAGCGCCTCGGCGCCGGTGCCCAGGATCAGCAGGCGCCGGCCGGAGAAGGCGTCGTAGCCGGCGATCAGCCGGTGCGCCGCGGTGACGCCCATCACCCCGGGCAGGTCCCAGCCCGGGAAGGACATGCCCAGGTCGCGCCGCCCGGCCGCCACCACCACCCGGTCGAAGCCGATCAGCCAGGACCGGTCGGTGTCGGCCAGGCCGGCGACGGGGCCAGGCATCCACTGCACCCCGGGGGCGTTGGCGAACAGGCCCCAGACCGTGGTCTGCAGCAGCACCTCGACGCCCTTGTCGAACAGCTCCACCAGCTCCGGCTGGGCTTGAAGGAACGTCTCCAGCAGCCGGCCGGGCGCGTTCACCGCGGCGGTGGCGCGGCCGCCGAAATGCAGCGGCACATCCATGCCGATCAGGGCGCCGTCGACCGGGTTCTCGTCGACCAGCAGCACCTCCAGCCCGCGCTCCGCCGCCTCGGCCGCCGCGGCGATGCCGGCCGGGCCGGCGCCGATGACGAGAAGCTGGACATGGCGTTCGACCTCCGGGGTCTTCCCGGCGACCGATTTCGGGTCGATCGGTGGATGGGGCATGGCTGGCTCGGTCTCCGACGCGGCGTCCGGTCCCCTCTTGCCTTGCAGGATATCGCCATACAGGGTGGGGCCGGCATCTGGCTGGTGACGCAAGGCTACAGCCGGCACCGATCGAGGACGGACGCATTGGCGACAGCGAAGAACAGCAAAGCGACGGCGGAGGCCGGAAACGGCCGCCGGACGCTGAGCCGCGAGGACTGGATCCGCGCCGCGCTGAAGGTGTTGGAGAAGGGCGGCGTCGCCAGCGTCAAGGTCGACCGGCTGGCGACGTCGCTGAAGGTGACGCGCGGCAGCTTCTACTTCCACTTCAAGGGCCTGAAGGACCTGCTGGCGGCGCTGCTGGCGGAATGGCGCCGCCGCAACTGCGCGCCGTTCGAGGCACTCGAGGGCCGCACCGACCTCGAAGGCACGGCGCTGTTCCGGGCCTTCCGCAACGTCTGGGTCGACGAGGACCCGTTCAGTCCGGCGCTGGACATGGCGGTGCGCGACTGGGGCCGCGCCTCGAAGGAGGTGGCGCGGGCGGTGCAGGGCGCCGACGACCACCGCATGGGCCTGCTGCGCCGCGCCTTCGACCAGATGGGCTATGACGGCGACGAGGCGCTGATCCGCACCCGGGTCAGCTACTTCCACCAGATCGGCTACTATGCCATGGCCTTCCGCGAGCCGCGGCCGGAGCGGCTGCGCTACCTGACCATCTATGACGACGTATTGACCGGACGACCATTCAGGGAATCGGAACCATGCTGACGATCTGGGGCCGGCGCAACGCCTTCAACGTGCAGAAGGTGCTGTGGCTGGTCGGCGAGCTGAACCTGCCGCATGAGCACATCCCGGCCGGCGGCGATTTCGGCGGGCTGGACGACCCGGCCTTCCGCGCCAGGAACCCGCATGGCCGGGTGCCGGTGATCGACGATGGCGGCACGGTGGTGTGGGAATCGCACTCGGTTCTGCGCTACCTCGCCGCGCGCGACGGCCGGCTGTGGCCGGCGGACCCGGCCGAGCGGTCGCTCTCCGACCGCTGGATGGACTGGTCGCTGGCGACGCTGCAGCGCGACTTCATGGATCTGTTCTGGGGCCATTGGCGGACGCCGGAGGCCGAGCGCAACCGCGAGCTGATCGCCCGCAAGCAGGAAGCCTGCGCCATCCATTTCCGGCTGCTCGACGAGCATCTGGCGGGCCGTCGCTTCTTGGCGGGCGACAGCTTCGGCCTCGCCGACATCCCGGCCGGCACCGTGCTGTACCGCTATTTCGGCATGGGGCTGGAGACGCCCGCCGTACCGCATGTCCGCGCCTGGTACGCCCGCCTGGCCGAGCGGCCGGCCTATCGCCAGCATGTGATGATGCCCTTCGACGACATGTACGGCCGGCTGGCCTATTAGTCAGTCTGAGGTCCCAGGAACGCGGCGATCTCCGCGATCAGCGCGTCCCGGCCGCGCTCGGGGCGGTCGAGATGCACGTAATGGGTGGCGCCGGGCAGGGTCAGGCTGCGCACGCCGTCGGACCGCGTTGCGTCATGGGCGAAGGCGGCGATGTCCTCCGGCCGGCTCCAGAAATCATGCTCGGAGCGGACCAGCAGCACCGGGGCGGTGATCGAGCCGGTGTCGAACAGCCGGCGCCCGTTCGCCTGCAGGAAGCTGTCCTCGGTGGCGCCGGCCGGGGCGCGGAAGGCCGGGGGATCGCGCGTCTCCGCGGCCGGGTCGCTGGTCAGCGCCGCCCGGGCATAGGCCTCGGCGACGGTCGGATCGCGCCAGCTGGCCTTGTCCGCGGCCGGGATGGTGCGGTCCCAGGACGGGAGCAGCGCCGCCGCGGTGTTCAGCGTGTAGCCGCCGACCTTGGGACTCAGCCGGTCCGGGCGTTCGGGGTCGGCCGCGGGCGAGCCGGGGCCGAGCGTCGGATGCCGGTCGGCGCCGCCATAAAGCGCGTTCAGCACGACCAGATGGCCGACCCGCTCGGGCCAGAGCGAGGCGTACCAGGCCGACCACATGCCGCCGGTGGCCCAGCCGACCAGGGCGACCGCGTCCGAGCCGGTGCGTTCCGCCGCCACGCGGGCCACCGCATCGATGTCGCGCACCACCTCATGGCCGCGGGACAGCGGCCGGATCTCCGGCGCCGGCCGGTCCATCGCCGCCGGCCGGTCCGAGCCGCCATAGCCGCGCGCATCCATGACATAGACGGCACGGCCCAGCCGCTCGGCCAGATCCGCGGCCAGCGAGCCGCCGGGCACGTCGAGGTCGAAGGAGGCGATGCCCGGCACCCGGGCGCCATGCACCAGGATGATCGGCTCCCCTGTGGCGCCGGCGCGGGGACGGACCTCGCGGATGCGGATGCCGGTGCCGTCTGCGGTCGTGGCCCGCAGCTCCTCGCGAACGAGATCGGGGGCGGCCTCGACAGGGGCCGCGGCGAGGGCGGCGGCGGCCAAAACGGCGGCGCGGGAGGCGCGCAGGACGGACACGGTTTCCTCCGGGCTGATGGGCTCCGGCCCTATTTGGCGATCCGCGTCCGATCGATCAAATATCGCTTCTACTCGGTTTGATACGTCTCCGGTATCAGCGGGGGCCCGGCTCCTCCGGCCCCGGCCGGCTGCACGGTCAGCAGGTTGGCGTCGCGGGTCAGCAGCCAGCGGCCGTCCGGCTGCTTCTTCAGGATGGTCAGCGTCCAGCCCGCGCGCCGCACCGGCTGGCCGACCGGTGGGATCATGGTGATGTCGAGATGGCTGCGCAGCCAGGCCCAGTCGCCCAGCACCTGCAACTCGCGGATCTCGCCCCGGCCGTCGATGCGGAACTCCGACTGCCCGGCGGAGGCGGCGGCGAAGGCTTGCCTGCCGAAGGGCTCGTGGCCGGGGACCATGAAGACGACGTCGTCCGCCATCAGGCTGAGGACGGTCGCCGTGTCGCCGGCCCTGCTTGCCTCCATCCAGGTGTCGACCAGGTCGCGGATCGCGCGCTCGTCATCCGTCATCGCAGGCCTCTCCGGTTGCGGGACGGAGTCTAGCCCGAACCGGCCGGGCGGCCAGCCTCTAGGTCCGCCGGGCCCGGAACTCGGCCAGCAGGCGCCAGTCGTTCTCTCCGGAAGGCGACCGCTCGGCCCGCCAGACGAAGCGGTCCGGGGTGATCTCGCGGAAGCTCCAGCGGATGGCGGCGCCGCCTTCGTCCTGGCCGAGCTGGACGATGTCCCGCCCTTCGGCCCGGCCGAGCTGCCGCGTGTAGTATTGCTTCATCGGGTCGTGCCACAGGATGTGCCAGGCGTCGATCCCGGGGTCGTAGATCCTGAGCGTGGTGCCGAAGAAGGCGCCGGGCAGGATCCAGACATCCTGGATGGCGCGGCCCTGCAGCGCCCAGCCGAAATGGATCTCGCCGCGGCCGGGCGTGGCGGTGCCGTCCTCGGCGAACAGGCGGGTCTCCATCTCCCAGTCGCCGATCAGCCAGCCATAAAGGCCCATCTTTCGATCGAGCGCCGGGCCGTCGGCGAACAGGGCGGCTTGCAGGGACGGGAAGGCGGGCATGGCGAGGACTCCGGTGGTATCGGGGAGTCCGGGGCTAGGCCCTGCCGGGCCGCCGCCGCTTGGAGAAAATTGCGGTTCCGGGCCCGCCAATGCGAAGTCCGCCGGACCAGCTTCGGCCAAAAAATACTCGGTTGTGAGACCGGTGATCTCTGATGCAGATTTTATCTTTATTGTAGGAAAATAAAATCTCAAATAACCAGTTTGTAAGTTGTAGTTCCTATTTTCCAATGGTTTGCTATGATCAATGGCGCCGCCATTGGAGGCGAAGCGCCATCGCCGCCCTTCTCGCCATTCCGGCCACAGGCTTGTCATGCAGGACGTGCTGCTCGATCTCGCGATCCCCAGTCGATTGGAGGCGATGGACGCCGTCCAGGCCCGGCTGGACGCGGTGCTCCGGCGGCTCGGCCTCGACGACGACGCCCGCCACCGGATCGGCCTGGCGGCGCATGAGGCGGTGGTCAACGCCATCGTCCACGGCAATCGCCGGGATCCCGGCCGGCGGGTCGAGGTTCAACTCGCCTGCGACGGCGACGACCTCGTCATCCGCGTCGCGGACCACGGCGCCGGCTTCGACCCGGCCGCCGTCGCCGATCCGCTGCTGCCGGAAAACCTGGCTCGGCCGGGCGGCCGGGGCCTGCTGCTGATGCGGGCCCTGATGGACGAGGTCGGCCATGGGCCCGGCCTATCGGGTGGCACCGTCGCCACCCTGCGCCGGCGGCTGGGCGGGGTCCCGCCCCATCCGGATCACTGAAACCAGAGGAAAGGAAAGATCATGGCGAAGGTCAGCACCCGCATCCGGGACGGGGTCACCATCGTGGACGTCGTCGGTGGGCTTGTCAGCGGCGGGGACGATCCGGGAGTGCGCGGCGCGGTGCGCCAGGCGCTCGATGGCGGTGCGACCAACATCGCGCTGAACCTTGGCGGGGTCGACTTCCTCAATTCGTCCGGCATCAACGTGCTGGCCAGCAGCCACGCCGCGGTGTCCGACCGCGGCGGAACGCTGAAGCTGGTCTCGGTCCAGCCCAGGGTCCAGGAGGTCCTGGCGATCGCCCGGCTCAGCACCGTGTTCGAGATCCACGGCACCGAAGACGAGGCGGTGGCCTCCTTCGCCTGATCGGCCGTCCCGGCGCGTGGTCAGCGTGGGTTGGGTCGGGGGGCGAACCCAACCTGCGCTGCCAAAGCGGCGCTTGGAAATATTTGTTCGACTTCAAGAAATAAACAAAAACTGATGAAGAAACAAATGAGGTTGAAAGAAAATCCGTAAAATTTATTGTAATGTAAGTTCCATTCTGAAGAATTGAGTCCATCAACTTCAATTGTCGTGCTATTAACATTTGCTATTGCCGATCAGATATTGGTGAAGGCGTCGATGCGGCCGAATTCGCTGCCGTTGCTGCCCGCGGGGCAGGCCCCCCAGGATCTGCTGCTCGACCTCGTCCTCCCCAGCCGGCTGGAGCTGTTGGAGGAGGTGCGCGAGCGGCTGGATTCGGTGCTCGGGCCGCTCGGCCTCGACGAGGCGGCGCGAGATCGGATCGGCCTGGCGGCGCATGAGGCGGTGGCGAACGCGATGGTCCACGGCAACCGCCGCAATCCCGTCCTGCCGGTCGGGCTGCGTGTGCTGCTGGACGGCGGCGACCTCGTCATCCGCGTCGCCGACCGCGGGCCGGGCTTCGACCCAGCCGCGGTCGCCGATCCGCTGCTGCCGGAGAACCGGCTGCGGCCAGGCGGGCGGGGCCTCCTGATGATGCGGGCCTTGACGGACGAGGTCGGCCACGAACCCGGCGCCACGGGCGGCAGCGTCGCCACCCTGCGCTGGCGGATGGGCGGAGACGCCCGGACCTTCCACCCCTGACATCGAAGGAGAGAGATCATGGCCAAAGTCACCAGCCGCAAGTCGGGCGACGTCACCATCGTGGACTTCACCGGCAGGCTCGTCATCGGCGAGGGCGACTATGTGCTGCGCCAGACGGTGCGTGAGGCGCTGGAAGGCGGCGCGAAGAACATTCTGCTGAACCTCAAGGATACCACCACCATCGATTCGTCGGGGGTCGGCGAGCTGGTCAGCGCCTACACCGTGGTGACCAACCGCGGCGGGAAGCTGAAGCTGGCCGCGCTGCCGCCCAAGGTGCACGACATCCTGTTCATCACCCAGCTGATCACCGTCTTCGAGTTCTACGACGACGAGAAGGAGGCGGTCGCGTCGTTCGCCTGAGTTCGGATCCCCAAACCGTCATTGCGAGCGCAGCGAATCAATCCAGGAGCCGCTTGCACCGACCCCGGATCGCCACGTCGCTTCGGTCCTCGCGATGACGGTGAAGGGTGGGCGCCTTTGTGCTGAGCGGCGGGCCGGGGCTGCGCCGAAGCCGCCTCTACTTCAAACTGAACGCCCGCGGCGATTCCTGGGGCGGGGTCGGACGGTGCAGCAGGGCCGGGTCGATCGCGGCGCCGTACTCCAGCGCGCCGTCGGCCAGGGCGCCGAGGGTGAACTCGGCATAGGAGACCGGCAGCAGCAGGTCGAAGGCGTCGGCGCCGGCGCGCTGCAGGTGCACCCGCACATGCTCCAGCCGGGCGGTGGCGAAGTCGCCCTCGGCCAGCATGTCCGGATGCAGGTCGACCGCCGCCAGCTTGGCCAGGAGGTCGCGCGACCGCTTCCCGTCCAGCCGCAGCCCGACGAAGCCGCCGGTGCAGGGCACCGCGGCGACGCCCTCGGGAAGGTCGGGCAGGGCTGTCCCCGCCTCGGCGATCAGCAGCCGGCGCCAGGGCGCCGTCGGCCACAGCCGCAGCCCGCCAGCCGCCAGCGTGGCGCCGGCCTCGGCGACGGCGACGCCGAACAGGCCGCGCTCCCAGGCCGCCAGGGCGGCGGCGGAGTCCTCGCCCCAGGCGGCGAGCTGCAGGATCGCGGTGGGGCGCCAGGGGCGGAAGCTCAGGCCGTCGGCGTCCAGGGTCGACAGCGTCTCGATTGGGTTCAGATCAGCCACGGACGCGCTCCCCCTTCGGGTCATACATGCAGGGCTCGGTGACGCGGACCTTGATGTGACTGCCGCGCAGCGGGTCGGTGGCGAAGATGGTGCCGCCCGTCCGTTCCCTGGCGCGGGCCAGGAAGCCGAGGCCGATCGGCAGCCCGCTCACCGGGCCGATGCAGCTCGAGGTGACATGGCCCTGGGTCGGCTCGTTCGGGCGATACATGCCGCCCTCGACCAGATGGGCCCCGGCGACCAGCGGCTCGCCGTTCTCCGACACCAGCCCGACCAGCCGCGGCCGGTCCGGGTCGGCCAGGCCTTCGCGCAGGGCCATCGGCTTGCCGATATAGGGGCCTTCGCGCTTGGCGAAGCGCTCATGCGCCAGGTCGGCCAGGGTGACCTGGCCGTTGATCTCGGCGCCGGTCAGGAAGCCCTTCTCGATCCGCAGCAGCTCCAGCGCCTCCAGCCCGAAGCGCTGCAGCCCGATCGGCTCGCCGGCCGCGATCAGGCGCTGCCACAGGGCGTGGGCGTGCTGCGCCTCGACATGCAGCTCATAGCCCAGCTCGCCGGTGAAGCTGACGCGCAGGATGCGGATCGGCAGACCGTCCACCGTCACGTCGCGCACCGCCATGAAGGGCAGGGCGTCGTTCGAGACGTCGGCGGCGTCGCCGACCAGCCGGGCCAGCACGTCGCGGGCCTCGGGCCCGGTCAGGGCCAAGGCGGCGCGGGCCTCGGTCAGCTCGGTCACCGCCACGCGCAGCTCCGGCCAGTCGACCTCGGTCAGCCGCTCCATCATCCGCACCACGTCATGCGCCTTGGCGCTGGTGGTGGTGACGTAGAAGCGATCCTCGGCCAGCCGGGTGACGGTGCCGTCATCCAGCACGATGCCGTCGTCGCGCAGCATGATGCCGTAGCGTGAGCGGCCGACCGGCAGCGTCTCGATCCGGTTGACGTAGAGCCGCTCCAGGAACGCGGCGGCGTCGGGGCCGCAGACATCGACCTTGCCCAGGGTCGAGACGTCGAACACGCCGACATTCGACCGGACGTAGCGGGCCTCGCGCAGCGACGCCTCGCCCAGGCTCTCGCCCGGCCGGGGATAGTAATGCGGCCGCAGCCAGCCGCCGGAGCGGATGAAGACGGCGCCGTCGGCGCGCTGGATCTCGTGGAACGGCGGCCGCCGGGTCGGATAGGCGTGCCAGCCGGTCGACCGGCCGGCGATGGCGCCGAAGGCGACCGGGGTGTAGGGCGGCCGGAAGGTCGGCGCCGCCACATCGCCCCGCCGCAGCCGGCGGGCGTCGGCCAGGATGTCCATCGCCGGGCCGTTCGAGGTCTTGCCCTGGTCGGTCGCCATGCCCTGGGTGGTGTAGCGCTTCATGTGCTCGGGCGAGGTGAAGCCCTCGCGCGCCGCCAGCCGGATGTCGGCGGCGGTGACGTCGTTCTGGAAGTCGACGAAGGCCTTGCCGCCGACCTGCGGGTCCGCGACCTGCGGGGCGGTAGCCGGGGCAGGGGCGGGGCGGTCCAGGGTCTCCAATGGAGTCCCCCCTCCCCCTGCGGGAGGGGGGTAGGGGGAGGGGGTTGTCGAAGCCGGGCTCGGGGCGGCTAGTCCTGTGCCTGCGGCACCAACCCCCTCCCCCTGGCCCCCTCCCGCGAGGAGAGGGGGGAATCTCATAGTCAGCCGGAACCGGGCCGCCTGCCGCCCCACGGCCAGACCATCCGCGATCGCCGCCTCGGTGGTGGCGCGGCCGGCGCAAGCGCCGGCGGCCAGCAGCGGGCCGTCGAGATCCGGCAGCACGAAGCCGCCGCGCGTCCAGTCGAGCTTCGGGCGGATGCCGCGCTGGCTCAGCAGATGCGTGGTCGGCATCCAGCCGCCGGACATGGCGATGGCGTCGCAGTCGATCGCGGCTGCCTTGCCCCTGCCGTCGGCCCGGCCGATGCGGGCGCCCTCGACGCCCAGCCGGCCCTTGGCGCCGCGTACCGTCGACCCGGCATGGACCGCGATCCCGGCCGCGCGCAGTTCCTCGGCCAGCGGGCCGGGCAGGGCGGCGCGGCTGTCGGCCAGCCCGGCGACCTCGACCCCGTGCCGCTTCAGCGCCAGGGCGGTGCGGGCGGCGCCATCGTCGATCCCGGCCACCAGCACCAGCTTGCCCGGCGCCACGGCATAGCGATGGGCATAGCGATGCGCGGCGCCGGCCAGCATCACGCCGGGGCGGTCGTTGTTCGGGAACACCAGCGGCTGCTCGATCGCCCCGGCCGCGACCACGATCGCAGCGGCGCGGATGGTCCAGAAGCGCTGGCGCGGCAGGTGCGGCGGCGGCTCTGCCAGATGGTCGGCGACGCGCTCGACCAGACCGACCGTGCCGTGGTCGTAGAGGCCGAAGGCGGTGCCGCGCGGCACCAGCGTCACCCGGTCGCCAAAACCCTGCAGCGCCGCCAGCCGCTCCGTGACCCACTCCGTCGCCGGGCGGCCTTCGACCAGCTCATCCTGGCCCAGCAGGGCGCCGCCGAAGCGGTCGTTCTCGTCACACAGGATGACCCGCGCGCCGGCCTTGGCCGCGCCCAAGGCGGCGCTCAGCCCGGCCGGGCCGCCGCCCACCACCAGCACGTCGCAGAAGGCGTGGCGGCGCTCGTAGCGGTCGGGATCGGTCTCGGTCGCCGCGGTGCCGAGGCCGGCGGCGCGGCGGATGATCCGCTCATAGACCGGCTCCCAGAACGAGGCCGGCCACATGAAGGTCTTGTAGTAGAAGCCGGCCGGGAACACCGGGGCCAGCACGCTGTTGACCACGCCCAGCGCGTCGAAGGCCAGCGACGGCCAGCGATTCTGGCTCTGCGCCACCAGCCCGTCATACAGCTCGACCATGGTGGCGCGGGTGTTGGGCTCGTGCCGCCCGCCGCTGCGCAGCTCGACCAGCGCGTTCGGCTCCTCCGACCCGGCGGACAGGATGCCGCGCGGCCGGTGGTACTTGAAGCTGCGGCCGACCAGCCGGACGCCGTTGGCCAGCAGGGCCGAGGCCAGCGTGTCGCCGGGATGGCCCTCGTAGCGCTGCCCGTCGAAGGTGAAGCCGAGCCGCGCCGACCGGTCGATCAGCCCGCCCTGGGCCAGGCGATGCGACGTCATCGTCCGGTCTCCGCCGCTGGGCGCCGCAGCGGCTCGGCCGCCGTGATCTCATGGGTCAGCGTGTCGCGCGTGACCAGGATCCAGGACCGGCAGCCGTAATTGTGCTGCCAGTATTCGCGGTGCGACCCGCGCGGGTTGTCGTGGCGGTAGACATGGTCGAACCAGGGCGCCGCCGCCGTCTCCTCATGCGGCGGCCGCGGCGTCTCGGCGTCGCCGCCATAGAAGAACTCGGACAGGTCGCGCGGGCCGCACCAGGGGCAGGGGATTCGCATATGTCCGCTCCTCAGTGCCGGTTCGCGACCGGCCCGACGCCGTTCTCGTCGATGATCCGGCCGCGCTCGAACCGGTCGAGCGCGAAGGGCCGGTTCAGCTCGTGCGGCGCGCCGTGGGCGATGGTGTGGGCGCAGACCCAGCCGGAGCCGGGGATGGCTTTGAAGCCGCCATAGCACCAGCCGACGTTGAGGGTGAGCCCGTCGATCGGCGCCAGGCCGATGATCGGGGTGCCGTCCATCGACATGTCCATCACCCCGGCCCAGTGCCGCAGGATGCGGGTGCGCGACAGGTTCGGCATCAGCGCGATGGCGGCGGTGGCGATGTCCTCCACCACCGGCAGGTTGCCGCGCTGGGCGTAGGAATTGTAGCCGTCCAGGTCGCCGCCGAAGACCAGCCCGCCCTTGTCGGACTGGCTGATGTAGAAATGGCCGCTGCCGCCCCAGGACAGGACCTGGTTGACCACCGGCTTCAGCCCCTCGCTGACGAAGGCCTGCAGCAGGTGGCTCTCGATCGGCAGCTTCAGCCCGACCTTGCCAGCGAGGATCGAGGCCGAACCGGCGGTGGCGAGGCAGACGCGGTCGGCCGAGATCGGGCCCTTGGCCGTCATCACCCCGGTGACGCGCTCGCCGTCGCGCAGGACATCCAGAACCTCGCAATCCTCGATGATGTCGACGCCGAGATCGCTGGCGGCGCGGGCGAAGCCCCAGGCCACGGCGTCATGCCGGGCGGTGCCGCCGCGGCGTTGGATCAGCGCGCCATAGAGCGGGAACAGGGCGTGGTCCGAATAGTCGAGATTGGGCGCGATCCGGCGCAGATCGTTTGGCTCGAGCCAGTCGGCATCGATGCCGGCCAGGCGCATGCCGTTGCCGCGGCGACGCAGCGCCATGGCGCCGCCCAGCGAGGTCGCCAGGAACATCGAGCCGCGGGCCGAGAACATGACGTTGTAGTTCAGATCCTCGCTCAGCTCATGCCACAGCTTCAGCGACCATTCGTAGAAATGCTGGTTGTCCGGCAGCAGGTAGTTCGAGCGGACCACGGTGGTGTTGCGGCCGACATTGCCGCCGCCGATCCAGCCGCGCTCGACCAAAGCGACATTGGTGATGCCGTGATTGCGGGCCAGGTAGTAGGCGGTGGCCAGGCCGTGCCCGCCGCCGCCAACGATGACGACGTCATAGCATTTCTTCGGCGTCGCCTTGCGCCACGCCGGCTCCCAGCCGCGATGGCCGCCCAGCGCCTTCCGCGCCAGCGACAGGAAGGAATATCGCTGCATCCGTCCGCCTCCGCCGGTTGCGCCGGCGTCTCCCGATCCTGCCGATACAATACACCACTGTATGTTCCGGGAAAGGGGATGTTCGGGCGGGGCCGGTTGACTCTGTGTAAGCATATGCTTACCGTAAGTCATGGCTAACGAAGATCGGGCCCTGGCGGCGCTGGCCGATCCCACCCGGCGGATCGTGTTCGAGCGGCTGGCGCGGGGGCCGCAGGCGGTGGGCGAGCTGGCGGGCGGCCTGCCGGTCAGCCGGCCGGCGGTGTCGCAGCATCTCGCCGTGCTGAAAGCCGCCGGGCTGGTGGTGGACCGGGCCGATGGCACGCGGCGGGTCTATCAGATCGATCCCGCCGGGCTGGGGCCGCTGCGCGCCTGGCTCGACCAGTTCTGGGACCAGGCCCTGGAGGCGTTCAGGGCGGAAGCCGAACGGGAGGAACCATGACCCTGGGCATCAAGCCGGCACCGGTGCGCAAGAGCCTGCGGATCAAGGCCGGCCAGCAGAAGGCCTTCGACGTCTTCACCGCCGGGATGGGCCGGTGGTGGCCGCCCTCGCACAGCCTGCTGAAGGCGCCGCGGGCCGATGTGGTGATCGAGCCGCGGGCCGGCGGCCGCTGGTACGAGCGCGCGGTCGACGGCAGCGAATGCAACTGGGGCCGGGTGGTGTCCTGGGAGCCGCCGGGCCGCGTGCTGCTGGCGTGGCAGCTCACCGGCGAATGGCGCTTCGACCCCGGTTTCGAGACCGCGCTGGAGATCCTATTCCTGGCCGAAGCCGACGGGGTCACGCGGATCGAGCTCGAGCACCGGGACATCGAGAAGTTCGGCGAGGCCGAGGAGGCGGTGCGGCGCTCGCTCGATTCCGACGGCGGCTGGCCCGGTGTCCTGCGGGCGTTTGCGGAGCTGGTCGAGCAGGCGGCCTGAGGATTTCGTTGCAGCCGCCTTTGAAACCCACCTCTCGAGCCCCTCCTTCGTCATGGCGAGGAGCGAAGCGACGTGGCCATCCAGGGGCCGGTGCGAGCCGCCCTGGATGGCCACGCCCGTTCGGGGCTCGCCATGACGGTTAAGTTTTCCAGCCGCATCACTTCAAGTCGGAGCCACCACGACCAGCGCGTCGACGGCGACGGCGCCGTGGGGCAGGACCAGGATCGGGTTGACGTCGATCGCCTCGACCCGGTCGCCCAGTGCCGCAGCCAGGGCGGAGAACCGCGCCGCCGTCTCGGCCAGGGCGTCGATGTCGGCGGCCGGGGCGCCGCGGGCGCCGTCCAGCAGCGGGCGCAGCCGCAGCCGGTCGATCAGCCGCCGGGCCTCGGCGGCGTCGAAGGGCGGCAGGGCGAAGGCGCAATCCTTCAAGATCTCGGCGTGGATGCCGCCGAAGCCGATCACCACCACCGGCCCGAAATCCGGGTCGCGCTGCAGCCCCAGCATCATCTCGAAGCCCTTGTCCCGGACCATTCGCGCCACCACCACGCGTGGACCCAGCCGCACGGCCAAGTCGCGATGGGCCTGCCGCAAAGCCACGGGATCGGCCAGCCCAAGCCGTACCCCGTCGACATCGGACTTATGGGCCGCGCCGGCGGTCTTCAGCGCCACCGGGAAGCCGATCCGCATCGCCGCCTCGACCGCCTCGGACTCGTCCTTCGCCATGGCGCAGGGCGTCACCGTCAGCCCGAAATCGGCCAGCAGGCGCAGCGCCTCGGCCTCGGTGACGGGATGGCCGCCGGAAAGCCGTGCCCGCCAGCGCTGCACCGCCGCCTCCGGCGCCTGCGGCGGCCGCATCGGCGGCCGGGCGGCGGCGTCGCGCCGGTCGAAGGCGATGCGGCAGGCGCGCAGGAAGGCCGGCACCCCGTCCAGCACCGGCACGCCGGCGCGGGTCGAGGCCACGGCCGCCGGGTCGCTGCCGCTGCCCTGGTGGTTCGAGACGATGGCCACCGGCTTGCCGCCAGCCGCCCGGGCCCGGTGCGCGACCTCGAGATACAGCGGCGTCACCTGGCCGCCGACCGAGCGGTCCAGCGCCAGCGCGCCGATCGCGGTGTCCGGGTCGTCCATCAGCGCCTGGAAGCAGGCCTCGAAATCGGCGGGGTAGTTGCGGCCAGTGCCCCAATGGTCCAGCGGGTTGACCGGCGGCAGGCCGGGATCGAGCGCCGCCTCCAGCTTGGCCACCGTCTCCGGCGACAGGGCGGCGAAGCGCACCCCGGCCTCTGCCGCCAGGTCGACCATCAGCCCGCGCTCGCCGCCGCTGTCATGGGTGCTGGCCAAGCCGCCGGGGCCGAGGCTGGCCGCGACGGGCAGCAGCATCATCGCCGCCGCCAGCTCGTCCACCGACCGCACCTGGCCGACGGCATGGCGCTCGAACAGCGCGTCGTAGGCGGCGTGGTCGCCGGCGATGGCGCCGGAATGGCTCAGCGCCAGGGCCGCGCTCTCCCGCGTCCGGCCGACCTTCAGCGCCACCACCGGGATGTTGCGCGCCTGCGCCTTGGCCAGCGCCGCCGTAAAACCGGCGGGGTCCCGCGCCGCCTCCAGGAACAGCCCGACCACCCGGGTCTCCGGCTGGTCCAGGGCGAAGTCGAGATAGTCTGCCAGGGAGGTGGTCAGCTCCTGGCCGGAGGACACGGCGAGGGCGTAGTCGATCCGCGCCTCGGCATCGACCAGGGCGGTGAACAGCGACCCGGAATGGGTCAGCAGCGCCGCGCCGCCGGGCACATGGTCCGGCCGGGTGGCGAAGCCGCACAGCCGGACCCGGCCGGTGAAGTTGTAGAAGCCCATGCCGTTGCCGCCGCACAGCGTCACCCCGGCCTCCAGCGCCATCGCCCGGATGCGGTCGCGCAGGGCGGCATCGGTCAGCGGGGCGACGATGGTCGCGGCCCTCACCCCGTGCCGCAGCGCCGCGGCGAAGGCCTCGGCGATGGTCTCGTCGCCCAGACAGAAGGCGGCGTGCTCCACCGGCTCCGGCAGCTCGGCGATCGACGTCAGGCAGGGCAGCCCCTGCAGCATCCCGCCCTTCGGGTTGACCGGATGCACCGGGCCGGCGAAGCCGCCCTCGACCAGCTGCCGCAGCATCACCTCGCCGACCGAGCCGGTCCGCGCGCTGGCGCCGACCACCGCGATCGAGCGGGGGCGCAGCAGCGGGTCCAGCCGATGTGCCATGTCAGGTCTCGGCCGGCGGCGTCGCCCGGCGCCGCGGCGGGTCGTAGAAGGGCCGGTCGACCACCCGGGCCCGCACCATCAGCTTGTGGTAGACCAGCTCGCGCAGGGCATAGATCTCGACCCAGAGCTCGTCCTTGACCGTGTTGCCATAGGGCCGGCGCAGCGAGGCCAGGGCGATGTTGCGCTTGGCCGAGGGCGACCAGGCGGCGGCGCTGATCTGCCCGGCCTCGGCCTTGCCCTTGTGGTAGACGATGGCGTGGTCGGCCGGCACGTTGCCGTCGATGTCCAGCCCGACCAGGCACCAGCGCGCCGACCGGTCGCGGCGCTGGGCCAGGATCGCGCGCTTGCCGGTCCAGTAGGCGGCCTTCTTGTCGTCGACCAGCCAGCCCAGGCCGATCTCGTCCGGCGTGCGGCGGCGGTCGACGCGGATCGCGGTCTCGGCGGTGATGAAGTCGCTGTTGGCGATGATGAAGCCGGCCTCCAGCCGCGCCAGGTCCAGCGCCTCGAAGCCGATCGCCTGCAGCCCGTGCCATTGGCCGGCCGTCCACAGCCGGTCCCACAGCGCCAGCGCCGCCTCGGGCTCGGCGAACAGCTCGTAGCCCAGGTCGCCGGTGAAGCCGGTGCGGGACACGGTGACCCGGCCCTCGTCCAGATGAAAGTCCCGGATCTGGAACGGCTTCAGCGTCTCGATGCCATCGAAGCCGGCGCGGGTCAGCAGCGCCCGGCTGGTCGGGCCCTGCAGCGCCAGGGCGGCCACCTGCTCGGTCTCCTCGGTGATCTCGACCTCGAAGCCGATGGCGGAATCGAGCAGCCAGTTCAGGTGCCGCTCCTGGCAGCACAGCCGGAACTCGGCCGGGCCCAGGCGGAACAGCGTGCCGTCGTCCAGCACATGGCCCTCGTCGTCGCACCAGCAGGTGTAATGCACCCGGCCGACCGCCAGCTTGGACACGTCGCGCACCGTCAGCCGGTCCAGGAAGGCCTCGGCCTCGGGCCCGGCGATGCGGTACTTCACCATCGGCGTCAGGTCGAACAGCGACGTGGCGTTGCGGATGGCGAAGTATTCCTGCTCGGCGTCGCGGATGGTGCGGGCGGAGACATAGCCGCCCCAATTGTACCAGTCCTCGGCCTGCATCAGCGCCGCCAGGCGCGGATGGAACGGCGTCTCCAGCAGCGGCTTGCGGAAATGGTCGCGGGGCAGGGGGCGGCGCATGTCAGCGGGCCTCCGCCAGGATCTTGCGCGCGGCGTTCAGGCCGGCGGCGCCCATCACCCCGCCGCCGGGATGGCTGCCGGCGCCGCAGAGATACAGGCCCGGCACCGGCGTCGCATACTGGCCGGCGCCATGCACCGGGCGCAGCATCATCAACTGGTCGACCGCCAGCTCGCCATGGTGCCAGTGGCCGCCGGGCATGCGGTAGCGCGCCTCCAGCTCGGCCGGGGTCAGCAGCTCCGCCGCCAGCACCCGCGCCGACAGGCCGGGCAGATGCCGCTCCAGCATTGCCAGGATGCGGTCGCGGAATTCCGGACCGCCGGCCTCCCAGCCGCCGCGCAGCTCCGCCGGTGCGTATTGCGCCACCACCGACATCACGCGCTTGCCGGCGGGGGCGAGGCCGGGGTCGGTCAGTGACGGGATCACGATCTCCAGCACCGGCTCGGGCGAGGCCTCGCCGTATTTCGCCGGGTTGAAGGCGGCCTCGACCGCATCGATGCCGAGTGCGATCACCAGGCGGCCGGCCAGCTGCTCCGGAGAAAGGCCGGGAAAGTCCGGCAGCCCGTCCAGCGCCAGATGCAGCTTGGCGGCGTTGCCGCGCATGCGGACATGGCCGATGCGGCGGACGAAGCCGGCATCCAGCGCCCGCGGCCCGAGGAGATCCAGGAAGGTGGTGCGCGGATTGGCGCCGGAGACGACGACCGGTGCCCGGATCTCCGCCCCCTCCGCCAGGGCGACCCCGACGGCACGGTCCCCCTCGACCAGGATCTTCGCCACCGGCGCGCCGGTGCGGATCTCGACCCCGGCGGCGCGGGCCGCGGCGGCGATGCCGGCGGCGACCGCGCCCATGCCGCCCTTCGGCAGGGCCAGCGCCGCCGGCACGCCGTCGGCCTGCCCGGCCAAACGGTGCAGCAGCGCCAGCAGCGAGGTCGGGGACCGCGGGCCGAGATGGGTGCCCAGCACCGCGTCGAAGGCGACGGCGCCCATCAGCCGCGGATCCGACAGCTCCTCCTCCAGCACATCGGCCACGTCCATCAGGATCATGCGCAGGAACTCGCGCATCTCCTCGCGGCCCAGCCGGCGGATGGCCCAGCCGAGCTTGCCCAGCGCCAGGACGTCGCCGCGCCCGCCGCCGCGCAGCCGGGGTGGGACTTGCGTCAGGAAGGGCTGCAGCGCGCCGGCGAAGCGCAGCAGCCGGGCCCGCAGCGCGGCCCAGGCGTCGGCCTCGCCAAGCGGCAGCTCGCCTACCAGCCGCTCGCCGAAGGCGCCGTGCAGGGTCAGGTGCCGGCCATCGTCCGACAGCGCCGTGGTCGGGATGTTGCTCGCGGCCAGCGCCAGGCCGTGCCGCGACAGGTCCAGCGCCCGGATCACCTCCGGATGCAGCTGGTTCAGCACATGGGCGACATGGGAGACGCGGAAGCCCGGCGCGAACTCCACCGTCCGGGCGGCGCCGCCGACCTCCTCGGCCGCTTCCAGCAGCACCACCTTGCGGCCCTTCTTCGCCAGCAGCGCGGCGCAGACCAGGCCGTTGTGGCCGCCGCCGATGACGATGGCGTCACAGGACGTCATAGGCGTCGCTCATCACCGCGGGCTTGCGCTTCAGGTCGCGCAGAATCTCCGACGCCGCGTTGCGGCCCGGCGCGCCCATCACCCCGCCGCCGGGATGGGTGGACGATCCGCACATGTACAGCCCCGCGACCGGCGACCGGTACTGCGCATAGCCGGGCACCGGCCGGTTGAACAGGATCTGGTCGAAGGTCAGCTCGCCCTGGAAGATGTTGCCCTCGGTCAGCCCGACCTCGGCCTCCAGCTCGCGCGGGGTGCGGATCTCGGCATGCAGGATCAGGTCGCGGAAGCCGGGCGAGTATTCGGCGATCTGGTCGATCACGGTCTTGCCGAAGGCGTCGCGGTCGGCGTCGGTCCAGTCGCGCCCCGCGACCTTCGGCGGGCAGTACTGGACGAAGCAGCTCATGAAATGCTGGCCCGGCGGCGCCATGGTCGGGTCCAGCGTGGTCGGGATCATCATGTCCAGGAACGGGTCGGCCGACCAGCGCCCGGCCTTCCAGTCGTCATAGCCGCGCTCCATCCGCTCGACGCTGTCGGTGAAATGCATGTCGCCGCGCAGGCAGGGCGAGCCCTCGGGCAAGGCCGGGAAACGGGGCAGGGCGTCCAGCGCGATGTTCACCTTGCCGGAGGAGCCGCGGATCTTGAAGTTGCGGACGCGTTTGGTGAAGGCGGCGGGCAGGGCTGCCTCCTCGACCAGCGTCAGGAAGGTGCGCTTGACGTCGAGGTTGGAGACGACCTGCCGGGCACGAATCTCCTCGCCGCCCGCCAGCACCACGCCGGCGGCCTTGCCGTTCTCGACCAGGATGCGGTCGACCGCCGCGCCGGTGCGGATCTCGCCCTTCGCCGCGCGCAGCGACCCGGCCATGGCCTGGGTGATGGCGCCCATGCCGCCGCGGGCGAAGCCCCAGGCCCCGGTGGCGCCGTCGACATCGCCCATATAGTGGTGCAGCAGCACATAGGCCGAGCCGGGCGAGCACGGGCCGAGCGCGGTGCCGATGATGCCGGACAGGGCGAAGCTGGCCTTCACCACCTCGCTCTCGAAATACTCGTCCAGGAACTCGGCGATGCTCATGGTCCAGAACCGGATGGTGTCGGCCATCTCGGTCTCGGTCAGGCCGTGGAACTTGCGGCCGAGATACAGCAGCTCCTGCAGGTCGCGCGGCCGCAGCGACGCCGGGTCCGGCGGGGTGCGCAGCAGCAGCGGGCGGATGAAGCGGCATTGCCGGGTGACGTCGGCGGAATAGCGGTCATAGGCCTCGGCGTCGCGCAGCGAGAAGCGCTGGATCTCGCGCCGGTGCGCGTCGTGCTGGCGATAGGTCGCCAGCGTGTCGCCGTCGCGGGTGAACACGGCGCCGCCTTCGTAGGGGATGACCTGCAGCCCGTGCCGCGGCAGCTCCAGGTCGCGCATGATCTCCGGCCGCAGCAGGCTGCAGACATAGGAGCAGTTGGAATAGAGGATGCCGGGATGCAGCGACCGGCTGACCGCGGCGCCGCCGACCCAGCCGTTCTTCTCCACCACCAGCACCTCGAGCCCGGCGCGGGCCAGGTAGCCGGCCGCCACCAGCCCGTTATGCCCGGCCCCGACAACGATGACGTCCCAGGTCTTCATGAGGCGCGGTTCCCCCGGTCCCCCAAGGCCCAGTGCTCAGTGTGCCACGGCGCGCTTCGCGTCGTCGCCGCCCTTGTCCAGGGTACGGTCGACCGCGAGTTCGAACCCCTTCAGCGTGTCGGCCAGGCAGCTGTCGTCATGCGCCTCGCAGACGAACCAGGGCTCGCGGGAATCCGGCTCGCACAGCACCCCCTCCTCATGCAGCTCGCGGGCCAGCGCGTCGTAGAAGCTGTAGTCGGAGCGCTTCCAGTCGCGGTAGTCGCGCGGCGGCGTCGGGGCGAAGAACAGCCCGCCCATCGATGGGTGGCCGGCGAAGCAATGGACCACGCCGCGGGAGTCCAAGATCCGCTTGATCCCGGCCTGCAGCCGGCGGCCATAGCCGGCGATGGTCTCCAGCGCCGGGGTCTCGTCCAGGATCTGCAGCGTCTTCTCGGCTGCGGCCAGCGCCACGGAATGGGCGGTGTAGGTGCCGCCATGGGCGACGCCGCGGCCATAGCGGCGCATGATGTCCTCGCGCCCGCCGATGGCCGCGATCGGATAGCCGTTGGCCATCGCCTTGGCCATGGTGGTGACGTCGGCCTTGACGCCCATCAGCTCCTGCGTGCCGCCGCGGGCGACGCGGAAGCCGGACTTCACCTCGTCGATGATCAGCAGCACGCCGTAGCGGTCGCACAGCTCGCGCACGGCGCGAACATAGTCGACATCGGCGGTGATGCCGCAGCAATTGCCCATGATCGGCTCGATCAGCATCGCCGCGATCTCGTGCGACCGGCGGCGCAGCAGGTCCTCCAGCCGGTTGGCGTCGTTCATCGGGGTCAGATGCACCAGCGGCCGCACCGCCTCCGGCACGCCCTGGGAGTAGGGCATCACCGCCGGCTCGCGGTCGGTCCCGGACGGATCCCAGTCGTCCAGCGCCACCAGCCACATCGCCGCGTCGAACAGCCCGTGATAGCTGCCCTCGACCAGCACGTAGGACTCCTTGCCGGTATGGGCGCGGGCCAGGCGCAGCGCCGCCATCACCGCCTCGGTGCCGGAGTTGGAGAAGCGCACCAGCTCGGCCGCCGGCATCATCTTCGAAATGCGCTCGGCCACGGTGAATTCGCGCTCGGTCGACAGGGCGAAGACGCCGCCGATATCCATGCCCTGCCGCGCCGCCTCGTCCACCCGCGGGTCGGCATAGCCCAGGATCGCCGGGCCGTAGCCGAGGCGGTAATCGACATAGGGGTTGTCGTCGAGGTCCCAGATCCGGCCGCCCCGGCCGCGCTTCACATAGATGGTCCGGTCGTCGCCCCAGTAGCGGAAGTTGGAGGCGACGCCGAGGGGCAGGCGGGTCGACGCCCGACGGAATTGCGCGTTGCTGCGCGCCAGGCTGCGGGTCATGGCAGCGGGTCCTTGTCTCGTTGGTCCGGCGGTTCTTCGGCCGCAATTTCGGGACTCAGGATGGCATGGCAGGGCCGTTTCTGTCCATCGTATTGAATGAACGTTCAATTAAAAGCTTGTTGGATGTTCATTCAGCATCTTTCCAGAGACCAGCGCCGATGCTAGGCTTTTATGAAGATTTGACGGGGGTGCCGATGGCCGAAGGCCAGGCCGCGAAAAAGGTGAATGGGGGGCGGCGGCAGTCGAAGGAGCTGCGGCGGCAGGAGCTGATCGAGGCGACGATCGACGCCATCGCCAAACGCGGCTACGAGGAGACGACGATGGCCGTGGTCGCCGACGGCGCCGGCCTGTCGCGCGGCATCGTCAACTTCCATTTCGAGAGCAAGGAGAAGCTGCTCGTCGAGACGCTGCGCTACCTGTCCGACGAGTACCGCGCCCATTGGCGCCGCGCTTTGCACGAGGCCGGGCCGGCCGCGGCGGAGAAGCTGTGGGCGCTGGTCCTGGCCGATTTCGACCGCCGGATCTGCAACCCGCGCAAGATCGCCGCCTGGTGCGCCTTCTGGGGCGAGGCCAAGACCCGGCCGCATTACCGCGCTTTGTGCAGCGCCAACGACCAGGACTACCACCTGACGCTGCTGAACCTGTGCCGCGAGCTGGCGGCGGCGGGGCAGTCGCCCGACCTGCTGGCCCGCAGCCTGAACGGGCTGCTGGAAGGGCTGTGGCTGCATGTGATGATGGGGCCGAAGGAGTTCGGCCGCGAGGACGCCCGGGCCTGCGCGGTCGAGATGCTGGTCTCGGTCTTCCCCCGGCACTTCACCCGGGACGGCCCGGTCCGGGCCTGAGAGGCACGCCATGAGCTTCACGCTGCCCGACAGCGCCCGCGACTGGCAGGACAGAATCCGCCGCTTCGTCGAGGCCGAGCTGATCCCGTGGGAGGAGCGGGCGGAGCTGGCCGGCGGCGAGATTCCGGCCGAGGTCGCGGCCCGGCACGAGCGTCTGGCGCTCGAGCTCGGCCTGCCGCGGATCGACGCGCCGAAGCGCCATGGCGGGCTGCAACTGCCTTTGCTCGACCAGGTGGCGATCGCGGAGCAGACCGGCCGCGTCACCAACGCCCTGGCCTGGTGCTATGGCGAGGCGCAGTCCTGGATGTTCGAGGCCTGCTCGCCGGACCAGATCGACCGCTTCATCCTGCCGCTGATGCACGGCGAGCGGCATGTCTGCACCGCGGTGACGGAGGAGGGCGCCGGCTCCGATGTCGACGACATCGCCACCACCGCGCGGCGAGAGGGCGATCACTACGTCATCGACGGCGAGAAATGGCACGTCACCAGCGCCAACCTGGCCGACACGGTGATCGTCCAGGCCAAAGCCGATGGCGGGCACGCCCTGTTCTTCGTCGAGATGCCGGCCGAGGGGCTCAGCACCGTGCGCAGCCCGGCCTACACCCACAGCTATCGCCATCACCATCCGATCCTGCGCTTCGACGGGGTGCGGGTGCCGGCGGCCAACCGGATCGGCGCCGAAGGGCAGGGGATGGGCTTCATCCACGCCTGGTTCCGGCGCGAGCGGCTGATGATCGCGGCGCGCTGCTGCGGCGCGGCCGAGCGGCTGATCGAGGCGGCGACGGAATTCGCGTTGGAGCGGAAGATCGGCGGCGAGCCGATGGCGCGGTTCCAGCTGATCCAGGCGATGCTGGCCGACAGCGTGGCCGAGCTGCATGCCGCGCGGCTGGTGACCTATGAGGCGGCCGCCGCGCATGACCGCGGCCTGGACGTCAAGGCGCTGCACGCCCGCTGCTCGGTGGCCAAGCTGCTGGCGTCGGAGATGGCCGGCCGCGTCGCCGACCGGGCGGTGCAGATCTTCGGCGGCCGCGGCTATATGCGCGAGAACGTGGCCGAGCGTTTCAACCGCGAGCTGCGGGTCGACCGGATCTGGGAGGGCACCAGCGAGATCCAGCGCCTGATCATCGCCAGCGGCCTGCTGAAGCGCGGGCTGAAGGGCACGATCGGTCTGTAGGAATTCAGGTGAAGAATCCGCTGGAGAATCCCGGCGAAGCGGGCTCTGAATAGGGAAAGCCGACGGCCGCTGCGAACAGACAAACGGCCGGCAGGTGAGGCGACATAGGGAGCCAGGCGATGACGCGTTCCCCCTTGGCCATCGGGCTGCTGGCCGCGGCCGCCATCCTCCTCGGCGCCGGTGCGGCGCAGGCGCAGGAGGAGAAGGTCGTCAACGTCTACAACTGGGTCGACTATATCGGCGAGACCACGATCCAGGATTTCGAGGCCGAGACCGGCATCAAGGTGGTCTACGACACCTATGACGCGTCCGAGACCGTCGACGCCAAGATGATGGCCGGCAATTCCGGCTACGACGTGGTGCTGCATAGCTCCCACCTCATCCCGCCCCTGGTCAAGGCCGGGGTGTTCGCCAAGATCGACAAGTCGAAGCTGAGCGATTACGGCAATCTCGACCCCGAGATCCTGAAGGTCGTCGCCGGCCACGACCCGGGCAACGAGTACCTGGTGCCCTACATGTGGGGCACGGTCGGCTTCGCCTACAATGTCGACATGATCAAGCAGCGCATGGCCGATGCGCCGGTCACCTCGCTCGACATGCTGTTCAAGCCCGAGCTGGCGGCGAAATGGGCGGATTGCGGCATCTCGATCCTGGAATCGCCGACCGACATGATCCCGCTGGCGCTGTCCTATCTGCACCGCGACCCGAACTCGCAGAAGGCCGAGGATTACGAGGCCGCGGCGGCGCTGTTCAAGCCGATCCGGCAATACGTCAAGGCGGTCGATTCCGCCAACTACCTGAACCAGCTGCCGAACCAGGAGCTGTGCCTGGCCTTCTCCTGGTCCGGCGACTACGCCACCGCCGCCAGCCGGGCGGAGGAGGCGGGGGTGAAGATCGATCTGGCCTATTCGGTGCCGGACACCGGCGGCCCGGCCTGGTTCGACGGCTGGCTGATCCCGTCCGACGCGCCGCATCCCGAGAACGCGCTGATCTTCATCAACTACATGCTGCGGCCGAAGGTGATCGCCGACGCCACCAACTTCACCAACTACGCCAATGCCAACAAGGCGGCCGCCGAGTTCGTGAACAAGGACATACTGGAGAACCCGGCGATCTACCCGGACGCGGCGACGCGGGCGAAGCTCTACGTGCCGGCCGACCTGCCGCAGGACGCGCTGCGCCTGCGCACCCGGGCCTGGAGCCAGATCAAGGCCGGGCAGTAGGGGACGGCGGTGCGCGTCGTCGACAACCCCCTCCCCTTAGCCCGCCGGCGGGCGTGCGTACAGATTGCCTCTCCCGCTTGCGGGAGAGGTCGGACATCCGAAGGATGTCCGGGTGAGGGGATGGCGGCCTCGCCGAAGGCGCTGCTGTACCGCGAGCGAGCCGCTGATCCGCCCGGTCCTGAAACGCTGATCCTGACGTCGCGGCCGAGCCGCCCTCACCCGGTCTCGCTGCGCGAGCCCGACCTCTCCCGCAAGCGGGAGAGGCAAACGGGGTGCGCTCGGAGATCTGTGAATCCGATAGCCCGCGGGAGGTGGGGAGGGGGTTCGCGCCGCAAGACCCCACGCCAACCCTAGATGGCCACCGCCGAGCGCTATCCGGACACCAAGGACCGGCCCTGGCTCGACCCGCAGGCCAGGCCGATCCTGCGGATCGAGGGGCTGACCAAGAAGTTCGCCGATTTCACCGCGGTCGATGCCGTCGACCTCGAGATCCACCGCAAGGAGCTGTTCTGCCTGCTCGGCGGCTCCGGCTGCGGCAAGACCACGCTGCTGCGCATGCTCGCCGGCTTCGAGACGCCGAGCGCCGGCCGCATCCTGATCGACGGCCAGGACGTGACCCGGACGCCACCCTATGAGCGGCCGGTCAACATGATGTTCCAGTCCTACGCCCTGTTCCCGCATATGAGCGTGGAGAAGAACATCGGTTATGGGCTGAAGCACGAGGCGATGACCCCGGCCGAGCGGCGCGACCGCGTGGCCGAGCTGCTGGAGCTGGTGCAGCTGCAGGGCTTCGGCCCGCGCAGGCCGCACCAGCTGTCCGGCGGCCAGCGCCAGCGCGTCGCCCTGGCCCGGGCGTTGGCGAAGAAGCCGAAGCTGCTGCTGCTCGACGAGCCGCTGGCGGCGCTCGACAAGAAGCTGCGCGAGCAGACCCAGTTCGAGCTGATGACCATCCAGTACCAGGTCGGCGTCACCTTCATCGTCGTCACCCACGACCAGGAGGAGGCGATGGCGCTGTCGACCCGGATCGCGGTGATGAATCGCGGCCGGATCGTGCAGGTGGGCACGCCGACCGACATCTACGAATATCCGAACTGCCGCTTCTCGGCGGATTTCATCGGCTCGATCAACCTGTTCGAGGGCACGGTCGAGAGCGCGGCCGACGGGCGGGTGACGGTGGCGACCGCGCAGGCCGGGCCGCTGGTCGTCGCCCATGCCGGCGCGGTGGCGCCGGGCACGCCGGTCTCGGTCGCGGTGCGGCCGGAGAAGATCGCGATCGGGCGCGAGCCGCCGCAGGGCGCCGCCAACACGCTGCAGGGCATGGTCTACGACCTCGGCTATTTCGGCGACCGGTCGCTGTTCCGGGTGCGGCTCGGCAATGGCCGGCTGGTCTCGGTCAGCCGGCAGAATGAGCGCCGCGGGCGGGAGGAGGACCGGCCAGTCGACTGGGACGACCGGGTCTGGCTGTCCTGGTCCCCCGCCGCGGCGCTGCTGCTGACCGAATGACCGCGGTGCCCGAGCCTGGAGGGGCCGCCAGGCCGGCCGCGCCGCTCCTGGTCCGGGCCCTGCGGCGGGTCGGCGACGCCTGGCGCGGCCTGATCATCGGCGTGCCCACTTTCTGGCTGGCACTGTTCTTCCTGGTGCCGTTCCTGATCGTGCTGAAGATCAGCCTGGCCCAGAGCATCGTCGGCCGGCCGCCCTATTCGGCGCTGCTGGAATGGGGCGAGGGGGCGTGGCCGGCGATCACCGCCTCGCTGCGCAACTACGTCTTCCTGACCCAGGACTGGCTCTACCTCGCCGGCTACCTGAACTCGGTCAAGATCGCGCTGATCTCCACCGCCTTGTGCCTGGTCTGCGGCTATCCGATCGCCTACGGCATCGCCCGGTCCACGCCGGGCGCGCGCAACATCCTGCTGCTGTTCGTGATCCTGCCGTTCTGGACCTCGTTCCTGCTGCGCATCTATGCCTGGATGGGGATCCTCAACAAGCAGGGCATCCTCAACGGCTTCCTGGTGTGGAGCGGCATCCTCGACCAGCCGGTCGAGATGATGAACACCGAGTTCGCGGTCTATCTCGGCATCGTCTACTCCTACCTGCCCTTCATGATCCTGCCGCTCTACGTGACGCTGGAGAAGCTGGACCAGAGCCTGGTCGAGGCGGCGATGGACCTGGGCTCGCGGCCCTGGCGGGTGTTCGTCGACGTCACCCTGCCGCTGTCGCTGCCCGGCATCGTCGCCGGGTCGCTCCTGGTGTTCATCCCGGCGACCGGCGAATACGTGATCCCGGCACTGCTCGGCAACCCGTCCAGCCCGATGATCGGCCAGGTGCTGTTCGCCGAGTTCTACTCGAACCGCGACTGGCCCGTGGCCTCGGCCGTGGCGGTCGTGCTGCTGCTGTTCCTGGTGCTGCCCATCCTGTGGTTCCAGAACCGCCAGGCGCGGGGAGGGGAGGTATGAGGGGCCGCTCCCGCTTCCTCACCCTCTGGCTGGTGGCCGGCTTCGTGTTCTTCTACGGGCCGATCGCCTCGATGATCGTGTTCTCCTTCAACGCGTCGCGGCTGGCGACGGTCTGGGGCGGCTTCTCGACCAAATGGTATGTGGCGCTGTGGGGCAACCGGCAGGTGATGGACGCGGCGCTGCTCAGCCTGCAGATCGCCTCGGTCTCGGCCACCATCGCCACCGCGCTCGGCACCATGGCCGGCATCGCGCTGGCGCGGTTCGGCCGGTTCCGCGGCCGGCTGCTGCTGGCCGGCATGGTCACGGCGCCCTTGGTGATGCCCGAAGTGATCACCGGCCTGTCCCTGCTGCTGCTGTTCGTGGCGCTGGAGGACTCGTTCGGCTGGCCGTCAGGCCGCGGCGCCATGACCATCACCATCGCCCATGTCACCTTCTGCATGGCCTATGTCGCCGTGGTGGTGCAGTCGCGCCTGGCCGACATGGATGCGTCGATCGAGGAGGCGGCGGCCGATCTCGGCAGCCGGCCGTGGCAGGTGATGGTCGACATCACCCTGCCGCTCTTGGCGCCGGCCATGGTGTCGGGCTGGCTCCTGGCCTTCACCCTGTCGCTGGACGACCTGGTGATCGCCACCTTCACCTCCGGCCCCGGCGCCAACACCCTGCCGATGCTGATCTTCTCCAAGGTCCGGCTGGGCCTGACGCCCGACATCAACGCGCTGGCGACGATCATCATCCTGGTGGTGGCCAGCTTTGTCATCGCCAGCGCCGTGATCCTGAACCGCCGCGACGCCCGCAAGGCCCGCGACAGCCGCCGCGCCGCGGCCAATGGCGGATCGGCATAAAGATCACCATCGATTTTTGCGTAAATCCGGTCAAAGGAACGCATTTTCGCTTCGTCCCGTTGGGTGGTGGTTGCGGCCTCGATCCGGGTCGCTTCACTGCACTGGAGGACGTGAGATGCGTTCCATTTCCATGGCTTTCGCCGTGGCGGGCCTGTCGCTTCTGGCGGCTGCCTGCACGGTGAACACTGCGCCGCCGGCCCGGACCACCGTGGTCGCCCAGCCGGCGCCGGCTGCCGTGGTCACCCAGCCGGCCCCGACCGTGGTCATGCCGAGCACCACCTATGTCGCGCCGCCGCGCACGACGGTGGTGACGCCGGCCTACTGACGCCGGTCCGTTGAGGTCGAGCCGGCATGGCGGCCCGTCGCCCGCTTCCCGGGCTCGCCATGCCGGCCCGACCTCTGAGCCCTACTCCCGCGGGGGGAACACGACACCGAATCGCCCTGTTGCTGACTGAGCGCGGTGTCGATTCAGGCCGCTTCCACAGAAACTGGAGAATAGGACATGCGCTCCACCATTCTTGCCGTCGCGCTGCTCGGGCTGCCGCTGCTGGCCGCCTGCACCGTGAACAACACCCCGGACAGGCCGGACACCACCGTGGTGACCCAGCCGGCACCGTCGGCGACCGTGGTGACACCGCCGCCGCGCACCACCGTGGTGACGCCGGCCTACTAAGGGCAGACTGCGGCGGAGGCGCGCGTCGTCACAGATATCGCGTCTCCGCCGGCGCCCTCTCCCAATGGCCGGTGCGGCCGTCCTCGAACTGGACCGGCAGCGCCGACAGCTCCTCGGCCGTCACATCGTCCAGGCAGGCGATGTTGACGCCGTAGAAGGTGCCGCCCAGCGCCTCCATATGGCCGCGGCCGAACGGCTTGACGCCGCAGCGGCGGCAAAACAGGTGATGGATGGTGCCGCCCGCGGCGCCGTCGAACTGGTAGTCCGACAGCGACTCCTCGCCCTGCAGCAGGCGGAAGTCGGGCGCCATCACGATCGCCTTCCAGAACCGCCCCTTGCCGCAGATCGAGCAGTTGCAGCGGCTGGTGCCGGCCATGAGGTCGGCCTCGCATTCGAAGCGCACGGCGCCGCAATGGCAGCTGCCGTGATAGGTGCGTTTCGTCACGCTTCCTCTCCCGATGGTGTCAGGCCTGCGCCAGAAAACCCGGCAGCTTGTCGAAGCACTCGTTCCAGCCGTCGCGGTGGCTGTCGCGGCTCTCCACCGAGCGGAAGCCGGTTTGGCGGAAGGTCATCTCGGTCTTGCCGTCGCGCTCGCGGAAGGTGAGGGCAATCAGCATCTGCTCAGCCTTGTCCTCGTCCCAGGCGAAGCTGAAGACCAGCCGTTCCGGCGGCGCGATCTCCCGATAGATCCCAGTCATGCCATGGCTCTTGCCCTCGGCCGAGGTGATCACGGCGCTCCAGGTGCCGCCCGGCCGCAGGTCGATCCGCACCGCTGAGGCCGAGAAACCCGTGGGCCCCAACCAGCGCACCAGGTGCTCGGGCTGGGTCCAGGCCTTGAACACCAGGCTGGGCGGGGCGTCGAAGAGGCGGGTGATGAGCAGTTCCGGCCCTGCTTCCAGGGTGGCGCTGTCACTGGGTGCGGTCATCGTCGGTGTCCTTGCCTTGCAGTTGGCGCAGATAGGCGTCCAGCCGGTCGAAGCCGGCATCCCAGAACGGGCGATAGCCCTCGACCCAATCGGCGATGTCCTTCAGCGGCCCGGCCCGCAGCCGGCAGGGGCGCCATTGCGCCGAGCGGCTGCGCGCCACCAGCCCGGCGCGCTCCAGCACCTTCAGGTGCTTGGACACCGCGGTGAGGCTCATGGCGAAGGGTTCGCCGAGCTCGGTGACCGAAGCCTCGCCCCGAGCCAGTCGCGCCAGGATCGCCCGGCGGGTCGGGTCGGCAAGCGCCGCCAAGGTGAGGCTGAGGGGATCCGTCGACACGTTCTGAACCAATCGGTTAAGCAACCATATGGTTCAATACGGCCGGTGGGCTTGATCTGTCAAGGCCGCCGGCAACGATCGCCGAGGCAATTCGTTGAAGCGCCCGCGGGATAAGACGCAGTCCGAGCGCCTGAACCGACACGTGCTTTCCATTCTCCCCCTCCCCTTGCGGGAGGGGGAGGATAAAAGTAAGGACTCGGGCCTTTTCGAAAAGGTCTCGCAAGCAGAAGAGGCAACGCAAAGGCTGTCGACATCGCGCAGCGATTGCCTACCGCGCCATCCCGGCCTCCGGCACATCCCTGCGGATCCAGCCCTGGAAGGCACGGAGATTGATCTCCTTCTCGCCCAGCACGCCGCTGCCATAGGCCGAGCCTGACAGGCCCTGCTGCACCGAGCGGATCAGCGCCGCATCTTCGTCATGCACCCGGTTGTTCACCCGCAGGTTCAGGCGCCGGGTCGCCTGCATGGCGCGGCGGTCGTCCGGCCGTGCATAGGCGCGCCAGCGAAGGATCGATCGGCCTGGGCCGGCCGGCAGGATGTGGAAGTAATCCAGCATGTCCGGATACAGCTCCAGCGACACCCCCGGATACAGGAACAGGTAGGTCCAGCGCCGCTTCAGCGCCTCCGGCAGATGCGGCACGTCCGGCAGCAGCCGGGCATAGGCCCGGGTCGACCAGCCGCCATCGGGGTCGCGGCGCAGCGCGTGGCTCAGGCGGATGGTGCGGGTGGCGTCGTCCGGCTCGCGGTCATAGGCGCCGGACATCAGCCCGAACAGGCCGGGATGGCCGGTCGGGAAGTGGTAGTCCTCGAGGTAGTTGTCCCAGACGTTCTTCCAGTCGGCATCGATCTCGCCGATCCAGTAATCGGTGATCGGCACCATCTCCTCGATCCGATGTGCCGCCAGCTCCGCCGCATAGGGGGCGTAGCGCTCGGCCACCGACGGGCCGCCGCCCTCGAAGCGCAGGAAGATGAAGCCGGCGAACACCTCGCAATCCAGCGGCAGCAGGCCGAGGCCGGCGGTGTCGATCTCCGGGAAAGTCTTCGCCGCGGCCACGGCGCGCAGCCGCCCGTCCCAGGCATAGCACCAGGCGTGGTAGGGGCAGCGGATCAGCCCGCTGCAGTGTCCGTCGCGGCCCTGCAGCACGGCATGGGCGCGGTGCCGGCAGACATTGTGGAAGGCGCGCACCCCGCCATCCTCGCCGCGGATGACGAAGGCACGCTCGCCCAGCGCCTCGAAGGTGACGTAGTCGCCGGGGGCCGGCAGCTCCGAGACATGCGCCACCAGATGCCAGGCCGGGCGATGGATGCGCGCCACCTCGGCTGCGTGGATGCCGGCATCGGCATAGGTCCAGCCGGGCAGGGTCGGTGGCAAGGCGGGCGCGTCCGGCTCGGCCTCCGGCACCAGGCGCAGCCGGGCCGGGGCGGCGAACTCCGCCGGGAACAGGTTGGCCAGGTAGCGGCGGCAGGTGTCGACCGCGTCGTCCCAGTCGAAGGCCTCGCGCTGCACCAGCGCCTCCTGCGACAGCGCGTCGACCAGCCCGCACAGGCCCAGCGCCGCGGCGCGCAGCTCGATCCGGGCGCCGGCGCGCTCCGCCAACTCGGCCATCAGCGCGTGCACCGCCTCGTAGAAGGCGCGGTCGGAGGAGGCGACCAGCGCCATATAGTCGTCGCGGGCCCGGCTCTCGCCCCAGAAGGCGTACCAGACCGCCAGCCGCTCCAGGCTCGCCACCTGCGGGTCGAAGCTGGCGCGGACCAGCGCCATCAGCGCCTGGTCCGGCTCCTGCCCGGCCGCCGCGACCGCACTTTCGCACAGGCTGCGATAGGCATCGGCCATGCGCGCCAGCGTGGCCTGCAGCAGGTCCTGCTTCGACTTGAAGTGGAAATTCACCATGCCGGCGGTCAGCCCGGCCAGGCTGGCCACCTTGCTCAGAGTGACGTTCGACAGGCCGTGCTCGGCGATCGCGGTGATCGCCGCGTCGATCAGCTGCTCGCGCCGCGCATCCTGCGGCAGCCGCGCCCGCACCCGGCTCTCCATGCCGTCGTCCATGCCAACCTCCCGATCGGCCGTTCGACTCTATCGAATGGAGATTTTAGTCAATCGAACGGCCGTTCGGCAAGGGGCTTGGAGTCAGGACGCGTTCTGCATCCGCAGAGCCAGGGCCTGGTGGCTGCGGATCAGCCGGGGCAGGTCGAGGCCGGGGATCGCGCCGTGCTCCACCCGCCAGGCGCCGCCGATCATGACGAAATCGGCCCGGTGGGCGCCGCACAGCACCAGCGCGGCCAGCGAGTCGCCATGGCCGGCGAAGCGCAGCTCGTCCAGCGCGAACAGGGCCAGGTCGGCCTGCTTGCCCGGCGCGATCACGCCGAGATCCGGCCGGCCGAGGCAGGCGGCGGAGCCGGCGGTGGCCCAGCGCAGCGCGTCGTGGTGGCTGATCGCGGTGACGCCGTAGTTGAGCCGCTGCAGCAGGAAGGCGGCGCGCACCTCCTGCATCAGGTTCGACCCGTCATTGGAGGCGGAGCCGTCGACGCCGAGGCCGACGGTCATCCCCGCCTGCTCCATGCCGTGCACCGGGCAATGGCCGGAGGCCAGGGTCTGGTTCGAGCAGGGGCAATGCGTCACCGCCGTCCCGGCCCGGGCCATGCGGTCGATTTCCGCCGGGTTGAAATGGACGCCATGCGCCAGCCAGGTGCGCGGGCCCAGCCAGCCGCATTCCTCCAGATAGTCGAGCGGCCGGCCGCCGAATTTCTCGACGCAGAAGCGGTTCTCGTCCTCGGTTTCGGCCAGATGGGTGTGCAGCCGGACGTCGAGCCGGTCGGCCAGCTCCGCCGTCCGTCGCATCAGCGACCCGGTGACCGAGAAGGGCGAGCAGGGGGCCAGCGCGATCTGCACCATGGCGCCGTCGCCGGGCTGGTGATGCGCCGCGACCAGCCGCTCGCTGTCGGCCAGGATCGCATCCTCGTCCTGCACCACGCTGTCCGGCGGCAGCCCGCCGTCGCGCACCGACAGGTTCATCGACCCGCGGGTCAGCGTCGCCCGGACGCCGAGCGACTTGGCCACCTCGACCTCGATGTCGATGGCGTGCTCCAGCCCGTCCGGGAAGACGTAGTGGTGGTCCGAGGTGGTGGTGCAGCCGGACAGCAGCAGCTCCGCCATCGCCACGGTGACGGCGCTGCGCAGCGCCTCCGGGTCCAGCCGGGCCCAGACCGGGTACAGCGCCTGCAGCCACGGGAACAGCTCGCGGTCCAGCGCCGCCGGCACGGCGCGGGTCAGTGTCTGGTAGAAATGATGATGGGTGTTGATCAGCCCGGGCAGCACGACATGCGCGCTCGCATCGAACTCGCCATCCACCGGCGCCGCGGGCTCCTGTCCCGCCGGCACCAGCTCGGCGATCCGCCCGTCCTCGACCACCACGCCGCGCTCGGCGCCGTCCGCCAGGATCGCCAGCGGGTCCTTGATCCACAGCCGCATGATATGCCTCCCGTCCCATTTATCTGGAGCGTAGCACCGGATGAGGGGGACAACGACAGAGGCGAGGGGTTTGAAGGAGTTTCAAATTCCCTCACTCGCCATTCCCGCGAAAGCGGGAATGTCTTTCCGCTACGGCTGGGAGAACATCCCCGCTTTCGCGGGGATGACGAGGATGGCTGGTGTGATCACGCCGCGTCCTGCCGCGCCGTCGCGGGCGCGGCGATCTCGAAATCGGCCTGGCGCTCCAGCACTTTGAGGATGGCGGAATGGTCCCAGGCGGCGCCGCCCTGGGCGATGGCGGCGTGCAGCAGCTGCTGCGTCGCCGCGGTGTTCGGCAAGGGCACGCTCAGCGCCTTGGCGCCGTCCAGCGCCAGCGCCAGGTCCTTCTGGTGCAGGGCGATGCGGAAGCCGGGCGCGAAGTTGCGCTGGATCATGCGCTCGCCATGCACCTCGAGGATGCGCGACGCGGCGAAGCCGCCCATCAGCGCCTGCCGCACCCGGGCCGGGTCGGCGCCGGCCTTGGCGGCGAACAGCAGCGCCTCGGCCACCGCCTCGATGGTCAGGGCCACGATGATCTGGTTGGCGACCTTGGTGGTCTGGCCGTCGCCATTGCCGCCGACCAGGGTGACGTTCTTGCCCATTGCCTCGAACAGCGGGCGCGCCCGGTCGAAGGCGGCCTGCGGTCCGCCGACCATGATGGTCAGGCTGGCGGCCTTGGCGCCGACCTCGCCGCCCGAGACCGGGGCGTCGAGATAGTCGCAGCCCAAGGCATTGACCCTCTCGGCGAAGCCCTTGGTGGCGATCGGCGAGATCGAGCTCATATCGACCACGATTTTGCCGGGCGACAGCCCCTCGGCGACGCCGCCGGAGCCGAACAGCACCGCCTCCACATGCGGCGTGTCGGGCACCATGGTGATGACGATGTCGGCCCGCCGTGCAGCTTCTGCGGCAGAGGCGACGGCGGTGCCGCCCAGCCCCTCCGGCACGCCGGTGATGTCGTAGAGGAAAAGACTGTGCCCGGCGGCGATCAGGTGCCCGGCCATGGGGCGGCCCATGATGCCGAGGCCGATGAAGGCGACGTTCATGACGAACTCCTCAAGGAAAAGGGAGAGCTTCTCTGTGCAATCCCCTGCGAGACCGTTTTCAGAGCAGCTACCCCCGCCGTCATTGCGAGGAGGCGAAGCCGACGAAGCAATCCATGCCTCCGCTCGTGCTGCTCCATGGATTGCTTCGCTGCGCTCGCAATGACGGTGTTGGGAATGCCGAAGGGCTCTTTGTGGCAGGGTGAGGGGGATGGCTCAGGCCGCGACGGTGGCCTTGGCGCGATACGGCGCGAACCAGCCGAGGCCGGCTTCGGTGCCGGCCTGCGGCACGTATTCGGCGCCGATCCAGCCGGCATAGCCGAGCGCGTCGAGCAGCCGGAACAGGAAGGGATAGTGGATCTCGCCGGTGCCCGGCTCGTGCCGGCCGGGATTGTCGGCGACCTGGATGTGGCCGATGCGCGACATCAGCGCCTGCAGCGTCGGCCCCAGATCTCCCTCCATGATCTGCATGTGGTAGATGTCGTATTGCAGCCGGGTGTTCGGCGCCTCGACCGCGTCGAGCAGGTCCAGCGTCTGCTGCGATCCGCTGAGGAAGAAGCCGGGGATGTCGCGGGTGTTGATCGGCTCGACCAGCAGGTCGATGCCGGCCTCGCCCAGGGCCTTGGCGGCGAAGCGCAGATTGTCGACCAGCGTGTCCCCCAGCACCGTCTCGGCCACGCCCGCCGGCCGCTTGCCGGCCAGGCAGTTGACCCGGGTGCAGCCCAGCGCGGTGGCGTAGTCGATGGCCTGGCCGACTCCGTCCTGGAACTCGCCGCGGCGATCGGGCAGGCAGGCGATGCCGCGCTCGCCCTTGGCCCAGTCGCCGGCGGGCAGGTTGTGCAGCACCTGGGTCAGGCCGTGGCGCTGCAGCCGCTCGGCCAGCTCCTCCTTCGGATAGGGGTAGGGGAACAGGTACTCGACCCCGGTGAAGCCGGCCTCGGCGGCGCGGCCAAAGCGGTCGAGGAAGGAATGCTCGTTGAACAGCATGGTCAGGTTGGCGGCGAAGCGCGGCATGAAGGGCTCCGATTTTGCCGCTGTCATTGCCGGGCTTGACCCGGCAATCCAGACGGCTTCGACAGTCTCTGGATGCCCGGGTCAAGCCCGGGCACGACAGAAAGGGGGAAGAGGACGCTAGGCTGTCGCTAAACCGTCTCCGGCTCGCGGGCCGGGGCGGGGGCCAGGTCGATGATCTCCTCGAACTCGGTGACCTTGTCGATCTCCGGCCCCATGGCGATGTTGGTCACCCGCTCGGTGATGATCTCGACCATGACCGGCAGGCTGGCCTGGGTCGCCCGGGTGCGGGCCCATTGCAACGCCTCGCCGATCTCGGCCGGGTCGAACACCCGGCGGGCGATGCAGCCGAAGGCCTCCGCCGCCTTGACGTGGTCGACGCCGTAATCGCCGATCTCCGGCGCGTTGATGTTCTGGAACGAGAGCTGGACCTCGTAATCCATGTTGTAGCCGCGCTCCGCCTGGCGGATCAGGCCGAGATAGGCGTTGTTCAGCACCACCAGCACGAAGGGGATGCGGTACTGCGCCGCCACCGCCAGCTCCTCGATCAGGAACTGCAGCGAATAGTCGCCGACGATGCCGACCACCTCGGCCGACGGGTCGGCCAGCTTGGCGCCGGTGCAGGCCGACACCTCCCAGCCCAGCGGCCCGGCCTGGCCGCAGATGATGTAGTTGCGCGGCTTGTACACCTTCTGGAACTGGCCAGAGGCGATCTGGTACAGGCCGATCGCGGTGACGAAGCGGGTGTCGCGGCCGAAGGCGGCGTTGATCTCCTGGAACGCCCGCTGCGGTTTGATCGGGGTGTTGTCGAAATCGGTCCGGCGCAGCATGGTCCGCTTGCGCTCCTGCACCGCGCCGACCCAGCTCTCGCGCTTCGGCAGGCGCCGGCCGCGGGCCTCGGCGATCAGGGCCTCCAGCGCCAGCTTCGCGTCGGCGACGATGCCCAGGTCCGGACAGAACACCCGGCCGATCTGGGTCGGCTCGATGTCGACATGGATGAACTTGCGGCCCTTCGTATAGACGTCCGTTGATCCGGTGTGCCGGTTGGCCCAGCGGTTGCCGATGCCCAGTACCACGTCGCTCTGCAGGAAGGTGGCGTTGCCATAGCGGTGCTGGGTCTGCAGCCCGACCATGCCGGCGTTCAGCGGGTGGTCATCGGGGATCGTGCCCCAGCCCATCAGCGTCGGCACCACCGGCACGCCCGTCAGCTCGGCGAACTCGACCAGCAGGTCGGACGCCTCGGCGTTGATGATGCCGCCGCCGGCGACGATCAGCGGCTTCTCCGCCGCCAGCAGCATGTCGACGGCGCGGGCGATGGCGCTGGGGTTCGGCGCGGGGCGCGACACCGGCAGCGGCGCGTCGGTCTCGGGATCGTAGTCGATGATCTCCTTCTGCACGTCGATCGGCAGGTCGATATGGACCGGGCCGGGCCGGTCGGAGCGCATGATCTGGAAGGCGCGGCGGAACACCCAGGGCACCTGGGCACCCTCCATGACGGTGATCGCCCATTTGGTCACCGGCCGGGCGATGGCGGCGATGTCGACCGCCTGGAAATCCTCCTTGTGCAGCTTGGCGCGCGGCGCCTGGCCGGTGATGCACAGGATCGGGATCGAATCCGCGATGGCGGAGTACAGGCCGGTGATCATGTTGGTGCCGGCTGGGCCGGAGGTGCCGATGCAGACGCCGATCGCCCCGGCCCGGGCCCTTGTGTAGCCCTCGGCGGCATGGGTGCCGCCCTCCTCGTGCCGGACCAGCACATGGCGGATGCCGCTGTCCTTCAGCGCCTCGTAGAAGGGCAGGATCGCCGCACCCGGCACGCCGAACGCCACCTCCACGCCTTCGCTGCGCAGCACATGCACCGCCGCTTCCATCGCCGTCATCTTGGGCATCATGCCCTCCCGTTCGAAGGTTCTCGGGAGGATGGTGGCCGGCGGGGCAGGGCAGGGCCAGCGCAGGCCCGAAACATTCCAGGGCGTGAAAAGCGGCGGACCGGAACGGTCTTTTTCACCTGGTGGAAGGGCCGGCGCCGGCCGTGCAGATGGATTGCCGGGTCAAGCCCGGCAATGACAATGGAGGGGAGGGCGAGGCCTCAGAGACCGTTTGGAAATGCGCTGGTGTGAGTCGGCTGGCGGTGGTTTCGAGAACCGGCGCGCAGCGGACGTTATAGTCCGTGAGCACCGGAAGCGCAGAAACCGCCGTCAGACGGCCGCGCCAGCAGCATTTACAGGCGGTCTCTAGTGAGGCCGGCCGCCGAGCTGCAGCGTGACCTTCTCCGCCGCCTGGCGCACCAGCATGCCGATCTGGCCGATGCGGTCGTCGCCCATGCGCTCGCGCGGGGCGGAGATCGACAGCGCCGCCACCGGGCGGCCGCCGCGGTCGAGGATCGGCGAGGCGACGCAGCGCACGCCCGACAGGTGCTCCTCGTCGTCGATGGCATAACCGGAGCGGCGGGCGCGGGAGATCTGGTCGCGCAGGCTGGGCAGGTCCGGCACCGTCTTCTCGGTCAGCCGGGTCAGGGCCAGCGCGGGCAGGGTGCGCGACAGCACCGGGTCGGTCTTGGCCGACAGCAGCGCCTTGCCGACGCCAGAGCCATGCACCGGCAAGGGCGTCGACCCCGGCAGGCTGGCGCCCGGATCGCCCAGCTGGTGCAGATAGAGGATGGTGCCGCGCTCCTCCACCGCCAGGTTCACGGTCTCGTGGCACAGGCCGAACAGGGTGCGCATCGGCGGGTCGGCCAACCGGCGCAGCCCCATGCCGTCGGCATAGGCGAGGCCGGAGAGGAAGGCCTGCAGCCCGACCGCCCAGCGCCGCGTCGCCGGGTCGAAGCGCACGTAATGCGCCTCCTCCAGCGTGGTCAACAGGCGGTGCACGGTGGGGGCGGAGAGGTCGGTGGCGCGGGCCAGCTCGGTCAGGCTCATGCCCTCGGCCCGGGCGGCCACGGTGTCGAGCAGCCGCAGGGCGCGGAGCAGGGACCGGACCTGCCCGGTCTTCGGCTCGTCGATGCTGGGGTCGCTGTCGCGATCGATCTCGGCCATGGCGCTCCTGACTGGACGCTCAGGCCGGTGACCGGCTTCGCGTACCCTCCCGCTCGTGCATGCGGCGCCCTTGGATGTAGGTCGCCTTCACCGACCGATCATCCCCCAAAGTCATGAGGATGAACAGTTCTTCCTCGAGATCGGCCTCGACCGCCTCCATCCGGTGCGCCATGGCGGCGGTGGCGCGGGCGTCCAGCACCACCAGGTCGGCAAAGCGGCCGGGGGCGATGGTGCCGATCTCGTCCTGCAGGCCCAGCGCCTCGGCATTGCCGGCGGTGACCAGGTGGAAGGCCTCCAGCGCCGACAGGTTGGTGCCCTGCAGCTGCTGCACCTTGTAGCCCTCGCCGAGGGTGCGCAGCATCGAATAGCTGGTGCCGCCGCCGACATCGGTCGCGGCGGCGATCCGCACCGGCGGGGTGCGCCGCGCCAGCTCCCGCATCGGGAACAGGCCGCTGCCGATGAACAGGTTCGAGGTCGGGCAGAACACCGCGACCGAGCCGGTCTCGGCCATGCGCTGCCGCTCGCGCTCCTCGAGATGGATGCAATGGCCGAACAGCGTCTTCGGCCCCAGCAGGCCATACTTGTCATAGACGTCGAGATAGTCGCGGCTGTCCGGGAACAGCTCGCGCACCGCCGAGACCTCCTTCAGGTTCTCGGCGATATGGGTCTGGACATAGGCGTCCGGAAACTCCCGGGCCAGCGCGCCCGCCGCCTCCAGCTGCGCCTCGGTCGAGGTGATCGCGAAGCGCGGGGTGACGGCATAGCGCTGGCGGCCCTTGCCGTGCCAGCGTTCCAGCAGGGCCCGGCTGTCGTCATAGGAGGACTGGGCGGTGTCGAGCAGGCCGGGCGGGGCGTTGCGGTCCATCATCACCTTGCCGGCGATCATGGCGGTGCCCAGCCGCTCGGATTCGGCGAAGAAGGCCTCGGCCGAGCCGGGATGGACCGAGCCGTAGACCCCTGCGGTGGTGGTCCCGTTGGCCAGCAGCTCGGCCAGGAACCATTGGGCCTGGCGTTCGGCATAGGCCGGGTCGCCGTAACGCTGCTCGGACACGAAGGTGTATTTCTGCAGCCAGTCCAGCAGCTGCGCGCCGTAGGAGGCGATCACCTGGGTCTGCGGGAAATGCAGATGCGCGTCGATGAAGCCGGGCAGGATCAGCTCGTCCGGATAATGGTCGACCGCGGTGCCGGGCGGCAGCGCCGGCAGGATCTCGGCGGCCGGGCCGACCCGGGTGATCCGGCCGTCCTCGACCACCACCACCCCGTCGGGGATATAGAGGTAGCTGGCGGCGTCGCCGACGCCCTTCGGAGTTGCGAGAAAGCTCAACAGGCGGCCGCGCACGGCGGCGATGGCGGGCGGGATCATCGTCATCCTCCTACTGCACGGCCTGGTCGGGATCGGCCGTCCAGCGCCCGAGGAGGTCGCGCTCCTCCGGGGTGATCTGGCTGACATTGGCCGGCGGCATGGCATGGGTCAGCACCGCCTGCAGTCGGATCAGGCTGGCATGGCGCCGGATCTCCTCCGGCGAATCCAGCAGGACGCCGCGCGGCGCCTCGTTGATGCCCTCCCAGCCCGGCATGGTCGAGTGGCACATGCTGCAGCGGGACACGACGACATCCGTCACCTGGGCGAACGACACCGGCTTCGAATCCGCCACCGCAGCCACCTGCACCGGAGCCTCGGGCTGCGTCGCGATCCAGGGCTTGGTCGCGGTCGCCACCTCGTGCTCGCGCGGCGGCGGCAGGGTGGACAGCCAGATGATCGCCGCCATGCAGGCGGCCGCCACGCCCCAGCTCCACCACGGCGTCGCCTTGCCGGCATGGCGCGCGTTGAAGAAGTGCCGGATCACCCCGCCCATCACCAGCACCAGCGCCGTCATGACCCAGGCCCAGTGCGACCCGAAGGCCAGCGGGTAGTGGTTGCTCAGCATCAGGAACAGGACCGGCAGGGTCAGGTAGTTGTTGTGCAGCGACCGCTGCTTGGCCTGCCGGCCCAGCTTCGGGTCGGGCGTCTGCCCCGCGATCAGGGCGTCGACCACCTTGCGCTGGTTCGGGATGATCAGGAAGAAGACGTTGGCCACCATCATGGTGCCGATCAGCGCGCCCATCTGCAGCATGGCGCCGCGGCCGCTGAACACCTGGCTGAAGCCATAGGCCGCCGCGACCAGCACGACGAAGCCGGCGGCCGCCAGCTTGACGTCGCTCTCGCCCAGCGGCGACTTGCACAACAGGTCGTAGGCCAGCCAGCCCAGGGCCAGGCTGACCACGCTGATCGCGATCGCCTCCTTGGGCGAGAACATCGAGACCTGCGGGTCGATCAGGAACAGGTCGGCGCCGCGGTAATACAGGACGCAGAGCAGGAAGAAGCCGCTGATCCAGGTGGAGTAGGCCTCCCATTTGAACCAGGTCAGCTCCTTCGGCAGCCGGTCCGGCGCCACCAGGTACTTGACCATGTTGTAGAAGCCGCCGCCATGGATCTGCCAGGCCTCGCCGCCGGCGCCCTTGGGCAGGTCCTCGCGCTTCTTCAGGCTGAGGTCCAGCGCGACGAAATAGAAGGACGAGCCGATCCAGGCGATCGCGGTGATCACGTGCACCCAGCGGGCCACGAGGTTGATCCATTCCCAGATGATCGGCTCCATGCCGTCGCCTCCGCCGTCTGGCTGATTATCCGTTCCCGCCAGCCTAATAAACATCGCCGCGGCTGGGGAAGCGATGCGGCTACGCAGCACTTTCAAAAGAAAGGCTATAATCCCGCCCGGTGGATGCGCCAGAGTCGCCTCCAGGAACAGGGAGCATGGATTGGCGCTGCTGGAGAACATGCGGGTCTTCGTGCGCGTGGTCGAGCTGGGCAGCCTGTCGGCCGCCGGCCGGCAGGTGCGCATGTCGCCGGCCGTGGTCAGCCACCGCATCCAGCAGCTGGAGCAGCATCTCGGCGTCCGGCTGCTGAACCGCACCACCCGCCAGGTGCAGACCACCGAGCACGGCCAGACTTTCTACCGCCACTGCCTGGTGGTGCTGGACGCGATGGAGCGGGCCGAAACCAGCGTCGCCACCACCAGCGGCGTGCCGTCGGGCAGCCTGCGGGTGACGGCGCCGCTCGGCTTCGGCCGCCGCATCCTGGCGCCGCTGGTGCCGCAGTTCCACGAGCTCTACCCCCGGGTCGAGGTCCGGCTGCGCCTGTCCGACCATCTGCTCGACCTGCTGGGCGAGGCGGTGGACCTGGCGATCCGCATGGCGGAAATGAAGGATTCCAGCTTCGTGCTGCGCAAGATCGCCGATTGTCGCCGGGTGCTGTGCGCGGCGCCGTCCTATCTCGAGGCCCATGGCAATCCGAAGGCGCCGGAGGAGCTGGTGGGCCACAACTGCCTGCTGCTGCGCTTCCCGGGGTCGCGGCAGTACCAGTGGACGCTGGAGGGCAGGGACGGCCCGTCCAAGGTGCCGGTGCGCGGCAGCTTCGACGCCGATGACGGCGACGTGCTGACGCAATGGGCCGTCGACGGCCGCGGCATCGTCATGAAGCCGGTGTGGGAGGTGGCGGCGCAGCTGCGCAGCGGCGCGCTGCAGGTGGTGCTGCCCGACCATCCGCCGGAGCCGGTGGTGCTGGCGGTGCTGTACCCGCATCGCAGCTTCCTGCCGGCCAAGGTGCGGGTGTTCTCCGACTATCTGGTGGAGCACACGCGGGCGCTGCTCAGCCCCGACCTCGTGCCCTGATCGCCTTGACCAGCCGCGCCGCCGCCCGGTCGATGTCGGCCTCGGTGGTGCCGCGGCCGAGGCCGAAGCGCAGGCTGCCGTAAGCTTCTTCCGGCGACAGGCCGATGGCGCGCAGCACATGCGACGGCTCTGGGCTGCCGGTGGAGCAGGCCGAGCCGGTGGACAGCGCCAGATCCGGCAGGTCGAGCAGCAGGTCGGCCGCGTCCAGCCCCGGCAGGCTGACATTCAGGCAGCCGGGCAGGCCGTGATCCGGGGAACCGGTGCGCCGCAGTTCCGGCAATTCCCGCTGCAGGGCGTCGAACAGCCGTTCGCGCAGGGCGGTCAGGCGCTGCGCATCGGCCGTCCGGCGCTGCCGGGCCAGACGGCAGGCGGCGCCGAGCCCGACGCAGAGCGCGGTCGGCAGGGTGCCGGCGCGCCGCCCCTGCTGCTGGCCGCCGCCGTGGAGGAGGGGGCGCAGTGGGGTGCCCTCGCGCACGAACAGCGCGCCGATTCCCATCGGCCCGTACAGCTTGTGCCCGGACAGGCTGAGGAAGCCGAGGTCGAGGGCGCGGACGTCGATGACGCCGGTCGACAGGATCTGCACGGCGTCGCTGTGCAGCAGGGCACCGGATTCGGCGCAGATCCGGGCGGCCTCGGCTAGCGGCTGGATCGTGCCGATCTCGTTGTTGGCGGCCATCAGCGAGACCAGGGCCGGCCGGCCGGCCAGCAGCGTGCGCAGGGCGTCGAGATCGGCGATGCCGTCCGGCCCGACCGGCAGGGTGGCGGTGCGGTGGCCTCGCGCGGCGAGCTCCGGCAGGCAGGCCAGCACGCTGGGATGCTCGATCGCCGAGGCGATCACCGGCCAGCCCGCGGGCGTGCCGCCCAGCAGCGCCAGGTTGTTGGCCTCGGTGGCGCCGCCGGTGAACAGGATCTCGCCCGGCCGGGCGCCGATCAGCGCCGCCACCTCGGCCCGCGCCGCATCGATCGCCTCGCCCGCCCGCCAGCCCGGCCGGTGCCGCGCCGCATGCGGATTGCCGACCGTGTCCGGATCGAGCCACGGCCGCATCGCGTCGAGCACCTCCGGATCCAGCGGGGTGGAGGCGAGGTGGTCGAGATAGAGTGGGGCGGTCATGAGGGGCGTCCCATTGTGGTCACGCCCTTCGCGCCGCTGCACAATAGAGTCCCCCCTCCCGCGAGGGGCTGCTGTACTCACACATCGATCGGCGACACCGACAGCTGGCATACGAACGGATTGCCTCTCCCGCTTGCGGGAGAGGTCGGACATCCGGAGGATGTCCGGGTGAGGGGATCGCGGCCTTGCTGAAAGCACAGCTTTGTGGCGAGCGAGCGTATGACCCGCCCCTGTCCTGAAACGCTGGCCCTGGTGTCGCGGCCGGGCCGCCCTCACCCGGTCTCGCTGCGCGAGCCCGACCTCTCCCGCAAGCGGGAGAGGCAAAAGGATGGCGCCCGGAGATCTGCGAATTCGATAGCTGCGAGGGGAGGGGCGACTCAAGGGGGGTGCGCACCGGCCAAAAGCCGCGTTGGGTTCGCGATGAGCGAACCCAACCTACGGTCTGCGCGTTACGCCTCCACGCCCTCGACATACCAATCCATCTTGGCGATCTCGTCGTCGCTCAGGGCCTTGCCCTCGGGCACCACGAGCTCGCCCTTCTGGTTCTTGATCGGGCCGGCGAAGGGGTTGAGGGTCTCGGCGATGATGTCGGCCTTGGTCTTCTCCGCCGCGGCCACGACCTCGGCCGGGATCGCCTCGTTGTACGGCGCCAGCTTGACCATGCCGTGCTTGAAGCCCCACCAGATGCTGGAGGTCTTCCAGCTGCCGTCGAGCACCGCCTGCACCCGCTCGATATAGTACGGGCCCCATTCGTCGACGATCGAGGTCAGCTGCGCCTTGGGCGCGAAGTTGCGCATGTCCGACGCCTGGCCGAAGGCATAGATGCCGCGCGCCTCCGCGACCTGGATCGCGGCCGGGCTGTCGGTGTGCTGGCACAGGATGTCGGCGCCGCCGTCGATCAGCGCCTTGGCGCCGTCGCTCTCCTTGCCCGGGTCGTACCAGCTGTTGACCCAGATCACCTTCACCTTCATGTCCGGCCGGATCTTCCGGGCCGACAGCGTATAGGCGTTGATGCCCATCACCACCTCGGGGATCGGCACCGAGCCGATATAGCCGGTGACGCCGGTCTTGGTCATGTGGCCGGCGATGGTGCCGCACACCGCGCGCCCCTCGTGGAAGCGGGCGTTGTAGGTGCTGACATTCGGCGCGGTCTGGTAGCCGGTGGCGTGCTCGAACTTCACCTTCGGCAGCGACTTGGCGGCCCGGATCGTCGGATTCATGTAGCCGAACGAGGTCGTGAAGATCAGCTCGTTGCCGGCCTGGGCCAGCTGGCGCAGCACGCGCTCGGCGTCCGGGCCCTCCGGCACGCTCTCGACATAGCTGGTCTTCACCTTGTCGCCGAAATGCGCGTCGATCTCGCGGCGGGCGAGGTCGTGGCCGTGGGTCCAGCCATAATCGCCGATCGGGCCGATATAGATGAAGCCGACCTTCAGCGGCTCCGCCGCCCAGACCCGGCCGGGCAGGATCGTTGTCGCCAGGGTGGCCGCGGAACCCGCCAGCACCGACCGGCGGGAGAAGCGCATCGACATTGAAGACCTCCTTGTTGTGATTCACCGGATGATAGCGATCCGGGCTTGGGAGCGCGATTGGGATCGCGCTCCTGTTCAGGCTAGATCGACGGGCGGAACGGCTTGCCCAGCGCCGCCGGTGCCTGCAGCCGGCCGCGCCATGGCCCGGCGGCGATGATCACCAGCACCGCGATGGTGGCGAGGTAAGGCAGCATGGTGAAGACCTGCGGCGGCACGTCGATGCCGGCGATGCCCTGGGCGTGCAGCTGCAGGATGGTGACGCCGCCGAACAGATAGGCGCCCAGCAGCACGCGCCACGGCCGCCACGACCCGAACACCACCAGCGCCAGCGCGATCCAGCCGCGGCCGGCGGTCATGCCCTCGATCCACAGCGGGGTGTAGGACAGCGACAGGAAGGCCCCGGCCAGCCCGGCCATGGCGCCGCCGAACAGGCAGGCCAGATAGCGCACCAGCATGACCGGATGGCCGATCGAATGCGCCGATTCCGCGGATTCCCCGACCGCGCGCAGCACCAGCCCGGCGCGGCTGCGCATCAGGAACCACGCCACCCCGAAGGTCATGGCGACCGACAGATAGACCAGCGCGTCCTGGCCGAACAGCAGCGGGCCGACCACCGGCAGGTCGGTCAGCACCGGCAGCGACAGCTTCGGCAGCGGCGCGATCGGATGGCCGACGAAGCCGGAGCCGAGGAGGGCGCTTAAGCCCACGCCGAAGATGGTCAGGGCCAGGCCGGTGGCGACCTGGTTGGCCATCAGCGTCAGGGTCAGCACGGCGAAGATCAGCGACATCGCCGCGCCGGCTGCTGCTGCGGCCAGGATGCCCAGCGCCGGCTGGCCGGTGGTGAAGGTCACGGCGAAGCCGGTGACCGCGCCGATCAGCATCATGCCCTCGACGCCGAGGTTGAGGACGCCGGAGCGCTCGACCACCAGCTCGCCCAGCCCGGCGAGGAGCAGGGGGGTGGCGGCGGTGATCACCGTCGCCGCGATCAGGACGAACATATCCATCACGACACCGTCACAGGCTTGGCCTGGGCCGAGGTCCAGCGCAGGCGGTAGCGGACCAGCACGTCGGCCGCCAGCAGGTAGAACAGCAGCATGCCCTGGAACACGCCGGTCGCCGCGGTCGGCAGCCCGGCCGAGACCTGGGCGTTCTCACCGCCGATATAGGACAGGGCCATGACCAGCCCGGCGGCGACGATGCCGATCGGGTGCAGTCGGCCGAGGAAGGCGACGATGATCGCGGTGAAGCCGTAGCCCGGCGTCAGCTGCGGGATCAGCTGGCCGATCGGGCCCGCCGCCTCGAAGGTGCCGGCCAGGCCGGCCAGGGCGCCGGACAGCAGCAGGCTGAACCAGGTCACGCGCTTGCGGCTGAAGCCGGCGAAGCGGGCGGCGGCGGGGGCCTGGCCGACCACCTGGATCTGGAAGCCGAACACGGTGCGGCCCATCAGGAACCAGGCGCCGACCGCGATCACCCCCGCCACCAGCACGCCGAGATGCAGCCGGGTGCCTTCGACCAGGATCGGCAGCACCGCGGCGTCGGTGAACATCCGGGTCTGCGGGAAGTTGTAGCCGTCCGGGTCCTTCCACGGCCCGTACACCAGAAGGCCCAGCACCTGGACGGCGACATAGGTCAGCATCAGGCTGGTCAGGATCTCGCTGACGTCGAAGCGGGTCTTCAGGAAGGCCGGGATCGCGGCATAGGCCATGCCGCCCAGGGCGCCGGCGACGCACATCGCCGGCAGGATCCACCAGCCTTCCTCGCCCCAGAAGGCGAGGGCGACGGCGCCGGCGGCGACGGCGCCGATGATCAACTGGCCCTCCGCCCCGATGTTCCAGACATTGGCGCGGAAGCCGATCGCCAGGCCGGTGGCGATCAGGATCAGCGGCGCCGCCTTCACCCCCAGCTCGGTCCAGCCGTAGAAGCTCTCCACCGGCACGATCAGGAACTGGTACAGCGTCTCGGCCGGGTCCAGGCCGAGCGCCAGGAACAGCAGCCAGCCGCTGGCGACGGTCAGGGCGATGGCGATCAGCGGCGTCAGCCAGACCATGGCGCGGGAGGGTTCGCGCCGGGGTTCGATCCTAAGCGACATGGACGGCGTGCTCCTTCTCCTCGGCCGCGGCCGGCTCGGTCCCGTGCAGCCCGCCCATCAGCAGGCCGATCTCGGCGACCGAGATCTCGGCGGTTGGCCGCGCCTCGGACAGGTGGCCGAGATTGATCACTGCGAGGCGGTCCGTGATCTGCAGCAGCTCGTCAAGATCCTGCGAGATCACCACCGCCGCGGCGCCGTTCTGGGCCAGGGTCATCAGCGCCTGGTGGATCGCGGTGGCGGCGCCGGCATCGACGCCCCAGGTCGGCTGCGACACGATGAAGACCTCGGGCGTCTGCAGCACCTCGCGCCCGACCACGTATTTCTGCAGGTTGCCGCCGGACAGGCTGCCGGCCAGCGCCTCCGGGCCGCGGGCCTTGACGCCGAAGTCGCGGATCACCTGCTCGGCATAGCCGCGGGCCAGGCCGGCGCGGATCAGCCCGCCGGGCGCCAGCTTCATGCGGTTGCGGGCGCTCAGCAGCGTGTTGCCGGCCAGGCTCATCTCCGGCACGGCGGCGTGGCCGTTGCGCTCCTCCGGCACGGTGCACAGCCCCAGCAGGCGGCGCTGCTCCGCGCTCAGATGCGCGATGGGTTTCGCGCCGATGCGGATGGCCCCGGCCGGGCGGACCCGGCGTTCGCCCGACAGGGCCTGCGACAGCTCGGTCTGGCCATTGCCGGCGATGCCGGCGATGCCCAGGATCTCGCCGGCGCCGACGGTGAAGCCGATCTGCTTCAGCGCCGTGCCGAATGGGCCGTCGGCGGGCAGGCTGAGATTCTCCACCACCAGCTTCGGCTCGGACACGCCGCGGGCGCCGCGCCGGGACAGGGTGCGCAGCTCGGCCCCGATCATCATCTGGGCCATGCTGCGCGCGGTCTCGGCCGCCGGATCGCAGGACCCCACCACCTTGCCGCCGCGCATGATCGTGGCGCGGCTGCACAGCGCCTTGATCTCGTGCAGCTTGTGGCTGATGTACAGGATCGAGCAGCCTTCCGACGCCAGGCGGCGCAGCGTTTCGAACAGCCGCTCCACCTCCTGCGGGGTCAGGACCGATGTCGGCTCGTCCATGATCAGCAGCTTCGGGTCCTGCAGCAGGCAGCGCACGATCTCGACCCGCTGGCGCTCGCCGACCGACAGGGAATGGATTTCGCGATGCGGGTCCAGCGGCAGGCCGTAGGCCTCGGACACCTCGCGGATGCGCTTGGCCAGGACGCGCCGGTCTGGCGGGCTGTCGAGGCCGAGGGCGATGTTCTCGGCCACGGTCAGCGCCTCGAACAGCGAGAAGTGCTGGAACACCATGCCGATGCCGAGGCGGCGGGCCTCATGCGGGCTGGCGGGGCGGGCCGGCTGCCCGTTCCACAGGATCTCGCCGGCATCGGGCTGCAGCAGCCCGTAGATCGACTTCACCAGCGTCGACTTGCCGGCGCCGTTCTCGCCGAGCAGCGCGTGGATCTCGCCGGGCTGGACGGAGAAGCTTACGCCGTCGTTCGCGACGAGGCTCGCGAACCTCTTGGTGATGCCGCGCAGTTCGATGCGCGCGGGGCCGGCCCCCGGGTTGCGGTCCATGCAGCCTCCTGTTCTGGAGCCGCCCCCGCCGCCGGTTTGTCGGCGGTGGCGGACACGTCCTTAGCCTTGGCGAAGGCGATGAGCAATTCCGCCGCGACCATGGCGGCGATGACGGACGGGCGCTTGTCCCGCCCGAGGCCCGCCCCGATCGGGCAGGTCAGGGTTTCCGTGCGCCGCGGATCGTTGCCGCGGGCCCGGAACCAGCGCTCGAAGCGCTCGCGCTTGGTGGCCGATCCGATCAGCCCGACATAGGCGGCGTCGCCGCGCCGCAGGGCCGCCTCGGTGACCTCGAAATCCATCGCGTGGCTGTGGGTCATCACCAGATAGGCGGTGCCGGGCGGGGCCTCGGCGACGACATCGGTCGGGGTCGGGGTGAGCCGCCGGGTGATGCCCTCCGGGATCTCGGCCGGGAACTCGTCGGCGCGGCCGTCGACCCATTGGATCTTCAAGGGCAGCGGCGCCAGCGCCCGGGCCAGCGCCTTGCCGACATGGCCGGCACCGAACACCAGGACGCTGGGCCGGTCCGCGGCCTCCGCGGCCTCCTCAGCCTCGATCCGGGCCAGGGTGGCGCCGTCGGCCAGCTCCAGGTCGATCACGACATAGCCGCCGCAGCACTGGCCGATGGCGGGGCCCAGCGGGATCTCGACCCGCTGCGACCGTTCCTTGGCGGTAATCAGAGTCCGGGCGGCGGCGATCGCGTCCCACTCCATCCGCCCACCGCCGATGGTGCCGCGGGCGGCGCCGGCGGTGACCAGCATATGCACCCCGGCCTCGCGCGGGGTCGAGCCGCGGGCCTCGGTCAACGTCACCAGCGCCGTCGGCTCCCCATCGCCGAGCCATAGCCGCAGGGTCGGGGCGAGGGGGGTCATGGGGACCTCCCGGCATCGCATCCGCGATGGCTTTCCCATAGGCGCTCATCGCACAATCGAGTCCCCCTTATCTTCCGATCAGTGAGACCAACCGCAGATATGCGAACAGATTGCCTCTCCCGCTTGCGGGAGAGGTCGGACATCCGAAGGATGTCCGGGTGAGGGGATGGCGGCCTCCCCGACAGCACCGATCTGCCAAGAGCGAGCGCATGATCCACCTCATCCTGAAACGCTGCTCCTGATGTCGCGGCCGTGCCGCCCTCACCCGGTCTCGCTGCGCGAGCCCGACCTCTCCCGCAAGCGGGAGAGGCAAATGGAGTGCGCCCGGAGATCCGTGCATCCGATAGCCCGCAAGGGGAGGGGGAGAGTGGAAAAGCAGGGGAGGAGACCATCGGCATCATCCCACACCTCCCGCCGCCCTGACCCGCTCCACCGCGTCCAGCACCTTCTCCGGCGTCGCCGGCGGGTCGAGGCGCGGGCAGACCTTGTGGTCGGCGACGCTCGCCACCGCATCCGAGATCGCGTGCAGCACCGAGACGCCGAGCATGAGCGGCGGCTCACCCACCGCCTTGGAGCGGTAGATCGTCTCCTCGTGATTCCGCGTGTCGGCCAGCCGGACGTTGAAGATCTTCGGCCGGTCGCTCGCCACTGGGATCTTGTAGGTGGAGGGCGCATGGGTCCTGAGGCGGCCCTTGGCGTCCCACCACAGCTCCTCCATGGTCAGCCAGCCGGCGCCCTGGACGAAGCCGCCCTCGACCTGGCCCTTGTCGATCGCCGGGTTCAGCGACCGGCCCGCGTCATGCAGGATGTCCGTCCGGTCCAGCCGGTACTCGCCGGTCAGGGTGTCGACCGTGACCTCGCTGACCGCCGCGCCATAGGCGAAGTAGTAGAACGGCCGGCCGCGGCCGGCGGCGCGATCCCAATGGATCTTCGGCGTCTTGTAGAAGCCGGCGGCGGACAGCTGCACCCGGCCGAAATAGGCGGCGCGCACCAGCTCCGGGAACGGCACCTCCTGGTCGCCGATCTGAACGACGTTGCGGCGGAACACGACCTGGTCGGGTTTCACCTGCCAGCGCTCGGCGGCGAAGGCGATCAGCCGCTCCTTGATCATCCGCGCCCCGGCCTGGGCCGCCATGCCGTTCAGGTCGGCGCCGGAGGAGGCGGCGGTGGCCGAGGTGTTCGGCACCTTGCCGGTGGTGGTGGCGGTGATGTGGACGCGGCCGATATCGACCTGGAACTCCTCGGCCACGACCTGGGCGACCTTGACGTACAGGCCCTGGCCCATCTCGGTGCCGCCATGGTTCAGGTGGATCGACCCGTCCTTGTAGACATGCACCAGCGCGCCGGCCTGGTTGTAGGCCGAGAAGGTGAAGGAGATGCCGAACTTCACCGGCGTCAGCGCCAGGCCGCGCTTCAGGAACCGGCTGGTCTTGTTCCAGGCGCGGATCTCCTCGCGCCGGGTCCAGTAGTCGCTGTCGCGCTCCAGCTCCGCCACCAGCTCAGGAGCGATGTTGTCCTCGACCGTCTGGTGATACGGCGTGATGTTGCGGTCGTCGGTGCCGTAGAAGTTCAGCTTGCGGATCTCCAGCGGATCGCGGCCGGTGGCGAAGGCGATCTCCTCGATCAGCCTTTCGCCGGCCACCACCCCCTGCGGCCCGCCGAAGCCGCGGAAGGCGGTGTTCGACTGGGTGTTGGTCTTCAGGGGCAGCGAGGCCAGCTGCACCGCCGGGTAGTAATAGGCGTTGTCGGCGTGGAACAAAGCGCGGTCGGTGACCGGGCCGGACAGGTCGGCCGACCAGCCGCAGCGCGCCGCCAGCAGCATCTCGACGCCCTCGATCCGGCCCTCCTCGTCGAAGCCGACCGCATAGTCGACCTCGAAATCATGGCGCTTGCCGGTGATCACCATGTCGTCGTCGCGGTCCGGCCGCAGCTTGGCGGCGCGGCCGGTTGTCTTGGCCACTAGAGCGGCCGTGGCGGCGAACAGGTTGCCCTGGGTCTCCTTGCCGCCGAAGCCGCCGCCCATGCGCCGGATCTCGACCGTCACCGCTGCGTCCGGCACGTCCAGCACGGCGGCGACGATGTGCTGCACCTCGCTCGGGTGCTGGGTCGAGGAATGGATGGTGACGTCGCCATCCTCGCCCGGCAGCGCCAGGGCCACCTGGCTCTCCAGGTAGAAATGCTCCTGCCCGCCGATCCGCATCCGGCCCTCGAGCCGCCGCGGCGCGGCCGCGATCGCCGCCCTGGCGTCGCCGCGCTTCAGCGTCATCGGGCTGTTCACCAGCGTGCCTGTGGCCTTCGCCGCCTCGTAGTCCAGGACCGGCGCCAGCTCCTCATAGTCGATGACGGCCAGGCGGGCGGCGCGGCGGGCCTGGTTGCGGGTCTCGGCGGCCACGGCGAAGATCGGCTGGCCGACATATTGCACCAGGTCGATGGCGAACAGCGGCTCGTCGCCCAGATGGCTGCAGCCGATGTCGTTCTCGCCGGGAATGTCGGCGGCGGTGAAGATCCGGACCACGCCGGGAGCGGCGCGGACCTTGGCCAGGTCGATCGACCGGATCCGGGCATGGGCGCGTTCGCTCAGCCCCAGGCAGACATGCAGCAGCCCTGCCGGCTCCGGGATGTCGTCGATATAGACGGCCTCGCCGCTGACATGCTTGTGGGCGCTGTCGTGCCGGCGCGGATCGTGCACCGCGCCGTCGATGCGGTCGGCGGCCGGTTGGGCTTTCGCCTGGGACAAGGTGGTGTCAGGCATGGGCCAGGCTCCGCTCGCCGACCAGCCGCGTCTCGGCGGCGGGGTCGGCGGTTTCGGCATGCAGCTTCAACAGCAGGTTGGCGGCGACCTTGCCGCGGTAGCCGGCGCTGGCGCGCCAGTCGGTCAGCGGGGTGAAGTCCCGGGCCAGCGCCGGCAGGGCGGCGCGCACGACGTCCTCGGTCCAGGGCTGGCCCAGCAGCGCCGCCTCGGTCTCGGCCGCGCGCTTCGGCGTGCCGGCCATGCCGCCATAGGCGATGCGGATCTCGGTGACGCGGCCAGCCTCCACCCGCAGCCGGAAGGCGGCGCAGACGGCGGAGATGTCCTGGTCGAAGCGCTTGCTGATCTTGTAGGCGCGGAAGCGGTCGCCGGGCCGCAGCTTCGGCAGGAACACGCTCTCGACGAACTCGCCCGGCCGCCGGTCCTGCTTGCCATAGGCGATGAAGAAATCCTCCAGCGGCAACGACCGGCGCTCCTCGCCGCGGCGCAGCACCAGCGTAGCACCGGCGGCGATCAGGGCCGGCGGCGTGTCGCCGATCGGCGAGCCGTTGGCGATGTTGCCGCCGATGGTGCCGACGGCGCGCACCTGCTCCGCCCCGATGCGGCGGATCAGCTCGCCCAGGTCGGGATAGGCGCGGCCCAGCGGCCCGATCGCCTCGGCATAGGTGACGGCGGCGCCGATCTCGAAGCCATCCGCGGTCTCGCGGAGGCCGCGCAGGTCGCGCACCCGGCCGGTGTAGATCACCGCCGGCAGCACCCGCTGCTGCTTGGTGACCCAGAGGCCGACATCGGTGGCGCCGGAGACGATGACAGCGTCCGGCTGCTCCAGCAGCAGCGCGGCCATCGCGTCGGCTGTGGCGGGGGCGTAGAAGCGGCGGGCGCCGTCGCCGACCGCGACCGTCTCCTCATCCTCCAGCGCGGCGAGCCGTTTCACCGTCTCGGCCTCGGCCGCGGCGAAACGGTCGGCCCCGGGCGCGCCGAGCTGGTACATGCGCTGCCCGGCGGCGACGATCGGGGCATAGCCTGTGCAGCGGCAGAGGTTGCCGGCCAGGGCGTCGTCGATCCGGCCTTCGCCCGGCGCCGGGTCTGTGCGGTACAGCGCGAACAGCGCCATGACGAAGCCGGGGGTGCAGAAGCCGCATTGCGAGCCGTGGCAGTCGACCATCGCCTGCTGCACCGGGTGCAGCGCGCCGTCCGCCGCCTTCAGATGCTCGACCGTCAGCAGCTGGCAGCCATCCAGCGTTGCCAGGAAGCGGATGCAGGCGTTCACGGGCTCGTAGCGCACCCGGTCGCCGTCGCGCCGGCCGACCACCACGGTGCAGGCGCCGCAATCGCCCTCGGCGCAGCCTTCCTTGGTGCCGGTTTTGCGCTCCTCGATCCGCAGCCAGTCCAGCACGGTCAGGGTCGGATCGACCGTGCGGATCTCGCGCAGCTCGTCACCCAGGAGGAAACGGACGGTGTCTCGCATGGTTCAGCTGCCGCGATAGGTGGAGTAGGACCAGGGCGAGATCAGCAGCGGCACGTGATAGTGCTGGTCGGCATGGGCGATGCCGAAGTGGATCGGCACCTGGTCCAGGAAGGGCGGGTCGGTGAGGGTGACGCCGGCGGTGCGGAAATAGGCGCCGGTGTCGAAGACCAGCTCGTAGCGGCCGGGGCGGAAGGCGTCGCCGGCCAAGAGAGGCGCGTCGCAGCGGCCGTCGGCATTGGTGCGGGTCTCGGTGACCAGGGTGCGGTCGTCGCCGTCGAGGCGATACAGGGCCACGGCGATGCCCATGCCCGGCCGGCCATGCGCCGTGTCGAGCACATGGGTGGTCAGTCGCCCCCGGTGGGATGCCGTGTCTGTGGCCATCCTGCCTCTCCATGTTGCCGCCGGTCCCTGGCGGTCCGGCGCGCCACCGGGCATTATCGCCCCGTTTCAGCTGTGGCGCGCTTGTTGTTTGCACAATGTTTCACGCCGGGACCCGTCGGGCTCAACGGGTGTTCGGCGGAAAGACTTTCAATGCAAACGCAAAAGTGGATGCCGGCGGCATCGGTATCCTGTGTCCGGGATCACGCGTGCGAGGGAGGTCCGGTGTCCGTCTATCCGAGAAATCTGGTCGGCTACGGTCCGAACCCGCCCCAGGCCGACTGGCCGGGCGGCGCCCGGCTGGCGCTGCAGTTCGTCCTCAACTACGAGGAGGGCGGCGAAAACTCCATCCTGCATGGTGACGCAGCCTCCGAGAGCTTCCTGTCCGAGATCGTCAGCGCCCAGCCGCTGCCGGGCGTCCGCCACATCTCGATGGAATCCCTCTACGATTACGGGGCCCGGGTCGGGGTCTGGCGGATCCTCAGGCTGTTCGAGCGCAAGCAGATCCCGCTGACGATCTACGCCGTCGCCATGGCGGCGGAGCGGCACCCGGACGTGATCCGGGCCATGGTCGAGGCCGGGCACGAGATCGCCAGCCATGGCTATCGCTGGATCAACTACCAGTATGTCGGCGAGGACACCGAGCGCGAGCACATCCGCCGCGCGGTCGAGATCCTGGAGCAGGTATCGGGCGAGAGGCCGCTCGGCTGGTACACCGGCCGCACCAGCCCGAACACACGGCGCCTGGTGGCGGAGCATGGCGGCTTCCTCTACGACGCCGACGCCTATGACGACGACCTGCCCTATTGGGAGCGGGTGGGGGACACGCCGCAGCTGATCGTGCCCTACACGCTGGACGCCAACGACATGCGCTTCGCCGCGGTCCAGGGCTTCAACTCCGGCGACCAGTTCTACGCCTATCTCAAGGACAGCTTCGACGCGCTGTACCAGGAGGGGGCGGAGACGCCGCGGATGATGTCGGTCGGGCTGCATTGCCGCATCGTCGGCCGCCCCGGCCGGATCATGGCGCTGGAGCGGTTCCTGGACTACGCCAAGCAGCATGACGGCGTCTGGTTCTGCCGCCGGGTGGAGATCGCCCGGCATTGGCGGGAGAAGCATCCGTATCGCGAGGCCGGAGCATGAGCGTCCCTCGCCCCAGCACCATGGACCGCGACCTGTTCACCATCCGCTTCGGCGGCGTGTTCGAGCATTCGCCGTGGATCGCCGAGGCGGCCTGGGAGGCCGGGCTCAACCACGAGCAGGACACGGCCGAAGGGCTGCACACCGCGCTCTGCGCCGTGTTCCGCGCCGCCGACCACGACCGCCAGCTCGGCGTGCTCTGCGCCCATCCCGATCTGGCCGGGCGGCTGGCCGTGGCCGGCGAGCTCACCGCCAGCTCCAGCGCCGAGCAGGCCAGCGCCGGCCTCGACCGCTGCACGCCGCAGGAATTCGCCCGGTTCCAGGAGCTCAACGCCGCCTATGTCGAGCGCTTCGGCTTCCCCTTCATCATGGCGGTGAAGGGCCGCAGCCGGGCCGAGATCCTGGCCGCCTTCGAACGCCGCGTCGGCAACCCTCGCGACACCGAATTCGCCACGGCCCTGGCCGAGGTGGAGACCATCGCCCTCCTGCGACTGAAGGACCTGCTGCCGTGACCCTCGGGACAGCGCCGACGCAGAACACCCTCGCCTACGGCCCCGCGCTGATGCAGCGGCTGGACGCCCTGGCCCGCTTCAGCGAGGACCCGGACCGGCTGACCCGCACCTTCCTGTCTCCGGCGCACCGCCAGGCGGCCGACCAGGTGCTGGCCTGGATGCGCGAGGCTGGGATGACGGCGCGGACCGACGCCGCCGGCAACATCGTCGGCCGCTACGAGGCCGACCGCCCGGGCGGGCCCGCGCTGCTGCTCGGCTCCCACATCGACACGGTGCGCGACGCCGGCAAATATGACGGCAATCTCGGCGTGCTCGCCGCCATCGCCGTGGTCGACGAGCTGCACCGCCGCGGCGAGCGGCTGCCCTTCGCCGTCGAGGTCCTGGCCTTCGGCGATGAGGAGGGCGTGCGCTTCCCGGTCAACCTGACCGGCAGCCAGACCGTCGCCGGCACCGTCGACCCGGCGGTGGCCGACGCGAAGGACGACGACGGCCTGCGCCTGGGCGACCTGCTGCGCGATTTCGGCGGCGACCCGGACGGGCTGCAGGCCGAGGCCCGGCGGCGCGAGGACGTGCTCGGCTATGTCGAGCTGCATATCGAGCAGGGGCCGGTCTTGGAGGCCGAGGACCTGCCGCTGGGCGTGGTCACCGCGATCAACGGCGCCGCCCGCTACAACGCCACGGTCCGCGGCATGGCCGGCCATGCCGGCACCGTGCCGATGGATCTGCGCTGCGACGCCCTGGCCGCCGCCGCCTCGATGGTGCTGGCGGTCGAGCGCTGCGCCCAGGCGGGGCGCGAGGTGGTGGCGACGGTCGGGCAGCTCGACGTCCAGCCCGGCGCGGTCAACGTCATCCCCGGCGCGGTGCGCTTCACCATCGACATCCGCGCGCCGGATGATGCCGACCGCCTGGCCGCGATGGCCGAGATGACGGCGGCGCTGGAGGGCATCGCCCGCGGCCGCGGCGTCGAGCTGACGCTGGACCGCTACCATGACGGCGGCGCCGTCCGCTGCGACCCGGCGCTGATGGAGAAGCTGGAGACGGCGGTCCGCCGCCACGGCCTGCCGGCGCGGCGCCTGCCCAGCGGCGCCGGCCATGACGCCATGGCGATGGCGGCGCTGACCCCGGTCGGCATGCTGTTCCTGCGCTGCCGCGGCGGCATCAGCCACAACCCGGCCGAATCCATCACCGTGGAGGATGCGGATCTCGCGGTCCGAATCCTGCTCGACCTGCTTCGCCAGTACGACCCCGCCTGACACGAAAGACCTTGCGATGACCGACAGCATCGACACCGCCATCCACGACTACCTCCACGGCGCGCGCGAGCAGCAGGCCCGGTTCCTGGTGGAGCTGGTCAAGGTCCCGTCCGACAACCCGCCCGGCGATTGCGACGCGCATGCCCGGCGGACCACCGAGCTGCTGCGCGAGTTGGGCTTCGAGGTCGAAGTGCATCCTGTGCCGGCCGAGCTGGCGAAGGCGCATGGCATGATCAGCGCCAGCAACCTCCTCGTCCGCCGCCGCTTCGGCGATGGTCCGGTGATCGCGCTGAACGCCCATGGCGACGTGGTCGCGCCGGGCGAGGGCTGGACCCACGACCCCTATGGCGCCGAGGTGGTCGATGGCTGGATGTATGGCCGCGGCGCCGCCGTCTCGAAATCCGACATCGCCAGCTACGCCTTCGCGCTGAAGGCGCTGGAGGAGGCCGGCCAGCTGACCCGCGGCACGGTCGAACTGCACATCACCTATGACGAGGAATCCGGCGGCGAGATCGGGCCGAAGCTGATCCTGGAGCAGGGTCTGTCGAAGCCGGACTTCGCCATCGCCGCCGCCTTCAGCTATGCGGTGGTGACGGCGCATAATGGCTGCCTGCATCTCGAGGTCGAGGTGCGGGGCAAGTCGGCCCATGCGGCCCTGCCCTCCACCGGCATCGACGCGCTGGAGGCGGCGACGCCGATCCTGCTGCGGCTGTACGAGCACCGGCGCCTGTATCCGACCACGGTGTCGAAGGTGACCGGCATCGGCTCGCCGCAGCTGACCATCGGGCTGATCGAGGGCGGCATCAACACCAATGTCGTGCCCGACCGGGTGGCGTTCCGGCTCGACCGCCGGCTGATCCCGGAGGAGAGCGGCGCTGCGGTGGAGGCGGAGCTGCGCGGCGTGATCGAGGACGCGGCGAAGGCCTTCCCGAAGGCGACGGTGACGGTCCGCCGCATCCTGCTGGCCGAGCCGCTGTCGCCGCTGCCGGGCACCGACCGCCTGGCCGAGGCGATCCGCCGCCGCGCCGGTCCGGTGCTGGGCGAGGAGATCCCGGTCAAGGGCGTGCCGCTCTACACCGACGCCCGGCACTACGCCGCCGCCGGCGTGCCGATCGCCCTCTACGGCGCCGGCCCCCGCACCATCGAGGACGCCAACGCCCATCGCGCCGATGAGCGGCTGAAGCTGGACGACCTGTACAAGGCGACCGAGGTGATCGCGCTGGCCGTCAGGGATCTGCTGGCGGAGTAGGGGCGAACCCCGCCCCGCTCAAACTGTCATGCCCGGGCTTGACCCGGGCATCCAGAAGATGTCGACGCTCTCTGGATTGCCGGGTCAAGCCCGGCAATGACAGTAGAAACAGTGCCTTACATCGCGCCCTGCAGATGCGGCCACACCTCCACCGCGCCGCGCCAGATCATGTCGATCGACACGTAGAGGATGACGGCCAGGCCGACATAGGCGATCCAGCGGTGGCGGTTCAGCAGCCGGGCGATGAACGACGCCGCGAAGCCCATCAGCGCGATCGACAGCGCCAGGCCGAAGATCAGGATCACCGGGTGCTCGCGCGCCGCGCCGGCCACCGCCAGCACATTGTCCAGCGACATCGACACGTCGGCGATCACGATCTGCCAGGCGGCCTGGGCGAAGGTCTTGCGCGGCGCGCCGTTGCCGTTGGCGTCATGGCCGGCCAGCGCCTCCTCGGCCTGGTGCTCCTCCTTGGCGCTGTGGCGCAGCTCGCGCCACATCTTCCAGCACACCCACAGCAGCAGCACGCCGCCCGCCAGCAGCAGGCCGACGATGGCCAGAAGCTGGGTGGTGATCAGGGCGAAGCCGATGCGCAGCAGCGTGGCGGCAGCAATGCCGATCAGGATCGCCTTGCCGCGTTGTTCCTTGGGCAGCCCGGCCGCGGCCAGGCCGATGACGATGGCGTTGTCGCCGGCCAGCACCAGGTCGATCATGATGACCTGGAGCAGGGCGGTCAGCGCCTCGCCCGTCAGCAAATGTTCCATGCGAAAACCGTCCTCTTCGTCGCGAGGAGCGGCCTGCATGCCATCCCGGGGGAGCGTGTCAGGGGGTCGGCAGGCGGGCCACTCGATGAGTCTCCAGTCCGACATCGCAGCTCCCGGAGGAGCTGCCAGAGGGGCCCGGCCTGGTGGCGCCCCATATAGCGACGAGGCCTCGCCGGCTCAAGCTCCGGGTCGTAGACTGCGGCGCGGACGCCGCAGGTCGTCCCAGGAGTGTGGCGGAATGGATACACATGAACCGGTGATCCGGTCCGGCGCGATCGTGCCGCAGAAGGCCGGGCAATGGGCGGGCTTCGCCGCCGGCCTGTTCGCCGCCACCGGCCATGCGGTCGAGGCGGCGCCGTCGCCCGACCTGCGGCTCAGCCTGCATGTCGGGCCGCCGGTGATGGCCCATTGCCGGGCCGAGGGGCTGGTCCAGGACCGGCTGCAGCGCGAGGGCGACATCGACCTGCTGCCGGCCGGCGCCGCCGGGTCGTGGGAGGATGAAGGGCCGGCCTGGTTCCTGCTGCTGCGCCTGGCCCCGGCGCTGATGCGCAGCGCGGCGGAGGGGATGGGGCTGGCGTCGGGCCTGCTGGAGATCGCGCCGCTTCTGCAGCTGCGCGACCCGCGGATCGCGCATCTCGGCTGGGCCCTGAAGGCCGAGCTGGAGGCCGGCGCGGAGTCCGATCCGCTCTACGCCGACAGCATCGGCCTGGCCCTGGCGGCGCATCTGCTGCGGCGCTACGCGGCGCCGGTGCCGGCGGCCGTTTCGGGCCAGGCGCTGTCGCGGCGCCAGCTGGCCCGGGTGCTGGAGCTGATCGAAGCGCGGCTGGACCAGCGCCTGGCCCTGGCCGAGCTGGCGGCGGCGGCCGGCCTCAGCCCGTCGCATTTCAAGCCGCTGTTCAAGGCCTCGACCGGCCTGGCGCCGCACCAGTTCGTCATCCGCCGCCGGGTCGAGCGGGCAAGGGCGCTGCTGCTGGACGGAAGCCTGCCGATGGCGCAGGTCGCGCTCGACGCCGGCTTCGCGCATCAGAGCCACATGGCCCGGGCGATGCGCCGGGTGCTCGGCACCACCCCCGGCGCGCTGCGGCGCGAACGGGGCTGACCGCCGCCGTCCGAACCTGCTCCCGCCCGTCCGTTCCGGCGCGACCGGCCGGCCGCCGGCACGGCAAGGTCCCGCCCGGCCCCATCCGGGGCGCAGCGGGAGACAGATCATGTTCACCATCATCGGGGCCACGGGCCGGATCGGCGGCGCCGCGGCGCAGGAGCTGCGGCGGCGGGGCAGGGCGGTACGGGCGGTGGTCCGCGACCCGGGCAAGGCCGGTGCCCTCGCCGACGCCGGCTGCGACATCGCGGTGGCCGACATCGCCGACACCGCGGCGCTGACGGCAGCACTCGAGGACGCCGAGGGCGTGCTGGCGATCGTGCCGCTGGCCCCGTCGCGCGGCGACGCCGCGGCCGAGGCTCGGGGCCTGATCGAGAGGCTGTCCCGGGCCCTGGAGACAGCGCGGCCGCCGCGCACCGTCGCCATCTCCGACTACGGCGCCCAGCACGCGGCCGGCACCGGCATCACCGTGCTGTTCCATCACCTGGAGCAGCGGCTCGGCGGCCTGCCGGGCATCAGCTTCCTGCGCTCGGCCGAGCATATGGAGAACTGGGTGCGGTCGCTGCGCGCGGCCGCGGCCACCGGCGTGCTGGCCAGCCTGCACCACCCGCTCGACAAGCGCTTCCCGACCGTCTCGGCCGCCGATGTCGGGCTGATCGCGGCCGAGCTGCTGGCCACGGCCGAGGCGCCGCCGCGCATCCTCCACGCCGAGGGGCCGCAGCGCTACACCGCGATCGACGTCGCCGCCGCTCTGGCCGGCCCGCTCGGCCGGCCGGTCCAGGCGGTGGCCCTGCCGCGCGGCCAGTGGGAGCAGGCGCTGGCGGCGGGCGGGCTGAGCGAAGGCTATGTCCGGCTGATCACCGATCTCTACGACGCCCACAATGCCGGCCGGATCGAGGTCGAGGGCGGCGAGGTGCGGCAGGGCACCACGCCGCTGGCCGAGGTGCTGGCGGCGCTGCTCCGTCGGGCGGCTGCCTGATACCGACGGTCAAGACCATTGGCTCGTCATCCCGTGCGCGCTGCGGCGCGAAGAGGCTGTGAAGCTATTTCGCCGGTGTGGGTTGGTGGCGACGAGAGGCGCGGCGGGAGGCCGATGTCTCCGCCCTTGGGATTGG